>Ga0265327_10000228_pt1 | contig 114387 bp, 87 predicted proteins | sample 41621metaG_FD_202089 | JGI IMG/M metagenome (GOLD analysis project Ga0265327, IMG submission 202089) | Rhizosphere microbial communities from Carex aquatilis grown in University of Washington, Seatle, WA, United States - 4-16-21 metaG | ecosystem: Host-associated > Plants > Roots > Rhizosphere...
GTTCAGAAGACGCCAAACGAATCTACGGGTTACGTAACCGGGCTTGCGATTTACGTTGACCCAAACCTACATAACGTCATCCTCATTTTTTCTTGCGCAGAGCAAGTGGGATATTCAGAAGGACAAAAAGAACATTGGAAGTACCATCATAGGTTGTACCAATATCGGATATGCCATTCCGTTGACCCCTACCATTGACCTCTTCCGTTTAAGAAGGATCTAGGAATAAGGATCGGGAAGTGGCACTATGGCAAAAAAAAACTGCCCTTAAAGAGGACAGCTTTTAATAAGCTATGTAGGGAACGATCAAACAATAAACGGATCGACAATTGCCAATACATCCGTCATCGAAAGCGGTTCATCAAAGCTTTCCGTCGCGGCATTCGTGCTGATCACCTGACCATTAATATTTACGATCTGAACACCCCCCTGGTTAGTATTATCCTCCCCATTATAGCTCGCCTGCACATACATTGCATAAGGAGCAGCGACATTGCTCTGATTCCCACTGATCCAGGGTTTCAATGTACCGGTGACTGCCGTGCCATTCGCTGCGCGCATCTCACGGATATGTGCCGCATGGCGCGCTTCTACCGAATGGATACGCAGCGCTGCTTCCAGGGTATTGTTATCAGTCATGAGATCCGGAGCCGCGCCCTTGTAGGCACGAACGCCCGTATCTTCAAAAACCTGTGCTACCGCCAAAAAGATGCCATAAACATTAAAGACTCCGAGAAAGGGACCCGCATTACTGCCATTTCCGCCTGTGAAGTCAAATGTTGGTTTGGTTACAGGCGTACCACCTGCTCCGGTGATTGCCTGTACCAGAAAATTCACGTGCGCATTTTCATGCCGCTTAATCAGGTCAATGGCATTTGCTTCATCGCCTGCCGGAATTAATCCAGTGCTGCCTGCACCTTTGGTATAAAATTCGCTTTCGAGGTATTCCAGGGTGAGTGCATAATTGAGCACATCGATAATGCTGGCAGTGGATTTGCCATAAGCCTTTTGGAAAAGGGAGCCAATGGCAAATGGAAGGGCTGTCAGTGTGATATTGCGTGCCCAGTTCCTGATCACTTTACGCCGGGGGCTGGTACGCTCGTAAACTTCCGGGTCCAGCTTTTCTATTTCTGTAAGGATGCTTGAAAAATTCATGATTAATTCGTTTAACTGGTTGGAAGATTGTTTGCATTCAGACTGCCCATGATGTATTTGCCCGCGATGGCTAATACCTCGCTCGGAGTACGCACCAGATCAAGACCGGTCGTATCATTAACGGCCGTATTATCTGCGAAAGTGCCATTAGTAATCAGGTCACGAATAACTGCAGCATGACGAGCTTCGACGGAAACGATCTTTCCTGCAATGGTCAGATATGCAGGATTGGTAATTAGTTTTCCGGCACCATTGTAGGCACTGACACCCAAATCTTCGAAAGCCATAGCAGCACCAAGAACGCTGCTACGGTTGCTGAAATCGATACTGCTGAAATCCGGGGTCAGCGCCTGGATGGCATTACTGCCCAAGGCATTCTTGAAAAATTCGCGGTGGGCAATTTCATGGTCCCGGATATCCGCGAGGTAATTCATTTCTTTTGTGGTGATGCCAATGAACGGTGCTGAAACGACCTTAAAGTAAAAGGCTGCCTCCAGTTGTTCGAGGGCATATGCGTAATTGAGTACCCCGGTATCACCGCTTCCGAGGTCGATCCCGGAATCATTGTTATCATTCTTTTTACAGCTTGTGACGCTCATTACAAGGCCGGCACCCGCTAGAGCACCCGCCAGACCAAAAAAGCGCCTCCGCGATACACCAGCGGAAATGAGCTCGGAGGTTTGCAGATCATTCATGTTATTTGTTGATTTAGTCGTTAATAATTCTAGCTAATTCAGGCACCAGCGTCCTGGTGCCGGGTAAGGCTGATTTAAAAATTAGGCCCAAATGGCGCTATATGTAGAGATGGCGAATAAGGATTAGAAAATGTGCAGAATTGTAGAATTCATCACGTTTTTCCCCTAAATGGGTATTTGAAAACCTCAATCCCGGCAACATTCGCCGTTCATAGAATAGGTAAACCCGATCCGGAATAGCGGCACTATCAGTTGGGGCGCTCAGCCAATAAAAAAGGCGCCCCGCAGGGCGCCTTTGCAATAAATAGTGGCGTTCGTTTAAACAATAAACGGAGAGATAATGGTGGCGACTACTGCTTTATCCAGCGGTTCATCAAAGGCTTCTGAGGCAGCATTGGTGTCTATGATCAAAAGGCCATTGATCAGATGGATCTGAATATTGGATTGGAGCGTATTGTCTTCCTTATCGTAGGAATTCATTCCCAGACCGCCGGCAATATTGCTGCCATTGCTTGTGATCCAAGGTTTGACAGTTCCCGATACCAAAGGTCCCGGAGAATCCCGGCGCATTTCGCGGATATGGGCCGCATGACGACCTTCAACGGTATGGATCCGTAGGATATTGGATAGCATTCCATGCTGGCCTGCTAATGCGGCCAGTACTCCTTTGAAGGCACGGACACCGGTATCTTCCATGATCTGGGCAATCGCCAAAAAAGTACCATAATCAGAAAAGACATTCGGATATAAGCCACCTGCCGTAAAATCAAAAACCGGTGTAGGTATGGCCTTTCCAAAAGCATAGGTATTGATCGTATCCTCGATCACATTCCGATGCTTGAGTTCCTGGCCCTGGATCTCAATGATCGCCGATTGCTCGGCGCCAGAAGGGATGAGTGGGTTGGTAGAAACAGGAGGTCCAACACTGGCTTTCAGGGCCTGGGTGTAGAAATCAACCTCCATGTATTTGTATAATAATACAGAATTCAGTGAATCAAGGATAGGATCATTCGCCGTGCCTTTTGCCACTGCTTTGTTCATAATGGCACTGAGGCCAAGTGGAACAGCAGTAAGCGCAGCACCTTTTAACAAGGATTTGATCAGATTACGCCTTTGTTCGGGTTGATCGAATACTTTAGGTTCAACCGATGATAAGCGGGAAAGAATATGAGGGAAATTCATTGCGTTTCTTTGGAATATTAATGCCTTAGGAAGGGAGTTGCGTTAAGTCGAACTTAGTCTTGATGTAAGGGCTAATCGCATTCATCACATCATAAGATGATTTTGACAAGTCCATACCCGATACGCTATCGACTTGATTGGGGTTTGCAAAAGAGCCTCCTAAGCGAATATCATGTAAGGCAGCGGAATGCCGGGCTTCCACGGAGGAGATCTTTCCAAACATGGTCAGGGTATCCGAACTCGCAAGGGTATACGCAATACCATTGTAAGCAGCTACACTAATATCTTTAAAGTAAATGGCGGACTCAAGTACAGATGTTCTGCTCCTAAAATCGATGGTGCTAAAATCAAATTCCAATTGGATAATGGCTGAATTGGCCAATACATTTTTGAAATATTCGCGATGAGCCACATCGTGGTTACGGAGATCCGTAAAATAAACCAACTCAAGTGCTGACATCCATGCATTTCCACCGGTGTAAGTCGCTTGTGTGGTAAGTACCTGGGTATAGAATGCCGCCTGTAACTGTTCTATTACATACACGTAATTCATGACGGAAGTATCACCGGTACCTATGGCAAGACCGGGATCATCTGCTTTCTTACAACCAGGTGTCACCAGAAGGCCTGCACCGGCGAGCGCCGCTGTAATTCCAAAAAACGTTCGCCTTGAAACAATACGCTCAGCTGCTTTTTCCAGAGTTGAAGTCTCTATCATTTATGTATGCATTTTTTGCGGGTGAAAGATAATACAAGGCAATTGCCTGTGCAATGCCTGATTATGCGGGAAGAAAGATAGCTTATTTCATTGAAAATGGCTTATTTCTTCCCGCTTTCTGGAATTAATTTCATTGATGACGGAATCTGATAATGGATTTTAGTCAGAATAAGGGTTCATTAATTACTGTTATCTGGCCCACCCATTTCCTCCTTACTGGTATTTTTGCTGAGCTCCTGCTCCAATTTTGGTGCATCCTGGGCGGGTTCAGGTTCCGTCATTTTAGGCTCAGGCGCTGTCTGTGAACGATTCTTATCCACCTGCTTATTCTTTTTATCTTCCTGATTTTTCTTCGGATGCGATTGCGACATTTCAGCCAATTGAGCTTCTACCGTAGCAATTTTTTCCCGCTTCTTCTGCATTTTGGGTTCTGCCTGACTGATCAGCTTTTCCAGGTTTGCCTTGATCTGGGCATCCATTTTACCAGTACCAAGATTGCCTAATGACAAATGATAATCGGCAAGATTTTCCTCATCCTCCTTTAATTCATCGCGCAGCTGCTTCAGGAATTGTTGCGTCTGGGATTTGCGTTCGGATTGTGCCCGCTCGATCTGTCCTCTGCGCCGGTCACGGTCCGCATCCTTCCTGTTAAAGAAGTTTCGACGGGCCTTAATGAAGCTTTCCCACAAAGGCTCACTATGCTCCTTCGCAACAGGGCCAATTTTCTTCCACTCTTCCATGAGCTCAGCAAATTCATCCGTAGCCCCTCTCCAGTCATTAGAATTCTGGAGTTGTTGGGCATGTTTCACCAGGGCGCTCTTCTGGGCATAATTGTCGTCGAGCCCAACCCGAATGGTCGCGAAATGCTGACGCTTGGCGTTGAAGAAAATATCCTTGGCCTTACTAAGACGATCCCATAATTCATCAGCTTTATCTATTGGTACACGCCCAATATGCTTCCACTTATCCATGATAGCGGTATAAGCATTCGAGGTCTTACCCCAATCGGTATTTTCCGCCAATCCTTCTGCTTCTGCAACCAGGGCCAGCTTGGCATTATAATTCGTTTCCTGTTCTGTCTGAATCGATTCAAAGTGCTGGCGCTTACGTTCATAAAAAACGTTTTTAGCTGAAATAAATCGTTGCCAGAGAGCTTCATTCTTATCATTAAAGGTCCTTCCGGTGGATTTCCATTCATCCATCAGGGTTTTAAAACCATCGGTTGCCTCTTTCCAGTCATCGGAAGCTGCCAGCTTTTCCGCTTTGTCAACGATCTCATTCTTAAGATCCAGATTGGAACTCAGCTCAGCGATTTCTGCCTCATGCATTTCCCGTTTCTGTTCGTAGAACTTATTCCGGGCAGCTTCGAGACGATTCCATAAGCCATCGGCCCGCTCCTTATCTGTATGGCTAAGTTTTTTCCATTTTTCACTAATGTCCCTTAATGCCATGGTAGCATCCTTTACGGCTTCACCATTGGCAATGCTTTCTGCTTTTTCAACCAGGGCCAGGCGTTCAGCATAGGCCTTGTCTGCAGATTCCTGTAGGATATTATCCCAACGGGCAGCCTGTTGATATAAGGGCACAAAATCGCCAATGGCTACTGCATGCTGCAGATATTCGCTGACGCGAGCTACCTTATTACTCAGTTTGGATTTATCATCGGATTCCCCCCATTCACGGGCCAGTTCGCTCACTTTCAAAGCAACTTCCTGGAAACGCTCCCGTAAAGCATGAATGACAGCTGTGGCTGTTTCCGGATGAATATCGGTCAGGTTTCGCTCCGGCGAAAAGGGGGTTGCTTTTAATATGAGGTTACCCTCCGTACTCAACTCCGTGAATTCCTTTCCTTCAAATTCCAGGCCATCCCACCAAGCATTCGAAGCCTGACTTTTAGCTGTTGCAGGAGGGCTCGCAAGCGGAGTCGATTTTTCTTCAGGAGCAGCGGCTTCGGGGCTATGTTCCGGAACCGTGGGTTCTGGTTCAATAACTGCAGCTGGAACAGTTGCAGTAGAGGCAGATGCATCGGAATGCCCGACTTCTGAATGGGGTGGCTCCGCTATTATATCTGCGGATGCGGGGCTTGCATCTTTTGCTTGCCCTTCGGCTTCGTGTCCAGGATCGTTTGGTGATGCTGTTTCAGTAGAGGCGTTGATTGGATCAGGTCCTTGGTAGTGTTCGGTTGGCTGATCGGGAGCAGTTTGCTGCATTTGTTCTGAATCCATATAGTTTGGCGCAGGTTAAGCCGGGTTGAAACCGGGTAAAAGGGAGACTACAATATTATTAAATTCAACAAAAAGGAAGTAGTGGGAGGGAAATTGGCAGGAAAATGACCTAATGGGCTCCAAAAACCTTGCCTAAAAGATCGGTAACCCGCGCTGCCGGATTGGTACGGATCTTATTTTCTTCTTCTGCAATATTAATGAAAATACCATTCAATGCCCGTTCAGTGACATAGGCCGTAAGGTCTGGATTGATCTTATTCCGGGTGAGGGGTAAGTTATTGTAGGTACGGGTTACATCCCCCCAATAAGCGGTGGCACCCACTTTATTCAGTGAGGCCTCGATAACCGGCCTGAATGCTTCAGTCAGGGCTGCAGTAGTTGCGTTTCTCAGAAAAGTGGTTGCAGCACCATTCCCACCCTTCAAAATATTGAGTCCATCCTGGATGTTCATGCCACGGATTGCATTGATAAAAATGGGGGCAGCTTTACCCGAGGCATCTTCTGCTGCCCGATTCATGGATAAAATTGCCTTATCAACAACATTTCCGAAACCTAATTGGCGAAGGGTGGATTCCACTTTAACAGCTTCCGGTGGCATCAGCACTTTGATCATTGCATTTCCGAAAAATCCATTGAGGGCATTTAATCGACTGCCGGCATTTTTGGCACCAATTTCCAAGGCCTGACGTAGGGCGCCGACAATATCGGTATTAGAAAGGTTGCTGATAGAGGTGCCCGAGCCGGAATTTTGAGAACCTGAATTGCCATTGAGGGCTTTATTAAGTCCATTGCCTAATTCCTTCCAATTCTGGGCATGAACCCCATTGGAACTTACAAGCAATAAAGTGGCTAGGCAGGTGATGAATCCGGACTTCATGAATGATGGAGAAATATAAAAGTGGAAAGGTATTAAGCAAGCCTCATACCGAGCATATGTTTTCGAGTGAATTTAACAATGGTTTTGTCAGAATGAAATAGTTTCAATTGATTATTTTGAATGTCGATCCTTATTAATGGGCAAATATTTTGGTATCTCCTTCATAAGCCTTTTAACTTTGCATGGTGCGTCGGCTTGTATCCATTTTTCTCATCTTGTTGCTCTGTAATCAGACGCTGCTTAAGTTGGGTATTCTTGCCTGGTACCAGGTGAATAAGGATTACATCGCCAAGAACCTTTGTGAAAACAGGATGCACCCGGAATTAAAATGTTGCGGGAAATGCCAGCTCCGTAAGCGATTGGCCCAAGCAGAGCACTCATCCCTGCCATCTCAAGTTTCAGATTTCCAGGTCTTCAAGGGTAAACTGGCGCCATTTATTTTGCCAATTCCGATACGTTTGAGCATTTTCGAAAGCAGTCAGGAACTACCTGAACCTTATTACCTGGCTGCTGTTCCATCCAAGTTGGCCATTCCGGTTTTTCATCCTCCCGCATAAGAGAATCCTTTTTTCTACTGATTCTTTAATGCCATAAGGCCCTGCGATAGCAGAGAAAGTCTTGTGTATTTCTCCATATTAAAATCTGTTTGACCAATGAAAAAAAGCATCCTGGGTGCCTGTGCGCTCATGTTCATTATAATCGTTAATCCATTTATTTCCTGTAAAAAAAGCGATAACCCCACCTGTACTGCTGGTCCGGGTAATCTCGAAATTGTAATATTCGCCCTGCATAATGGAGACACCATTCGAAATGCCTATCTCCATCTTGATACTGCCTGGGTAAAGTATGGAACTACGACCTCTCCTGGTGCGGACATGTCGCTATACGACCGGTATTATGTTACTGAAGGTGGCGAGGACCATATTCACCTGACCAACCTGTCCTGCGGAAGCTATTATATCTACAGGACAGCCTTTGATAGTAGTACGAATACCCGGTACACGGGTGACCTCGGAATCAGTGTGACCAAGACATCCGGAGAAGTGGATACCGTTATTCATGTAAACTAAGCGTAACCCATGAAACAACTGATCCTCTTGCCGGCATTGTTGCTGGCTGGCCTCAAATTGATGGCCTGTAATACTTGTGGTTGCGCTGCTTCCAATCAATTCCTGGGATTACTTCCTGAAATGAATCGTTCTTTTATCGGGGTTCAATATAATTACCGATGGTATGAAAGCTTTCATGATGCCACTGAACCGACAAAAAGTGGCGGACGCGAATATTATCAGTCGATGCAAATCTGGGGCCGATACAATCTTGGTGAACGTGTGCAACTGTTTGGATTTTTGCCGTTTCAATATAATATCAAGCAGGAGGAAGGAATCCGAACAGTCCTTAAAGGAATGGGCGATGCTAGTTTCCTGGCGAATGTCCTGATATTAGCTCCGAAAAAAAGCAAGCCCTGGTCACAGAGTCTGTCACTCGGAATTGGAACAAAGGCGCCCACCGGAGCGTATAATGATATGGTTTTAGGGAGTGGTGATCTGCTCGCCCCGTCCATGCAGGCAGGCACGGGTTCATGGGACTTTTTGGGAGATCTTGATTATAGCCTGCGTTACCGCACGTATGGATTGCATGTTGAAGCGGGATTCACCCGAACGACGGTCAATCACCAGGATTATAAGTATGGAAACCGAAAGAATGGAGGACTGCAGATCTTTCGCCAAATTCAACTAGGTTCCTGTATACTCGTCCCTTCTCTAGGAATGCGTTATGATTATTCCGCTCAGGATTATGATAATTATAGTACGCGTTCATTGGCGGCCTATACTGGAGGCTATATGAGCTATGGAATGGCAGGAGCGCAGCTCTATGTACGGCATTGGTCAGTGGATGTTAGCTATAGCCTGCCGGTGGCCCAGCAATATGGTGGCGGACTGGTGAAGTCCTTGGGAAAAATGGGAGCGGGGATCAATTATGTGTTTTAAGCCCATGGTCTTCACTTAGGGGCGGAATTCACAGCACAATCAATTCGGAGTGAGAACTACAAAGTGAATTAGGGTCCCTTCCTCCCCCGCTCTATCGCTCTGTTTCTCGCTCTGATCCCCTCCGTTTCCCGCCGCGTCCACAGCGTCGCCTCGAGACAAACTCCCCGCTCTATCGCTCTGTTTCTCGCTCTGATCCCCTCCGTTTCCCGCCGCGTCCACAGCGTCGCCGCGAGACAAACTCCCCGCTCTATCGCTCTGTTTCTCGCTCTGATCCCCTCCGTTTCCCGCCGCGTCCATAGCGTCGCCGCGAGACAAACTCCCCGCTCTATCGCTCTGTTTCTCGCTCTGATCTCCTCCGTTTCCCGCCGCGTCCACAGCGTCGCCGCGAGACAAACTCCCCGCTCTATCGCTCTGTTTCTCGCTCTGATCCCCTCTACAGCACCCCTCCCGTCTCGTCCTCCAGCTTCTTGTATTGTTTCACCTGTTCCAGTGCATCTGGGATCACATCGCTGGTAATAACGATAAAGGAATCTTTTTTCGCGTTCTGTAAGGCATAGTCAATCGCTTCTTTTTCAATCTGGATGGCCGTAACTTTTTTCGCTGGCTGTACCCGTTCGACGCCCTTGGTGATCCAGGCAATCAGTTCTTCCGCACTCCGACCCCGCGTATTACGATCCTGTCGGATAATGATCTCATCAAAGATCTTTGCACTTTCTTCACCCAGGCTCATCAGATCCTCATCACGACGATCACCTACTCCAGCGATCATACCCACCTTATATGGTGAATCCACATGCTTCACCATTTTACCCAGGGCCTGCATGCCATGTGTATTATGGGCATAGTCGAGCATCACCGTGAAGTTCTTGAAATGGAACACATTCATTCGCCCAGGGGTCAGTGCAGCACCCGGTACAAAGGTTTGTAAGGCCAGCTTGATATCTTCGATTTTGAAATCACGCACATAAGCCGCCAGCGTGGCCGCCATGACATTGGCGATATTAAATTCAGCCATACCATTAAAGGTGATGGGAATATTTTCGACCTTTTCCACCCGTATCCTCCAGCCACCCTTAATGATGGTGATGTAATTATTTTCATAGACTGCTGCCAATCCACCCTTGGAGGTATGTTCCTTTATCCGCCGGTTATCTGGATTGAGTGCATATAAAGCCACCTTGCAGTCCACATCCTTGCGCATTTCATACACCAGATCATCCTCCGCATTCAATACCGCATAGCCATTGCGATGAACGGTTTGAGGAACGGTGCTTTTCAAGCGGGCTAGTTTCGTGATCGTATCGATGCCTCCCAATCCCAGGTGGTCCTCCGCAACATTTGTTACGACTGCTACATCACAGGAATGAAATCCAAGTCCCGCACGCAACATTCCGCCACGAGCTGTTTCTAAAACCGCGAAATTGACCGTAGGATCCTTCAGAACGAACTCCGCGGAGACAGGTCCGGTACAATCACCACGCACCATTAATTGATTCTGAATATAGACCCCATCGGTTGTTGTAAAGCCAACTTTATAACCCAGTTGTTTGACAATATGGGCAATCAGGCGGGTGGTAGTCGTCTTGCCATTGGTACCCGTGATCGCAATGATTGGAATACGTGCCGAAGAACCAGGAGGGTAAAGCATATCAATAACAGGTTCTGCCACATTCCTGGCCAGTCCAACGGTTGGTTCGAGGTGCATCCGGAAACCAGGCGCGGCATTGACCTCGAGCACAGCCCCTCCATTTTCCTGAATAGGAACGGAAAGATCCGGCGCCATGATATCGATTCCACAAATGTCGAGGCCAATAATTCGTGCAATCCGTTCGCAGAGAAATACATTGGAAGGGTGCACCATTTCCGTCATATCCGTCGCTGTTCCACCGGTAGAGAGATTGGCAGTGGGTTTCAGCCAAAGCTCCTCCCCTTTTGGAAGAATAGTTTCAAGGGTATAGTCTTTCTTGTTGAGGATATCCATCGTGAAATGATCGACCTTGATAGAGGTCAATACCTTCTCATGGCCATACCCCCGGCGTGGATCGGCATTTACGGCATCGATCAATTGCTGGATGCTGCTGGAGCCATTGCCTGTGACGGCCGCCGGAGTCCTCAATGCGGCTGCAACAAACTTGTAATTGATAACGAGGCAACGGAAATCCAGACCGGTTATAAAGCGTTCACACACCACTGCACGGCCATAAACCTGTGCAGCTTCAAGCGCAATAAGTGCATCTTCCCAGGTCTTAATATTGGTGGTGGCGCCTTTTCCATGATTGCCATTAATAGGTTTCAGAACAATAGGATAACCAATGCGGTCAATGGCTTCTTTCAGGCCTTCTTCACTGCGAACGATCCGTCCCTTAGGTACTGGAATTTCAGCAGCCTCCAGGAGATTCTTGGTCTCTTCCTTATCACAGGCAATTTCCACAGCTATGGAAGAGGTACTACTGGCAATAGTAGCCCGGATGCGTTTCTGGTTGATTCCATAACCAAGCTGGACCAGTGAGGAGTTGTTCAGACGGATATATGGTATTTTCCTGCGGGCAGCCTCTGCCACTATGGCTCCGGTTGATGGTCCGAGCCGCTCATTTTCTCGGATCTCCCGAAGCCGTTGCACATCTGCCTCCAGATCATAGTCCTGCCCATCTACAATGGACTGAGCCATGCGTACGGCTGCATGAGCGGTGTATTGACCAGCCTTTGCCTCCACATAGGAAAAGACCACATGATACACCCCTTTCTTTTGACCACCGGCTTCACGTGTTCTGCCAAAACCGGTTTCCATACCAGCCAGGGTTTGTAATTCCAAGGCCAGGTGCTCGACCACATGCCCCATCCAGGTACCTTCCGCTACCCGTAGGAAAAAGCCGCCATCAACGCCTTCAGAGCAGCGATGGGTCTGAAGGCTGGGCATCAGCTTTTCAAGGCGTTCCAGGAAGCCCGGGATCTGATTGGTTGGTCGCTCTTCGAGATCCTCAAGATCCAACAACATTACGATCAACTTATGCCGGGTAACCGACCAGTAATTAGGACCTATTGTGGTGCGGATGTCAAGAATTTTCATTTAGAAAAAAAATTAGGTTGGTAAGCTACGGGGAAAATTTGTATCTGAAAACGAACAGGAGCAGAAAATGCCCATAGCAAGCATCATGCCTGAATGGGATTGACCTGGAAATTCATAGCCCAGCAAGGATCTGAAATAAAAGGGTGCCGGCATGAATTGTAGCATGGAACGGAAACCCCATAGGATACAAAACTTACCATCTTATATTGCGGGACTCTAAATGTACAGACCGTTCCAGACTGTCTGAATTGCGATATTGCTCTAGAGTTTATGGATCTTTTCGATCAGAAGGGTCGTGGAATATCCATTTACAAATGGAATAATTTCAACCGTTCCTCCCCGATCAATTACACTCCGGGCCCCAACGATTGTATCAATGGTGTAATCGCCCCCTTTGGCCAAAACATCGGGTTGCAGGGCTTCAATAAGGGCGGCAGGGGTATCTTCTTCGAAAAGACAGACGGCATCTACAACGAGCAGGGAAGCCAGAGCAAAAAGGCGATCTTCCTGGCTGACTACCGGGCGTTGGGATCCCTTCAAGCGTTTAACTGAGGCATCGGTATTTACACCCACCACCAATTTATTTCCAAAGCTGGCAGCCCGAGCCAGGTAATCCAGGTGGCCTTTGTGCAGGATATCAAAACAGCCATTGGTAAATACGATGCTTTGGCCACTCGCCTTGCATGCAGCACAATGTTGAATCAGCTTTTTCTGGTCAAAGATTCGTTCCTGTATCCACTGGAGCTTTTGCATCATGAGGTTTGCGATTATAAATAGGCAATAACAAAAGGCTAATGACACCTGAAATCAAGGTTGCAACTGTCAGGGCAACCCAGGAAACCCATCCAAAAGCATTGGCAGCGGGGGCACTCAGTCCATAGCCATATCGCAGTAATTGTCCGATAAGAAAGGGATATAGACCTACACCACCAGGTGCCGCGATGATAGCGACGGAGCCAAAAATCAGCGTCATGTATGCGGTGCCGAAACCCAGCGAATGGGTGGCCGGTACTGCCAGAAAACCAACAATAATCTCTGCGAGGTAAGATCCCCAGATCAGGACGGTATAGACCAAAAAGAGGCTTTTATTGCGGACATGAAAAATGGAGGTAAAGCCATCGCGAAGGCCCGCGATGAAACGTCCGAGGCGCGAGTCTTTATTCCGTTTGTAAATCGCAATCAGTGTTCCCAGGATCAGGCCGATGATCAATCCGGTCAATAGTAGGGAATGGGTAGATGGGCTATGTCCTTTTAACTGGCCGGTCAGATAGGTATTGAGGGCATGCCCCTGCCAATAAATTCCGATGCCGATCACGAGTAGGAGGCAGATCACATCGAAACTACGTTCGGCAACGATGGTTCCAATCATTTTGTCTGCCGGCATTTTTTCATAGCGGGCAAGGATGGTACATTTGGCAATTTCGCCGGCACGAGGGGGAATCATATTGACCAGGTAACCCACCAGGACAGCAAACAGGGTATTCCCGGTTTTGGGATGAATCCCAACTGGATCAAGCATCAGCATCCAGCGTTTCGCCCGCGCCCAATGCGAAAAAAGGTAAAAAAAGAGAAAGGGTAATAAACCCAGTAAATGGGTCTGACCAATCGAGCTCATCATGATACGACGGTCATCTTGGCTCATTTGGGCCAGCATATACCAAACAATACCTCCACCCAGTGCAGCGAAAATAATTAACTGAAGTAGGGTAATAACCGTTTTCCGCCTCATGCAGGTTAAAGGTAATCGGACGAGTCCTTATAAGCTGTTATCTTCTTTAGGAAAGATAATAGCTGGTTTAAAACTTTTTGCCTCCTGGGCGTCAATAGTGGCAAAAGCCATGATAATAACGGTATCTCCTACCTGAACTTTCCGGGCTGCAGGTCCATTCATGCAAATGAGCCCGGATCCCCGGGTGCCCTTGATCACGTAGGTTTCCAGTCGGGCACCACTTTCAATGGCTACTACTTGAACCTTTTCATGTTCGATCAGATTTGCAGCATCCATCAGCGCTTCATCTATGGTGATAGAACCAATATAATTCAGATTCGCTTCGGTTATTTTAACGCGATGAATCTTGGATTTCAATACTTCTATGAGCATGGCGGGCGCAAAGTTATTCGAATGCGGTAAGAAAGCACCTACAATTAATGTCTATTGATCCGCGTTGAATAGCAGGTATGGGATTTCGTATAAAAATAATCATTTCACCACCTGTAATGCATAATTTTGCAGCCCTTTACTATTAATTAAGGACCGGATTTCCTCCAGTCGCCAAAAAGTTCATAGTCAAAAAATACTAATTATTACATGGTACTTTCTATAGTTATTCCCGCATACAATGAAGGTCAAACCATCCATCGTATTCTGGACAAGGTGAAAGCTGTTCAATTAATCGAGAATATTATTAAGGAAGTTATTATTGTGAATGATTGTTCCAAAGATGACACGGAATCGGCGATATTAAATTATAAAGCCGCAAATCCGGAATTAGGAATTTCTTATTTTAAGCATGAAGTGAATGCCGGGAAAGGGGCTGCACTGCATACAGGCATTGCCAAAGCAACAGGGGATTTTGTAATCATCCAGGATGCCGATCTCGAATATGATCCTAATGAATACAATATTCTCCTGCGTCCAATTTTGGATGGCATGGCTGATGTTGTTTATGGTTCGCGTTTTATAGGGGGTAAACCGCACCGAATCCTGTTCTACTGGCATTCAATAGGAAATCGTTGGCTCACCCGTATGAGTAATATGCTCACGAATCTCAACCTGACTGATATGGAAACCTGTTATAAGTTGATGCGGCGCGAGGTTATTCAATCCTTGAAGCTCGTTGAAAACAGATTTGGTTTCGAACCGGAATTGACGGCTAAATTATCACGGGTCAAAGGCATCCGGATTTACGAGGTTGGTATTTCTTATTATGGCAGAACTTATGAAGAAGGCAAGAAAATTGGCTGGAAAGATGGATTTAGGGCAATATGGTGTATTGTGAAATACAACTTGTTCAGTAAATAGCAGATAGCACTTACGGTTTGAAAATGCATGGATTTATAGAAACTATTTTCACCTAACCATTCTAAAAAAGCGCTGTGTCAGCCCGTCTTTCTGTAAATATTAATAAAATAGCCACGCTCCGAAATAGCAGGGGCGGTAATACCCCGGACCTCCAACAGGTAGCGCTGGATTGTGAGCGATTTGGTGCTGAAGGCATCACTGTTCACCCTCGACCTGATGAGCGCCATATTCGCTATGAAGATGTCAGGGCACTGAGCAAGATTCTCCATGTTGAATTTAATATTGAAGGCAATCCCAAAGAGCCTTCATTTGTGGACCTTGTTTTGGAAACAAGACCGGCCCAGGTTACCCTGGTTCCAGACACAGTGGGTCAATTGACTTCGGATCATGGATGGGACACAATAAACGAGCAGGCGTATCTCCGAAACATAATAAACGTATTTCAATCTGCAGGGATTAGGGTTTCCATTTTTATCGATCCGGATAAATCGCTAATCCAGGCAGCTAAGACAACAGGTACGGACCGGATTGAACTTTATACGGAGAGGTATGCAAAACAGTACACATTGAATCCATCCACTGCCATTGAACCCTATCGTAAGGCTAGTGAATGGGCCATCGAATTGGGATTAGAGGTCAATGCAGGGCATGATTTGAGTTTAATAAATCTGGAATATTTTGCCCAACATATTCCTTTATTGTCGGAAGTATCTATAGGCCATGCACTAATAAGTGATGCTTTATACATGGGGTTGGAAAATACGATCCAAATGTATAAAAGATGCTTAACTGTAAGGTAACGCCTATTGTTTTCAAGCAGATATGCATAACCTGTAATTTTGTACATCAATTGGGTACTGGAATTCATTTAAATTAATAATCAGTGCCTTTATTAAGGAATTTATGTTTTTATATGTAGGATTCCATAGTTAAAAAAGTCTTTGTTATTTTTGTTTACCCTTAGAAGGGGGTATTAACATAATGAAAACAATTCAGTTTGTTACATTATAAAATTGTTCAGGCATGAGGGAACTATTACGTTGGGTTTTGGTGATAGGCATAATTGGTTTTTTGGAAGTGCGTGCTAATGCTCAGGCGCCTGTTGCTAATTTTTCTGCGAATAATACTTCCAGTTGTAATCCATTAGTCGTACAATTCACTGACTTAAGTACCAATAATCCTACTAGTTGGTCCTGGAATCTGGGGAATTCCACCACCTCTATTGTTCAGAATCCTTCCACTACGTATTCCACACCGGGTACATATACTGTTACGCTTACAGTAACGAATGCCAGCGGGACCAGTACAAAAACTATTACTAATTACATTACTATCCTGGTATCGCCAACCGTAAACTTTACAGCTAACGATACGATACCAACCTGCGGATCAAAAATCGTAACGTTTACCAATTCAACGGTTCTGGGAACGACCGGAGCAGGAACGTATTATTGGGATTTCGGGGATGGTAGTTCATCGACAACTAGTAATCCTGTACATACGTATTCGAATCCGGGTACCTATAGTGTTTCACTGGTCGCCACAAACTCCGGAGGTTGCAGTCGACTTTTTATCAAACCTTCGTATATAACGATATTGCCCAAGCCTACTACGGGTTTCACGGCCACTAATAACAATTCCTGTACTGCTCCGGTTACGGTATCCTTTTCAAATTCAACCACGGGTGCTACTGGGTATTTATGGCAGTTTGGCGATGGGGATACTTCTACCCTCGCCAATCCAAACCATACCTATTTATCAACCGGTTCCTTTTCAGTTCGCCTGATCTCGACAAGTGCTGGCGGTTGTAAGGATACCCTCCTGATTCCGGCCTATGTAAATATTGGAACCCTGGTCGCAGGATTCACGCCATCTACCACATCAACTTGTACCAATAATGGTGTTGTTTTCACAAATACCACCACTCCTGGTGGGGGAGGTTCTACCTGGTATTTTGGGGATGGTTCGACTTCTACCCAGATAAGTCCGGTACATGCCTATGCTACAGCGGGGACCTACACCGTGAAACTGGTCGTTCATTACAATAATTGTTCGGACTCAGTTACGCATTCAGTGACGGTAACTACAGGTCCAAGCTCTCAGTTTACCGCCAGTCCTGTACAGGGTTGTGCCGCCCCATTTACCACAAACTTTACCAATAATTCTACGGGCGCAACCAGTTTTTTATGGCTTTTTGGGGATGGGGGAAGTTTAACGAGTGCAAACCCATCTCACACCTATAATTCTTTTGGAAATTATACGGTTACCCTGATCACTACGAGTTCCAATGGTTGCCATGATACTATGGTAAAACCTGCTTATGTAGTCGTTCAACCTACAGCAGTAAACATTCAGGGCAATACGTTTCTTGGATGCGCTCCCGGAAGTGGAACCTTTACGGCCAATGTTACCAGTGCCTTTCCGGTTACCTCCTACAACTGGAATTTTGGAGATGGAAATACCGGAACCGGAGCAACAGTATCACATACCTATTCAGGCTCAGGAACCTATATCCTGAAGGTCATCGTTACCAATGCTGCAGGTTGTGTCGATTCTGGAACGGCTACCGTAATTGTTGGAACTAAACCGGTCGCATCATTTACGTCCGCGCCGGATACTGTTTGTCTGGGATCCATCATCCATTTTATCAGTACTTCCACCGGAGGCTTGAATTATCTATGGTATTATGGAGACGGAAGCCTTCCGAGCGGTGGGTCAAATCCCTATTATGCCTATAATGTACCTGGGATCTTTACCGTCAAATTGGTGGTTGAAAATAATGGTTGTTTTGACACCATCATCAAGCCTAACCTGATTACAGTTATGCCCCCTCAGGCGAACTTTCTTTATACCTATCCCTGCAATAACCGGACTCAAATTACCTTCACAAATATTTCGGTTGGAGGTACTAGTTTCACATGGAATTTTGGGGATGGTACCAGCTCCACTGCTGCTAATCCGGGAACCCATACCTACCCCGGTTTTGGATCTTACCTGGTAACCTTAACGGCGACCAGCAGTATTACAGGTTGTACGCATTCCTATACGCAGGCCTTAATCATCCATAACCCCTCACCGATCTTCTTTGCTACAGACACCAGTATATGCAACAATAAATCCACTTTTTTCTACGTTCCTGATCAGACCTACGCTTCCTACCACTGGGATTTTGGGGATGGCACCACCGGTCTCTCTTACGCGATTACGAAGCTCTATACTGCAAATGGACGCTATACGATAAAATTGGTAGCTACCGATTCTGCGGGATGTAAAGATTCATTAACCCGAATCAACTATATAGCCGTTCACAGCCCTTCGGTATCATTTACCAATTCGCCTGCATTTGGCTGTGGTCCATTATTAGTCACATTTAATGACCTTTCTACGGTATTATCGGGATATACCATTACCAATAGAACCTGGGATTTCGGTGATGGTACCACGCTGACCACTTCAGCGACTAGTTTAACCCATACCTATTTAAATGCCGGAACTTATACGGTAAAACTTTATGAATCGGAAAGTGGTGGCTGTCAGGATTCACTGATCAAAACCTCAGCCATTTTTGTCAATAAACCCGTTGCAAATTTTTCATCATCAGATACACTTACCTGTGTCAATTCACCGGTAAGCTTTCAAAATTTGACTTCCGGGCGGGTACCATTTACCTATAGCTGGAACTTCGGTGACGGGGGTATTTCTACCAATACCAATCCGGTTCATACGTATCCGGTAACCGGGCATTATAATGTCCGACTCATTGCCATTGATTCGGTAGGCTGCCGGGATACCGCCTTGAAAGTGGCCTACATAAAAGTGGATACCGTCCATGCTGCATTCACCCCTAGCGATACATTTGCCTATTGTCCGCCCTTCACGGTCAATTTTGCGAATAATTCCCTGAATGCTGTTTCCTATGCCTGGAGTTTCGGAAATGGCAATACTACTACCCTTCAAAATCCTTCTGCCACCTATACCGCACCAGGAACGTTTACCATCCGATTGATTGCTACCAATGCCAATGGGTGCAAGGATACGGCCTATCGGAATATCGTTGTAAATACCGGTCCCTCGGGAACACTTACCTATTCCCCTACAAGTGGCTGTTCTCCGCTAACTGTTACGTTTACGGCTACCTCCACAGGAACTACGACAACTTCCATTACCTATGATTTTGCAAATGGAGTCACACAGACTACAACTGCTACCACGCTAACCTATACTTATCCATCTGCTGGAACGTTTGTTCCCAAGATTATCCTTGCAAATGCAGGCGGCTGTGCCACCTCGGTGGTGGGAGGAGATACAATCAAGATCAATAAGATCAATGTCGGATTTACAGTTTCACCTAATCCGGCCTGTACCGGCCTGCCTGTAACATTTACAGATACTTCCTCCGCTACTACAACGGGTGTATCCGTTCGAGCCTGGACTTTCGGAGATGGTGGGACCTCCAGCCTTGCCAATCCTACTCATAGTTATGCGAGTCCCGGAACTTATTCGGTTCGCCTTATCGGAACTACTTCCAATGGTTGTATTGATACAGCATTCCGAACGGTTGTTGTGAATCAAACCCCAATCCTTGTAGCGGCCAACCCCACTATTTGTGCCGGACAATCAGTACAATTGTCTGTTACAGGTGCCGCAAATTATTTATGGTCGCCGGCTACCAATCTTTCCAGCATTGTTATTTCAAACCCGGTTGCTAATCCTACTGCAACTATTTCCTATATCGTTACCGGTACTTCTGCTCTGGGTTGTAGTGCCAATGATACCGTGACCGTAACGGTGAATCCAAAACCAGTGTTGACATTGAGCCCTCCAATTACCATATGTAGTGGTAGTTCTGTTACCCTTACAGCAACAGGTGCAAATACGTATGCCTGGAGTCCGGCAACAGGTTTATCCGCTACGAGTGGAGCCAGTGTGACGGCATCTCCAACCACCAGCACAACTTATAAGGTTATTGGAACGACGGGTCTGGGTTGCAAGGATTCCCTTACAAGCTTGATTACGGTTACTACCAAACCGGTAATAAGTGTTACACCTTCCCAAACGATCTGTTCCGGTTCTGCTGTTAGCCTGACGGCTACTGGCGGAACGGTCTATGCCTGGTCACCGGCAACTGGATTGAGTTCAGTTAATACCGCTTCGACTATTGCCTCTCCTACGAGTACAACTACCTACAAAGTGGTAGGAACAACTGCAGGATGTAGTGACTCTGCCCTTACTACCATAACGGTGAATCCAATACCTGTTATCAATGTGGGTGCCCCGGTTGCTATATGTCTGGGCGCTTCGAGTGTTCTGACTGCAACTGGTGCCACCACCTATACCTGGAGCCCTGCAACAGGTCTTTCTGCAACTATAGGTAGCACAGTTACGGCCACTCCAACAGTCACCACTACCTATACCGTTTCTGGGACCTTGTTAGGCTGTACCGGCACCTCCACAAAACTGGTAACAGTAAATCCACTCCCGAATGTAACCGCCACCAGGGATACCTTCATCTGTACCGGAGGCTCTGTAACGCTTATCGGTTTTGGTGCCAGTAGTTTTGTCTGGAGCCCTGCTTCGGGTTTAAGCAGTACCAATACAGCTTCCACCACTGCTAGCCCAAGTGTCACTACAAATTATGTTGTAACAGGTACTGATGCTAATGGATGTACCGATACCGGTAAGGTAACTGTTGTGGTGAATAGCAAACCAACAATTTCTGCAGGTGCGAATACATCGATTTGTCCGGGTGGCTCAGCAACACTCACAGCAACAGGTGGTGTCAGCTATGTATGGTCACCAGGGGCAAGTCTTTCCTGCACTGCCTGTGCAACAACATCGGCCTCTCCAAGTGTGACCACAACTTACCTGGTAACAGGAACTGCGGCGAATGGATGTTTTGATACCTCCCATGTAACAGTATCCATCAATTCTTCACCGGTTCTTTCCATAACGGGTAATAATAGCATATGTGCCGGTTCCAGTTCTGTTTTAACTGCCAGCGGGGCCAATTCCTTCAGCTGGAGTCCAGCCACCGGATTGAGTTGCACGGCCTGTGCCAGTCCAACGGCAAATCCATCTACCACAACCACCTATACAATAACGGGCACTTCCGGGGTCGGTTGTAGTAGTACGACAACGTATACGGTCACGGTAAATCCGAAACCGATTGTTTCTGCAGGTTCTAATGTTTCGATCTGTTCCGGCTCCACGACCAGCCTTACGGCAACAGGAGCTGCAACGTATGCATGGTCTCCATCCACCAGTCTGTCCGCCAGTACGGGCACACCAGTAACGGCCTCGCCCACTGTAACCACCATTTACAAAGTGGTTGGAACCAGTCTGAGCGGTTGCCAGGATTCTGCGACTGTAACAGTAACGGTAAATCCTTTACCAACAGTTGGAGCGGGAAGCAATGTTTCTATTTGTCCTGGCAGCTCCACAGTTCTCGGGGCCACCGGTGCCGCTACCTATAGTTGGAGTCCATCCACAGGCTTATCCTGTACAGCTTGTGCTGCCCCAACAGCTTCACCCACTGCTACCACTACTTATACGGTTACCGGAACCAGTAGTCTTGGTTGCATCAATACTTCAACGGTTACTGTTTCAATTAATTCCAATCCAACGATCTCCGTATCAGGCAATACTTCGATTTGTGTCGGAGGTAGTACCACCCTGACAGCAGCCGGCGCCAATACCTACTCCTGGAGTCCGGCAACCGGATTATCGGCCACTACCGGAAATGTTCTGACTGCCAATCCTGCCACGACAACCACATATACCATTGTTGGTACGAGCGGTGTAGGCTGTAACGGTACCACTACGGTAACCATTTCTGTGAATCCCTTGCCAAGCATTAGTGGGGGTCCTGACACTTCGATCTGTTCTGGTGGATCTGTAGTATTAAATGCCAGTGGAGGCGTATCATATACCTGGTCGCCAACCGCAGGTTTATCCTCTTCGACCAGTGCTAGCCCTACTGCTAATCCAGGCACAACGACTACCTACACTGTAACTGGAACTTCTGCTTTGGGATGCTCGGCAAGTGCCAATGTAAAGGTTACGGTAAAGTCATCACCAGCCATTTCTGCTGGGGCCAATACCGCCGTATGTCCTGGAGGAACCGTAACATTAAATGGCACCGGCGGAGCCACCTATGTTTGGTCCCCCGCAGCCACACTTTCCTGCATTGCCTGCCCGACAACTATTGCTAGCCCGCTGACAACCACGACCTATACGCTGACCGGGACGGCTGCAAATGGTTGCAGTAGTACTGCAAATGTGCTTGTAACGGTCAATCCCAATCCTGTGATTACAGTAAGTGGTGTGAAATCACTATGTGCCGGTAATTCGAGTACGCTGACAGCTAGTGGTGCTGCCAGCTATTCCTGGTCACCTTCCACCGGCTTGTCCTGTAATAATTGTTCGGTCACTACCGTCAATATCAGCAGTACGACCCAATATATTATAACCGGTACCAGTGCTCAGGGGTGTATTGGCAAAGACACAGAAACCATAACAGTCCACCCTTTACCTGTCGTAACTGTTGATAGTCCTAAAACGGCCTGTTACAATACACCCATACAATTAAATGCGGGCGGTGCGATGAGTTATGTTTGGCTACCAACGAGCGGGCTTTCTTGTTCCGGATGTTCAAACCCAATAGCTACTCCGAGTGTAACTACGACCTATAAAGTAATTGGTACGGATGGATTTGGTTGCATTGATTCAGCCAAAACAACCATAACGATCCTGCAATTACCAATTATTAATGCAGGACCGGATATTAATATCTGCAAGCTGAATACGGTCCGACTACATGTAACAGGCGGTATAAGTTATCTGTGGAGCCCCGTATCAAGCCTATCCTGTGGTAATTGTGATACCACTTTTGCATCGCCAATTGTAACGACCAGTTATATCGTTACCGGTGTGGCTACGAACGGATGTACTGCAAATGATACGGTGATGGTGATCATCAATCCTCAACCACAGGTGAATGCCGGGCCGGATCAGACGATCTGCTATGGCAGTTCGGCACAATTACAAGCCAGTGGCGCGAGCACTTATATCTGGTCACCAGCGTCCAGTCTTAGTTGCAACACCTGCGCCAATCCTTTAGCCACCCCGGGTTTGACAACCACCTACCTGGTCAGGGGAACAGACATCAATGGTTGTAAAGATTCAGATCAGGTGATTATAAGTGTTATTCAGCGAAACCCGGTTACTATTGATACAGGAGGTGATTTCTGTATCGGAGGCTCCTTACAATTAATTGCCACAGGTGGAGATAACTATACCTGGACTCCTGCGAATACCTTATCCTGTGCCAATTGTCCGAATCCCATAGCAACCCCACTGGCGACTACAACTTATTCCGTAATCATAAAGCAGGGAACTTGTTTTACTGACACCCTTCAGACCACGGTTACTATCCACCCTTTGCCTACCATTTCTGCCGGCCCGGATCAGAATATAATTTTAGGAAATTCAGCACAATTGAATGCAAGTGGCACGAATATCAGTACTTATAGCTGGTCACCGGCACAGAGCCTGAGTTGTGCGAATTGCCAGAACCCAGTTGCGCTCCCGGCAGTCAATACTACCTATACAGTTGTAGTAACAAGTGGATTTGGATGTATTGCTACGGACAGTATGAAGGTCAATGTTCGTTGTGATGGCCTGCAGCTTTGGCTTCCAAATACCTTCACTCCGAATGCGGATAATCATAATGACCGTTTTTATCCGCATGGTAAAGGAATCAGTAATGTTACCAGGTTCAGGATCTATGATCGTTGGGGCGAGTTAATCTTCGACCGCAGCAATATGCCTGTAAATGACCGGGATGCCGGATGGGATGGCACCTACAAGAATCAACAGTTAAAGCCGGATGTGTTTGTCTGGGTCATTAGTGCCACCTGTACCAATGGAGAGCCCCTTGAGTTAAAAGGTGATATTTCACTGATCCGATAATTCAGAGGGAAAGCATTCAATTATTAACCGAAAAGAAATCGTGTCGCATGAAAAAATTATTTACGCTTTTGTTAGGGATCCTCGGAATGCATCTGGCTGGGGCTCAGGATATACATTTCTCCCAATTCTATGAGAATGCCATCCTTAGAAATCCTGCCCTTACGGGAATCTTCAGTGGCGATTACAAGGCAGGCCTGAATTACAGGACCCAATGGGGAAATATCAGCAATCCTTTTCAGACGGTTATGGCTAGTGCCGAAAGCCGTATCCTGCTAAACCGCGACCTGGCAGATTATCTTTCCTTCGGATTGTGTTTCAGCTATGACCATGCAGGCGCCATTAATTTCAACAGCACTCAGATCACCCCTGCGATCAACTACAATAAAAGCCTGAACGACAGCCGAAATAGCTACCTCTCAGCAGGCTTTGCAGCTTCCTATATTCAACGGTCTATTGATCCGACAAAAATGACCCTGGATGAGCAATATGTGGGTGGAACTTATGTAGCTACCGCTCCCGGAGGAGAAACCATGAACTTTAGCAATATCAAGCACTTTGATGTTTCAGCCGGTGTGAGTTTCAATAGCACCATCGGCCCCCATAACAATGTAGTGTATTACCTGGGTGCAGCGGCATTTCATGCGACCAAACCAAGGGAATCCTTCAATGACAATGAATATTTTATCCGTCTAAACCCAAAGTACACGGCTAATATCGGACTACAGATCCGTTTATCCAGGGAATATGGCTTAGTACTTCATGCCAATTATACCAACCAGGATCCGTACCAGGAAACGATTTTTGGCGGCCTTTTAAGCTGGAGATCTACTTCAAATAATGCCCGTAAACTGGCTATATATGCCGGATGTTTCGGGCGTTTGCATGATGCGGTCATCCCGACATTGAAACTGGACTACATGAAGTACTCCTTCACCATGAGTTATGATGTGACAACATCCTCCCTAAAGCCATCCCTCAATTCAAATGGAGGCTATGAATTCTCCCTTTATGTGCGCGGCAACTATCCGAAGAAGGCGAATAATGTCGACCAGGTACGTTGCCCAAGGTTTGAGCAGGATAATATGTCCAACGACCTCGACGATTAGTCCATTGCAGTCAGCAATTCCTCCAATTCAGCGATCATCATTGCTGTTGCCCCCCAGATAAAGGAATCATCGGGTAAGCGATAAGCGGGTACCATCAGGCTTTTTCCGGGCATGGAAGGTGGATGGATTTCCGTTTGAATCTTGTTATGATTATCCATTAGCCAATCCAGCTGAACTTCAATAATGGCGGCTACTTCCTGATTATTCGGTGACCATTTCGGTCGGTGCTTACTATAAGCCAGAAAGGGATGAACTTTAAAAAAAGAAACGGGAATATAGAGTGGTGTCAACGCACCTAAGACTTCAATATCCCCGGACTGGATCCCCACTTCTTCCTCAGCTTCCCGTAAGGCCGTGGATTGGAAATTAGGATCGTTGGACTCATATCTACCACCGGGAAAAGAAATTTGTCCGCTATGAGCGCTCCCATCTTCCGTACGCCGGATTAATAAAAGATGCGGCTTGCGGTCCACTGGAAAAATCAATTGAAGTACGGCACTGTCTCGTGCTTCAATAGGAATGATTTCAGGCATAGGCCGCAACCTACCGGTCATTTTTTCCTGGGCTTTAAGCCCGGGCAAGGGCTGATCCAGTCGTTTACGGAGTCGTTCAATAAGGCTGTCCATGGGAAAAGAGCCACTAAGTTAGCCTGCCTTCCTTCATCAGACGCTTGGTGAATGGATTAATGATTAATTTGCCAGACACACCATAAAACCATGCTACGCTCCATTATTTTAGCTTCACTTCTGTTTGTAGTGGCTTTCCCTGCCATGGCCCAACAGATGGACACACTCCGCAGAAAAGATGCTGACGGCAATGAATTCATTCAGGTCCTCCGGGCAAAAAGTCTATTTCTGGAAGGCAACCTTCAACATGGACAAAGTGAAGGGGTTTGGACCGAATATTGGGACAATATGGTTCCGCATCGGGTAACGACCTATCACAAGGGTAAAAGGCAGGGTATCTTCATGGATATCCGTCGGACCGGTAATGTGGAGCAGGTGAATAATTACACCAATGATCAGCTGGATGGGCCTAGCAGGCGTTTTACTATGGGAGCCGGCATCGCCGAAGAAATCTATTATTCGGAAGGCATTCGAAGCGGGTCCTACACAAAGTGGTACGATAATGGCAAGATGCAGGAGCAAAGCAATTACAACCATAATGAGCGCGATGGTCATACGACGTACTACATGAGTAGTGGGGTAAAAGTGGCAGAGTACAATTACAATCGCGGTAAGCTCGAAGGGGATGTTACCCTCTATTATGAGAATGGCAGGGTGAAAGAATTTGGGAGCTATCAGAATGATGAACAAACAGGGACCTGGAAGGAATACTGGCCCAGTGGTACGGAAAAAGCCGAAGGAAAATATTTGAAAGGCGAAAAGGAAGGTGCCTGGAAACAGTTTGATGAATCCGGTAAAGCCTTGAAAACCATCAGTTACAAAGCAGGCAAAGAACTGAATTAGCGTCCTTAATTTCTTTAAGATACAGCCATCATCCTGGGTTTTTAATTTCAACTTTGTTGCACAATGGCACAATCAATTCTGGTTATCGATGATGAACAGGCAATACGGAAAGCATTACGCGAAATTCTGAGTTACGAGGGGTTTTCAATCGATGAAGCTTCCGATGGATCAGATGGTTTGAAAAAGATCAGGGAAGGGAATTATGACTGCATCCTTTGCGATATCAAAATGCCCAAGGTGGATGGCCTGGAAGTATTAGCCGGTGCTAAAGAAGCAAAACCGGATACCCCTTTTATATTGATATCCGGCCATGGTACAATCGAGACTGCGGTAGAGGCGGTGAAAAATGGTGCCTTTGATTTTATTTCCAAGCCACCTGACCTGAATCGCCTGCTCATTACCATTCGTAATGCGATGGATAAGGGCTCACTCGTATCGGAAACCAAGGTGCTTCGCAGCAAGGTGACCAAGAAAAGCGGGGCTGAAATGATTGGAGAGAGTGAAGCCATCCAGAAAGTGCGAGAAACCATCGGGAAGGTGGGCCCCACAGATGCTCGGGTGCTGATAACAGGTCAGAATGGGGTGGGAAAAGAATTAGTTGCCCGGAGTATCCACCAATTCAGCAGTCGTAGTAATGGACCTATGGTTGAGGTCAATTGTGCAGCCATACCTTCTGAACTGATCGAGAGTGAATTGTTTGGACACGAGAAAGGTTCGTTTACCTCTGCGATTAAACAACGGATCGGCAAATTCGAATCTGCCAATGGAGGCACGCTTTTCCTCGATGAGATTGGAGATATGAGTCTGGATGCCCAGGCCAAAATGCTGCGGGCGCTGCAGGAAAGCCGGATCACCCGGGTAGGTGGCGATAAGGAGATCAAGGTGGATGTTCGGGTAGTAGCCGCTACCAATAAGGATCTATTGGCCGAGGTAGAGGCGAAACGATTCCGTCTGGACTTATATCACCGGTTGAGTGTTATCCTGATTCATGTCCCTTCCCTGAATGAGCGTAAGGAGGATATTCCATTACTGGTAACGCATTTTCTGAAGGAAATCAGCGAAGAATACAATCAGCCGGTCAAGCAATTGGATCCAGCCGCTCTTAAAGCATTGCAGGAGCATGTATGGACTGGTAATATCCGTGAGTTGCGCAATGCCGTGGAACGACTGATTATTTTGGGTGGTGACACCATTAGCTCCGAAGATGTTGAGCGTTATGTATTCATGCATTAAGGTCATGAAACGGAGCGAAGTCGAAGGGTCCAGTTAATTTGATGATTTGATAATTTGGTGATTTGGTATTGGGGAGCGGAAACCAACCAATCTCTGAGTAGCCTTCACCTCACCCCCACACCGAAGTCGAAGGGTTCGGTTCCCAAACAATTTCAAATAAAAAAGCTGCCCAACCAACGATGGGACAGCTTTACAATATAGATTTGAAATTATTTTAAGCCAGAAAGGGCACTCATAAATCCAGCTTTTTGACCCATAAAAGCGGGCGTAAGAGATGCTGGTTTTAAACCGCCAACGAGGGTACTGGTCAGCCCACCAAACTGAGACAGGCTCTTCAGGCTATTGGCAGATTTGATCAGACCAGGCAATTGGGTTGCAAATCCAGGATTGAAGGAGGCTGGTTTAATAAATCCGGCTAATTGGCCCAATAATTGACCACCTTGCGCAACAGATGCAAGCTTACCAGCACTGGCAAGCCAACCAGCTTTGGCTCCTCCCCAGGAAGGAAGCATGGCTGAAGGTTGTAAACCTCCTGCCAATTGTTGTAAAATGGGACCGGCAGATGGCATTGCAGGTGCGCTTAAAGGTTGATTTTCCCCACCGCCGAGTTGTTTAGCGGCATTTCCAAGATTTACCTGCGCCTGGCCTAAAAAAGACATGCAAAGCAGTAATGCGACAATAAGTTGTTTCTTCATAATTAAATGTGGTGTGAATTGATTGGGCGCAAAGGTAGTAATTAAGTCCTTGCTGCTAAGCCACATAGCTGAGATTATAAACTGATAAGGTATCAGGTTAAGCGGTTATCTGAATCCCGTTCAATGTAGGTCTTGTCATAAGGGGCTAGCTACTTTGCAGTATGATCTTGAAAACAGGAAGGCTACAACCATATCGAAGACAAACAGCTGTTCCCAAAACCCATCATAAGAACAGTAGAAATATGTTCTTAGACCTCCTCTAAGAACTGGTGGCCTTGCCATTCTCGCCCGCCCTTGATTCTAGTGACGGCAGGCCCCGATGACTAAGTAAATTTCCTTCGAGGCCTGTAGCAATTCCTTATCTGAACAATAAAACCACTCAAACTCTATTATATATAATATAGATCACTTGAAAGAACATCCTTAGACATAATCCGGATAAATCAAAACTCCGGGTATTGATACCACGTTGTCAACTGACCTTGCTCCCTCCAGATTGGGTGGCTGTCATAACAAAAGGTTTCCACAAATAGAAATCCCAGTTTTTCAAGTAATCCCCGGGAAGCCTTATTGTCAACATCCGTCATGGCATATATTTCCTTAAGACCCAGTTCCCGGATCCCATAATGTAGCGCGGCATAACCCGCCTCATAGCCGAAACCCTGTCCCCATTTGGATAACTGTTGACGGTAACCAAAATCATAATGATCGACGTGATGATTCACTTTATCCTTCATGAGTTTGAATCCTGTCCAGCCCACGAAGTCACCTGTCGCTTTCTCCATAATTGCCCAGCGCCCAATTCCAAAATCCAGATATTGTTGACGAACCAGAGCTATGGCCTCCCTGCTTTGATCGATATGGGTAACGGGTTTTTGGCCAATGTATCGGTGTACTTCCGGATTATTGTCCATCTCGAACATTCCGATGTCGTCCGAAGGAAGCAGTTCCCGGATCAATAAACGCGGCGTCTCAATATGGATGGCTTGCATCCCCTAAAATAAAAAAACGCTCTGTTTCCAGCGCGTTTTTTTTTAGTGACAATTCAAAAAGGGATTATTCTCAAATAGCCCTGGCTCTATTTACTATTTATTTTTTTTCAGGTCCGGGAATGGACACCTTATCCAGGATACCATCTACGATGCCATATTTGATGGCTTCTTCAGCATCCATCCAGAAATCACGTTCGAGATCACGAAGCACCTTATCATAGGTTTGGCCGGTATTTGCGGATAAAATCGTTGCACCCATCTCCTTCGTCTTGCGGATCTGTACTGCCTGTATTTCGAGATCTGCACTCACACCCTGCATATATCCTCCCAGGCTAGGCTGGTGGATCATGACCTCACCATGCGGAAAGATCATCCGCTTACCCTTGGTGCCACCCGAGAGTAGGATGGAGCCCATGGAGGCTGCAAGGCCCATACAAATGGTCGAAACCGGGGAGCTCAGCATTTGCATGACATCATAGATCACCATTCCACTGGTAACCATTCCACCCGGGGAGTTGATATAGAATTTAATTTCCTCGCCGGGATTATCGGCATCCAGCAAAAGAAGCCGGTTCACGATATCTTTTGAAGAGCTATCATCTACCGGTCCCCATAAATAGACAGAACGGTTCTTGAAAAATAATTCGTCACTCTTCCGGGCCCACATGGAATGCGGGCTTTGGCGGGTATCCGTATTGGGTTTGTCATCCTCCTCATCGCCCTCATCTTCATTACGAAGGCGGTTATTATAAAGATTATAAGCTGACATGTTGTTTGTTTGGTAGTTTATTTTTTGAAAAGAACTTGGGTTACTCAAGAAAATGCAGGAGATCGTTCACTGGAAAACATCCTGATTTAAATATGGAGTCCTTATTTTTTCTCGTCTTTTTTAGGGTTTTTGATCAGCACTTCATCAACGATGCCATAGGCTTTGGCTTCTTCGGCAATCATCCAGTAATCCCGGTCACAATCTTCCGCTACGCGTTTTACATCCTGCCCGGTATGCTCAGCAATAATGTCATAGAGGTTTGCTTTGATCCGGCGGATCTCATTGACGGTGATCTCGATATCAGTTGCCTGACCTCCAATGGCAGAGCTTGGTTGGTGTAGCATTACCCGGCTGTGCCGAAGCGCGGTTCGCTTGCCCTTGGTACCTGCGCACATCAATACGGCAGCCATGGAGGCAGCCATACCGGTACAGATCGTGCTCACATCAGGCGTGATGATCTGCATAGTATCGTAAATGCCCAGTCCCGAATACACCGACCCACCGGGTGAATTAAGGTACATCTGCACATCCCTGGTGCGATCGGCACTTTCCAGGAACAGTAATTGCGCCGTAACAATATTTGCCACCTGGTCATCGATACCTGTTCCCAGGAAGATGATACGATCCATCATAAGGCGGGAGAACACGTCCATCTGGGCCACATTCATCGGTCGTTCCTCAATGATGTAAGGAGTCAGATTCGTAGGCTGATGAATCCGGGCATTGGATTGACGTATATAATCATCCATGGTATTGCCAGACATCCCCAGATGCCCGACAGCATATTTTCGAAATTCGTTGTTATTCATTGTAGGTTTTGAAACGTAAAAATTAAAGGAAAAACAGGAATGGTTATTTTATCAACCCTGACGAGTTAATCAGGCAAATACCTTACCGCGGGAAAATTACAGACATTCCGTCGGGTGGTTCTGACAGGTTTTGTAATTTTCGACTCTAATCAGGTACCTAAACATGGCAAAACTATCACAAGAAGACCTGCTTCAGATATTTAAGGCAGTAAAATCGACGCTGGAACCCTGTGAAACCGGAAGTATGAAGGCCCGGTTTAATCTGGAGGGAAAATATGACCTCTGGAGTGAAAAGGACCTGCTCGACCCTTTGGGTAAAAAACGCAAAGAGATCAGCTTCGCTGCGGCCATTATTCAAAGTAGCTATGTGGGATTTTATTTCATGCCGGTCTATTGTTGTCCGGCCATGATCGGTGCCCTTGATGAAGACCTGAGGAAATTACTGAAAGGGAAGGCGTGTTTTCATATCAGGTCTGCAGAGCCGGAACTGATCGAAAAGATCAATGATACTGTCAAGAAGGGCTATGCGGCTTATAAAAAACTGGGTTGGGTGGATTGAATGAAGCTGATTCCATACTAAACTTACTTGGAATTGAAACCCATTTCAATTTCTGATCCCTTAATTGTTGCAATTTGCAGCTATATGAAAGTCCAGCTTCCATTCAGTATTCCTCCCTTAAAGGATCCGATCCGCTATACGGATAAGATCCTGCTGATTGGTTCCTGCTTCACGGAACATATTTCCGGGAGACTTTCATCGCATAAATTCCAGACACTTTCCAATCCGAATGGAATTTTATTCAATCCACTGAGCCTAAGCCGCGCGCTTACGAATTATGTACTCGGCAAAAAGTATGAGGCGAAGGATCTGTTCTATTACAATGAACTCTGGAATAGCTGGGACCATCATACCCGCTTTTCCCATATCGAACAACAGGCTGCATTGGATGGTATCAACCGGGAGCAGGAAGAAGCTGCTATTATGATCCGCAAGGCCGACTGGATCATCATTACACTGGGATCTGCCTTTCAGTATTTCCTGACAGACATAGGAACACGTGAAAGTGGATTTCTTGATCACCCGGATTTTAAAGATGCCTATGGTGTATTCAATAATCACAGAGCGCCGGGAGCCTGGTTTACAAAGGGACTATTAAGCATCAATGAAATCCTGGAAACTTTGGGAAAAACCATACAATTGATCACCCAGCACAATCCCAATGCTCAAATCCTGTTCACGATTTCACCCGTCCGACATATCCGGGATGGACTCATTGAGAATAACCGGAGCAAAGCCCGCCTGATCGAAGTGGTACATGAGCTTTGTAGTTCTTTTGATACCTGTTATTATTTCCCCGCTTATGAGCTGGTCATCGATGTTTTGAGGGATTACCGGTATTACGATATTGACCTGGTACATCCGAATTATGCGGCAACCGAAAGCGTTTGGGAAGCGTTTGTACCTGCTTGTATTGATCCTGCCGCACAGACTATTATGCAGGCAGTAAAGGAACTGGTCATTGCCCGGCAGCATAAGGCCCGTTTCCCGGAGACTGAGGGGCACCGGAATTTTTTGAACGTATATGCTGATAAAGTGGCAAAGCTCTCCGCTAGCTATCCATTTCTGGATTTAAGTGAGGAGGCATTGTATTTCCAGAATGCGGTGAAGGAGGCTTCCTGAGCAAGAAGAGGAGCTATGGAAATTACCTAAGCATACTTAGCGCATAGGACCTAATTAATTTTCCAAAAGCTTCGGTTCCACCGCCTTTAAAGCTTTCAGAGAGGCATCCTGACCGGCTTCTTTCTTGGTATAACCGGTACCTTTTACAATAACCTCATCATCGACCACTACGGCAATGGTGAACACCTTGCGAGTACCCTCCATCTTTTCACTGATGGTTTCATAGACCAGTTTCTTGCCATTCCGCTGGGCCCAGCTCAACAGTTTATTCTTGTAGTTGGTATCGGTAGCTTCGATCTCGTCTATATCCATGTAGGCTTTAACCACCTGTTGCAGCACGAAACGGCGTGTTTTTGCATAGCCCTGATCCAGGTAAACCGCCCCTACCAAGGCTTCCAGGGCATTCCCGAAAATATGGCTGCGACTGAGGCCACGATCTGCCTGATTGAATTGGACTAGTTTATTGAGGCCCATTTTCATGGCAACGGAGTTCAGGCTTTCCCGGCGGACCATGCGGCTTCGCATTTCCGTCATGAAGCCTTCCGCTTCCATGGGATACTTTTTGAAAAGGTATTCTGCAACAATGGCCCCAAGAATGGCGTCCCCCAGGTATTCGAGGCGTTCATTGTTCTCCATGACGGTATCACCCTGGGAACGATGCGCAAAAGCCAGTTGGTAATAGGCTATATGACCGGGTCGAAATCCGAGCAATTGCTCCAGTTGCAACGCGAGCGGCTGCGATGGTGAAAAAAGGTTAAATATCCGTGAAGCGAAGCGACGCACAGCTTATGCTTCGTACTTTTTGAAAATAACGGAGGCATTATGACCGCCAAATCCAAACGTATTGCTCAGGGCTGCCCTTACGGTACGCTGAACCGGTTTGTTGAACGTCAGCTTGAAACGCGGATCAATAGCCGGATCATCGGTGAAGTGATTGATGGTTGGCGGTACGATATCATGCATGACGGCCTTGACAGCAGCAATGGCCTCAATAGCACCAGCACCACCCAACAGGTGGCCCGTCATACTTTTCGTTGAGGAAATATTGAGGTTGAAGGCATGTTCGCCAAACACCTTTTCGATGGCTACCAGTTCGGCTACATCACCAAGTGGTGTTGCGGTACCATGAACATTGATATAATCAATGTCCTCTGGCTTCATACCGGCATCATCCAATACATTGTTCATAACCAGGATCACTCCGAGTCCTTCCGGATGAGGGGCAGTCAGGTGATAAGCATCAGCACTCATACCGCCGCCGGCCACTTCGGCCAGGATATTGGCGCCACGGGCCTTGGCATGCTCCAGTTCTTCGAGGACCAGACAGCAACCGCCTTCACCGAGAACGAAACCATCGCGGTCCTTATCGAAAGGCCGTGAGGCTGTTTTGGGATCGTCGTTGCGTTCGGAGAGCGCCTTCATGGCGTTGAAACCGCCGATACCTGCTTCTGTTACCACAGCTTCGGATCCACCTACAACAAATGCATTGGCTTTTCCCAGGCGGATATACATCAATGCATCGATGATGGCATTGCTGGAAGAGGCGCAGGCGCTGACAGTAGAAAAGTTGGGTCCTCTGAAGCCCCATTTCATAGAGATATGGCCGCCGGCAATATCGAGGATGAGCTTGGGAATGAAGAAGGGATTGAATCGTGGCGTACCATCGCCGGCATTGAAGTTTTTCATTTCTTCAATGAAGGTGATCATACCGCCGATACCGGATGCCCAGATTACTCCGACCCGGTCTTTGTCGATACCTTCTCCGCCGATACCACTCATAGCAACGGCTTCGATGGCAGAGGCAACGGCAAATTGGGAGAAACGGTCCAGTTTGCGACCTTCCTTGCGCTCAAAATAATCTTCCGGATTATAATTTTTTACTTCGCAGGCAAATTTGGTCTTGAACTTGGTGACATCAAATTGCTTGATGATATCAGCGCCGGAAACGCCCGCTAGCAAGCCGTTCCAGTATTCCGAAACATTGTTGCCAAGGGGCGTCAGGGCGCCTAGGCCGGTAACGACAACTCGTTTTAGCGGCTGATTCATCAGGAAAGAAGTATCAAATAATAAGTATGAAATCGGGTATCAGGAAATTGCATCAGGTAATTATGCCTTAAAATTCAGGAAGGCTAAAAGGTGATTAGTATCAGGTAACGCTTATAACCACAAGGGGTTTAAAGATACCTGATACTAACTACCTGATGCATAATCGCACTATTTTACATGCTCTTCCAGGTACGAAACTGCCTGGCCAACAGTAGTGATGGTCTCAGCCTGCTCGTCAGGGATGGAGATGTTGAACTCCTTTTCAAACTCCATAATGAGTTCCACGGTATCCAGGGAGTCGGCGCCGAGGTCATTCGTGAAAGATGCTTCCGGAGATACTTCGCTCTCATCAACACCCAACTTGTCCACGATAATTTTCTTGACGCGGTTTGCAATTTCAGACATGGTTAATCCTGTTTTATTTGGGCACAAAAATAGACTTTTGAAGTAAAAGCCGTCTGTTCAAAGAAATATTTTTTGTGAAGGGGGTATTACAAGCTCACAAATCCCCTTTTTTAGTGAGTGTAACAGGGGAAATTCCCTTGCCAGAGTGACCATTATACGTATCAATATTCCCAGAGCTTGACACAATTCGTGAAACATGCATATTACCAGTATACCTGGATCGTGATTTTTGAACTGGAAAACATAGGCATGAATCGGGAAGTAAGTAGTAGAAAATAGAGAGTCGAAATCTGTTTTCGGAAGTATCAGGTAGTTGGTATCCGGTATCAGGCTGTTAGAGGGGCTATTCACGTTGACCCGACATCACCCAATCACCCACCCTCTACACCCGTTGCGTGAAAACAGTTATCTCATACCGGCAAGGGATGCTTCCGTTCCTCGACAATCACCCCATCCCGCATGACCAGTGTACGATCGGTCCGTGCTGCCAGGATCTCATTATGAGTAATCAGGATAATGGTCTGCTTCAGTTCTTTTCTGAGGCTCAGGAACAGATTATGAATGGAATCAGCATTCGCTGTATCCAGATTGCCGGTCGGCTCATCGGCCATGAGGATTGCAGGTTTATTGACCAAAGCTCTGGCAATGGCCACCCGTTGCTGTTCGCCACCCGAAAGTTGTGAGGGCTTATTATCCAGACGATCCTGTAATCCCACTTTTTCTAACATAGCCCGGGCACTATTCATGGCAGCCTTTCGCCCTACGCCATTAATCCATAAGGGCATCGCAACATTTTCAATTGCAGTAAACTCCGGTAGTAGGTGATGGGATTGAAAAACAAAGCCCAGTTGCTGATTCCGGAAGCGGGCTTGTTTTCGTGCCGGCATATCGAATACACTGGTATTATTGATCTGGACTGAACCCTTATCCGGCTTGTCAAGGGCGCCTAATAAATGCAGTAAGGTACTTTTCCCGGCACCAGAGGGACCAATAATGGCCACCATTTCACCTTCGGAAACAGACATTGATACATCCCGTACCACGGCCAGTGGCCCATATGATTTGAAAAGTTGAGTAGCAGTCAGCAAGGTGAAATCTGAATTTTCGGATGAACATCCCTGAAAAATAGGCGATCCGGATGAATGCATTGGCGTTCAAAAGCCAATACTGATGATAAAAAGGTCAGTAAGCTGGTAAAAATACCGCATCCCCCCAAATAAGCCGTTAAGAATCGTTTGGTCATATGGACTTGCCTATTTTTGCGCTCCAATCTTTCTGATGTCCCGTTCAATTTATTCACTGATTTTCTTACTGTTACTTTCATTTACCTCTTATGGTCAGTCCAAATCACAACGGAAGATCATTACAGCCCTGAAAGCGGACATTGGTTATTTAGCTTCTGATGCACTCGAAGGTCGTCGAACCGGCACTGAAGGGGAACACAAAGCGGCAGATTACCTGGTTGCAAGGTATCAGAAATTGCATATTCCGGCCTATGAAGACAGTTACCGGCACCCTTTTAAATTCGTCAGGGGCCGGGACTTTGGAAAAACGCAGATCTTCCTGGCGAATGTGAACCAGGAACTGGGCCCGGAAGTATTTCCATTTTCATTTAGCGACAAGGGGGATGTGTCAGGCGATGTGCTGGTCGATGTGCAGGAGCATGGCGCCATCTGGACTATGCCCCTTTACAGCAGCGCGGATGAAGCAAACGACCCTCATTTTGATATAGAGAAATCCTGCTTTGACCGGGCCCGGGAGGCAAATAAAAACGGCGCTATAGGAGTTGTTTTTTATGATGGCTTCGGTTCCAAATACCCTCCTGTCTTCAATCCGCGATCTGATTTTGAAACCATATCAATTCCGGTGGCATACATCGGGTTTAAGACCTGGAAGAAGCTGACGGCGGATGATGCCAATGTCATTAATATCCGTCTGAATATTCAATTGGTGAAACCGGAGCATACCGCGAATAATGTGGCCGCCTATATTGATAATCACGCCCCTCTGACGGTCGTTCTGGGTGCCCATTATGATCACCTGGGCCGCGGGGAGGATGGGGGATCGCTCTATACCGGCAAAGAACCGTTGATCCATAATGGTGCCGATGATAATGCCAGCGGAACATCTGCATTGCTGGTTTTGGCGGAATGGCTGAAGAAATCCCACCTGAAACACTACAATTACCTGCTGGTGCATTTTTCCGGTGAGGAAATGGGTTTACTGGGATCCAAAGCTTTTGTCAAGACACCAGGTATAGACAGTAATCACATTGCCTTCATGGTCAACATGGATATGCTGGGTCGGCTTTCGGATACTTCCAAAAGTTTGACGATTGGGGGAATTGGTACCTCTCCTATCTGGTTTTCCGTGGTTCGCAAAATGGAGGAAGATGGGTTTCATGTAAAAATAGATTCCGCTGGAATCGGTCCTTCGGATCATACCTCCTTCTATGAAAATAGCATTCCGGTGCTCTTCTTTTTTACGGGTTTGCATGCGGATTATCATAAACCCAGCGATGATGCCGATAAGATCAATTATCCGGGTGAAGCCCAGGTGATCAGTGGTATTGAGGATGTGCTTCAGGATCTGGATAGATCGCCCCGTCCTACATTTAGCCGGACTAAAAGCACTTCACTTGGACGGGTTCGTTTTAAGGTCACACTTGGTATCATGCCCGATTATTCCTGGAATGGCGAAGGCATTCATGTCGATGGGATCATAGAAGGTAAGCCTGCAGAAAAGGCCGGGATCAAGACGGGAGATGTGATAATCGGCCTGGGACCAGATGAAGTAAAGGGCATGCAGAGCTATATGGAAGCGCTTAGCCATCAGAAGGAAGGCGGCAAGAGCAGGGTAATTCTTTTAAGAAATGGGAAGAAATTGGAACTACCTATTCAATTTCAATAAGTTAGCAAATAAGTACAGCGGAATAGTTATTGTATATGGGTTTATGTATCGGTAATGCTTCACGGTCTTAGCGGTAGATAAACAAACCTCCTATTTTTGTACTGTCATGCAATTTGAAAAGATAAAGAATAAAGGTCAGGCGCAGCTTTTCCATAGTGAATTAATGGAAAATCTGACCAAGACACATCCCATTGTGATCTACAGCCTTTACCTGCCTGTAATTGCAGGAATGCTCTATTTTGGGGCTGCTTACAAAGGGCTTAGTATTGGCTGGGAGATCCTGATGTTTATTACCGGTTGCCTTGGTTGGAGTTTGTTTGAATATATTGCCCACCGCAAGTTGTTTCATATGGTGGTGGAATCGCCAAGGGCCCAACGTTTTGTATATACCCTGCATGGGGTGCATCATGAATTTCCGCGAGATAAGGAGCGCTTGTTTATGCCACCGATCCCAAGTATCCTGGTTGCCAGTATACTTTTCAGCCTGTTTTATTTATTGATGGGATGGAATGCGGTGGCCTTCTTTCCGGGTTTCCTTTTTGGCTACCTGGTATATGGCTCTATGCATTTTGCGATCCATGCTTTTGCCCCACCTCCATTTATGAAAGCACTTTGGCGGAATCACCATTTGCATCATTATAAAGCGCCCGACAAGGGATTCGGGGTGAGCTCAGTATTATGGGATATCATATTCCATACGGTGCCGAAGAAGGATGTTTAATCATTGAATGAATGGCGGTTGGTGGGGGTCAATAACCCCGGCGGGTAATGGTTCTGGATGCGGTGTTTGGGGACACAACAAAAGTGGCGGAAGGGATACCTTCGAGGGTCATTTCTTTAAGCGCTTGAAAAGGGTCAAAATGAAGCGTCTGGAACTCCAAACTGTATTGAAAACCCTCTTTACCAAATCATCAAATTACAAAATCAACTCACTCTTCTACCAACCTCGCCTCAATTTCCAATACCTTGGTCTCGGCAACCTTGGCATTAAATTGGGCGGCATAATAACTGGCCAGTGTAGCGATATAACTGTTCTCGGCCTCCCTCAATTCAATACTCGTAGCTACCCCAACCTTGAAGCGGGCCTCCTGTATGTCCAGGTTTTCCCGGGCATATCCCCGGTTTTCAGCCTGTAAATTATAGGTTTCTATCGCTGTATTATAGGCCGCCCAGGCGGTGCGATATTGTCTGGATATCGCCCGCTCCTGCCGATTCACCTGCAACTCTGCACTCAGGGACGTTAAAGAGGCCACCTTCACCAATCGCCGGACATTCCCCGCCTGAAAAATAGGGATTGTCAATCCTAGTCCACCTGTTGGCCCAAGACTCCGATTGGAGGAAGTCAGACTGGCATCGCTGGTGGTAAGGTTATAGCCATAACCCAGATTGGCCCCTAGATTTGGATAATAATAGGTTCGTGCAATGCGGGTATCCAGGTGGCTGATTTCTGCATTGATACGTTGGGATTCGAGCAATGGGCTTCGTGAAATGAGCAGGGAGCTATCTGCCGGTGTAAGCCTGGTATTTACCTGCAGACTATCTTCCACTGTGTAAACCGCTTCCGCATTTTCACCCATGAATTCATTGAGATTCGCCAATGAAGCCGCATGCGTTGCGTCCTGCGCTAATCGTTGTGTCTTCGCGGTATTGTAATCTACGCGTGCCTGCAGATAATCCACCTTTGCAGATGTACCGATATCATACTTAGCCTTTGAAATGTCCATCCGGGCTTTTGCCAATGCGATCGCAGTATCTATAGCCACAATTTGACGCTGATCATTCACAACCGCCGCATAGGCCTGAATGACTCCTGATACGGTGCTCTGAACTTGGGTTTTCAGGACGGCATCTGCATATTCAACCCGTTTTCCCAACTGTTTCTTGATGATAAAGGCCCTTCCAGCCGCAAAAACGGTAAAGCTTGCAGTCAACCCCGAATTTGTGTTGAACGTATTGGCAGCATTCGCTGATGTTACCGTACCCTCTGATCGCACCAGGCGGGTATTGGCGATCCCTTCCGATACATTGGACGTTGCCCCGATCAAGGGCAGTAACCCTGCATTTCCCAGGGTATTATTCGTTCCGGCGATCTGCGTACTGAGATTAGCAATACGAACATCATAATTATGAGCAAGCGCTCTGGAAATAGCCGAATCAAGCGAGAGGAACTCCTGTGCCCGGGTACTAATCCAGCAGGAGCAGACCAAAAGAATGGAAAAACACAATGATTTCATCAGCGTTAATCTGCAAGTTTTTCGAGAGCAGTAGTTGGCTGCGGTTTACGATAAGAAAGAATGGCGTACATGACCGGAACGATCGCCAGTGAGAGCACCAGGGAAAACATAACACCCCCCACGATTACAATACCCAGCGGGATCCGGCTGGTGGAGGCAGCACCCAGGGAAAGTGCCAACGGCAGGGCACCAAACACCATTGCCAGGCTGGTCATTAAAATCGGCCGGAGTCGCATAGTGGCTGCCTCAATCGCAGCTTCCACTTTATTGGCACCCCTGTCCCGAATATGGTTCGCATATTCCACAATCAGAATCCCATTCTTGGTTACCAGACCGATCAGCATGATCATACCAATCTCGGAAAATAAATTCAATGTTTGTCCGAATGCCCAAAGCGAAAGCAGGGCACCCGCAAATGCCAATGGAACGGTAATGATGATGATTACGGGATCCAGGAAGCTTTCAAACTGGGCAGCCAGGATCAGGTAAATGAGCAGCAAAGCCAGGATCAATGCAAAACTAGTATTGGAGGAGCTTTCCTGGTAATCGAGTGAAGCGCCTGCCAGTGAACTGGTGAAGGATGCATCCAGGACTTTCTGGTCCTGCAGCTTTTTATAGATCCGCTGGAGTTCCTTGATCCCGTCACCAATGGTATAACCGGGTGACAGGGCACCGGAAATGGTCGCAGATTTGTAGCGGTTAAAGTGATAGATCTGTGACGGAGACGTTGATTCATTCAAGGTCACCAGGTTATCTAATGAAATCATCTGACCCGATCCACTCCGGACAAAATAACTCCTCAGATCTTTGGGGGTGGAGCGTTCCTGACGGAAGACTTGTCCGATCACCTGATACTGTTTCCCATTCATGGTAAAATACCCCAGTCGTCGGGCACTTAGCGCCAATTGCAGGGTTTGGGACACATCATCCACTGAGACACCCAATTGCGCAGCTTTCGGACGGTCTATGGTAATACTGAGTTCCGGTTTATTGAACTTCAGATCCGCATCCAGGGTTTTCGTATCCAGGACTTTACTGTTTCCAGCTTCGTCCAGAAAGCGGGGCAGTGCCACTGCAAGTTTATCAAAATCGATATTCTGCAGTACAAACTGGATCGGCTGACCGCCACCGCCCCCACCGCCCCCACGTTGGACCGCGATGGTTTGCTCCTGTACCGGGAAGGCACGACCGAAATTAAGTTTCTGAAATCCCTTGGTTAGTGCCTGGACAATATCATTTTGACTTCGCTTTCGCTGATCGGCATCAGTGAGCCGAACAAAGCCACTCCCTGAATTTACAGCGCCAGAGCCGGCATAACTTGGTGATGTTACGGATAGGATCACCTTACGCTCCGGAATACTATCCATCATCATGCCGACAAGCTGATCCATGTAACTTTCCATAGCATCGAAAGAGGTGCCTTCAGGAGCTGTAACACTGTAGCGGAAACGACTGCGATCCTCCAATGGGGCCAGTTCACTTTTTAATCCATAGCCAATAAAAAAGATCAAAATAAACGACACGATCATTCCGGAAATCGGAATCCATTTATGCGTCATCAACCTCGTAATAATCTTACGATACCCATTTTCCATTCCTGCAAAAAATGGTTCCGACTTTACATAGAATTTGGATGGCTTGTGAACTTTGCGCGTGAGCAGGACATTTAGTACCGGTGTAAGTGTCAGGGATACAAATGCAGAGATCAATACCGCACCGGCAACTACGATCCCGAATTCCCGGAACAGCCGGCCGGTAAAACCCTGTAGGAATACGATTGGCAGGAACACTACAGCCAGCGTGATCGAGGTCGAGATTACCGCGAAATAAATCTCCTCACTCCCTTCCTTGGCAGCCCGGTGCTTCTCCATGCCGGCCTCAATCTTTTTGAAGATATTTTCCGTCACCACAATTCCATCATCAACGACCAGACCTGTAGCCAATACAATGGCCAGCAGTGTCAGGATATTGATGGTGAAGCCCATGATATACATGATGAAGAAGGCCCCGATCAATGACACCGGTATATCGATCAAAGGCCGGAAGGCAATCAGCCAGTCCCTGAAGAAGAGATAAATAATGATGATCACCAGACCAAAGGAGATCAGCAGGGTTTCTTCCACTTCGGCGATGGAGCTTTTAACGTATACAACATTGTCCAGGGCAATCGCCACCTTAAAATCTTTAGGGATGTCCTTTTGCAGGTCATTAAACCGTTTATGGAATTCATCGGAAATCGCCACATAATTGGAGCCAGGTTGGGGGATCAGACCGAGTCCGATCATAGGAATTCCGCTCTCCTTTAATATAGTCTCCTCATTTTCAGGGCCAAGAACCGCCTCCCCGATATCGCGAAGATGCACATCTGCGCCATTTACATTTTTGATGATGAGGTTATTGAAATCGGCTTCACTAAAAAGCCTTCCATAAGTACGAACACTGAGCTCCGTCTTGTAGCCATACACCTTGCCGGCAGGAAGCTCCACATTTTGGGCATTCAGGGCATTCTGCACATCAATGAAAGTGATCCCCAGACCAGCCATTTTCAGGGGGTCCAGCCAAAGCCGCATGGCATACCGCCGCTGCCCCATGATCTGGATACTCGACACACCGGGAATGGTCTGCAGTTTTTCAACCAGGACATTCTCCGCATAATCACTTAATTCCAGGAGATTCTTGTTTTCACTCTGGATGGTCATATTGAGGATGGCCTGTGCATTGGCATCCGCTTTACTGACAACGGGTGGGGCATCAATGTCCTGTGGTAGCTGCCGGACAGCCTGACTAACTTTATCGCGAACATCATTCGCCGCACTTTCAAGGTCTGCACCCAGATTGAATTCTACGGTGATATTACTGGCGCCTTGCGCGGAAGTGGAAGAAATGGTTTTGATCCCGGCTATTCCATTGATCCCTTTCTCCAGCGGTTCGGTGATCTGGGATTCGATGACATCCGGATTGGCGCCCGAGTAGGAGGTCCGAACATTGATAATGGGCGGATCTATGGAGGGATAATCGCGAATACCCAGGAAGTGAAAGCCGATAGCCCCGAAAATAATAATGATCAGATTCAATACTATGGCAAGCACCGGACGGCGCAAGGACAGGGAGGGAAGACTCATGAATGTAGCGTAGCATCAAAGATAATGCCCTCGAAAAAGCCTTAATCTTTAACAATCTTATTAAATTCACAATTATTGCAATAATCGTTTTGGAATGAAGCAATTGCCTGTATGGTCTTCAGGTCAGAAACTATAAATTAATTTGCACGCATGATCTATGCCTTCAAATCTTTCATTCCGGTGGTGCATCCTTCCTCATTTGTGCACCCACAGGCGGCAGTCACAGGAAACGTGATCATTGGCAGGGATTGTTATATCGGACCGGGAGCTGCCCTTCGGGGTGACTGGGGCGGAATTGTATTAGAGGATGGTTGTAATGTGCAGGAAAATTGCACGGTACACATGTTCCCGGGGATAACCGTTCGCCTAGAAACGGGGGCGCATATCGGGCATGGGGCAATCATACATGGAGCGATGATTGGCAGGAATGTGCTTGTAGGGATGAATGCGGTGTTGATGGATGAGGTGGTGATTGGGGAGGAAAGCATCATAGGGGCATTGACCTTCATTAATGCCCGAACGATTATTCCACGCAGGTCTCTGGTAGTAGGTAATCCTGGAAAGATTATTAAGGAGGTGAGTGATGAGATGATTGATTGGAAAACGAAGGGGACTCGTTTGTACCAGCAACTTCCGGCTGATTGTCATCAGAGCCTGGTTGTCTGCCAGCCCTTGATTGAGGTACCGGCGGTTCGTCCAAACCAGGAACAATTGCTGGCTACCTGGGATATGATCCGGAGGGATAATAAGTAGCGTCTAGCATTGTATAATTATGGATTACACGGAAAATATTTACGATGATTATTTTGGTATAATACTATTCAAGTTCATTCAGGTGGAAGCTGCCTTTTGTATTGTTTCAAACCTAAAGGCTTAATAAAACAAAGGGGTACTTAATCTGAACTTTATTGATGCTTTATTTAGGTGAGAATCAGGCATAAAAAAGGCCATCCTTTCGGATAGCCTTTTTTATTTCAGAAAAATTAATTTCTAGTGACCAGCAGCTTCAGCGGCTAATTCTTTCTTGGTTGGTGTAGCATCATCGCTGCTAACCAGATCACCTACAAACTGAGCGATATTTGCAATACGGCTATGGTTGAGGCTATAGTGAATAAACTTACCATCACGTTCTGTACGAACGATGTTAGCACGGCGGAGGATAGCGAGGTGTTGGGAGGCAACACTCTGCTCCAGGCGAAGCTTTACATAGATATCGGTAACGTTCATGCGCTTATGCTCTTCCAGCAAACGTACTATTTGCTGACGCAGTTTGTGGTTTATAGCGCGAAGTGTCATCGCAGCTGTCTTAATAGCAACATAATCCAATTTAATGCTTTCGTTGCTTGACTCATCCTTGCGGATCACCAGGGTGTTCCCTGTCATTGTTGTTTCCATCTTTACTTAATAAAAATTTAGAAATGGTGTGAAGAAAAATATGCGCTCTTGCGATATGCAAACATACGGCTTCTATTAATATTGACAAAGTTGAAATAAAAAAGAACTGTTAAGCCAGCGTTAAATCATAAATAACATGCAACTCATCAAGTACTTGCACTAGCGTCCGGTTTATTTATATAGACATTCTTCAAGTATTGTGGTTCTGAATAAGCCAAATCTGCCCAGCTTTTTTGCAGAAAATCCTGGTAGCTTATAGAGGCCCAGGAGGCTATATTTAATTCTTCTTGTTGTATAAAGTTAATTTGATGGTGGTTTAATAGCTCATTTATGTCCTCCTGAATCTTACCGCTTATTAATAAATTATTCCCTCCAATTTTAATGATTGTTTTCAGTTCGTCAAGCATAATATGTCTGGAAATGAAGCGGCTATCACCTCCTCTTCCGACTGCATAATATTCGCCTGTCCTAGCGGGTAAAACTGTAATATAATTCTGATAGTCGGGAAATTGCTCCATTAAAGATTCTATCAATAAATCCAGACGTCCATTCAGGATTAAGGGTTTCTTTAACACATAAGCAAACCCTTTTGCTGTAGCTAATCCAATCCGCAAACCCGTATACGAGCCGGGCCCATTACAAACTGCAAAAGCATCTACCGCATCGAGGCTCCAATTATATTTTTTCAGCACCGATTCCACTAATAGATTAATGATTCCGGCATGATCCCGTTCCCCTTCATGTGATTCAACATGCAGACAGTTGCCGTCCCGGGCTAACATGACCAGGCTTTTGGGCCCTGAGGTATCTAAATGAAGTATATATGCCATGGGAATATTCGCAAAAATACCGCATGCAAGTACATTTGTAGTATGAATAGCAAAGTCATCATTAGTTCCGACCAGGCACCTGCCCCGATAGGTCCTTATAATCAGGCGGTAAAAGCCAATGGATTTTTGTTTATCTCCGGCCAAATTGCCCTGGATCCTAAGACGGGTGAATTGTTTGCAGGTGATATTGCCGGCGAAACTGACATGGTAATGTCCAATCTTCAGGCCATATTAAAAGAAGCTGGTCTTGATTTTTCAGCTGTTATTAAGAGTATTATCTTTTTAATGGATATGGGGCAGTTTGGAGTGGTAAATCAGGTCTATGGTCAGTACTTCGATGCTGCAACGGCTCCTGCACGGGAAACGGTTCAGGTGAGTGGCTTGCCGAAAGGAGTGCGGGTGGAGATTAGTATGATTGCGGTCTTTCCTGGGTAGGTGCTATAATTAGTATAAAAGATTTTGGTACCGTAGTTACTGGTTCGTGAGGTAGTGGTATTTGAGAAATGTCATGCCGACATCGGCCTCCTAAGCAATTGCTATGGCGGCCGATGTCGGGATCTCAGCTTTCCTGAGCTTTGGAATGAAATACTCCAAAGCCATATAAATCCAACGGCGTACTTCACTGATCATAATAATCCTTATGCTCAGCTTTAGTCTTGACGAATCTTCTAATGTAATTCCATAGGCTCGGTCGCTGTGAGGACCTATTTCACCCGCCGTAGCTTTGAGTGAAGGTGGGCCTTCGTCAGGACATGTCTAATGTAACTGCATAAGCTCAGAAGTAATTTATACTCCCCTCCTACTTCTTCGTCCAGGTATCTTTCAATCCTACCGTCCTGTTGAAGATCAGTTTATCCGTACCGCTTTCATGATCTGTGGTGAAGTAGCCCTTGCGTAAAGCCTGGAAGGCAAAACCGGGGCTTGCTGTTTTGAGGGATGGCTCGATATATGCTGTGATCACATGGAGGGAATTCGGATTCAGGTATTCCTTGAAATCCCCTTCTTCGACCGCCGGATTTTCGACATTGAAAAGCCGGTCATATAGGCGAACCTCCGCTGTACCTGCGCTGGCTGCATCTACCCAGTGAATCGTTCCTTTTACATTAATGCCACTCGTATCGTTCCCGGAACGACTTTCAGGTATATAGCTTGCATGAATCTCCTGAATAGTTCCTGCTGCGTCTTTTACCACGGAATCACATTTTATGATATAGGCACTCTTTAAGCGCACCATCAAACCTATACCAAGCCGGAAGTATTTTTTGGGCGGATTCTCGATAAAATCCTCGCGCTCGATCCAGAGTTCCCGGCTAAACTTCAGCATACGTACGCCGGCATTCGGATCTTCCGGATTATTCTCCGCTTCCAATTCTTCCGTCTGGCCTTCCGGATAATTACTCAGGATCAGTTTGACCGGATCCATCACCATCATCGCCCGAATTGCCGACTGGTTCAGTTGTTCGCGGACACAAAACTCCAGCAGGCCGATATCGATCAGGTTTTCGCGTTTGGCGACACCGATGGTTTCGCAGAATTTGCGGATGGCTTCCGGTGGATATCCGCGTCGGCGCATTCCTGAAATCGTTGGCATTCTTGGGTCGTCCCATCCAACAACATGCTCCTCATTGACCAATTGCAGCAGCTTCCGCTTGCTCATCACAGTATAACTGAGATTCCGTCGCGCAAATTCATACTGATGGGATGGATAAATACCCAATTGTGCAATGAACCAATCGTATAAAGGACGATGGTGAATAAATTCCAGCGTACAAATGGAATGGGTGATATGTTCGATGCTATCGCTTTGTCCGTGGGCAAAATCGTACATTGGATAGATGCACCAGGCATCACCGGTGCGGTGGTGATGGGCATGTTTGATCCGATAGATCACCGGGTCACGCATCAGCAGATTCGGATGTGCCATATCGATCCGGGCCCGTAATACTTTTGCCCCATCCGGGTATTTGCCGGCACGCATTTCGCTGAACAATTGCTCATTCTCTTCTACGCTTCGATTGCGGAATGGAGAATCTTTACCTGGCTCGATCAGTGAGCCTTTACCGGCCGCGATTTCCTCGGCACTGCTGTCATCAACAAATGCTTTTCCATCCCGGATCAGCTGGATCGCAAACTGGTAAAGGCTTTCAAAATAATCGGAGGTAAAATAGCGTTCATGCCATTCAAAGCCGAGCCATTTAATATCGGCCTGGATGCTCTCCACATATTCGGTTTCCTCGGTGACCGGATTGGTATCATCAAAGCGGAGATTGCATTTGCCACCGTATTTCTGGGCCAATCCGAAATTCAAAACGATACTGCTGGCATGGCCAATATGCAAGTATCCGTTGGGTTCAGGTGGAAAACGGGTATGGATGCCATCCGGATATTTACCGGCTGCCAGATCGTTTTCTACAATTTCCTCTAAAAAGTTCAGTGATTTCTCTTCGGACATAAGCCTGCAAAAGTAATCGGGTTGCAGCTACCGTTTTCAGGCATGTTTTGGTGGGACCAGACATTTAATCAGAAGGACGATAAATATTTAGCAACTTGACGCATCTTTACAACTAAATAACAAACCATGAAGTTTTATATCCTGATCATGATGTTGTTCATCTCCCTGAGTGCTTATGCCGGGAAGGAAGTAGTAGTTGAATCTTCAGAAACGACGACGACACCAGGTATTGGTGGCAATGCACAGGTCGGTTTTGCTTTTGCAAAAGGGGATGTAATTTCAATTGATGCCCATGCGTCCAAACAATTGGAGCGGATGCTGGCATTTATTTATCCCGAAAACATCATTTGCAGAATTAAATACAAGAAGAATATTCACTACAGTTTTACGATGCCAGAAGATGGCATTGTGATTTTCCGCTTTATATCGGATCAGGGCGGCACCAATACCATAAAATACGATATCACCCGGACTCCTGCCACGGATGCGACACGGAATTATGATACGCATATCCAATGGAAATCTCCGGCCGATCACGTGGGCAATGCGGTGCCGTACAGGGTTGCCAAGTAGGATTTTGGAGCATTTGGTATCAGGTATCAGGCTTTTGGGCCGGTATAATTCGGTATCATGTATTCGGTATTAGCTATCAAAGTTTTGGGATAGGTTTCGTAATAAGGACAAAGACCTATTTTCAATTTAAGAACGCGGGCAAAAAGGGACTAACTCTTCTATTGGACTGCACAGAAACCGTCCACAGCAACTTTTCCATTCAGTAGGAATCTGTAAAAAATTACCTTAGACCCTTCGACTTCGCTGAGGACAGAAGGGCATGTACCAAAGAATCACAAAAGCACATCATCGGACCAATTTCAGACCAGAGTCTTACCAACTACTAACCCATCATCAACCAGTTGCTAACCCATTGCTAACCTATGGCAGTAAGTAGTACTGCTATGGGTTTACCTGCATTCTCATAGTTCAAGGCTGACGGATTCAAATCACCATTCGTTTAATACAATCAACCCACAAAAAATTCCCTACTATTTTAGAAAGTTTCTAATTATTACCATTCTTGTGCTGAATTACCCGTTCGTCCAGGGGAGGTAGGCTAGTGTTATTCAATGCAGTTCCCATGATTGTCTTGGGTTTATCTCGCCGCTGGGTTTACATTTGCGACATGGCGGATACATTAGGACGGCCAATTCGGGTACTGGTGGCCAAGGTTGGACTGGACGGACATGACCGCGGTGCCAAGGTGATAGCCACAGCGCTGCGGGATGCCGGTATGGAAGTGATTTATACCGGCCTCCGGCAAACCCCAGAGATGGTCGTCAATACGGCCTTACAGGAAGATGTAGATGCCATAGGGATTTCCATTCTTAGTGGCGCTCATAATACCGTCTTTCCAAAAGTCCTGCATTTAATGAAGGAAAAAGGCCTGGAAAATGTGTTATTGACAGGAGGTGGGATCATTCCGGAAGATGATGCTGCATTATTAATGGAACAAGGCGTTGGCCAGTTATTTTCCCCGGGGGCACCCACCAGTTCTATTGCGGACTATATCCGTAACTGGGTCGGTATTCACCGGAAATTTTAAAACCAATTAGTCCATTTCAAAGCTTATTTGCGTTTTCATTTTTCATTTTTTTATCGTTTAACAAGCACATGTTTCAAACAATTACAACGGATCTTTCAGAAGGCATTTTTACTATTACCATCAATCGTCCTGATAAGCTGAATGCGCTCAACAAGGATGTCATTTCAGAATTGGCTACCGCTATTGATGAGGTCTATTCAAACGAAGCCATAAAGTCGGTGCTATTAACCGGAAGTGGTGATAAGGCGTTTGTGGCTGGTGCTGACATCAGTGAATTTACATCTTTGGATGCTGCAGGAGGCTCAGAACTGGCAGCCCAGGGACAAGCGGCGGTATTCAACAAGATTGAGAATTGCCCAAAGCCTTTTGTCGCGGCTGTGAATGGTTTTGCATTGGGCGGAGGCTGTGAACTGGCCATGAGCTGTCATTTTCGGACGGCCAGTGAGTCAGCAAAATTCGGACAACCGGAGGTGAATCTCGGGCTCATTCCAGGATATGGCGGTACCCAGCGCTTGACCCAATTGATCGGAAAAGGGAAGGCTATGGAACTGATGATGACAGCGGATATGATCGGTGCGGAAGAAGCAAAACACTTAGGTCTGGTCAATCATATATATCCTGCTGCTGAACTCATTGACAATACCCGCAAGGTCCTTGGCAAAATTGGGACCAAGGCCCCGGTAGCCGTAAGTATGGTCATTGCCTGTGTGAATGAGGCTGCCAGGTGTGAAGCCTCTGGTTTTGAGCAGGAAATCAGCCGATTTGGAGCCTGTTTTAATACGGCAGATATGCGCGAAGGAACCACCGCATTTCTTGAAAAAAGAAAAGCTGCTTTTAGTGGAAAATAAAGGATTTGGTCTGGAATTATCAGAAAAAATATGCCCCGGTCATTTTGACCAAAAGCAAAAAGTATTATCTTGTACGCTTAAATCGAAATGTTCATGCGGATAGCTTTTCTCCGTTGTATAGTATCTACTGTTTGCCTGGGTGCCATTGGTATGCAGGCGAATGCGCAACAAAAGTGGACGCGTTACCGCGCACCTGAATTTGCCGAGAGGCCAGGATGGAGTGTAGGCCTGAACTTTGGAATGTCAGATTTATGGGGGGATGTCGGTACCAAATCCGTATTCAACCACTACGTAAATGACAAGTATTGGACTAGTCCGCACTTCATGGGTGGCGTCTTTGCCCGGTATGCCTTACACCCGGGTGTCGTGCTGCGTTTAGGTGTCAATTATGGGGCTTTATACGCCAATGACAACTGGAATAATTCCGCTGCGAACAAAGCCAACACTGTCGAAGATGATGCCTACCAGCGTTATGCCCGTAACCTGGATGTACAAAGTAATACCTGGGAAGGAAATGTCCTTTTTGAAATCAATCCACGTAGGTTGGGAAACCTGGAACGCAAGGGCGCCAAGAAGCGCATGCAGCCTTATTTACTGATCGGAGCTGGTGGCTTCCATTTTCGCCCCAAGGGTACTTATACTCCAAGAGGTACGGATGGCAAGCCGGATGGTCAGCCCCGTCGTGTGGATCTTTATGACCTGAATCTGGAAGGCAATGGTATTAATATCAGTGACTCACTGGCTGCCGCCTATAATTTCACCAAGCCTAAAGCATATAAACTCTGGCAAGCTGAAATTCCATTGGGTATCGGTTTTCGCTGGGATCTGGGTAATCAGCTTTCCCTCGGTATAGAGTATATGTACCGCTATACCTTTACGGATTATCTCGATAATGTGAGCGGATTCTATGTGGATCCCCGCATCTTCGATTATGAGCATGCCGGTGATCCGCAGCGCGCACAAATGGCTAAAGACATGTACGATAAAAGTTGGATCATTGATCAGAACTATAATCACAAGCCGGGTGAACTGCGTGGTAATTCCAGCGTACCAGACGGATATTCTACGATTTCCATCTCATTTTACTACCGCATCAAAACGAAGAAAGTGCCTTGGTGGTATCAACCATAGGCCTATCCACTTCGAAAATACTTGAATTACATATAGAAACTGCCCTTCCAGGGCGGTTTCGTTTTTACCTAAAGCCCAGTTCTAATCGATGAATAAGATTGATGATCCATATCAATCATTATTTTTGTAGCTTAGTCCCCCTAACAAATGCGTGTTTAAAGCCGTCTGATAATAATTATACCCGCTTCGCAAAAATAACTGCATGAAACGTTCCATACTTTACCTCTCCGTTGTACTTTTCGCCGGATTCTTTTCTTCCTGTAAACAGTCCGACAATGGTCAGCTCAATTCGGTAACCCCAGGCGGCTACACTTCTTTGGATCAGGCAGTCTATAGTGCAGCTCCCATTTCAAGGTCTACCTCCATCATTGTTCCAACAGGAGCAAATCTGGTAGCCCCTAATGGCACACTATTCAGTTTCCCTCCCAATGCGTTCGAAACCTTGACCGGTCAAAATGTAACGGGTAGTGTGCAGGTTACTTTTAATGACTGGCTCAAGAAAGGGGATATGGTTTTTGGTAAGGTATTACCCATTTCCTATGGAATGCCATTGCTGAGCGGCGGTGAAGCGTATGTACAAGTGACACAGAATGGTCAGGTCCTTCGCCTCCATCCTGGAACGTTTATCAGCGTTCATTACCCACAATTCGGTGCTACAAACCCATCGTTTAACGGCTACATAGGGAATAACCTCCTGGGCAGTGATAATACGGTAAACTGGTTATCAGTTGATACAAACTACATTCTTCCCGTGGCGGCAGGTGATACTGTTTTTGCCCGTTGCGATACCATGGGATATGTGCAGATCGCTGTTCCATTCACTTCGACTGGTAACAGTAATTTTACGGTTACCCTGAATGCACCGGTTACCATGGAACAAACAATGGCCGTAGCATTATATGATGCCGGAAAAGCGATATATCCATTGGAAGCCGCTACCAATGGGGTAGTACATGCAATCAGTGTTCCGCAAGCACCCATGCATCTTGCTGTTATGGGTATTAATTCCGGTAATTTTTACGGGGGCATTGTAGCTATTCCAACCCCTGCTTCAGATAGCAACTACACCGTTATTCTGAAAGAAATTCAGCCAATGAACTTCAGGTTACAACTGAATGGTCTTTAAATTAAGCAGTTTCAGTTAGCTTCCTAAACTCTTCGGTCCTTACCCATGTTCGCTTATCTGGAAGGAGCACTCACGTATAAATCGCCCTCCCTGCTGCATCTGGATGTGAGTGGTATTGGCTATGAAGTCAATATTACCCTGCAGACCTATGCAAAGATTCAGCATGCGGACCGTTGCCGTCTTTTTATCCATTTGCAGGTTCGGGAGGATGCCTGGGTACTTTATGGATTTGCCAATGAAACAGAACGGATTACGTTCCGGGCATTATTGGGGATCACCGGAGTAGGCGCAGCTACTGCCAGGATCATTCTTTCTTCCATGACACCCGGTGAGCTGGAGAAGGTGGTCAGTTCGGATGATATCCGTAGTCTGCAACAGGTTAAGGGTATCGGAGCCAAGACGGCACAACGCATTATCCTTGAATTAAAAGGCAAACTCGAATCAGATAACACAGGTGTAACCGCAATGGGTCTTCCTTTGCACAATACAAAGGCAGAAGATGCGTTAATTGCATTGGTTAATCTTGGTATTAGCCGCTCTGCCGCCATGGATGCGATCAGGAAATCAAATCTGGTTGAATCCGCGACAGTTGAAGAAATCATTAAAGCTGCACTCAGAGCATTATAATAAACTGGTATCAGATTGTTGGTATCAGGTATCAGGAAAAACCCCATTGGACTGATACCCGAACCTCCGATTTGCGACTCAATATAGAAGACCTTGAAGGGAAAGAGTTATTTTGGTAGTAAAGTCCTGCTGTTCATCGCTTGTGCCGGATTTCTGGCGCATGTGGGGGCTCGTGGGTACAATCATCGCCTAGATGATGACCCGGTTCCTGACCAGGATAGCCCGACTACTGCCACTAACCCTAAGCCCGACTCTTCTCATATCCTTCGTTTTCCCATCAAGGATCATCTGGATCCCAGTAGTAATGGCAGCGGGGCTATGGACCTGCATGATCCATCCATCGTTAATAAAACGGTAGAATATGATCCAAGTGATAATCGTTATTATATCACTGAAAAAATTGGTGATGCATTTATCCGGAACCCGAGCTATCTGACTTATGATGAATTCCAGAAAGCTTCTGCCAAAGAAGAGGAACAGAATTACTGGAAACGCCGACTGGATGCCCTAACCATGTTCTCCAAGAAACCGGAGTTACCAACCATGTATAAGGATGGTATTTTTGACCGGATCTTCGGAGGTCAGTCCATCTCCGTTAAGCCCCAGGGAAATGTTGATATTACACTGGGAGGGAACTGGCAGAATATTAAAAATCCGACCCTGGTTCAAAGAGCCCAGAAGTATGGGATCTTCGATTTTGATATGCAGATGAATATTAATCTGCTTGCCCAGATCGGGGACAAAATGAAATTGAATATTTCGAATAATACGAAGGCCACCTTCGATTATCAGAATGTACAAAAATTGGAATATACCGGTAAAGAAGATGAAATCATCAAAAAGATCGAAGCCGGCAATGTAAGTTTCCCACTCCGATCTACCCTGATTTCCGGTGTACAGTCCCTTTTCGGATTGAAAACCCAGCTTCAGTTTGGAAAGTTATGGGTAACTGCGGCCCTTTCCCAACAGAAAAGCAAGCGGAATAGTATTACCATTCAGGGAGGAGCGCAGACCCAGACCTTCGGGATCAAGGCAGATGATTATGAAGAAAACAAGCATTATCTGTTAGGCCATTACTTCAGGGATAATTATGATAATGCGCTTAAGAATTTCCCCATTATCAATTCGCAGGCGAATATTAATAGAATTGAGGTTTGGGTGACGAACCGGACGGGCGCTACAGATGGGGTCAGGGATGTTATTTGCTTTATGGATATGGGTGAAAAGCATCCATACCGGACATCAATGGCAGATCCAACCAAGCCGGAACAACCGGATAACCGGGATAATGCGCTGTATAATGATCTGCAGCAAAATCAGAATTTCAGGATCCCAAGTCAGGCACCAATCGCTCTGGATCACCTTTTTCCACCTTCACAGGTTCAGGGCTCCGGGATCGACTATGCACGGACGACGGCCCGAAAACTTACTGCATCAGAATTTACCTACAACCCACAACTCGGATACATATCTCTGAATACCCAAATCAATCCGGATGATGTCCTGGGGGTAGCCTACCGCTATACCTATAATGGGAAGATATACCAGGTAGGTGAGTTTGCTGAAGATCTTCCACCGGATACTTCCAATCAGAAGATCATGTATCTGAAGCTGCTTAAATCGCAGAATTCCAATCCAACCCTTCCGCTCTGGCAGTTGATGATGAAGAATGTTTATACTCTTGGGGGTATTGGGGTTAGTAAGGAAGACTTCCGATTGAATGTATTGTATCAGGATCCCGGAGGTGGAGAAAAACGGTACTTACCGACGGGGGCCAGTGAGGGAGTTCCACTTTTAACCCTACTGAATCTGGATCGGCTGAATGCGCAGAATGATCCACAGCCGGATGGGGTGTTTGATTATATAGAAGGTATAACGGTGATCCCCCAACAGGGCAGGATTATTTTTCCGGTATTGGAGCCTTTTGGAAATGATCTTAAACCCGCGCTGGGTGGGAATACCCAGGATGAGCGCAAGTACCTCTATCAGATCCTATATGATTCCACAAAGACGGTGGCCAGGCAGTTCGAGCAATTGAATCGCTTTATCATGCGTGGATCATACAAGAGTTCCTCCTCGTCTGAAATATTTTTGGGAGGCTTTAATATTCCACCCGGATCCGTATCGGTTACTGCAGGCGGTCAAAAGCTGATAGAAAATCAGGATTACCAGATCGATTATGGATTGGGGCGACTTAAGATCCTGAATACCGGGATCCTGGCATCGGGGATTCCGATCAATGTTGCGTATGAGGATAATGCCACTTTTGGCTTCCAGCAGCAAAATTTTATGGGGGCGCGCTTTGATTATTATGCCAATCCAAAGCTTACCCTGGGTGGAACGATCATGCGCCTTACGGAACGGCCTTTCACACAGAAAACCACCTTTGGAGAGGATCCCATCAAAAATACCGTAATGGGGATTGATGGTACCTATCAGAGTGAATCGCCAGGACTTACCCGAATCCTGGATAAATTGCCAATCTATAGTACTACGGCACCATCCTTTATAAATGCAAGTGCGGAGGGGGCAACGATTCGTCCTGGACACCCGAAGCAGATCAATACCCTGGATCCGGAGGGTGCTGTATATATTGATGATTTTGAAGGTACCAAGAGCTCCTATGACCTGAAATATCCTGCTACTGCCTGGACATTGGCCAGTACGCCGGTAAATGCCAAGGATAAGTTTGGGAATATCATGTTCCCGGAGGCAACGGATAATAATAAGCTGGATTATGGATTTAACCGGGCAAAACTCGCCTGGTATTTCATCGAACCGACCCTGGTGGATCCGGTGGGTGGCATACCAGATTATGTGAAGCAGGATCCGGCTCAGCACTATATCCGCCAGGTTCAACAGCAGGATGTATTTCCACAAAAAACGGTTCAGACGCTGCAGAATGCTCTGAGCACATTTGACCTGACCTATATTCCAACCCAACGAGGTCCCTATAATTTTGATGTAGCCGGTTTGAATGCCGATGGTTCATTAAGCAATCCTCAAAAACGCTGGGCCGGTATTACACGACCGATCGATTATTCCGATTTTGAGGCTTCAAATGTGGAGTACATCGAATTCTGGATGATGGACCCTTTCATTAAAAAGACGGGAAATTCCGGATCGCTGTTTATCAACCTGGGAAATATTTCCGAAGATGTATTGAAGGACTCGAGGAAGTTTTTTGAGAATGGGATGCCGTATCCAAAAGATCTGAGTAAATTGGATCAGAGTGTCTGGGGATATGTACCCCGGTTCCAGGAACAGATCACACGGGCTTTTGATAACGATCCAGCAGCTCGAGCAGTACAAGATGTGGGTTATGATGGTTTGGATGATGTGGATGAGGCCGGATTTTATTCCGATTATCTGGCCCGGCTGGCTGCCAAGCTAGGTCCTCAAAGCCCAGCCTATCAGCGGGCACAGGCCGATCCCTCCAATGATGATTACCTATACTTCCGTGGGGGAGCTTATGATCAGCAGGTGACCTATGTTCGTAATAGGTATCTGGCCTATAATAATCCGCAGGGAAATTCCCCGGTCGCTGATGCCAATGCCGCCTATTCTTCAGCAGCAACAACTATTCCGGAGAGTGAAGATATTGACCGCGATAATACCCTGAATGAAAGCGAGGATTATTATCAATACCGGGTGGATCTTACTCCAAATATGCAGGTTGGGAGTAATTATGTGGTGAATACCCACATCGCCAGAGGCGTTAAAATGCCGAATGGGGATGTGGAAGATGAAACCTGGTACCAGTTTAAAATCCCGATTCGCGATTACCAGCAAAAGGTGGGTAATATTTCCGATTTCCGTTCCATCCGTTTTATGCGGATGTTCCTCAGTGGCTTTACAGATACCGTGACGACCCGTTTTGCGCAACTGGATCTCGGTAGAAATCAATGGCGGCGCTATGAATTCTCCCTGAAGAATCCGGGGGAGAATATTCCAGATGATGAAAAGATTGGAACGGACTTTACGGTTACTTCTGTGAGCCTGGAAGAAAACAGTGACCGATCACCGATTCCATACCAAATTCCTCCTGGTGTTGACCGGCAACTTGCGGCTGTATCAAATGGTCAGACAGTTCAGCAGAATGAGCAGTCCTTATCCTTGCAGGTTTGTACGTTAAAAGACGGTGATTCAAGGGCTGCCTATAAGGAAGTGAATGTGGATATGCGTCAGTTTGACCATCTTCGGATGTTCCTGCATGCTGAAAGTTTTCCGGGATCTCCAGCGTTGAAAGATGGGGATGTGAGTGCCATTATCCGTATCGGTTCTGACTTTATCGCTAACTATTACGAATACCAGGTACCCTTACATATTACCTTGCCATCCAGCAGTAGTTCTGCTACGGATGTTTGGCCTGTTTTAAACAATGTTGACTTCGCATTAGCTGATCTGGTCAATGCTAAAACACAACGGAACCTGGCCAATGGCAATCCCCTGGTTCCTTATACTGTTACGGATGCCAAGGGTAATAATATCGTCGTTGTCGGTAATCCGAATGTTGGCGAGGCGAAGACAATTATGCTGGGTATTTACAACCCCAAGAAAGATGGTACGCATCCGAATGATGATGGTCTTGGTAAATGTGCGGAAGTCTGGTTTGATGAACTTCGGATGACGGGTCTGAATGAAAAACCGGGTTATGCTGCAACCGGAAAAGTGAATCTGCAGTTGGCTGATCTAGGCAATGCGCATGTCGGCGGATCCATGCATACTGAAGGCTACGGAAATATCGATCAGAAACTTCAGCAAAGGCTCCAGGATAATTTCTTTCAGTGGGATGCGAATACCAACCTGAGCCTGGGCAAACTGATGCCCCGGTCCTGGGGTGTTCAATTGCCGTTCTTTATTGGGCATTCTGAGAATATCAGTAATCCGAAGTATAATCCTTATGATCTTGATGTAAACTACAATGATCAGATTTCAGCTGCCCAAAGCCAGGCACAAAAGGATTCTTTGAAGAAAGTAGCTCAGGATTTTACCTCGATCACCAGCTTTAATATGAATAATGTCCGGGTGCTCGGAAATCCGGATAAGCAAAGCAAGAAGGTCATGCCATGGAGCCTGAAGAACTTTGATTTATCGTATTCGTATAACCGCCAGTTTAAAAGAAATCCACTCATTGAAGGTGATAATTTAACAACGCATCACCTGGGACTCGGATATTCCTATAGTGTGCGATCTAAGGAGATTACGCCTTTTAAATCCCTGATCAAGTCCAGAAGCAAATGGTATGCCCTGATAAAAGACTTCAATTTTAAACCGCTTCCTAGTTCGGTTTCTGTACGTAATGAATTGAACCGGACTATGGATGAAACCAAGGTCCGGGTAATTGGAGATGGTACCTATGCTATTCCAGCCACCTATTATAAGAATTTCACCTGGTTGCGAACCTATAGTTTACGATGGGAATTGACCAAGTCTCTATCCCTGGATTATGCCGCATCCAATAATTCCCGGATTGATGAACCGGATGGCCTCATTAATACGGCTGCAAAGCGAGATTCTGTCTGGCAAAATATCAAGCGATTTGGCCGCAATACGCTTTTCAATCAGACGGCGAATGCATCGTACTCTGTACCCCTCAGTAAGTTGCCGTTAACGGACTGGATGACCCTAAAGCTTGGATACTCGACGACCTATAACTGGACTGCAGCGTCTGAACTGGCCAAAACATTAGGAAATACGATTGGAAATACGCAGTCAAAATCCCTGAATGGGGAGTTGAACTTTACCCAGCTATATAATAAGAACCGCTTACTACGGGCGATTAATACTCCCAAGAACCGGAGTAATAGCAAGCCTGGACAAATGAATCAAAAAGCGGGTGGAGAGGCAAGGTCGGATGCACCAGGGAGCAAAACCTTCGGACCTAAGGGAGGTTCGAATAGTGAATCTGGACCACCAGCTGCCGGAGAGGGTGCATCCGCTACACCAGATGCCGGAAAAACTACTGCCAAGACCAACAAGAACGAACGACCAAAGACCCTCAATCTGAAGGGGGTGGTCATCAACACCGCCAATATGAGCGATCATCAACTTGATTCGGTCATGCAATTGATCCATGCGGAAGATATTGCCAAAGCCAAAGCAGAAAAGGCGAAACGAAAGCGGGATCGAAAGTTGGCGAGAGCCAAGCGCCGCGCGGCAGGGCCCCAAATAAGCCCGGCCGAACGAACAATTGGTCAGTTATTGACCATGGTCAAATCGGTTAAGGTGACGTATACGGAGAATGGCGGAACGACCTTGCCGGGTTATTTGGATAGCACTCGGGTTTTGGGCGTCAATACTGCGGATGCGCAACCGGGTATGGGTTTCGCATTTGGAGGCCAACCGAATGCCAGCTTTTTGAACCAGCAGGCAGCTGCAGGTAGGTTAAGCAGAGACACCTTGTTCAATGCTCAATTCCAGCAGACCTTCGGACAGAACCTGAATATTACTGCGCAGATTGAACCTATTCCAAATGATCTTCGAATTGATGTGAGTCTGACCAAGCAGTTCTCAAAGTCGCATAGTGAGTTATTCAAGGATACTTCCGTTGGTCAGGTAAATGGATTCACTCATAACAATCCATATGAGACGGGCACTTTTACCATGTCCTATATTGGGATCAAGACCCTGTTTACCTCAGGAGAAGGATCCAATGGTACTGTATTTCAGCAATTCATTCAAAACCGATTCATTCTTTCCGACCGTTTGGGGCTCATCAATCCGTATACCAATAGTGCAAGGGACCCGAATGATCCGAATTACTATAAAGGTTATAACCGCTATTCCCAGGATGTATTGATCCCCTCATTTATTGCAGCTTACAGCGGAAGAAGTGCAGGAACTATTCCATTATTGGATTATGAGGATAATTCAATCAAAAGCAATCCATTCCGATTCTATTTTCCATTACCAAACTGGCGATTGAGTTATAATGGTCTGAGTCGTATCCCTGCACTGAAAGATATCTTTAATAATGTAACGATTACAGATGCCTATACTGGATCCTTGAATATGAGTTCATTTGTTTCCGCTCCGTATTATCAGGATGTGTTCGACCTGAGTTATCCATCGTTTATCGATTCCAATTCAGGAAACTTTGTTCCATTCTTCCAGGTCCCTAATATTACTATATCCGAACAATTTAGTCCTTTGATCGGCATTGATGCCTCGTTCAAGCATGGCCTTACGGCCCGATTTGAATATCGTAAAAGCCGGATTGCTGCTTTGAGCCTTATTGATTACCAGATTTCGGAAACCAAAAGCCAGGAATATGTGATCGGTGCGGGTTATCGTATTAAAGGGCTGAATTTACCGTTCAGTGTCTTTGGCGTCCGGAAACTAAAGAATGATCTGAATATCAAGATGGATCTGGGGCTCCGGGATGACATTACGACTAATACCTATCTGGCCCAGGATCTGAGTATTATAACGCGAGGTCAGAAGGTGATCACCATTTCTCCAAGCGTAGATTATATAGTCAGCGAACGGATCACCCTGCGCTTTTTCTATGATCGAAGGCAGACGATACCGTATACTACACAATCGTATCCTACCACAACCACTAGAGCGGGTCTGACTATACGATTCATCTTTGCCCAATAAAGGGACGGAATGGGTGTATAGTTATTGGAACCCCATCCTACGCCTTGCCCCGCTTACCTTTGCGCTCTTATTTAAATTATGACAGTAGAGCAGTTAAAGGAGATGCGTTCCAGGGTGGCCCATTTGCGGAAATTTGTCCGCTATGAAGACCGCATGGCGAAAACAGAAAACGATCGTCAGTTAAGTCTTTCACCAGGCTTTTGGGAAGATAATGCACGGGCAACAGGCATCCTTAAGGAAATCAAGATCAATAAATACTGGACGGATTATTATGAGCGAATTGCTGCCTCAGTGGATGATTTTGCCATTCTGTTTGATTTCTGGAAGGAAGGAGAAGCAACGGAGGAAGAAGTAAAAGAAGCCTATGATAAATCGATCGCCGCTATAGAAGAACTCGAGTTCAAGAGTACATTAAATGAACCGGAAGATGAGCTTTCGGCGGTGATACAGATCAATAGTGGTGCCGGGGGTACAGAAAGCCAGGATTGGGCGGAAATGCTGCTTCGTATGTACCGCATGTATTGTGAAAAACAGGGCTGGAAACTCAGTGAACTGGATATCCAATACGGCGAGGCTGCTGGAATCAAACAAGCCACCATCGAAGCAGATGGCGCATTTGCTTATGGCCTGCTGAAAGCCGAAAGTGGTGTTCATCGTCTGGTACGCATCTCACCGTTTGATAGTAATGCCCGCAGGCATACCTCTTTTGCTTCTGTGTTCATTTATCCGGTGGTGGATGATACTATCGATATTGCAGTTAATCCTGCTGACCTGGAATGGGAATTCCGCAGGTCTGGGGGTAGTGGTGGTCAGAATGTCAATAAAGTTGAAACAGCCGTTCGATTAAAACACATTCCAAGCGGTATTATAGTCGATTGTCAACAGGCCCGGACCCAAGGAGAAAACCGGGATAAGGCCTTGTCGATGTTGAAAAGCCAGTTGTATGAACTTGAATTACGCAAGCGCGAAGAATTAAAGAACGCTGCGAATTCTAACAAGAAGAAGATCGAATGGGGTTCCCAGATTCGTTCCTATGTTTTTCATCCGTATAAAATGATCAAGGATCACCGGACGGATTATGAAGTCGGTAATGTGGGACCAGTAATGGATGGAGAAATTGATGGCTTTATCAAGGCGTATCTGATGAGTGAAAAGGAACAGGAGGCATAATTCGGATGGCAAATCAGCAGATACCCAAACCTGGATTTCATCCTCTTTTGCTAAAGAGGCTATTCAGTTATGCCTTGCCATATAAGGGTACGCTGTCCTTTTCGATGGTCATGACGATCATCCTTGCGGCAATCACCCCGATTCGACCTTACCTGATCCAGCTGAGTGTTGACAAGTATATTTCGCATAATCTATTACAGGGATTGATCCGTATATCAGAATGGCAGATCGGGCTATTATTAATTGAATCAGGTCTACGATTCTGGTTTCTGTATCGGATCAACTGGCTGGGCCAGACAGTTGTGAATGACCTCCGGAAAAATGTGTTTCGGAAAATCCTGTTCCAGGATATTTCCTACTATGATAAAACAGCTATAGGCACACTGACCACTCGAACGATCAACGATATTGAAACAGTAAACGATGTCTTTTCGGAGGGGATAATTTCCATTATTGCAGATGTACTCACTATTGTAGCTATTGTTGGTTTCATGCTTTACACCAACCCCACACTGACGCTTATCTGCCTGATACCCTTTCCAATTCTGATTATTGCCACCTATTTTTTTAAGGAAAGCGTCAATAAATCCTTTCACCGGGTTCGAAATGCGGTGGCGGCATTAAATGCTTTTGTTCAGGAGCATATTGTCGGCATGTACCTAGTCCAGGCATTTGCCGCCGAAAAACGTGAAATGGGCCATTTTAGGGACATAAACAAAGAGCACCGGAATGCCAACATAAAAGCGATTTTTGCCTATTCCGTTTTCTTTCCGATTGTTGAAATTATCCTGGCTTTGAGCACAGGCCTCCTGGTATGGTGGGGGGCAAGACAAATGCTTCATGATGACAAGGTAACATCAGGTGTCATCATTTCTTTTATACTGTATCTTAATCTGCTTTTTCGCCCATTGCGAATGTTGGCGGATAAGTTTAATGTCCTTCAAATGGGCCTGGTTGCCGGACAACGAATTTTCACCGTTCTGGATAGTGAGGAACATGTAGCAAACGACGGGAATTATGCCCCCCGCTATATTCGGGGAGAAGTGCAATTTGAGGATGTGCATTTTTCTTATACTCCGGGTATTCCGGTTCTGAAGGGGGTTTCCTTCAGCATAAGTGCGGGTAAGACCATGGCCATTGTCGGGCATACAGGCGCCGGTAAAACAAGCATCATTTCCATACTAAATCGTTTGTATGAAATTGAATCCGGGCGTATACTAATTGATCAACACGATATCCGGGATTTTGATATTCATGCCCTCCGGGAATGCATCGGTATTGTTCTCCAGGATGTATTTCTGTTTTCAGGAACCGTCTATGAAAATATTACCCTTCGGAATACGGACATTTCACTGGATCGTGTCGTCGAGGTCTGTAAAGCGCTGGGTCTCCATGAGTTTATTATGCGGCTACCAGGCGATTATCACTACAATGTTATGGAACGGGGCGCCACCCTTTCACAGGGGCAAAGGCAGATCATTTCATTTGCCAGAGCATTACTGTATAATCCAGCCATCCTGATATTGGATGAAGCCACGTCCTCAGTTGATAGTGAAAGTGAACAACTGATTCAACATGCAATTGATACTCTGATTACTGGCAGAACCTCTATTATCATTGCACACCGCTTAAGTACGATCCGGAAGGCCAATGAAATTCTGGTTTTGGAAAAAGGGCAGGTTATAGAACGAGGCACCCACTCCGCATTGCTGGAAGCGGGTGGCGTTTATGAGAAACTTTATAATGCGGTTGCAAAAGACTTGCGTGAAGAATAGGGGGATAAGGCATTATTATGCGGAAAATGAATTTTCTTTAGCATTCTTAAAATTGCATCTAGTATAACCGTCAAACTTTTTGACATAAATCCATTATACTGCGTAATAGTATACCTGAAGGACAATAATGAGCATCAACAATAATTATGTCGCCATCATGGCCGGTGGAATTGGTAGCCGTTTCTGGCCGATGAGCCGGACAGCAATGCCAAAGCAATTCCTGGACATTCTAGGAACTGGCCGTTCCCTCTTGCAATGGACTTATCAGCGATTCAAGCATATATGCCCGCCTGAAAATATTTACTTCATCACGAACCATGTCTATATCAATACCCTAAAGGAGCAGATACCCGAGGTTAGTGATGAGAATATTATTTCGGAACCTTCCCGGAAAAATACGGCTCCCTGCGCAGCCTATTTCGCCCATAAAATCATGGCGAAGAATCCGAATGCCAATATCATCATGACTCCGGCTGACCACCTGATCATGGATGAACGGACCTTTGAACGGACTGCTCATGATGCCCTGGATTTCGTAGCTCATCATCCGGATCTGCTAACAATGGGGATCAAACCCACCCGGCCTGATACCGGTTATGGATATATCCAGTATGATAATCTGGACGAACTGGATGAGAAAGTTTTCCGGGTTAAAACCTTCACTGAAAAACCCAGCCTTGAACTGGCCCGCACCTTCCTCAAGAGCGGGGACTTCCTATGGAATTCCGGACTTTTTATCTGGAATGTTCAAACCATCATGGAGGCGTTAAAAACCCATCTTCCGGAGATCAATGATGTGTTTGAACAGGCTACCAGTGTGTATAATACTGACAAGGAAGCGGAGGTGATCAGTGAATTGTATGCGCAGTGCCCGAATATTTCCATCGATTACGGGATTATGGAAAAGGCCAAAAACGTGTTTACCATTCCGTCATATTTCGGTTGGTGTGACCTGGGAACGTGGGAGAGTGCTTTCGATAATTCAAAGAAGGACTATTTAGGAAATGCTGTATATGGTCAGAATGTGATGGTCATAGACGCGAATGAATGCATCATCAAAGCACCGGATGATAAATTGGTTGTAGTACAAGGTTTGGAGCAGTTCATAGTAGTGGATACCAAGGATGTCTTGCTGATCTGCGAGCGCACGCGGGAACAACAGATCAAGGAATATGTTGCGGAGGTAAAAAGGAATAAGGGCGACAAATTCCTTTAGACCTTTGAAAGCAGCCAAGACCAAGCGGGGCTTTCGTTTCAGTAATAAACAGATCGGTATTCAATCACGAATCCTGAATTGCCAATAATGCAGCTTCCCCAAAAACATAACGCGACCGGTACGACGATATTTACGATCATGTCGGCCCTTGCCACACAACACAATGCCATCAATCTATCTCAGGGCTTTCCGGACTTTATGATCGATGAACGATTGGGCGAACTGGTAAACAAGGCCATGCGGGAAGGTTATAATCAGTATGCCCCAATGGCAGGACTCCCTGCGCTGAGGCAGGCGATTGCTACTGATTTCGCACAGCGATATCAACTAACTCTGGATCCGGAAACTGAAATAACGGTAACTCCTGGAGCGACCTATGCGATCTATACGGCGTTTCTCTCCATCCTGAGAGCTGGAGATGAAGTGATCGTACTGGAACCGGCTTATGATAGCTATATGCCCAACATTGAAATGTGCGGTGGAATACCGGTTCGGGTTGAACTTCAGTCTCCTTCCTTTCGTCCGGATTGGGTTCAGATAAAGGCGGCTTGTTCCCCGAAGACCAGGGCTATTATCATTAATACCCCACATAATCCAACAGGATCAGTTTGGACCAGGGAGGATTGGGATGCCCTTGCTGAACTAGTGCAGGGTACGGATATACTAATCATTTCAGACGAGGTGTATGAACAATTGATCTATGATGGCCAGCGGCATTATACGGTCATGGAGCACCCGGAACTCAAGTCCCGATCCTTTGCGATCTACTCATTTGGAAAGGTCTTTCATAATACGGGTTGGAAAATGGGGTATTGCCTGGCCGCTCCTGAACTTACAACTGCCTACAGGAGAATCCATCAGTTCCTGGCATTTTCGGTCAACACACCCATGCAATGTGGCATTGCAGCCTATCTGGGCATTCCTGACCGGGAGCCAGTGAATACCTTATTGGAATCCAAAAGAGATTACTTCCTCCATCTGATGCAGGATACACCTTTTCAATTGCTTGAAAAGGCTGGTGGTTCCTACTTCCAGATACTTTCCTATAAAGGCATCTCCGGGCTGGGAGATCGGGCATTCGCGGAATTATTGACCAGAGAGCATGGGGTTGCTACCATCCCGGTATCTGCCTTTTATGCCAGTGGAAAAGATGAGCACCTGCTGCGCTTTTGTTTTGCCAAAAAGGAAAGCACCCTCAAAGAAGCAGCTGACAGACTTCAGAAGCTTGCCTAAAACAGGGAAGTGACAAATGCTGTATGTGGGTAGTCAAGTCAATTATTGATCCTTCAGGATGTCTTCATCCGCCAGGCTTTCATTCGGTTCACTATCCACTACACCGCTATTGATAAAAGCCAATAAGTCAGCATTGATCTGTTCTTTATGGGTGTACCAAAGTCCGTGAGGAGCGCCGGAATAGACCACGAATTGAGCATGAGGTATGGCTTTTGCGGTGCGTTCGCCACTCACTTCAATTGGAACTGTTTTATCCGCATCCCCGTGGATTATGAGGGTTGGAACAGTAATGGACTTGAGGTCTTCGCGGAAATCCGTATAGGAAAAGGCCACAGCGCATTCCAGGGTGGCATGCGCAGAGGATAAGGTGCTGAGCGTTCTAAAGTGTTGCAGGAAGGGATCGCTAACCGGATGGTTCAGGAAATTAACGCCAAAGAAATCTTTACCGAAACCATCCAGGAATCCAGGTCGGTCATTCTTCAGCCCTTCAATGATTTTTTCAAATATTTCAACAGGTACACCCTCTGGATTATCATCCGTCTTGGCGAGGTAAGGGGTTACTGAACTCATAAGTACAATTCTGCTTACCCGCTGACTGCCATAGCGGCTGAGATACCGGACTACTTCCCCTCCTCCCATTGAAAAGCCTACCAGGGTTGCCTCCTTAAGATCCAATTGCTCCATGATCTCATTCAGATCGGAGGCCAGGACCTCATAATTATAGGATTGAAAAGGGACGGAGCTCCTTCCAAATCCACGGCGATCGTAAGCTATTACACGATGGCCAGCTTCGGCAAGTTCTGCCAGTTGATATTCCCACATTTGACTGGTGGAAGGCCAGCCGTGAATGAGCACAACAGGTTTACCCGTTCCCCAGTCACAATAATGCAGTGAAACCTTTTGGCCGTGCTGATCTTCTTTAGTTTCGATAATTCCCATAAAATGATTTTTAGTGGTTTTAATCCTGAATGGATGGAGGTAATGCCTTCCGGAATGTAAAAATCATTCCAGACAATTGCCCAATCTCAGGCCCTGGAAAAACCTAGTACTAAATTAATATGGAATTTTTGGCCACTAAAACTTTATGGGCTGAAGGATCTTTGACCCTCCCGGATACTGGCATTCAGTTCTTCAATATAATTTAAGAGTTCCTTACGCCCAGAGCCCTTTACAGTGCTTGTTATGAAGGTTTTGGGGATGAATTCCCAATCTTCTTTCATTTTATTGACGAAGGAGCGGACATTGGCTGCGGTGACTCTTTGTGTACTCTTATCCGCTTTAGTGAAAACCAGATTAAATGGGATTTCCCATTTCCCCAGCTTGTCGAGAAACTCCACATCCGCGGTCTGAGGTTCATGTCGACTATCGATCAATACAAAGATGGTGATCAGGTTTTCACGATCCCGGAGGTAATCAGCAATCATTTTCTCCCAGGATTCCCGTTGTTTCTTGGATCGTTTGGCATACCCATAACCTGGGAGATCAACCAGGTACCAATCGGTATAGTGACCGGCCTTGTCCTCACTTTTGATGCCGAAATGGTTGATCGTAGTGGTCTTACCTGGAGTTCCACTCACCTTTGCCAGGCTTTTCTGACCGGTAAGCATATTGAGCAGGGATGATTTACCTACATTGCTTCTACCAATAAATGCATATTCTGGCCTGTCAGGTTTGGGGCAACCTTCTGTTTTGACAGAGGAGATAAGGTAATTTGCTGAACGGATTTCCAAAATGAATGGATTGGGAGATTAAGGAACCTGATAATTGTACGGTTTTTCTGAGGAACAGATCAGGTACTTTTGCACCGGAATGAAACAAGAAGTGTCATCAGGTGTAAACGTACCGGTTATATTACCGGATTCAGGGTCAAATTTAAGCAAGAAGGGACAGGTTGCCGAAATGTTTAATGGTATTGCGGGTCGGTATGACTTTCTCAACCATTTTCTTTCCCTGGGCATTGATAAACTCTGGAGGAAGAAAGCAATCCGGCAGGTGGCGGAATCCGGTCCTCAGAATATTCTGGATGTGGCAACCGGAACAGGTGATATGGCAATAGCAGCCTCAAGAGTCCTTCCTGAAGCTGACATTATTGGGGTGGATATTGCAACCGGAATGCTGGAAGTCGGCCGTAAAAAGATCCAGGAACTTTCCCTCGAAAAGCAGATCATTCTTAATGAAGGGGATAGCGAACATTTGCCCTTCGACACGGGTTCATTCGATGCAGTTATGTGTGCTTATGGGGTCCGCAACTTCGAACACCTGCAGGCGGGCCTTCAGGAAATGCACCGCGTTCTCCGACCAGGAGGTAAAATAGTGATCCTGGAATTTTCTAAACCCCAACATTTCCCGGTCGCCCAATTATACCATTTCTATTTCAAGGCCATTTTACCCCTTATTGGTAAACTGGTTTCAAAGCATAGCAGGGCATACACCTACCTGCCGGAATCGGTAGCGGCTTTCCCGGAAGGAACCGCCTTCTGTGAAATGTTGAAGAAATGTGGGTTTAAAGCCAGCAATGCCCGACCATTAAGCTTCGGCATAACAACTCTGTATACTGCGATAGCTTAAGCCTGAATGAAAAAGGAGGATAGATCTCTGAGTTATCGGATCAGGTTCTCCAGCGCAGTATCGTAGGCAGCCTGCCATTCGCTTATGAAGCCCCAGCCTTCATGGTCGATGGTAATTTCTGCACTTGGTGCCACCCGTCCCAGGAGGGTATGAGGTACCCGTACTTCCGCCTCAAATAATGCCTTCAGATCCGGGTTAACACTGACTACAACCCTGCCCTGTGCTTCTCCGAAAAGGAAAGCATCCTTGCGGATTTTAGGGTCAGTGCTAATATTTATACCATGACCGGTTCCCATAGCACATTCCAGGAGGCAGGCGAATAATCCTCCTTCTGAGATATCATGTGCAGACTTGATGGTGAGGCATTCGATGAGCCGTGCAATGGATTGTTGTACGGCATATTCTTCTTCAAGGTCAAAGTACGGTGCCGGACTGTGGGTAACGCCGCAGAGTTTGTGTAAATACTCGGAACAACCAAGATCCTCCCGGCTTTCACCTACCAGGTAGATCAAATCACCAGCATGTTGAAAGCGCAGCCCCATTTTATTGCTGAGATTATCCAGAACACCCACCATACCTATTGTTGGGGTAGGATATACCGGTCCATCCGGGCCCTGATTGTAAAAGCTTACATTTCCTCCGGTCACCGGAGTGCCGAACTTATTACAGGCATCACCCATACCTCTGATGGCATGAACAAACTGGTAGTACACTTCCGGGTGATACGGATTCCCGAAATTCAGGCAATTCGTAATTGCGACAGGAGTCCCACCGCTGCAAATAATATTGCGGGATGCTTCTGCAACTGCAATCATGGCACCTTTGTATGGATCCGCAAATACATACCGGCTATTGCAATCCGTAGTCACCGCAAGACCTTTCTCCGATCCATGAACCCGGACAACGGCTGCATCTGAAGGTGCATTTGTCTGGGTGTTGCCTGTGCCAACCATGCTATCGTACTGCTCATAGATCCAGCGTTTGCTGGCAATATTCGGGAGCTGAACCAGGCGAAAGGCAACTTCCTTGAGATCCTCAGGGACCGGCACATTTGCGATATTGAATTCGGCAATTGTTTTGAAATACTGCGGTTCCGTATATTCCCGATCATAAACGGGAGCTCCGCCACCCAAAACCAGACTTTCTCCCGGAACATCCGCGATCAGGTCCCCATTCATATAATACTTCAGCCGTTGCTCAGCCGTTACTTCTCCGATCTGTACGCAGTGAATATCCCATTTTTCAAAAATGGCTTCTACCGGTGCTTCCTGACCTTTCTTTACTACGATCAGCATGCGCTCCTGGCTCTCAGAGAGCAGCATTTCCCAGGGCTTCATATTTTCCTGCCGCGTAGGTACACGATCCAGGTGGATGATCATACCATGTTCTCCCTTGGCACTCATTTCGGAGGTGGAACAGGTAATGCCTGCTGCACCCATATCCTGCATACCGATGATGGCACCCGTCTGAATTACTTCCAGGCAGGCTTCGAGTAATTTCTTCTCCTCAAATGGATCTCCAACCTGCACCGATGGTAATTGTTCAGCACTATTCTCTGAAATATCGGCAGATGCAAAGGAGGCACCGCCAATACCATCTTTACCAGTAGAAGCGCCTACGATGAATACCGGATTACCTGGCCCATAAGATGTGGCACTCACGGTTTCGCCGGCTTTCACAATGCCCACACTCATGGCATTGACGAGTGGATTCGTTTGATAACAGTCCTCAAAGTAAACTTCGCCTGCCAGGGTGGGTACTCCAAAGCAATTCCCGTAATGGCCGATGCCCTTAACAACACCTTTTACTAACCATTTGGTTTTAGGATTATCCGGCAATCCAAATCGGAGTGAATTGAGGGCCGCAATAGGACGTGCGCCCATCGTAAATATATCCCGGTGAATACCTCCGACGCCGGTTGCTGCACCCTGAAAGGGTTCAATGGCACTTGGGTGATTATGACTTTCTATTTTAAAAACACAGCCTAGTCCATCCCCGATATCCACCAAACCAGCATTCTCCTCGCCAGCTTTGACCAGGAGTCGCTCCCCATCACGTGGCAGGGTTTTCAGCCATTTAATGGAATTCTTATAGCTGCAATGTTCACTCCACATCACCGAATACATCGCCACTTCATTGAAATTCGGTGTGCGACCAAGGATCTTTGTTATTTGCTCGAATTCTTCTTCACGCAGGCCAAGTTTTACGGCTTGTTCCAAAGTGGCCAATTGTGGGGTGAGGGTACTTGCTGACATGGCGCGAAGGTAATTTACTTGAGGCGTTTTTACAGGACCTATGTCATGAAGCAGGAAATGCGGAAAACTTCCTGCTATCTGGATTTTTACCTGAATGAAGCATTCAGCGCCTTTAAGGCTTCATTTCCAGGACATAGCACTTCTTCACGAAGTGTATTTAGTGGCAAATGAGTAGTTCCAATAATCTCATGAAGATCACTGGTATTTTCTTCTATATATAAAAGACCTGTTAGCAGTTCAGTCCGGGCCTGAGCATGTTTAATGGCATTTATTGCCGAAAGCCGATCTTTTGGATCCCAGTCCTGCGCCAGTTTACTCAAATGCAAATGGGAACCATCATGGAGTTCGATATCGGCTACACTGCCAGCAACATATTCGGTAGTGATAGTTTCCTTCGCCGGAACAAAATCGATGGTACCTGTAGCGGCAATATGTTCCCGGACAAAGTCATAGCTCTTCGTAGAACCCGGATTATTATTGAAGGTCACGCAGGGAGACACCACATTAATAAATGCAAAGCCCGGGTGCTCAATCGCTGCTTTTATCAGGGGAACCAATTGTGTTTTATCTCCGGAAAAACTCTGGGCTACAAAACTGGCCCCAAGTTCGATAGCCAGACTAACAAGATCGATGGATTCAAAAGGATTGACAGACCCGGATTTACTCTTTGAGCCAATATCAGCAGTGGCGCTATCCTGACCCTTGGTCAATCCATAACATCCATTATTCATCACGATATAGACCATGTTGAGATTTCTCCGGATGACATGGACAAACTGTCCCATGCCAATAGATGCGGTGTCCCCATCCCCTGAAACGCCGAGATAAAGGAGATCCCTGTTAGCAAGATTGGCACCGGTAGCGATCGATGGCATACGTCCATGGACCGAATTGAATCCATGGGAATTGCTTAAAAAGTAGGCTGGGGTTTTGGAGGAACAACCAATCCCACTGAGTTTGGCGACTTTATGGGGTTCGATGCTCAGATCATAACAGGCCTGAATGATCGCCGCAGAAATACTGTCGTGCCCGCAACCAGCACATAATGTGGAGAGTGCCCCCTCATAATAGGAGATGGTGTATCCGAGTTCATTCTTCTTCAGATCAGGGTGGCGAAATTTGGGACGTATAAAGGTCATGGTGATGATTTCTTAAAGTGGAAGGAGATTCTTAGGGTCTAATTGGATGCAGTTTGCCTGTGTTTTTGAATGCCCTGAACAATTGCATCTGCTGTGATGGGCATACCATCATAGTTCAGGACGGGCTTCAGTTTTAAAGGATCCGCATTCAATTCAATAAGCAGAAGACTCCGGAGCTGGGCATCCCGGTTTTGTTCGATGACATAAATCGTCTTTCGCTCATTGATAAATTCCCGAACGTTTTCGGAAAATGGAAAGGCAAGGATCCGTATGGAATCCATAATAATTCCCTGAGCCTTTAGGATATCCAATGCCTCCTGTGCTGCGTAATTAGAGGTGCCGTAGAAGAGTATAGCATCTTCCTTTTGGCCTCCCGATTCAAAAACGATCGGTTCCGGAACCAGGCTGGTTGCTGTATGCCATTTTCGGAGCAGTCGATCCACATTTCGTTTATAAGCGGCGCTATCTTCAGTATAGGCTGCGTATTCGTCCCTGGAAGTTCCCCGGGTAAAGAAGGAACCTTTCGAAGGGTGCGTTGCCGGATAGGTACGATAAGGGATACCATCATTTTCCGTATCCAGATAGCGTCCAAACCGTTCCATTTTATCCAGCATCGCGGCATTCAACACTTTGCCGCGCTTGTACATCCGGCTATCTTCCCAGACAAAGGGTTCGGACACATGATCGTTCATACCAAGGTCGAGGTCTGTAAGAACGATCACCGGAGTTTGTAACATTTCTGCCAGATCAAACGCCTCAGCAGTCATTTCAAAACATTCGCGGGGGCTTGATGGGAACAACAGGACCTGACGTGTATCGCCATGTGAGGCATATGCAGCCTCCATAACGTCACTTTGCTGGGTTCTGGTTGGCATACCAGTCGATGGCCCGGTGCGTTGCACATCAATCAATACAGCCGGGACTTCAGCAAAATAGGCCAGGCCCAAAAACTCATTCATGAGACTTAGTCCCGGACCACTGGTGGCGGTGAATGAACGGGATCCATTCCAGTTAGCTCCGATCACCATTCCGAGCGCAGCTAGCTCATCTTCAGCCTGAACAATCGCATAATTGCGTTTTCCACTTTCCTTGTCAATCCGGTAAGCTGCAGCATATTCACTGAAGGCCTCCACCACTGAAGTGGAAGGTGTAATCGGATACCAGGCTGCAACAGTAGCGCCCCCATAAACAGCTCCCAATCCACAGGCACTATTGCCATCAATCATGATCCGCTCGCCCACCAGGTCGCGGCGTTCAACATGCATCGGCAATGGATAGCTAAAATGTTTCTGAACATAATCGATGCCCATTTGCAGTGCTTTTATATTCGGGGCGATCAGCTTTTCCTTGCCTTCAAATTGTTCATTCACCAATTGCTCCAGCACCTTGAATTCAATATCGAGCAGTGCTGAAAGAGCTCCAACATAAATGATGTTTTTAAAAAGCTGCCGTTGTCGGGCATCGGTATACGCCTGATTACATAGCTCCATCAGGGGAATTCCCAAATAGTTGATAGTGTCACGTAACAGCTCCGCTGCTAATGGCTTGCTGCTGTCGTACAAAAAATAGCCCCCTTCCTTGATGCTGGCTACATCTGCATGCATACTTTGAGGATTGACACTGACCATCAGGTCAATGCCTTCTCTTCTGCCCAGGTAGCCTTTTTCGCTCACTCGAACTTCATACCAGGTGGGCAATCCCTGGATATTGGAGGGGAAAATATTTTTAGGTGTGACAGGGACTCCCATCCTGAAGATGGCTTTCGTGAAGAGCAGGTTGGCAGAAGCCGAGCCTGTTCCATTGACATTGGCAAAACGAATAACAAAATCATTGATCATGGACTGAATAGGCATTATGCTAACAGAAAAAGCAGGTAATTAAAGAGCGTTGAGTTTTATACGGACATCGAATGGCTACATGCCGGTGCCTTGGTGACATTGTAGTAAAATTGCTGCATGTCCCAGGCGGCAGTAGGACAACGTTCCGCACAGAGCCCACAGTGAAGGCAAACATCTTCATCTTTTACCATGACCCTGGCCGTCTTCAGGTTATCACTCACATAGAGTGGTTGGCCCAGGTTCAGAGCAGGCACCTTTGTATGCTGCCGTAACTGGTCTTCAGGAGCATTTGATATAAAAGAGATACAGGAGGTCGGACAAATATCCATGCAGGCATCGCATTCAATGCACTTGGTTTCGCTGAATATGGTTTGCACATCGCAGTTCAGGCATCGTTCCGCTTCCCGGAATGCAGTAGGCAGATCGAAACCCAATTCCACTTCTTTTTTCCGGTCGCTTAAGGTCTGCTGTTTCGCTGCCTGGGGCACTATATAGCGTTCATCATCTACTACATAGCTATCATAACTCCATTCATGGATGCCCATTTTTTGGGCATACAGTTTTACTCCTGGTGCAGGGCGATCCTTCAGGTTCCGACCTTCACAGGCTAAATGAACGGATATTGCGGCCTGATGACCATGGGCCACCGCAGTAATTACATTTTTAGGACCAAATGCAGCATCGCCACCAAAGAACACCTTGGGATTGGTGGATCCGAATGTTATTGGATCAACTACAGGGATACCCCATTTGTCAAATTCGATTCCATTGTCCAACTCAATCCAGGGAAAGGAATTTTCCTGTCCAACTGCGATCAGAACATCATCTGCCGGGTAGAAAATATCCGGCTCACCACTCGGGACCAAACTACGTTTTCCAGCAGCATCATATTGCGCCACCACGCGTTCAAACAACATTCCTGTCAGCTTCCCATTTTCAATGACAAAGGCTTTTGGGACATGATTATCGATAATTGGAATGTCTTCATGCATAGCATCCTCCTTTTCCCAGGCAGAAGCTTTCATTTCGGCGAAAGGAGAGCGTACGATCACTTTAACTTCATCCCCTCCTAAGCGGCGCGCAGTCCGGCAACAATCCATTGCGGTATTACCACCTCCTAATACGATGACGCGTTTTCCAATCTTGCTCGTATGTTCAAACGCAACACTGGCAAGCCAGTTAATGCCAATATGGATATTTTCATTGCCCTCCTTACGACCAGGCAGGTTCAAATCCCGGCCTTTCGGCGCGCCACTGCCCACGAACACTGCATCATAGTCACGCGAGAGTATTTCGCGAAGGCTGGATACAAACTGGTTAAAATGGGTATGAATACCTAACCTGAGAATATAATTTACCTCTTCATTCAGCACTTCTTCGGGTAAGCGGAATGAAGGGATCTGTGAGCGCATAAAACCACCACCTCCTTTTTGTTCATCAAAAAGATGGATCTCATAACCAAGCGGCGCCAGGTCGCGTGCGACCGTTAGAGAAGCTGGACCCGCACCGATCAAAGCAACTTTTTTTCCATTAGGAGCGAAAGGACCCGAAGGCATAAATGGAAGGACATCTTCCTTAAAGTCTGCCGCCACTCGTTTTAATCTGCAAATCGCTACCGGTTCTTCTTCCACACGCCCCCTCCTGCATGCTGGCTCACAGGGTCGATCACAGGTCCGGCCTAAAATTCCTGGAAATACATTGCTCTCCCAATTCACCATATAAGCCTCCGAATATTTTCCCTGAGCAATCAGTCGTATGTATTCAGGTACCGGTGTATGTGCTGGGCATGCATATTGACAATCCACAACCCGGTGGAAATATTCCGGATCTTTAATGTTTGTTGGTTGCAAGGCTAAATATTTTTCTTTTGAAGGTTCAGAACAGCTTCATAATGTTATGAAAAAGGTATGAAACCCTGCTAAAAACCAATAAAAATCAATCAATCATTTAGCGCATCCTCAATCAATAAAAATGATAAATAGCTCCGGAGATTGAGATTAAATGATGGAATTAAATTCATTAGATCGACAGATTATCCATGATATTAGATTCCATCAGTAGCAGAATTGTGGGTCATTTTCCAGCGGTTCATCCTGAAAAAACAGGCAGATCTTTTAAGATCCTCTGGATTTTGGTATCCAATAATGTTCTGTGGGATTGATTTGATCCTAATCCTGAAGCCTGCAGGATGCAAACATTAACGGCAGGCCTAAAATAGCAAAGTGTCCTTCCGATTGAAGGAAGGACACTTTGCTACATGCAAGGTTATATGAAATGAGCAGGTATTATTTGCCGGAGCGGTTCCCACCTTTCGCGCGTTCTGCCTGGCTCTTCTGCATTTCTTCCAGCCTTGCTGCCCACTTGCTCTGGGTAGCAGGCTTAAGACGAGCTTCCTTCATCTGTTTGTGGATCTTCTTTTCGTCGATGATGAAATTCTGGATGATATACTGCTGGGCAATGGTTACCAAGTTAGAGAAGAAATAATAGAAGGTAAGGGCTGCAGCCATTTTATTAAATACGCCAAGAAGTACAAATGGAAAGATGTAAGGCATATACTTCATCATCGGATTATTCGGATCCTGAGGCGTCATATTCCTATTGTATAAAGCAAGGAATAAGGAGGATGCAGTCATCAGCAAGGTGAACAAAGAGATATGGTCGAAGAATGAAAATGGTAAACGTGCAATGGAATCATAGGTACTCAGATCACCTGCCCAGAGGAAGGATTTTTGCCGGAAATCAATGGCAGAGGGTATAAAGGAGTACATCGCAATCAGGAAGGGCAGCATAAATAGGGTGGGTAGACAGCCTCCCATCGGATTCACACCAGCACTTCGGTAGAGCTTCATTTGCTCAACACCCATTTTTTGCTGATCATCACCAACCTGCTTCCGCAGCTCATCCAGTTCAGGTTTTAAGACCCGCATTTTTGCCGAACTCAAATAGCTTTTGTAGGTAAAGAAGGAGGTCAGCAATTTAATGAAGATGGTCAGCAACATGATGATGATCCCATAATTGCTGATGAGGCCAGTCAGGGTATCAAACACAGGAAGGATCAGCCATTTGTTGATATAGCGGGTGAAGGCAAAAATGCCAACACCCATTGGCACCATTTCATCCAGGCCGATATCATAATGCTTCAGGGTCTTGTAATGATTAGGACCGATATACCACCGCATACTACCCGTTCCATCTCCTTTAATTGGTAATTCGGTGGTGGTGATTTCCTGAGCTACAAAACTGCTGTCACCCTTGGTATTGGCATTAATGTCTGTATGATTAAAGCCATCATCAGAAATCAGCGCCGATGTAAAATATTGATTTCTGAAACCAACCCAGTTCAGCGGTTTTTCAGTGGGTGATTTATGAAGACCGTCTGCTTTAATCGTGTTATAATCATGATCCCCTTCCTTGTATTTGTAGTGGATCTGAGCATTCATCCGCTCGGCATTAATATCCCTTTCTGTGTGCAATGCGGTAGCCGTCCATTTGACGGGTAAGGTATTGGTGGGCAGGCCTGTCAGGCGCACATCACATTGAAGCATATAACCTGTTGCTGGCAGCGAATAGATCAGATCAACCTGTTTTCCATCACCCAGATCCGCTACAAAATCCACTTTTTGTGGATCCTGTTGCCGTGCTTCAAAGATCAGATCGGAGGTGGTTACCTGGCCTGCAGTCAAAGGTCCTGTGGAGAGGGTTAATGGGACGGTTGCACTTAAGGAATTACCGGCACCTTTAAAGAAGAACAAAGGTTCTCCAGCATAGGTTTTGTATTCTTTCAATTGGGCAGCGGTTGGATAGGCTCCTTTAGTTGTAAAATCAAGGGCAATATCCTTATTCTCCAAATGGACGGTCGTTGCCTTGGTAGCACGGAAAGCCGGGGCTAAAGCCGCCTTACGGGCTGAATCGATTCCGGATAATTTATTATTAGAGTCCTGCATAGCAGCAGCCATGCTTTTCAGCCGGGCACTATCTATCGGTGCAATGGGATGTTTACGTGCTTCGGCCAGGCTATCGGCTACCTTCTTTTGTTCATATTCCTTTTGAGAATTGTTATTGATGAATAAATAAATGATCAGCAAAAGTGCCAGTAAGGCAAAACCAGTAATTGAATTACGATCCATATGGGGAAAACTTAAACGGGCGCAAAGGTAGCCCGAATCTCATTGGACCCTAACTTCTTTATTCGGTAAATAGCAGGTATTATGCAGGTTAAAGTCCTGTTATGGATTTAATCCCGGGTATTTTTGAATCATGATTCGCACACTGATAATCGATGATGAGCCATTGCTTCGGGAAAATACCGAGACCTTATTGCAATCCTATCCGGATTTTGTGGTTGTTGGAACCGGGGGAAGCCTTGCAGAAGGTGTAGTGCTTATAAAAAATACAAAACCAGACCTGGTTTTATTGGATATTCAGTTGGGAGATGGAACCGGGTTTGAACTCCTGAATCGGGTGGAGCACAAGAACTTTGCAGTAATATTCGTAACAGCATATAATGATCAGGCCATCCGTGCCATCAAAATTGGTGCGTTAGATTACTTGCTAAAGCCATTAGATGAATATGAATTTGAAGGTGCGCTGGATAAGGTTCGCGCCCTCCCTAAATTCCAGACCTCTCGGGATCAATTACAGTTAGCCCATACCCATATGCAGGATGAGGTGAATACGGATCGGATAGCACTTAAGGAACAACATTCCGTACATATTGTTCCACATGATGATATTTTATATTGCCAGTCTGAACGCGGATATACCCATTTCTTTTTACGGGATAACCGAACCCTCATTCTATCAAACCCATTAAAGGATTATGAGGAGCTGCTTCCGGAGATCAAGTTTTTCAGGGCACACAATTCCTATCTAGTCAATCGCAAATATGTTACTCGTTATGACAAAAGCGGCATTTTGCACCTAAGTAATGGTGCAGAAATACCGGTAGCTGTCCGCAAAAGAGAGGATGTTTTACAATACCTGATTGGTAGTAAAAATGCCTGATGAATCCATATGTCCTCCATTTCCGATCATCACCTTTTGAACCTTAGGTGGATTATAATTCTTATAATCCTCTTTTCCTGTGCTCCTGTTCGAACCTCGGAACCCGTCCGAATTCATACCAGGGTAGAACTGGATTTACCAAAGGATTGCAAGGATCTTATTCATGATTACATCACTTTAAATGGGAAGCGATCACAACCGGATAAGGCTATAGCAGCATTTCGGAATGTATTACAACAGCATCCTGCCGAAAAGGACAGTGCTATTCATGCCGTTCTAAGGTGTTACGAAGCCCAGGTTTGGGATGTAATACATAATGGAGATTCCATGTTGATCTGCTGTGAAGATGCCAATAATTACCTGGATGGACATCCAGAACTTATTGACATGCGGACCATGTCATATTTATATAGCGGTTGGGCCTACATGTATAAAAAGCAACGATTGACCGCTAACTATTATTATAATCTGGAAGGCAATGAGTTAGAAGACACGTTTTATGTAAAGGATGGTAGTCAGTATTATTCTTCCGACTATCCGAAAGCAACCTATGTTGCCTTGCTCACTGAAATTGCGGAAAATGCGGAAAATGTGGGTCTGATCGAGCAAGCAAGGCATTATATCCAACGTTCCTTATATTATGTATCCTTATTAGGAGACAGCATTCCCGATTTAAAGACTTACGCACTGCTGGATGCCGGATTGATCTATACAGAAGCACAACAAACAGATAGTGGAGCCGGTCTGTTTAAAAAAGCATTACCCTTACTGAATCAGTTAGGCGATACCGCTCTATGGATCAAATACTATTCTCATAGGGCGAATGCAGCCAATTTCATGCATGCCTATGATACTTGTATTCGGATGTTTGAAAAGGCTCTAATTCTACAGAAGGCATCCGGAGCAGAGCGGGAAGATTTGGCGATTACGGAACATGGTATTGCCGCAGCCTATCTGTCCTTGGGCCAAGCTCCAAAAGCGACTGCTGCTATTAAAGAAGCCATTGGATATTTTGGATCTGATACCGGTATTGAACTTAGTGAGCGAGCCACATTCTCCCGAACATACCTCCGGTATCTGCTGGCCGGATCACCATCATCAAAGATTTATGAAGAATTCCTGCGGTACTATGATTCGCTGTATGGTATGCAGCAGATCAATGCGATGAGTGATATGAATGCCCGGTATGGATTGCAAAAGAAGGAAGGGCGCATAACTCGGCTTAGTCATGAAAATAAAAGCTTCTCCGAACGATTGGCAGCACAGCAAACACTATTACTGGTGTCTCTTCTATTAATTGTTATACTGGGTATTCTGATCGCTTTACTACGACAAGTGCAAACCAGGAGACGCCTGGAATCTGAACGTAATAAAGCGGTATTGGAACAGCAATTATTGAGGAGCCAGATGGAGCCTCACTTTATATTCAATACAATTGCTGTCTTGCAAAGTCTGGTTCGTAAAGATGAAAAAGAACGAAGTATTCGGTATTTGAGCCAGTTTGCACGTTTGTTGCGCATCTCACTTGAAAATGCTCGTAAAGCATTAGTGCCCTTGGATGAAGAAGTTGAAGCCCTAGAAAATTATTTAAGCCTTCAGCAGGTACGCTTCCAGAATGTATTTCAATATGTCATTCGCCGATTTGATGGCTTTGTAGATGAAGCCAATGAGGTCCTTATCCCTCCGATGCTATTACAGCCATTTATAGAGAATGCCATTCAGCATGGAATGAGTGGAAAAAAGAATAATGAGGGGCTTATTGAAATAGAATTGAAAAAAGCCGATAAGGTGATTGTCTGCATCATTATTGATAATGGAACCGGTGTAAAGGTCAAACAAGACCTGGGACCTAAAAATTCCCTATCTACAATAATAACCCGGGAACGTTTGGAGTTACTTAGTAGGCAGATGGGAACCCCTGCATCGCTGGAGATCCTAAACAGGAATGCAAATGAAGGAGGCGGTACGCTGGTTCGCCTGATCATCCCATTTCAACGGGCGTAACGAATATTCCTCAAAACCTTACGCTTGAAAACCCGGACCCTACGTTTGGAAGTTTGGCCCTGCTAAGCCCTGGTGTGACTTCTAATTTGCAGTCAATAAGGGAAGTAAAACAGCCCCTAAGAAAATCCCCTCCCAGGCTTTCGCCCACATGAAAACTATCACTGCACCTGTGAAACCCTCACCTATCAATCAGCAGTTTACCTGACCTGAAGGATGCGAAAAGCAAACCAAAGCTGCCCCGTAAGGCGGCTTTTCTTATTTTTTGGCTGCTGAGGTTTCAGGCTAAGGGCGCACTGGAGAGCGGAGAGCGGGAGCGGGGAGTCTTTCTCGGGGTGGCGCAACGACACGGTGGGGATCGGCTTCCTGCGTGCTATGCACTTCGGCGGCCAAGGGAGCTTTCACGCAGAGTGCACAGGAGCGGAGAAGCAGCGGGAGCGGGCCGGTTTCTTGCGACAGCCGCTGAGGTCCGCGGGTTCTGAGACGTCTGAACAACTGAAAAACAGCCTGCTGCTTTCTAATCTTTACTTTCTACTGATCCCCATTTCCAACATCCTGATACCAAATACTAAATACCTGATACTGAAATAAAAACGCAGCTCACAGTGAAGTGAGCTGCGCCCTGAAGTTCTTTGAATAATTACTACCAGCCTTCTTTCTTGGCAACACCGTGTTTTACGGCTTCCAGAGCATTGGCTTCGCTAAGCATTGTGGTCATCTTATTACCCTTGCCATCAGTACCCTGAGCCATATAACCACCACGGGATGTTTTAGAAATAACAGCATCATGCATGGGTACATTTTTCTCTTTCGTCTTCATGCAATATGCCTTCAGCATTTTTGAAGTGTCCATTCGTTGGGATGTTTTAAAGGTGTGAAAATTGTTGTGAGGGGTTAAAGCTAAGGTTTCCTGTTTAAAAAAAAATGAATTCCTGCTATATCCCTATTATTATAGGCTCTATTTAGTTACCAATTTCATTAAAACATTCTTTACAGCCGCCCTATTAACGGTAGCTGTCATCATTTTTAATTTAATATAGTCCTCATGCATGTACCAATATCCACTATGATCCGGATTAGCGTGTCCTCCTGCACCTGAATCCTTCACGAGGTACCAGATACCATTTTTACGCTGGGTATAGCCAATGATATGCATGGCATGATCGTCCGTTGTGGACCCATTCAGGAAGCGAAATAGACGGGCATTTTCATCAATATAGCTGGAAGGAATATCATAGGACGGGATCATCATAATCCCTTTCTTCGAATCTATTCCACTTTCACTTACATCTCCACCAATCGAAACACTATATCCTTTACGTAAAGCGTTTTGGATAAGTGCGCTAAAATCAGTCAAAGGCACATTATAATAATCTTTAGAATGCCACCAGTTATCATCTACTTTATACTCGGCATTTGTCCAGTAAGGTTCACTCCTTAGGCTCATAAACGTTACATATTCTTCTGGAACCAGCCCAGTTACATCCCGAAGATATTCCTGAGGACTCATTTTCTTTCCCTTATAGATTACATAATTCGGTGGAGTTCCAATATAATGCTCCATGATGTCCTTGATCGTCGCTACCACTTCTTCTGTATTCCAGGCATTGCGCTTTTTCACGCCATCTAAAAAATTCCGCATTTCAGCAATCATTTTGGTATGATCCTGAAATGGTTGACCCGGTTTCAGTCCGGTATAGGATTCCAGCGGAACGGCACCATGTTTGGCCATAGTCCGCTGTACCGCATTGGTTTCAGAGCCTTCATCAAAATTGGAGCTTCCCCGGGTATGAATAAATTCTTTTGCTTTTTCTACATATTCCCAATAGACTGTGTATATCTCACTCAGGTGAATATCGGACTTGCCTTTTCTGGCTGCTTCACTTTCATAAAATGACGTTGTCGAGAAACACCAGCAGGTTCCGGTTAGGCCCTGGCTGACCGGCTTATCCGCGGTAACAATCGTGAATTCACTCATGGACTGTGGAACATCCATACTTGAATAATCCAAGGTCAGCCTTTTACTGGCTTGGGGAGTTTCAGAAAAGAAACTGGTATTGTCACTCTTGATCTTTTCATAAAACTCATTCTTAGGTGGCACCTGGTAGGTCGCTCCATCTCTGCGATCCTGGGCGAAGGAAGCTGTGGAAACAGCTATCAAAACGAAAACACTGAACTTCTTCATATAATTGAACGTAAACGGTTGATTGAAAATGCGAAGCTGCGTACGGATGCTTTACTTACCAGCAAATAATGTTTTTATTGTTGAAAAGTAAAGCGGGATTTAAAGCATGAATCAGGATAAAATTAGACTACCCGGATGATAAAACATGAGAGTACCGGTTCTGCTCATTAAGGTATCCTTAAAGGCATTTATCATCAGACAGAAAATGCTGCCTTAAAGTGAAAGTCGAAGCGTCACGAAAAAACGACGGGGAAGGAAGCTGCCGCCATTACCACTGTGCGCACTGCTGCTGATCGTACCGGTAGGTGTCAGCGCAGTGACGTTAAAGATATTCTTGATGCCCATCGAACAATCGATATGATTTTTATAAAAATGACGGGACAGGGACGCGTCCATAATATGATATCCCGGTAACTCCACATCATATAAGGCAGTTCCGTCCGGTAAAGCACTTAATTGACGGGTAAGGCCAGTGTATTTATAGAACAGGGAAAAGCTTGTTTTAATGGGCCGTATTGTATAACGGAGATTGGCGGTGGCTTCCAGGCTATTAAAGGAACTATAACCACTGTCCGCACCAAAGGTGTGGGTAATACCGCCGCCTGCAAGTATATACCAATTCTTCCATTCTGCTTCTGCCTGAATATTTGCGATCGCATTACGCTGCCGGGCAATATTGGCATAAATCCTGCTGATACTTGCCGGGTCAGGATCGGGATTGGCCAGGCTAATCTCATCATGGACATCATTATAAAAACCGGTAGCCGTGATCCCACCATGAATACCAGAGGAAGTCCGGTATTGCCAGGAAGCAGAGGCCTGGAAATGGTCCCCATATTCTGGTTTCAGGTTCGGATTGCCAATCACATGGTGGTTCTGATCAATGAACTCCAGATATTGTTCTTTTAAGGAAGGTGTCCGGAAACCTTTGGCATAAGATGCCCGAAACTGGAATCGGTTGACAGGAATATACAGAAGGTTTAGGGCATAGATCAGCGGAGCTTTCACCACAGAATTATAGGCCTCTCGCAAACCCAGCTGAGCGCTTAGTTTATCCTTTAAAAAGGAAGTGGAGATATTTCCATAGAGTGCATAATCCTGGGAATTATGGCTTAAGCCGCCGAATTTACCACTGATCCCATGTTGAAAGAGGAGGTCATACCCGCCATTGTACCGGATTTTCTTCCAGCTATTGGAATAATTACTTCTCAGGGTTATATCATCAAACCGGCTGGTATCCTGACTTCCGGAGCTGGTGGAGGGAGTATCAACCAGTGTGACCAAGTCTTTTATATAAGATTCCCGGTTCCTGCGGTAATAAGCATAGCCATTATCAAAACGCCAGAGTCCTTTCTTGCCAGATTTACCAGTTATCGTAAGTCGGTTATTGGAACGAGTGGTATGATAATATTCATCAACCGCAGTGGCGGAATAAGGCCATCCAATTACCGGTCCCCGGTTCGTAATGTTTTCCTGGGCAAAATCAGATGCCAGGGTTACCACCCAACCATTTGCGGTTGTGTAAGTATAAAGTAAATTCCCCAGCCATTGTTCTTTGGGTTTGAAAATGCGGGAACGTTTCGGGTCAGTCGTATCCAGATAGCCATATGCATCAGAAAAATTCCTGCCCGCACCAGCCTGGATGGCATTTCGTTTGTTGATCCTTATAGCACCGGCTATATCGACATTATACTTGCCATAGCTTTCATAGTTCATTCCAATACTGCCTTCGTATTTTTTTGAAGATCGGGAGGTGATAATATTGATGACGCCCCCTAAGGCATCAGATCCGTATAAAACACTCATGGGTCCCTGAACGATCTCAATCCGGGCCACATTGTTCAGGGAAAGTTGTCCGAGATCGATATTGCCGTTTTCACGACCGTTCACAGGCAATCCATCGATCAGGATCTTCACCTTATCGCCTCCGAGGCCCTGCATACTCATACTAGTACCCAGGATGCCATCTGTGGCTAAATTTATGTTCAGTTGGGTAGTGAGTGCATCGGCTACACTTGTGGCGCCCTGGGCCTGCATAGCGGCCTTGGTGATGACCCGGTATTGTGAAAGAGCATTCTGCAGCCGTACAGGTCTTGCCAGACCTGTTACCACTGTTTCATCCAGATTACTATGCAGGTGATTATTACTATCCACGTGCATTTTTGTCTGACTGGTATCAGCAAGCTGGCCAATAGCAAGATCTGAAAAACACAAGCACAATAAGACACCAAATAAACCTTTAATCGACATAGCCTATCAGTTTCGAAAGCAAAAATGGAGCACAGACATAACGGCTGTGCTCCATTCAAAAATAAGTAGTAAGGCTTAGTGAGCAACCACAAGGCGAGTGCTTACATTAATATCCCCACCTGAAATTTTAACCAGGTACATACCTGCTGACCAGGATTTAAGGTCAAGGCTAAAGGCATTCATGCCTTGTTTTACAGAAACCGGTGCGTTGAAGACTACGTGACCAGCCATATCCATAACCATCATTTGGGCAAATGGTGTAGCCGTCTGAGCATCGATCATGACAGAGGCTTCGTTGGTAGCAGGATTTGGAACAACAAACCATTTATTGATGGAATTGGTGTTGATAGTTGTTACACCAACGGTTGTTCCCAGCTTACGTTTTGCAAAAACAATTTTACCTTGACCGGCAGATCCACCACCATCAAAACGTGTGAATTGAAGTTGGTAAAAATCTGCACCACCCAGAGTAGATGGAACCTTGATGAAATAATTAGCGGTTGTATCCAGTTGATAATAGCCATTCGGGCCAGGATTAACATACGTCTTCCAATTGTAACCAATGGTATTGATGGCCGGTTGATAAGCGAATGTTTTAAATCCGGTGGTAGATGGATTAACGACATGAGCATTAATCATCTGAACGCCCTGATTGGTCAAAACACCGGTAACTGTATAAAGAACCTGAGGACCAGGGCCCATTGCTACGGAGTCCCGATATTGTGTGAAGAGCATGTCCCATTTTGTGATCCTCGGTTCGCGGTTTTCGATACGGTCAGAATCAATATTGTAATAGGCCATCAGACTGTTTGTAAAATCAAAATTGGCGCTTTGGCGACGGATGGTTACCACACGATCAGCGGTGCCATCAAGATGGGCAATTTCAAATACATATCCAATGGTATCCCCTTGATTTTGTACCCAACTAGTATATTTTTTCATCCAGAACTTATAGCAAGAGCCATTGGCCAGCTTGATCAGGTAAGTCGTGTACCCGTTTACAGCATGTGTTGGTGAACCGGCATATTCACCCCAACCGTAAGAGAAGGGATCTGAAATATTTCGGTTCTGATAAAAAGCACCCGTTCCCCAGCTAGTATCATTATTGCTGAGTGACATGGATGGGCTGGTCTTGCCGACCGTATCTGCAGCACCAACACTGCTGAAGGTATTCGGGGCCGTATTATTGATTACATAAACTTCCATACCAGTACGTGCATGATTGGCACGGATAGCGGCATTGAAACTTGGGGTTCCGAAAAGGGTCATTTGAAGGGCAATATGCCAATCATTTCCCTGTTGTAATTTCGTCGACCCGTCTTGCAGATTATAAAAGACATCATTGGCATATCCAACGCCCATGGCTACGGAATCATTCGACATGGTTTGTGACATGGCGACTCCTGAAATGGATATTAACGCGGTTGTAAGTATTGCTCTAATGGTCATCTCGTGTTTTTTTATTAAATTAACAACACAAAGGTAAATGTGACAATTCGGGATTTAGAGTTAACAGCTTAAGTCTTACACCTGTATGACATCATCGGGCGGTTGGCAGCTAAATCCAGCCCATTGACCGCAGATACTCCGCAATTTGAACGGCATTCGTCGCAGCTCCTTTGCGGAGATTATCCGCTACAACCCAACAGTTCAGGGTATTTGGCTGCGAAAGATCCCTGCGTAGCCTACCTACAAATACCTCATCCCTCCCCGCTGCATTTAATGGCATCGGATATTCATTCAATTTGGGTTGGTCGGTCAATACGACCCCAGGCATCTTCATCATGAGCTGCTTCACCTCATTAATATCAAAATCCTGAAGCAATTCTATATTCAAAGATTCGCTATGTCCGCCCATTACAGGCACGCGTACACAGGTTGCAGATACTCCGATATATTCATTCCGCATGATCTTGGCCGTTTCAAGGATCATCTTCAACTCTTCCTTAGTCGTATCATTTTCGCCAAATACATCAATATGAGGTATCAGATTCAGATCAATAGGATGCGGGTAGACCAGGTAATCCTTGCCACCAGCGCGCTCGTCCAGTAATTGTTTGACTGCCTTTTGCCCGGTACCCGTTACACTTTGGTAGGTGCTCACAACCACACGTTTGATACCATACCGATCCTGGAGTGGCTTCAATACCATCACCATCTGTATGGTGGAACAATTCGGATTGGCAATGATATAATCCGCTTCCGTCAACGCATCGCCATTGACCTCTGGTACGATCAGCTTTTTGCCCGGGTCCATCCGCCAGGCCGATGAATTATCAATCACACGACAGCCAATGGCAGCAAATGCCGGAGCTAATTCCAGAGAAGGACCGCCACCTGCTGAGAATAAGGCCAGTTGCGGTTTCATGGCAATCGCCTCTGCAGCAGTTACGACTTTATACGCTTTACCGGCAAAGCTTACAAAGCTGCCAGCAGAGCGTTCTGAGGCTACAGGAATTAGTTCGGATACAGGAAAATGCCGCTCTTCCAGGATCCTTAGCATTGTGCTACCTACAAGTCCGGTAGCCCCCACAATTGCAACGCGCATTAGTCTTACATTTTATTAGGACGGCAAAACTAATGTACCCATAGCAAGCACGGTTTATTTGCACCGATTCCGCAGAATTATTATTTCCGCGGAGGGTCTTCTCGCGCTTCCATTTCAGTTCCCATGATGATAGCCCAGGGTTTCAGATCATCCACCCGCTCAAAAATAATTTTCAGGATGCCGAATAATGGAATGAAAAGGAACATCCCGGGTATGCCCCATAGTAAATTCCCCAAAAGCACGGCAACAATAGTGATCAATGGATTCATCTTGACCCTTCGTCCAACGATCCTTGGCATCAACAGGTTGGCATCAATAAAATGAATGACTAGCAGTATAATAATAACAACGAGTGCATGGTTCGGTGTACTATCACTTAGTGTGATAATTGCAGCAATGGCAGTTGCTGAATAAATACCCAGGTAGGGTATCAGGTTAAGTACAGCAGCTAAAACGCCTAATAGAAACGCATATTGAACGCCAAAAACAAGGAATGCAATAATATTAAGACCTGCTACGATCAACATTTCAATTAAAAGGCCCAGAACATAACTATTCGCAAGAATCCTGGTTTCATTCAAAACCTCATTGACACGTGGCTGATCTTTTTGAGCAAACAGGCAGGTGATGAAATTATGAAGCAGGGAGCGATGAGTTAACAGGAAAAAGGTAAAAATGAATACGAAGATGGTCCATATGGCAAAGCCACCAACAGCCAGCAGGAGGGTTTGCACTATCATTGACGCATAAGCAGCCAATTTATCGGCCCCTCTGTTTAGATACTGTAGCTGATGACTGGCATCAACATGGTATTTTAAACTAACCCAATTCTGAAAACTTTGAATCCACACCTGGATTTTCTGCCCAAGGTGTGGTAAATCCTTGGCGAAATCACCAATCTGTGTTCCAAGAAAATCGAACAGACCCGTAACAAAAAGAATAAATAATAAAATCGCCAGAAAGGCAGAAACAGATCGGGATAATTTACGCCGTTCCAGCCAACGGGTTATTGGCAGCAACATGAGGGCGATCAATAAGGAGAAAAATAATGGGATCATCAGGCTCTTGGCCTCGTCCATTATCAGAAATATAAGCATGATGGCCAGCAGAGTCAGTGCCAGCCTGGCATAAAAAGGCAGTTTGATTGGCTGATCTTCTTGCATAATGGATATAAAATTACTCGATACGGTAAACAGGATAGCGCATAAATGTGGGTTCCATCCATTTGCTGTGCCGGTACACATATAATAGCTGTGCCGCGGCATCCCTGGCAAACTTTGGATCCTGGTTTTTCTGGTCCTCAAGGTTGCGTCTCAGGTCCGGATGATCGATCAATTCCTGTGCTGCAACATCCTCCCATCGATAATCGCTATAGCCTTCCTTCCGTTGCAGAATGGCATCAAAGAAATTCCAGGCAAAATAACTATCCTCTCCTGCTGGTTCTAGCATTTCAAGGATGAAACGTCGGTAATACGGCTGGTCCATCCGCACTATAACATCCCCTTTAAAACAATGAACCTTTACAGGATGGACTGTTGCGTGGATGGCTGAATGCTTGTAATGACCTTCATAGGCAGTCGGATTTGTTTTGAAAGAATCGATAGTATAGGCCATCACATCCCTCCAATCCTCCTGTGCCAATACCTCCATCGGAACCTGGTTGTTGCGCAGTCGTTCAATGACTTCCTTCCAGGCCTGAGGGATCAGGTAGGCTTTTGGCGCGCTTACTAAATGCTGTGGCATATAATGATCGCGAATGGGTACCACGGTATCGATTGGTTTGTTGCGATTGTAATGCAGCCTTGTTTGACCGGTCACCAGGCTGGGTATATATTCCGCCTGATAGCCTTTAAAAGCCCATAAACTGGCACTACTATCCTTCCATCCCAGGGGATAAACGAGTTGTTGTAATTGGGCATCCAGGTCCTGTTGTCGCAATCGAAGGATGGTATCAGCCTCAATACCCGAAAGCTGAAGCATATGCTCCAAAAGCGTTTGGGTAGCCTTAACGCGCTGATCAAAAGGCTTCAGCATATGGGTTTCCGGTACCCAGGCAATGGTATGAAACAAGCTGGCATAACCCGATGAAAAGCGGGGAGGATCATAAAAGGCCGTCCATCCCTTTTCGGGTGTTTCCTCGGCATTCACATAAGGAACCATTGGCCAGCCCGATAAGGCCATACCCTGGTACAGCAAAGGATCGAGGCGATCCCGGAAATACTGTCCCAGACTACCTCCCAGCTTATCATACTGCGAGGAGAGCAGCGTCATTGTATGCTGGTAATCGGCTCCATCCGAAACGTGGGTGTCAATAAATATATCTGGTCGGTACTTCTGAAAGACCCTGCTGAAGAGGGCCGCTTCCCGGGAATCACATTTGGTAAAATCCCGGTTAAGATCCAGGTTCCGGGAATTGCCACGGAAACCATAAGCCTCTGGCCCAACCTGATTTACTCTTGAATTACTGTTCCGGTTCAACGCACCACCGATATTATAAATTGGAATCAGCACCAGACGCAGATTAGTGGGCAATTGGCAGCGACCTTCCGAAATATCCCGCATCAGCATCATACTCGCATCGATACCATCCGGTTCCCCAGGGTGAATGCCATTGATGATCATAACCGTAATGGCTGCCTTGGAAGTAGCTGACGGATTTATGCTTATGATGTACAGGGGAAAGCCAGCGTCGGTAATACCCAGGGTATCTATCTGAAAGGCATGATGCCTTGCAGTAAGTTCCTTATAAAACTGAATGCATTCCTGGAAGGTTGCACTGCGCTTCCCATCGGATTGTTCAAAAATGCTTAGATGATGCTGGGCATTCAGACGGAGACAAGATAATAGTGCAACAAAAAGGACAACGAATACTTTCATATGGATATGGTGCAATATACAAGTTGACTTTTACTGTCCACAGCGACCGCCAAGAGTAACTTTGTATTCCTTGAAGGAGGTATTTTATTGCATTGACCATCCACTACGACTTTTCCATTCTGGTGGAATCTGTAATTGCATGTCCTAAAGCAGGTAAAGAATCCGTCATTTTCGCGCGTCGTGGTTGGAGTCCTCACCATCGTCGTTAACCTAAGAAGCGACCTATGCCATTCCAATAAAAAAGGCCCCACGTATGCGGAGCCTTTCTTAAAATCTAATCTTGATTATTCCCCACGCTCCGAAGCTTCCTTCCTCGAATCCCGGGTCTTATTCTTACTAAAATTAAACGGCACAATAAGTTTGAAACTGGCATTCCGGCCCATATTGTAAACACCGACGCGTTCAGGATTTGAATTGAAATTCACAGGTCCGTATTTGAAGCGGCTCATGTAATCCTTATAGCCAACATCCGCAAGATTGTCAACGGAAATGTATAGGGAAAACGCCTTGCGCCCCTTGACCATAAAGTCACTTCCTAGTCCAACATTCAGCAAGGTATAATCGTCAAATGGTGCGAGACTCGCTGCCTTCTCCGCATCCGGCAACGCATAATAGACCTGGGTTTGATTGTAAATATGCGTTTGCTTGAAACTGTGATAAACACCAAAACGCAGATAGGTCTTGGACATGAACTTAAATGGATGATCCAGGCTTAAAGTAAGTTCTGTACGCAAATGGGCTGGTGGGATGAATGGAAGGTATTTTGCAGAATCCGGAACATCCTTCAGGTGGGCATCTACCGTACTGAATGCGGTATACAGTTCCAACCATTTCAAAGAGGATGGATGAATATCCAATACGGCCTCTCCACCAATGAGTAATGCATTATCCTGTACGTACTCGAAAACAGGTGCATCCGGGAATCCGACGACATCACTGCGAACAGAATCATCGCCACTGGCGGTTTTCAATTGCACCGGGTGAATAAAGTTCTGGATATTGTTGACAAAGAAATCCAGTTCCACACTCAGGTCCTTGCTGCTGAATCCCGGAGCCAGATCAAATTGTACACTGCTTTCCGGTACCAGATTTGGTTGACCGATTTCATAAACGACCGTTCCATCGTGAATCCCATTGGATCCACTTTCCGCAACATTCGGCGCCCGGAATCCCTTGGACAGATTGGCTTTCAAGTAGAAATTCTTTGTAAAATCCATGGTGGCGCCTATGCTACCGGAGAAGCCATTAAAATTCGATTCGTAAGAAGCGAAGCGGTGAACGGCATTCGCATCACCTGCAGAAACCTGATTTCCTGAAGAATCGACATAATCGTCATGGCCTTTGAAGCTGCGATGGTCATAACGCAGGCCGGCACTCAGCGTAAGCTTTTTGACCTTCTTACTGGCAATAGCAAATCCTCCAATGTCAAAGAGATTGTATTCAGGTATCAGCAATAAGGTTCCTTTGTTTTTTGAATCCTGGTACATTCCATTAACGCCAACCGAAAAGTTGGTATTGTTGACGGTGGATGCTACGTAACGCAGGTCATAATTGAAGGTATTCAGCAGGTAGAAAATATTGGAGGTCTCTGGTATTGTAATGTCGTTCTTTTCCTCCCGACTATTCCGCTGCCAGGCGAGCCGGCCCATGATCCGTCCTCCATTACCAAGATGGATGCTATTATCCCAAACCAGCTTGTCATGTTGCACCCGTTGCTTTATCAGGAACGGATTATAGGATTTAAGTTCGTCGTTCGTTGCAATGCTATAGATCGGTGCTCCTGCAACCGTATCAAACCCGGTTTGGCGGACAAAGGCACCCGTAGCGCTATCCCGCTCCCCTTCTACAATTCCTGTCTTCAGCAGGAAGTGGCTGAAATGCAGTTCTGAAAATCCCCAGGAACGATGGATCCCCAGCGAATATTCCATACTGAAATTCTGGAATTGTGAGTTGAGTACATAGCCATCATACTTATTCTGGTAGGCATGTGCCATAATATTACTGACCCGGGCACTCCAGGTGATACCATTATTATTTCCAGCAACATGGCCCATGGTATTGATCAGCCCATTATTGGTCTGGTAATTCAGCAAAATATCACCAGCGATCTCTCCCTTTGGCAGGGTCTTTTCAGGTAATAAATTGATGACCCCTGAAATGGCATCGGAGCCATAGGCCAGCGATGCCGGTCCTTTGAGAATCTCCACCCGGTCTACCGCATTCTGGTCCACTTCAATTCCGAATTCATCCCCCCATTGCTGCCCTTCCTGGCGCACCCCATCACTGACGGTGACTACCCTGTTGTAACCTAATCCCCGGATAACAGGTTTGGAAATACTTTGTCCATCCGTAATGCCCGAAACTCCCGGAACCTTTGAAAGCGCATCAATGATATTGGTAGAAGCATTCTGGACCAGATAGCTATGTGGCACTTCAGTAACAGGTGCAGCAGTCTGCCGCAAATCGGTTGCCACGGTATTGCCGGTGACAACCACCTCCTGGGCTTCATAATCCGAGCGGATCAATTTGAAATTAACAACGGCCTGTTTGCTTATGTTGACTGTTTTTGCCTGCATAGCATAACCCAGGTAATGGGCTTCAATAACATAGGTTCCAGAGGGAATTGCATCGATCGTGAATTCACCCTGTTCATTAGTGGTAGCGCCGATTTTCAGGTCTTCAATGTAAATGGAGGCTCCGCGCAAATTCATAGAATCCGAGCTCACTTTTCCACTTAAAGAGTTTTGTGCCTGGAGGCTGGTTTTGCCCACAAAAAGCACGACAATCAACAGGAAAAACGTTTTGGATCGTAGAAAATATTGGAAGGGTTTTAGGTTCTGTGAATGCTTATTAGGCGGATAGGAAATAAAAGTAAGCAGGCTACTGCCTGCAGAAAATGGAGATTTCATGCAATGAAATGATTTTAAAAGAGGATCAATAATGTATCAACAGCAAGTGCTGTTCCGATCCGGAGGGGGAGATACATTATCCATAGAGATGCATGATCTCCAAAAGTCATCAGAAGGATTGACGTGAGGTATTTCCTTGAAATAAGGCTTCAAAAAGGAAGCGGAACAGGGAATTTCATGAAACACCGGAAACCAGAGATGGTATTTGCATTCCAATGGACCAGAATGGGCCATTTTGCTGATGCCATTCAGGAGTTGTTGTTCCCGTTCATCTTTTAACACCCTGCAAATGATCGCATTTCCGGAGCGGGAATAGCTGATCACATCATAACGCATCCCATCGAGCTCCAGCTCCTTTTCATCAGCATCGAATCGCTCTTTGAAAAGCGACTCAGGAATCCGGATTTCCTCACTTTGACTAGTAAGGGTTGCACTTGCGATAAATTCGTGCTGGCTGGATTTTACCTGCTCAATACTGACCCGGTAGACAAGGGGAATTGCGAGATGAAGGATCAGAGTAGCAATCAGTATCCACAGGCTGAAAACAATCCGCCTGTTCTTAAATTTCATGATATCACCGGCAGTATTCAAGACTTTAAGCTACTGTTTTTTGATAAGGCTGCGAAAAATGATCGGAGGACAGTGATAATCAAGGAGAAATCGGACTCGCTTAGCTTGCTGGCTCATCTTTATAAATCAGGATCTCTTTGCGGCCCGCTGCATTCTTACAGGCACGATACATACCCTCGCTGTTGAATGGCATACTGATATTTCCCGCATGGTCGATGGCAATTAGACCACCTTCTCCTCCAATCTTTACCAGTTTTTCCATCACCACCAATTGGCTGGCATCTGTCAGGCTCATGTCTTTGTATAACATCAGGCAGTGAATATCATGACCTACTACGGCCTTAATAAATAACTCTCCGACACCGGTACAGGAAACGGCACAGCTATCATTACTTGCCCAGGTTCCAGCGCCAACGATGGGAGTATCACCAATGCGTCCCCATTGTTTATTAGTAAGCCCTCCGGTAGAGGTAGAGGCGGCCAGATTTCCCGCCGCATCCAATGCTACAGCACCAACCGTTCCATACTTCTTATCGGTATGATCGAGCACTACCTTTCCTTCCTGAACGGCATCCTGCCACTGATCGTAGCGTAATTGACTGAAGAAATAGTCATCGGTTTCAATCGGCAAACCTATTGATCGTGCGAAAGCCTCGGCACCACTCCCTGCCAATAATACATGTTGGGTATGTTCCATCACCGCTCTGGCCAGGGAAACCGGGTTTTTTACATCGCTAACACCGGCTACTGCACCACAAGCCAGATCGATACCGCTCATTATGGCCGCATCCATTTCGTGTTTGCCGGCATGATTGAACACCGCACCACGGCCCGCATTGAACAGGGGACAATCTTCCATACTTTTCACGCTTGCCTCCACGGCATCCAGGGCGCTTCCTCCCGCTTCCAGGATAGAATAGCCGGCCTCTAAGGCAGCTTCCAGACCTACTTCATATTGACTTTGCAGTTCGGGGGTCATACTGCTGCGAAGAATGGTTCCCGCTCCGCCATGAATGGCAAGCGATATTCCAGCGGGATTCAGATTGTTGGACATAATAGTAATTTAAAGGTATTGGCCTGAGCGGTGATAATCGATAAGGGTCGCTGTTTTATAAACGCATATGATCCGGTACCCAGTTCTGAATCCGGCTTTTAATAGCGTTCGGCTTCAATTGCTCGGCAATCGTTTGTTGGAGCAAACCAGGAAGTTCAATGTCAGAAGCGAACCGCAATGCTGCGATCTGTCCAAAAGTCAATTGTTGCTCATAAACCTCGAATCGATTGGAGGTAAGCTGAAAATAGCGAAGCCGCATTTCCAGACGGATGATGCGATCCTGGTTGCCTAAAGCATAGTGTTGCCGAAGCATATATGCCAGGAAAAAGATCATGCAAAAGCCCATCGTGATAAATACCCATTCCAGGCGATGATCCGGTAGCTGCGAAGCGTAAACAGCACTTGCTATACCCAGCAGAAAGGATAATGGCAGGAAGATAAAGTGATGCGGCGGATACCAGCGCAGCGGCTGCTGTTTGTTTTGGGTACTTTCGGAATTGTTGGACAAATTGCTTGCTATTAAGGAATAATTCTGATGCTGATAAAGATATGAAAGCGCTGATGCTGAAGTATCCGGCTTTCGAAATGAGAATCTAGCTATGATCCTATTGGACTGGTTTCTTCTCAAAATCACGCCACCAGAATTGATTATACGGCTCATTGCCGGATAGCTTTATAGTCTGGCCCATCATCGGTGTGAGCAATTGGAACGAAGCATTCTTAGCGGCGCTGATCAGCCGTTCGATGGGTTCATCCCAAGGATGTAGGGCCAGGGAAAACTTGCCCCAGTGTACCGGTAATAATTTCTTTGCTCCCAAAGCTTCTGCGGCTTTAGCCACTTCCTCCGGCATCATGTGGATATGTTTCCAGTAAGGATGGTATTGACCGCATTCAAGAATGGCGAGGTCAAAAGGACCGAAACGTTTTCCTATAGCTTCGAAATGCGTATCCCAGCCTGAGTCACCACCGAGATAGTATTGGTAATTTGGAGTGTTTAGGATGAACGAAGACCAGATGGTCTGTGCCCGCTTCATCCCCCGCCCGCTAAAATGCCTCGAAGGGGCTGCGGTGATCCTGCAATTGTTTTTCAGACTCGCTTCTTCCCACCAGTCCAGTTCGATGATGGTTTCCTTTCCGATCCCCCAGTATTCCAGGTGCGCGCCTACTCCAAGTGAGGTGATCCACATTCGGGTTCTGGACTTAAGTTGCCGGATGCTTTCATAATCCATGTGATCATAATGATCGTGCGTGATCAGTACATAATCCAGTTCAGTGAAGTCGGTCACCTTGATCATATCAGTGCCAGGGAATGCTTTGATCATACCTGGCACCGGGGATGCTTTGCCGCTAAAAACGGGATCGACCAGGATTTTCAGTCCTTCAACTTGCAGGTAATACGATGAATGCCCAAACCAGATGAGTGCGGGATGGTTATTGCTGACGGATTGAAGATCGGGCCGGACGCTTGGTAGTGGAGCAGGTGGTTTCGTGGTTTTGGGTTTACTACGAAAGGCCTTTAAAACCTTCCACATAGTGGCATCTTCGGCTAGATCCGGGGTGAAACTTTGATTGCAGAACTTTCCATTTTGATATTGCGGCGATGATAAAACCCGTTTAAGCCGCTCACCTGAGGGTAATTTCCCGAATACTTTAGACATGAGGTAATAATGGGCTTAGCTGGAATGAGGTTTGAGTAATTTAAAGGCATGGGACCATTCATTATGCAGCATTCCAGGGATGCACCAGAGCATGGCCAAGGGCTCAATAGCGCGGGCTGCAGTCGCTTTGCCCATATCAATAGTCTCCCATTTAAAGTCGTCCAGAATGCTTCGTACTTCAGCTTTGGCGGAATCATTGTTACCGCAGATAAACATGCTGGGTTGGCCCTCAGGAAAGGATGGATGGACCATAAGCCCATTCCCTACCGAACAAAACGCCTTGACAAAATGAGAATCCGGAGCCATTTCCTGTAATTGCTCCATGAGCGATTCGTTGGGACCTGTGAAGTATTGCAGGACACCGTCTACGGGAGGAAGTTTGGCGATTGGATTGGTCGCATCAATAATGGTTTTATCCTTGATGTTGTCAATTCCTGCCAGTTCCAGGGCTTCCTTGGCCGCATGTCCGGCAACGGCCAGCACCAGTATATCTCCGAATGCCGCCGTTTCCTGGAAACTTCCCGTATGCGAGGATGAGCCGGCGGAAGATTGCCAGTCGGATAATTTTTGAGGGTCTCTGGACCCCAGCATGACCTGATCACCACGATCCAGGAATCCTTGGGCAAGTGCTTTTGCTACTGCCCCGGAACCAATAATGCCTATCTTTTTCATGTGAATAGTGTTAGTGGAGTATGCAAAATAAAAAAGCAGACCCAAAGGTCTGCTCTGATAAAAGTTATAGGAGTATTAGAAAATGAATGAAACTAGTTTTTACTCAGAATAAACACAAAAGGAAGATTAGCCCGATTGTTCATGGCTACCCGCACCTTATTGGTGGAGCGGATTAATTTATATTTCTGTAGATCGGCAATTTCATGGTATTGGGCATTGGCGCGATTCCGCACAGCATGCCGCATAAACGATGATAAGAATACTGCGGATGCAACATCTGCTGCGATGATATCGTTCAGGTAATGCATCCAAACTTTGTCCTGGCCGCTCCACATGATATGATCCATTTTAAGGTTTTTTATCTTCGATAGTTGATCTTGTTCAGATCAGCACCACATCCACATTTTTTACTTGTACTACAACTTTGTGCCATCAAAAGCAATGCCGTAAAACCGGCAGCAAGGATGAAGCGATTCATTATGTTCAGCATCGTTGATTTGGAAAGTATTTTTGTAAAAATAGAAATCTTTGACGGCTGACCCTGCTAAACGTATCTTAATTGCTCCACTCGACTGGGGTTTTGGGCATACAACCCGTTGTATACCTATAATTAGACGGCTATTGCGCGATAAACGTGAGGTGATATTCGCAGGAAATGACATCCAACAGACCTTTATCCATTCTTTTTTCCCTGATTTAACCATGGTCCCGCTTGAAGGATATGATGTCCACTATTCAGCTTCTTCCTTATTCTTAACATTATTCAGCCAATTCCCCCGTTTAAAACGAAAAATCAGGGAAGAACATGACTGGCTGATGGACAATTGCCAGAAACTGGGCATCGATCGGATCATTTCTGATAATCGTTATGGCCTCTGGCATCCGGAAATACCGAGTGTGATCATGACCCATCAGGCTGAAATTCAGACGGGTATGGGGCATTTGTCAAATCAGCTAATTCGTAAGTTGCATTATCAATACCTCAACCGTTTCCAGGAATGCTGGATTGTGGATCAAGAAGAACAACCAAATCTGGGAGCAGCACTTTCCCATCCTTCTCGACTCTCAGGAAATTCAAAATATATTGGTTGGCTCAGCCAGTTTGAAAAGCCGGCTGTAGCTACAAGTTCAGATCACCTTCTCGTTCTCTTATCCGGTCCAGAGCCCCAGCGAAGCATTCTTTCAGATTTACTTTGGACACAATGTTGTCTTCTGGACACCCCTATCATTTTTGTAGAAGGAAATGCTCAGATTTCCCGGAATAGGGTTCCCACTCATATCCGCCACTTTTCTATTCTGATGAATGAACCCTTGCAGGATTGCATGGAGCGAGCTCAGGTCGTTATTTGCCGGAGTGGGTATTCAAGTCTGATGGACCTGTTATTGCTTGGTAAACCGGCTATTCTAATTCCGACACCCGGACAGACAGAACAGGAATACCTGGCGCGGCAACTTAACGCTCAAGGCTATTTTTATAGTGAGAAGCAGGTGGGCTTTTCTCTGGAAGCTGCGCTGAAACGCTATACAGGCTATGACGCTACTCCATTATCAAATGCCTATCAGACTGATTACTTTGTCCGCGCTCTGGATGATTTTATGAATGCAAACAAATGAACCTTTCGAATTTGCCCGACCTTGCAGATGTTAAGACCTCAAACCCGGCGTCATTGCGGGGAGGAGGCTGGGCGACGACGAAGCTATTTCAGGCTATGGGACTCCCTATCTTTAATCCATGCAGCGTCAAATCAATGGAATACAGAATCGCCCTTACCTGGTATTCCTGGGTTGCTTTGTGTTGTTATTCTGCCTCTATTTCCAAACCCGGAACAGCGGTTGGGTCAGTGATACACTGGGTTGGCTCGATGCCGTACGGAATCAGCCCTTCCGGGAGTACATGAACCGGAGCCATTTTGGGGTACAAAGCTTTTACCAGACCACGCAGTTCATCACCTGGTTACTCTATCAATTATTCGGAACAAATACCTGGGCCTGGCACCTCTTTCATCTGGCCCTGCATGCGCTGAACTGTACCCTATTATTTTCATTGGTCAGAGGCCTATTAATCGATAGCGCGATCACTCCCGCCGGCGAAATTGCGCTCGAAATTGCCCTCCTGTTCTGTTGCTCGCCTTATGTCTCCGAAGTAATTGTCTGGAAAGCAGCATTCCATTATCTGCAAGGCCTGGCTTTCATTTTTAGCATCCTGCTGATTTTGCGGAATTACCTGCATCAACCAACCAGGAGTCTGTTTTTTTTGGCAACCATGATCTTTGCAGTGTCGATTTTTTCACTGGAGCTTTTTTACCTGATTCCCCTCTTTACCATCCTGGTCCTGGCCTATTATTATTGGGCTTTAAAATATCCTCTTGCCCGCATTCGGACCGCTTTACTTTATATTCTGGGGCCACAAGTACTTCTTTTTTTAGTGCATCTGGGATTGGTTCATTTCGTCTTAGGAACCCAAGCCCCCCGATTGGGAAATGCACTTTTTAGTCAGCCGCTTGCCAGCTATGCGATCAAGCCACCTTTAAACCTGTTTCATTTGTTCGGAGGGCGATTTTATACCCATTATTTCAGGGACCTGGTCTATCATTTTTTCTGTACCTACTGGGGCGCCGGACTATTCTATACAGGCATTTTGGGCCTGCTCCTACTGTTACTGATCCGCTTTAAAAAGCTGAACCGGATTTGGCAAATCTTCGCACTCTGCTATTGCTGTTTGCTGGCCTCCATTGTTTTGGTAAGCCCTATGTGGTTTCCATTGCGCTTACTGATCCAGGGCGATCGCTACCTGTATGTTCTGCTTCCGTTCTTTATTATGGGATTGGTATTGCTGATACGGATGCGACCAAAATGGAGAGCCGCCCTGGTTTTCGGACTGGCCTTGATACAATCCGGATTGACCCTTTATGAGAATGGTCTATGGCGGGAATCATATGAAATGACGCAGCAACTGGAATTGAATTTTCCGGAAGACCATAATCATCCGGTCTTGTTGTTAAATCCACCTCAGTCATTACAGGGAGCAGCCATGATTGGTTCCGGAAGCGATGGGGAATTCAGGCTGATGCATCGATTATTATATGGTTCCGATCCAGGCAATGTTCAGGAAGTACTGGCGGTAAACCTTCGAAGCCTGAATGATCACATTCAGACGCAAATCGTGAACGATAGTACCCTATTGGTGACAGCAGTAGGGCCGGGTAGGTATTGGTGGTATGGGCCTGATTATGCAAAGGACTATGCTGCGCCGGATTTTCAGGTAAAACTTATGAATCCGCAGACTTATGAACTTCAGGTCCATGGGAAACTTCAGAACTACCGGTTACGTTATCAGGAGTCCGGAATATGGAAGGAGCTGATTCTCAGAGGGAAATAGCCCAAGCCTGAATAGCCCTAGTTTTGCAGGTGATGAACAGGACGATAGTTGCTCAAAAGCCATCGATATTACCTGGAGTTGTTCGGGAAATGTCTGACGACCAGGTGCCAACTTCAAAGCAGGAATTGATGGTCAGCCATTGGCTGCAGATTACGATCTATACCTTTCCTATCAGTGGCGTGCTGGAGGATATGGGACGATTATTGTGCCTGCCCTTTGAAGATGATCATTTTGGACTGCAACTTGCATTTTGTCTTTCTTCACAGGAAGAATTCAGGTTGATCCTGCTCCAGGTGCATCCGCAATTCCTTGCCCAATGGCCGTCCGGACTTCTTCATAGTCAGCAGGCCTTTCGTTTTGATCATGTCGCCGAGCATGAATTACGGGTTGATTTACCCATACAACAAATCCTTTCCCGGTTCATAAATGCTGGAGTTTCCAAAGAGTTTGGGCATTCCCTCCAATACATGGAATATGCGCTTCAATTGCTACGACTTGGCGTAGAGCAGTTGCAGGTGCCCTTTGCGCCATGCGTTGTTCCGGCCTGCCGTTTCCTGGCCTATGATTCGGAACGCAACAAGATCCATAAAGCCATGCAGATCCTGGATCAGCAATATGATGAACGAATGAGCATCCGGGAGCTGTCAAGGAAGGTAGCCATCAATGAATGTTACCTAAAGAAAGGGTTCAAAGCCTTGAGTGGCATGACCATTCATGAATACATCGCTTCTAAACGAATTTCCAGGGCCGAACATATGTTGCAGGAGGAAGGAAAGACCGTTACGGAAGTGGCAGCGCAACTGGGCTATAGTAGTATTTCCCATTTCAGTACGGCCTTTAAAAAAGCTACCGGAATAAAACCTTGTGAGTTATTGAACTAGCCGGATCTGGCTGCGAAGCCTTTGGATTATTCAGAAACTCAGGCCAGGTATTTCCCGATCACCGGAAATTTAGCCAATTCCTTACGTTCAATGACCCAAACCAGGCGAATAAAACAAGCCATCAAGATCGCGCCGCTGCAAAGACGAACAATTGCGCCATGGTTCCAGTCTATGCTCATATGATAAATTCCTTTCTGAATAAAGAACAGAATGGACATCACCCCGATATAGCTGAGTAGTTTTTTCGTGGGATAAGGTACCGGGAAATAATGTTGTCCGGTGAAGTAGGAGATCACCATCATGCTGGTGTAGCAGATGAAGGTTGCCCAGGCGCAGGCCCACATCCCATAGGTAGGTATAAAGAGGAAATTAATAATCAGGGTTAGGCTGGCACCGATCAGGGTAATGATAATGCCCCATTTTAGCTGAGCGCTGATCTTGTACCAGACAGCAAGATTATAATAGATCCCAAGGGCCAGGTTAGCATACAGCAGAATGGGGACAACTCCCAATCCACTCCGATATACCCCACTCACCATGTATTTCCAGATATCCAGGAATAGGGAGGTGAAAAGGAAGGCAAAACAAAGGGTGATCACAAACCATTTCATCACCTTGGCATACGTTCGGGGGGCATTTTTGTCCGTGCTTTGGGCAAAGAAAAAGGGTTCGGCTGCCATCCGGAATGCCTGGATAAATAGGGTGATAAATATCGAAATACGGTAATTGGCACCATAGATTCCCACCGCGACTTTAGCTGATTCGATATCGGTATGCTGAAGCCGGAGCAGCATGATCCTGTCCAGGGTTTCATTCACCATCCCCCCCAGACCGATGATAATAAAGGGAGCACTGTATTTAAGAATTTCGCGCCATAGGGCAATATCGATACGTAGCCGGAAGCATTTCCATTCCTGGAATAGTAAGAGGAAGGTGGTCAGGGAGCCGGCAAGGTTGGCTATGAGGATCAAGGCCGGATTAGTATATCCGGCATACCAATGGGCATAGGTACTGGCAGGATGAGCCTGAACCCAGGAGGGCGAAAAAGCGATGAATAAAGTCGTCAGGAAGATCGTTATCAGAATACCTGCCACCCGGGTAAATGCATATTTTCGGGGACGACCTTCCTGCCGGAGTCGGGCGAAAGGTATCGCAGCCAAAGTATCAGTTGCAATGATCAGTACAGCCAGGCTGATGTATTCTCCATGACCCGGAAACAGGGCATAATTCGCGAGTGCGTCCCTGTAATAAATTAAAATGCTGCTGAGTATGACCGTTGAAATTAACAGCGAACTTAAACTGGTCTGATACAGTTTGTCCCGGTCTATTTCCTTGGAAGAAAATCGGAAAAAAGCCGTTTCCATACCGTAGGTGAACACCACATTAGCAAAGGAAATGCCGGCGTATATCACACTGAAGTCCCCAAAATCGGCTACCCCTCTGGTAGTGTGAAGGACATAAGTCAGTAAGGGAGTTAGCAATACATTCAGCAACTTGGCCGCAATATTGCTTAAGCCATACCAAATGGTTTGTCCTGCTAGATTTTTAAGCGATGCCAATTCCTTGAAACAGTAGAGCGTGTTACCGCCTGTAAATGTAGGTCAGGATTATAGCGGAAGGGTATTTTCAACCCATCTGAAGGAAAATTTAGGAATATCATATAAGCTTAATGCACGCATAACAGTAACGACACATGCCAATGGTTACTTTGATAAACCAAGCAGTATATCAAAGACATGGGAAAACGTGAGGTCGATATCGTCGTCATTAGTGACATTCATTTGGGTACTTATGGCTGTCATGCCAAGGAATTGCTTCAATATCTGAAGACCATCAAGCCGAAATCAGTTGTATTGAATGGGGATATTATCGACATCTGGCAATTCTCCAAACGCTATTGGCCAGCTTCGCACATGATGGTCGTCAAGCATATTGTAGGCTGGATTGCTAAAGAGGTACCCGTTTATTATATCCCTGGTAATCACGATGAATTGTTGCGGAAGTTCAAGGAATTTTCCCTGGGCTCCCTCAAAATTGTGAATAAACTTTCCCTAAAACTGGATGGTCAGAATGTCTGGGTCTTTCATGGAGATGTCTTTGATGTGGTGATGAAGCATTCTCGCTGGCTGGCCCGTTTGGGAGCTATTGGGTATGATACGCTCATTATTATCAATCGACTGGTAAATTGGATTTCTGAAAAGCTGGGTCGTGGGAAAATATCCCTTTCCAAAAAAGTAAAGAATAGTGTGAAGAGTGCCGTTAGCTTTATCAATAAATTTGAGGATACGGTTTGTGGTATTGCAGCGGAACAGGGTTACAAGTATGTGATATGCGGGCACATCCATCAGCCGGAAATTTCATCAAGGATTACACCGGATGGGCCCGTGGTTTATATGAATTCGGGAGATTGGATTGAAAACCTGAGTGCTTTAGAGTATCATGATGGACGTTGGCAGATCTACCGCTATTCCGAGGATCCGGTAGCTCAGGCAGTCGATATAAATACCAAAAAGAAGCATTCCGAAAATCCTAAATCCATGATGGAATTATTAATCAAGGAGCTTCATTTGAATGATCATGCGGATACCAAATCAAATGACCTGGGTGAAAAGATTCCCGCCTAAATCCGAAAAAAAGTGAAGATTTTATTTGCAATTCAAGGAACTGGAAACGGGCATCTCTCCCGTGCCAGGGATGTTTACCCGGAATTATGCCGGCATGCGGATGTGGATGTATTAATCTCCGGGGTACAGGCTGATGTGGCTGTTCCATTTCCGGTGCGTTATAAATTGCATGGCCTCTCTTTCATTTTTGGGAAGCATGGGGGCGTCGACATGTGGGGTACCTTTCGTACGATCCGGATGGGACAAATTGTCCGGGATATGCGCCTGATCAATATTAAGCAATATGACCTGGTGGTGAATGATTTTGAACCGGTTTCTGCTTGGGCAGCCCGGGTTAAAAAAATACCTTGTATTTCACTTTCCCATCAATGGGCGGTCCTACATCCCCAGGCTCCTAAACCTGCGGAGGCTGATTGGAGGGGGAGCCTGGTTTTGAAACATTATGCCCCTTGTAAAACAGGTTATGGCTTTCATTTTAAATCCTATGGCCGTAAAATCTATACCCCTGTTATCCGTAAGGAGATCCGGGAATTGATGCCATCGAATGAAGGTCATATAACCGTGTATCTCCCGGCTTATGATGATGCCACACTTACACCATTCCTGAATTATTTCAGTGATACCCAATGGCAGGTATTCTCTAAACATTGCAAGGAAGCCCATACCGTGCAGAATGTGCACTTTCAACCTATAGAGAATGAAGCATTCATTAGCAGCATGGCCGCAAGTGATGGGGTCTTATGTGGTGCTGGGTTTGAGGGGCCCGCAGAGGCCATGTTCCTTGGGAAAAAGGTTATGGTAGTACCGATGCAGGATCAATATGAACAGCAATGTAATGCTGCGGCCATTGCCAGTATTGGCGTGCCCGTCATTAAAAAGATTAGCGCCAAGTATTATGACCGGATTCATTTCTGGCTTTCCGGTGCTGTGAAGCCCGTTGCTGTTGAATATCCGGATCAGATCGGAGCAATCGTTGATGAAATGATCCAGGACTTTCAAAAAGCCCAGACCACCGTCCAATAAATAGAAGGATCTATGTAGTCCTTATAATGCCGTGATGCAGATCCCTGCGCTAAATGGCACAATGGCCGGGCCGGATCCTGTTGCGAACAAGGCGCTTAAATCGTAAGAACCAAATAGGCTAAAGTTGCCATATCCAATCCGTGCGGTGCCGGAAAAGCGGTATTTATCCAGGTAGCGTCTTGTATCGATCTTGTCGATTATTTTAACCCCGTCAACGGTTCTGCTGTCTTTAACATGAGCGCCTACCAGAAGTCCAGCGCGGAAACCAATGGCTGCTTTGAAGCCTTTATTTCGGTTGTTGATATCACCGAAATAGCGCAGCTCGAATGGGGCTTCCAGGTAGGCAGTAGTGATTTTATACTTCTTATAGCTCTGTGTCTGGGGTTGAAAACGTACGGCTGCAGAAGCTGCACCAGTATCAGTCAGGTTTAACTGGAGGTTATCCAGGTAGATATTAGCGACACCAACACCGACCCCTGCGGCGAAACTGAGGTGACTTTTCTGAATTGGAAAATCATAGCAGATATAGCCATTGAAGCCCCGGCCAATTCCGGTAGTTTTAACGGAGTCTGGTTTTTTGGACCATCCTTCGTAAGTAAATTGAAGCATAATAAAATCGCGAGAAGGCTTTTTTATTTCTGTTTCATTTGCATTAAGCAATACATCCTTCTGTGCGAAGGCAGGTTGCACCGCTGCGGCAAACAGGCAGGTGAACAATAAGATAGCGCCGGAGCGGAAATGTAGCATAATTGTTTTTCGGGCGCGCAAATATAGGTCGGAGATAAAGCGATAGTTTGTTAAAAGCTTACCTATTTGTGAATTGTGCATGATATGGACCTTTTTTATAGTCGGGATGGCATGTTTCAATGTGGCGTTAAACAGAATTATATGATGAAAAAGCATTTTCTCAGCTACTGGGAAATGCATAGGATTCGGCAGCGCTGGACGTAACGGGTGAGATTGCTTCGTCAGTCACTGAATTGGCTCACTTCGTTCGCTGCATTCCCTTCCTTCCTTACAATGACGTGATTGCAAAGGGTTAATTATCAAGCTGCTTTCTGTACTACTAATCCATATTTAGCGGCTTCTTTTTTGAGGGTAGCGATTCTTCTTGCTTCTTGTTTGTTGTGATCAATTTCCAATTTTGAGTTATCGAACTCCACTTTGTTTTTCATCATTGTATAAAATATCACTGCCAATTTGCGCGCTACTGCCTTTATTGCTTTAGCGGATCCTTTCTGTGCCGATAATTTTCTGTAAAGCTGACCTAGCGACCCTTTGTTTTGCCACATTGATTGTGCTGCGAGGCGGAATGCTTGTGTGGCTTTATTGTTGGTAAACTTCCGCCCTTGGCCGATAACTTTTCCTCCAGAGATTTTAGGGTCAGGTGACAATCCTAGCCAACTTGTAAAGTATGCTGAGTTTTTCCACTTAGACATATCAATTCCTACAACTGCTATTATCTGAAGCAGGTTTATTTCGTTTAAACCATCGATTGCAGTGAGATTTACTCCAGTGATTTTTTGCAGGTAGGCTTTTAAATTAATGTGATATTGATTCTTTCGAACAAGTCCTTTTTTGGGAGGTACAAGGTCGCGATTTCCATCCTTATCTGGAACTACCAAATTTTTAAGTACCTCTTCAATGCTGGTTTCATACTCCAACATTTGCTGCTTAAAAAAATCGTAACTCTTAAGTTGATTTTTGAGAATAGTGACGAGCTGTTCTTTGTAAATTCCAACTAATGATTTTAGCAAATCTTCTTCACTTGCTTTAAAGAGTGTGGTATCCATCAGCCCTAGCAATTGCTTCGGATCGCTTATGCCATCTGCAATACCACGCAACAACTTCATAGCATTTGCACCCTCAATATCACTTACCAGATGTTGGATTTTAATGTTCATCAGGGTGAGGGTTCTTTGAATCCGGTTTAGCGTATCACTCTTTTGTTGTTGAAGGATGTCCCTTTCATGCAAATAGCTACGTAATTCGCGGAATAGTTCGGGAGCAATATGTGACCCGCGCAATAATCCATAAGCATGTAACTGATGAAGCCATTGGCTGTCTTTTACATCAGTTTTCTGAGCAGCTACGTTTTTATAATGCTTTGCATTTGCCAACGTTACCTCAATTCCCGATCGTTCTAAAAGCATAGCTAGAACAGCCCAATACACGCCTGTAGACTCCATAGCCACTTTATTTACGCCTGCTCGGCGTAAAGTTTCAACAGCTTCAATAAGATTTTCGGTATAGCCATCAACTTCCAGAAGCTTGGTCGAACCATCTGAATCGGTGTAGGAAATCATCATCAACATAGATCCTACATCAATAGCTGCGCAGTTTTCGTTTAATAAAGTGAGTTGCCGAGAACCACTAGTCTGTTTGTTTGATTTACTTTTTCTTTTTTCCATAGTTTTATGGTTAGAGATTGAAAAAAGCAACGGCAAACTCTGTGCTCAGGAAGGAATAACAATCTTACAAACATGGTCGTACAGCAATAAAATTGCTGTAAGGCCGATAATATTTTTTCCATAAAGAGCAGCAGTCCCAAACTCGCAAACGGGTTGAAATACACGCCAAGTGAGGTACGGGTTGTGTAGTTTGCCTTGCTTTTACATGAAAGCTTTTACTTTAGGCAAAAATAACGTCATACACTATTTTTTCCCCGTCCAGGGGTGGTTACTCGCAATGACGGCTTACTTGGAGGCTTTCGTTCTGTTTGGAAGGCATTCCTATAGTCTTTAAACTCTCAAGGCCATCGTCATTGCAAGAAGAAGGTTCGGCGACGACGAAGCAATCTCACGCTACCAACCACATATTGAAATCCCTCAAAATTCAACATCAAGATACCGGAATTGCTAAAATCAGTACAGGGGTGCAGGAACAAGAAGTATTTTTGCAGTATTAATCTAGAAACATGGATCTGAAGGTTTTGTATGCCCGGGCGCTCGAGGGAGAATTTCTGAGTGTTCAGGAGGGAATGGATTTATTTACGAATGCACCGCTTGCGGAACTCATGTTTGTGGCCAATGAGCGTCGGAAAATAGCCGTACCTCATGGAAAGGTGACCTGGATCATCGACCGGAATATGAATACCACCAACGTGTGTGTGGCAAACTGTAAGTTTTGCAATTTCTACCGGATACCCGGTCATCCGGAATCGTATGTTACGGATATTGAAACCTACAAACAGAAAATCGAAGAAACCTTCCGCTACGGAGGGGAGCAATTATTATTACAAGGCGGACATAATCCGGATCTGGGCCTCGATTACTATACTGGCTTGTTCCGGGAACTGAAGCAATTGTTCCCAAATTTAAAGTTGCACACGCTCGGCCCACCAGAAGTAGCGCATATCTGCAAAGTGAGTAAGGTAAGCCACAGGGATGCATTGTTGGCACTTAAGGAAGCGGGGATGGATAGTATGCCCGGTCCCGGTGCCGAAATCCTGGACGATCGGGTTCGCCGTCTAATCTCCAAGGGTAAATGTGGTGCCCAGGAATGGCTGGATATCATGCATGAAGCGCATGAAATAGGCCTGACCACGACAGCCACCATGATGTTTGGTCATGTGGAAACCCTTCAGGAACGCATGGAGCACCTGGTCAAGATCCGGGAAGTGCAAAGCCGCAAACCGGAAGGTGCCAAAGGATTCATCGCATTTATACCCTGGACCTTCCAGGATGTGGATACCCTCCTGCAACGGATCCGCGGAACGAAGAACCTCACTACTGCAGAAGAGTATATCCGGATGATTGCCATGAGCCGTATTATGCTGCCGAATATTACCAATATCCAGGCTTCCTGGCTTACGGTGGGCAAGCAAACGGCCCAGATCTGCCTGCATGCCGGTGCCAATGATTTTGGATCCATCATGATCGAGGAAAATGTGGTCAGTGCCGCTGGTGCACCCCACCGGTTTACTGCAGTAGGGATTCAGAAAGCGATCAACGAAGCGGGCTTCCCGGCACAGCTACGTACCCAACAGTATGAATTCAGGAAGATGCCGGAACTCATCGAAGAGCAGGTCATTGCCTATTAATGAACAGGTATACAAATGCCTCGATCCCTGAGCGAAGTCGAATAGCCAAGGTTTAAACCGAGCCAAAACCCTCCAACCCCTGAACGGAATCAAAGGGTTCGGTGCTATAATCTTTGAAGAAACGTCTGCGTCTGGACAATAAAAAAAGATTTCCTTCGGGAATGAAAGAAAATGTGCCGTACCGGCCTCCGCTCCCTGAGTGAAGTTGATTCCCTGCTCCCTGATCGAAGTCGAAGGACTTGTCATCCAACTAGGAATAGCAATTACCGGGTACCTAAAGCATAAGGCAACATTTCCTCCAGCCAGTTCCGGTCATTACTCAGGCGGGGAACCTTATGCTGTCCACCCAGCTTGCCCTTATCCTTCAACCAGCGGTTGAAACCTCCCTTGGGCATCTGATGTACGATCGGGAATCTTAGGGCCATATCCTTGTGCCGCTTGGCCTCATAATCCGAGTTGATCGCCTTGAGCTGCTTGTCCATGGCCGTAACAAAAACCTCGAGATGAACCGGCAGATGTTCGAACTCTATCAGCCATTCATGAGCGCCGGTACTTTCGCCGGTCATATAGACGGGTGCTGCACTGTAATCATTGACGATCGCGCCAGTCTGTGCACAGGCATAAGCGATGGCAGCATCGGAATTGTCAATGATCACCTCTTCGCCAAAAGCATTCATGAAGTGTTTTAAGCGGCCACTCACCTTGATGCGGTACGGATTCAGCGTGGTAAACTGGATGGTATCACCGACCAGGTAGCGCCACAAACCGGAATTCGTGGAAATGACCAAGGCATAATTCGTACCAATCGATACCTCATCCAGCGTCAGGGTTGTGGGTGATGGCTTGCCATATTCCTCCATAGGCATGAATTCATAGAATATGCCATGAGCCAACATCAGAAGCATGCCTTCTTCACGTTCATCATCCGTTGCGGCGAAGAAACCCTCCGAGGCATTATACGTCTCCGTATAATGCATGGAAGAGCTGGGAATGAAGGATTGGAATTGTTGGCGGTACGGAGTAAAGCTTACACCACCATGAATATAAAGTTCCAGGTTCGGCCAGATATCCCGAAGGTTATTGGTACCTGCGATTTCGAAGATGCGCTTGATCAGTACGATAGTCCAGGTAGGAACGCCTGCAATGAACGTGACATTTTCGAGCATTGTGGCATGGGCCATCATCTCGATTTTCTCTTCCCATTCTTCCATGAGGGAGATGGAGAGATCGGGAGTCCGCAGCATTTGGCCTGCAACAGGCATATTCTGCATCATGACCGCGCTGAGATCTCCATAGTAGGAATCAGGGCTTAGCTGATTGACCTGGTGGGAGCCCCCGATAGCGAGGCCTTTGCCCCCCATCAGTTTACTTTCCGGGAATTGGCGGAAATACATGGCCAGAACATCCCTACTGCTGCGGAAATGATTGGCATCCAGGGCCTCTTTCGAGACGGGAATGAATTTACTCTTATCACTGGTGGTGCCGCTGCTCTTGGCGAACCAGGTAATTTCGGAAGGCCAGAGGATATTTTGTTCCCCTTTCATGATCCGTTGGATATAGGGTTTCATGGAATCATAATCCCCTATCGGAACAGCCTTCTGGAAATCCGAAACATTATTGAACGAATCGTAATCGTATTGTTTGCCCCATTCTGTATACCGGGCGGTACCGATTAGGCTGTGGAATTCTTTGAGTTGGGCATCTATTGGGCTACCAATAAAGTTTTCGATCGCGCTTTGACGCAATCGCATGAATCCTTTTAGTGCCGGTGATAATATACCCATTCGTGATGCTGGAGCCTTAACTTAATGATGTGTGGGTGGGCTATGTCTGTGGATCGGAGCCTTTTAGCTGAATATTGACACAATTATACGCCAGCGCTTCCGGGTTCCGAAATCCCAAGACCCATTCCTTCTAAGGGCATGGTTCCTCCGGTGTCAACCGTCAGGATTTTCTTCCGGAGCACAAATTGTTGTCCAAGATACACTTTACGGACCTGTTCATCTGCAGCCAATTCTTCTGCAGTACCTGCTTTCAGGATTCTGCCTTCAAAAAGCAGATAAGCCCGGTCGGTGATGGATAGGGTTTCCTGTACATTATGATCCGTAATGAGGATGCCAATATTTTTGAACTTAAGCCGGGCAACAATGGTCTGGATATCCTCTACGGCGATTGGATCAATCCCTGCAAAGGGTTCATCCAGTAATATGAATTTCGGATCGACGGCAAGGGCGCGGGCAATTTCTGTCCGTCTCCGTTCCCCTCCGCTTAGTACATCGCCGGGGCTATTCCGGACATGCTCCAGGTGGAATTCCTCGAGTAAGGCATCCCTGCGATTGGTTTGCTCTGCTTTGGTGAGGGTGGTCAACTGGAGCACAGCCATCAGATTATCCTCTACGCTGAGTTTACGGAAAATGGATGCTTCCTGTGGGAGATAACCAATGCCCATACGTGCCCTTTTGTACATGGGTAATTTGGTAATATTGAGATCATCCAGGAAAACATCCCCGGAGTCGGGTTTTACGAGACCGACTACCTGGTAAAAGGAGGTGGTTTTTCCGGCACCATTTGGCCCAAGCAGGCCGACGATCTCCCCCTGTGATACCTCGAAAGACACCTCATTAACGACGGTTCGTCCCCGGTAGCGTTTGACCAGATTGCTCGTGTGTATTCTCACTAACGCAAAAATAGGCGCAATAATGGGCAAAAGCGTTAAAAGAAGGCCTTTCCTATCGGTGAGTAGAAAGTAGAGCGTCAAAAGTTTGAATGACTCTAAACCTCCAGACTATTTGTTTTCTAGCCTGATACCTGACACTTCATACCTGCTACCAAACCAACCTGCCCTCTGTTTTCCAATTCCTATCTTTGCCGCCATGCAAAAACCTGTTATTGGTATTTCGGTGGGTGATCTGAATGGTGTTGGGCCAGAGGTGATCATTAAAACCTTCTCGGATACCCGGATGATGGAGCAATGTACCCCCGTGATATTTGCTTCCACCCGTCTGATGAATACTGTCCGGAAGGATATCCTGGAAATGCCCTTCACCTTTACAACAATCAAGGATTTTGCACAGTTGGACATTCGGGCAGCGAATGTTTTCGCCTGTTGGGAAGACGAGGTGAGTTTGCAACCAGGGGTACTTACCGATACTGGTGGGAAGTATGCTGTCCGGTCACTAATGGTGGCGGCTCAATGCCTGAAAGACGGCCAGATCGATGCGCTGGTCACGGCACCGATTCATAAGAGTAATACCCGGTTGCCGGATTTTCCATATACGGGTCACACGCCATTTTTGAAAGAGTTTTTCGGCGCTAAGGATGCGTTGATGTTATTGGTCAGTCATGAGCTTCGGGTGGCTTTGGTGACCGAACATGTTGCCATTGAGAAGGTGGCGGGTTTAATCAGCAAAGAGTTGATTCTGAGTAAGATCGGTTTGTTGCGGGAAAGTTTAATCAAGGATTTTGGTATTAGTAAACCTCGTATCGCTGTATTGGGTTTAAATCCACATGCAGGTGATGAGGGGTATATTGGTAAGGAGGAAGTGGATATTATCCGGCCTTTGGTGGAACAATTGCAGACGAGTGGTCAATTGGTTTATGGTCCATTTAGTGCGGATGCATTTTTCGCCCGCAGAAGTTATACCCAGTTTGATGCGGTTTTAGCGATGTATCATGATCAGGGACTGATCCCTTTCAAAACATTGGCGGGAGGGGAGGGTGTCAATTTCACGGCAGGCTTGCCAGTGGTACGTACCTCACCGGATCATGGGACTGCGTTTGATATTGCCGGGAAGGATCAGGCAGATCCCTCCTCATTCAGGGAGGCGGTGTTTGAGGCGATGGATTTGTTAGCCAGCAGAAAGTCTCATGCCGATGCCACTGCAAATCCCTTACAGCGCGGCAAGCTGAATCGCGAGCGGCATTAGAATGGATAATTGATACGGATCTAATGGTGCCGGATCATCCGGACAATAATAATGATGAGGGCGAGGAGGAAGATCAAGATGGATATACGATTCATGCCATGCATCAGAAAGATATTGGCATTGCGGGGTTCAGCAAGGTCACGTTTCCTGAGGAAGAGGTACTGTTGAATTTGTTTCCAGACGCCCATAAGATCTTGTTATTTTAAAGATACAACCATTTATTGGCCGGAATTGTTTGGGCGACTATATTTGCAACCCCAAAACAAGGGGAATTAGCTCAGTTGGTAGAGCGCTTGCAGTCCCGATAGCCATCGGGAAAGAGGTCATCGGTTGGAATCCGTTATCCAACACGGGTTCAAAGAATAGGGGGATTAGCTCAGTTGGTAGAGCGCTTGCAGTCCCGATAGCCATCGGGAAAGAGGTCATCGGTTGGAATCCGTTATCCAACACGGGTTCAAAGAATAGGGGGATTAGCTCAGTTGGTAGAGCGCTTGCATGGCATGCAAGAGGTCATCGGTTCGAATCCGTTATCCTCCACAAAGCACCCCAAAGGGTGCTTTTTTAATTTCGATGCCATACTATTGCTATATTATTTATTCATCC
>Ga0265327_10000229_pt1 | contig 113907 bp, 111 predicted proteins | sample 41621metaG_FD_202089 | JGI IMG/M metagenome (GOLD analysis project Ga0265327, IMG submission 202089) | Rhizosphere microbial communities from Carex aquatilis grown in University of Washington, Seatle, WA, United States - 4-16-21 metaG | ecosystem: Host-associated > Plants > Roots >...
CATCATCCTCGATCGAGACCTCAATCACGTCATTTTTAATGGCGGCGTTAATTTCAATTTGGCTATCCGCCGGTGTATATTTTTGCGCGTTCTCCAACAAGTTAAAAAATACCCGTTCCATCAATACGGCATCGAATTCGACCAGAGGCAAGTCCGCTGGCAAATGCACCTTGACCTGATGTTTGCCTAAAAGATTCTTGCCTGCAGCCAATGTCGCACCGACCACCTCCTCTAGCGGCTGCCATTCCAGATTGAGCTTTACCGCACCCGCTTGCAGCTTGCCCATGTCGAGTAGATTATTGACCAATGCCGTCATTCGACGCGCTTCGTTGCGAATAGACAGCGCTACTTCATGCTGCTCAGGGCTGAGTGGCGGTTTTGTCAATTCTAAATATTCGGCGAAGCCCATCAACGCAGTTAACGGTGTGCGTAGATCGTGCGATAGCGCCGACAACAGCGAGTTGCGCAAGCGCTCGGACTCGATCTGCACCGTCGTCACTTGTGCGATATCGACGTAGTGCACGCGTTCCACGGCAATTGCGATTAAGCTCGCGAAGGTATCGAGCAGGCGACGCTGCTCGGGTATCAACAGCCAACGCGAACTGCGCGGCTCCACCGCCAGCACACCGCGAAACCGCATCGGCGCGCGCAGGGGCAGATACAGAATATTTGAACCCGGCAACGTGTCGGTGCCGGTACCGGCCGGCTCGCCGTGATCGAAGGCCCATTGCGCGATACCCAAATCCACCGTCGGCAATTGCGAAGCGCCGATGGGACCCTGCAATTTATCGTTGTCGTCGGCCAACAATAATGCCGAGGTCGCTTTAAAGCTGCCATCCACAAAACGGCTGGCAATCTCGGCAACCTGGTCGAGCATCAACGCGGCGGATAATTCGCGCGACATTTCGTACAGCGCGCGGGCGCGCAATTCGCGGCTCATTGCCACGCGCGCCTGATAGCGCGAACCGGCGGTTAGCTGGCCGGTGATCAGCGCCACCACCAACATCACTGCAAATGTTAACAGATACTTGACATCGCTGACCGCAAACGAAAAGCGCGGCGATACAAAGAAAAAATCGAATGCGGCAACGCTCAGCAGCGCTGCCAGCACAGCCGGTCCGCGGCCAAACTTCACGCCCACCAGCACCACCGCCAACAAGAACAGCATGGCGATATTGGTCAGCTCGAACAGCGGGTACAACAGCGCGGAAACCGCCGTTGCCGCCACACAGGCAGCGGCGCTGATGAGATAGGCCGCCCAATCGATTTTTTGCAATCCATTCGGCGTGGCCGCCAACATTGCGCGAACATTTTCGCGCTGCGGATCGCTATCGTCGCGGGCAATTTGAATGATATCGAGATCGGGCGAAGCTTGGCCGATGCGTTCGATTAAAGAGCGTCGCCATGGCGCCTTCCAGAAACTCGCGTTGGGCCACGCGCGGCTATTGCCGCGGCCGGCCAGCACTTTAGCGAGATTATGATTGCGCGCGTAATCGGTCACCGTTGCGGCGACATCGTTGCCGGGCAGCGTCGCCGTGTCGGCGCCCATATCGTGAGCGAGCTTTAATGTTTTTAAAATGCGTTCGCGCTGCACCGATGGCAGCCGCTGCAACTGCGGCGTCTCGACATAAATGGCATGCCACGGCACATCGAGCTTACTGGCTAGCCGGGCTGCGCTGCGCACCAATTTCTCTTCACCGATCTTCGGCCCGATACACACCAACAGCGATTCGCGCGTTTTCCAAATCGAGGTAACGGATTTTTCCTGGCGATATTCGCGCATCTCATCGTCGATGCGATCGGCGGTGCGCCGCAGCGCCAATTCGCGCAGCGCAATCAGATTGCCTTTGCGGAAAAAATTGCGGATGGCGCGCTCGGCCTGCTGCGCCATATAGACCTTGCCTTCCTTAAGGCGCTGCAATAATTCATCGGGCGGCAGATCGACGACCACTACTTCGTCGGCTTCGTCGAACACGCGATCGGGCACCGTCTCCCAGACGCGAATGCCGGTGATGCCGCCGACGATATCGTTAAGACTTTCGATATGCTGGACGTTTACGGTGGTGTACACATCGATACCGGCATCGAGCAGCTCCTCGATATCCTGCCAGCGTTTTGGGTGCCGCGAACCGGTGACGTTGGAATGCGCGAGCTCATCGACCAGGATCAGCGCGGGTTTGCGCGCCAGCGCCGCGTCGAGATTAAACTCAGCGAGGCTGCGCTCGCGATAGGCGATGGTTTGCAGTGGGACTTGTTCGAAACCTTCGATCAACGCCGCCGTTTCACTACGGCCATGTGTCTCGATGATGCCGATAACTACATCGACGTCTTGATTGCGTAATTGCCGCGCCGCCGACAACATCGCGAACGTTTTGCCAACCCCTGCCGAAGCACCAAAAAATATCTTTAACTTGCCGCGTCGCGCGCGCGCTTCGTCCTGCTTCATCCGTTCCAATAGTTGATCGGGATCGGGGCGTTGGTCGGGCATCAGCGGTTATTCTCCTTGTTGATCAACAGAGGCGATTACGCAAAGGGATGTAGCTCAATTGGGCAACCGCAATCCACAGTACACTTCATATTTTCGGCCAGTCGACGAAAGCCTGATAGGTTTCGGCTGTGCTATTGGTATGTTGCAGCTTGTAACGAAAGCGCTTATTGGAAAACATATCCGCCGCAGCGGCTAACATATCCAAATGTTCCTTGTTGACGTGCTCGGGTACTAACAATATTAATGCCATCGATACGGCCAGACCATCACCGGCCTCAAAATCGATGGCATGCCGCATCCGTACAAACGCACCGAGCGTATGCGACAGCCCTTTGATACGCGTGTGCGGTATGGCTACCGAATGGCCAATTGCCGTGGAACCCAAATCTTCGCGCGCCCGCAGGCTCGCATATATCAATGGCGCCTTTAAATCGTAGCGCCACTCAAAGAATTGCGCGACGTTTTCCAGCAAGCCTTCTTTATTGCCAACCTCGACATCGATTAAGATATTATCCAGCGACAACAGCTTGGCGACTACATTCATCGCGGTTACTTTCCCCAATGGCCCTGGAGCGCGTTCACCACTCCTGAAAAGCGCTTACTATTTATCCGCCTGCCGCGGCAAATTGCTTGATTTTGCGCGGCAATGTATTGCGCCCCCACCCCAACAACATGGCGGCTTCCCCGCGATGGCCGCTGCTATGAGCCAATGCCGTTTCGATCATAATGCGCTCGACTACAGGCAGTATCGCCTCCTGTATATTTTGTCGCCCCGAGTTCAATTCGCAATCCAGCCACCGACGCAGGCTGCGTTGCCACTCTTTCGCGGCGATCATTCTTGCCGCGCGGCCACCATCGTCGGGTTGCAGCTCAGGCGGTAAGTCCTGGATGCGTAACTCCCGCCCGGCCGTCATCACCGTTAACCAACGACAGGTATTTTCCAGTTGTCGCACGTTGCCCGGCCAATCTAATTCGGTCAAATGCGCCGCCGTTTCCGGTAGCAGTAACTTCGCCTCAACATCGAGCTCAACGGCAATCGCTCTGAGGAAATGCCGCATCAACATCGGAATATCTTCGCGCCGCTGAGTCAACGAGGGAACATGCACGCGAATCACATTGAGACGGTGATATAAGTCCTCGCGAAATTTCTGCTCCCGCACCAACTGCGCAAGATTTTGGTGAGTGGCCGCAATAATGCGCACATCGACTTTAACTAGCGTATGGCCGCCGACACGATAAAATTCACCGGCAGCCAGCACGCGCAATAAACGCGTTTGGGTCTCTAGCGGCATATCGCCGATTTCATCGAGAAATAAAGTCCCGCCGTTGGCTTGTTCGAAACGCCCGGATCGTTGCTGCAAGGCACCCGTGAACGAACCCTTTTCGTGCCCGAACAGTTCCGATTCCATTAATTCGCGCGGTATCGCCGCCATATTCAGCGCCACGAACGGTCGCTCGGCGCGCGGGCTATGGCGATGCAATGCGCGCGCGACTAGCTCCTTGCCGGTACCCGATTCACCGTTGATCAATACCGTGATACTGGCATGCGCTAAACGACCAATTGCGCGAAATACTTCCTGCATAGCCGGCGCCTCACCAATAATCTCCGCGCTGCTATCGACCGGCTGCGAGCCGCCGCCGGCGCGACGACGATCGCCGGCATGCGCCAGCGCCTGCTGTATCAGCATTACCATCTCGTCGACGGCGAACGGCTTCGGTAAAAACTCAAAGGCGCCGGATTGGTACGACGCCACGGCGCTCTCCAGGTTTGAACGGGCAGTGGTGGCAATAATTGGTACAAGAGGATATTCGCGATTCAACCGTGTCAGCTGTTTAAATCCATCGAAGCCCGGCGTATGTATATCGACAACAATAACATCGGGGCACACGGCAACCAGCTGCTCATCGAGCGCCATCGCGCTATCGAATAGTCGTGTCTGAAATCCCACTTCAGTCAAGGCTAACCTCAACAACCGACGCGTGGCGAAATCGCCATCCACGACCCATACGGTGTTTACCTTGCTCATACAAATACTCCGGAACATCGCGCAGTAAACCAATTCACCGCCAGACACCAGGCACGGCGCAATGCCCTCTATCTTTTAAAGCTTTGTTGTTGCTAATCAGTGCAATTGATCCAATGCCATATTCAACGCGAGCACATTGACGCGCGGCTCCCCCAACAGCCCCCACTGCCGGCCCTGGGTGTTCTTTTCGATCAGCGCTTGTACTGTGGCCGTTTCGATGCCACGCACCCGCGCCACCCGCTGCGCCTGATACTGCGCCGCAGCGGGACTCATTTCGGGATCGAGGCCGCTGCCGGAGGCGGTCACCAAATCGACCGGAATCGGCTTTTTATTAGTTGGATCGGCTTCATGCAACGCATCGATACGCGCTTTGACGTTGTCGATCAACGCTGGATTGAGCGGCCCCAAATTCGAACCGCTCGACGCCGCGCTGTTATACGGATTCGGCCCGGTGGCGGAGAGACGGCCCCAGAAATATTTCGGATCGCTAAAGTTTTGTCCGATCAGGGTGGAACCTACCGGCTTGCCGTCCTTGAAGATTAAGCTGCCCGCTGCCTGCGCGGGCATGGTTGCCTTGCTGATCGCCGTAACCAGCAGCGGATAAACGATGCCGGTGATTAGCGTCAGCAGCAAAAATAACGTGAGTGCCGGTCTCAGTATCTTGTTCATAACGTTCTCCAATTGTTGTCTCCCCTCTCCCTGCGGGAGAGGGGCTGGGGGTGAGGGAGAATCAAGCACCGATGCCCTCACCCTAGCCTTCTCCCAAAGGGAGAGGGAATTAAAACTAAGTCAAACCCAACGCCACCAATATTAAATCGATGGCCTTGATGCCGATAAACGGCACCACGATGCCGCCGAGCCCATAGATCAATAGATTTCTGCGCAGCAACACCGCCGCGCCCAACGCGCGATACTTCACGCCGGTCAACGCCAATGGAATCAGCACGACGATAATCAGCGCGTTAAAAATAACCGCCGATAACACCGCCGAATTGGGGCTCGCCAGATGCATGATGTTGAGCGCGGCCAATTGCGGATAGGTGGTGATAAACGCCGCCGGAATAATCGCAAAGTACTTGGCGATATCGTTGGCGATGCTGAACGTCGTTAACGAACCGCGCGTCATCAACATCTGTTTGCCGGTTTCGACCACTTCGATCAGCTTGGTCGGGTTGGAATCGAGATCGACCATATTGCCGGCTTCCTTCGCCGCCTGTGTGCCGCTATTCATCGCCACCGCAACATCGGCCTGCGCGAGTGCTGGCGCATCGTTGGTACCGTCGCCGGTCATTGCCACCAACTTGCCGGCAGCCTGATATTCGCGGATCAACGCCAGTTTCGCCTCGGGCGTGGCTTCGGCGAGAAAATCGTCGACGCCGGCCTCCGCGGCAATCGCCGCCGCGGTCAGACGGTTATCGCCGGTGATCATCACCGTTTTAATACCCATGCGGCGCAGCTCGGCAAAACGCTCTTTGATTCCGCCTTTGACGATATCTTTTAATTCGATTACGCCGAGCACCTTGGCATCGTCGGCGACCACCAACGGCGTGCTGCCGCGCCGCGCCACATCATCGACGCTCTGCTGAATCGAATCGTAGAATAACCCGCCTAACGATTCGATATGTTTGCGAATCGCCTCAGCCGACCCCTTGCGCAATTGGCGAGCGCCGAGATTGACTCCGCTCATGCGCGTCTGCGCGGAAAAATGGATAAAGCTCGCATCCAACGCTTTGAGATCGCGCTCGCGCAGATTAAATAATTGCTTGGCGAGCACAACGATACTGCGCCCCTCCGGGGTTTCATCGGCGAGCGAAGATAATTGCGCGGCATCGGCCAATTGTTCCGAGCTAATGCCCGGCGCCGGAATAAATTTCGCAGCCTGACGATTGCCCAAAGTAATCGTGCCGGTTTTATCCAACAACAATACGTCGACGTCGCCAGCCGCCTCGACCGCGCGGCCCGATGTGGCGATAACATTCGCTTGCATCATACGGCTCATGCCGGCGATACCGATCGCCGACAATAGGCCACCGATCGTGGTCGGAATCAAACAAACTAACAGTGCGATCAATACGGTAATCGTAATCGGCGCGCCGGCTTTAGCAGCAGTAACACTGTAAATGGAAAACGGCAGCAGCGTGACGGTGACGCCGAGAAACACAACCGTCAATGCCACCAATAAAATCGTCAGCGCGATTTCGTTCGGTGTTTTTTGACGCTTGGCGTTTTCGACCATCGCAATCATGCGATCGAGAAAGGTCTCGCCCGGATTGGCGGTGACTTTAACCACGATCCAATCCGACAACACGCGCGTACCGCCGGTGACTGCGGAAAAATCGCCGCCCGATTCGCGAATCACCGGCGCCGATTCGCCGGTGATCGCACTTTCATCGACCGAGGCCACACCTTCGATAACCTGGCCATCCATCGGAATCACATCGCCGGCTTCGACCAATACCACATTGCCTTTCACCAATTCGTTGCCGACACCGGGATACCATTTGGCGCCGTAAAAGGGCTGTTCCAGTCTTTTTGCCAATACGGTTTTTTTCATGCCGCGCAGCGAGGCCGCCTGCGCTTTGCTGCGGCCCTCGGCCAATGCTTCGGCAAAGTTCGCGAACAGCACGGTGAACCACAGCCACAGCGCGATGCCGAGGATAAATCCAGTGGGCGCTTCGCCGGTACCATTCAACGCCTGCACCAACAACACCGAGGTCAGCAGGCTGCCGACATACACCACGAACATCACCGGATTGCGCCACTGCACGCGCGGGTCCAGCTTCTTGAACGCCTCGCCGATGGCGGGTATCAGCAGATCCGGGTCAAACATGGCCAAACTTTTCTTCGACATAATAATTACTCCAATTTGTTCCCTCTCCCCGCGGGAGAGGGTTAGGGTGAGGGCGGATTTATGCGTCCTCCCTCCTGACTAAAGGGCGGCCCTCACCCCCGGCCCCTCTCCCGCAGGGAGAGGGGAGCCTCTATTTACTCCACAACATCAAATGTTCAACGATCGGACCCAGCGCTAAACCGGGTACATAGTTAAGCGCGCCTACCAGAATCACTGTGCCTGCCAACAGCACGACAAACAGCGGACCGTGCGTCGGCATGGTGCCGGCGGTGACCGCGATACGTTTTTTGGCGGCCAGCGAACCGGCGATCGCCAGCACCGGCACAATCACACCGAAGCGACCAAACCACATCGCAATCGCCAGCATCACGTTATAAAAGGGTACGTTGGCGGAAATGCCGGCGAACGCGCTACCGTTGTTATTAGCGGCCGACGTAAACGCGTAATACACTTCGGAGAAACCATGCGCGCTCGGATTAAAAATACTCGCCGTGCCGCTACTGCTGATGACAGCAACCGCAGTGCCGGCCAACACCAATAACGGCGTCACCAGAATGGCGATCGAAATCATCTTCATATCGTAAGCTTCGATTTTTTTACCGACATATTCCGGCGTGCGGCCGATCATTAAACCGGCGATAAACACCGCGAGCAGCGCGAATACCAGCATCGCGTACAAACCGGTACCGACGCCGCCGAATACCACTTCGCTCAGTTGCATCAAGGCCATCGGCATCATGCCGCCGAGCGGCGTAAACGAATCGTGCATCGCGTTCACCGCGCCGCACGAAGCTGCGGTAGTGATTGCTGCGAACAGGCCAGAGTCGGCGATACCGAAGCGCGTTTCTTTGCCCTCCATATTGCCGCCGGCTTGCAGCGCATTCGCGCTTTGATCGACGCCCAACTCGGAAAGCAGCGGATTGCCCTGCTGCTCGAAATGCATCGCACCGATCGCAAACGGTAAAAACAATACCAACATCGTCGCCAATACCGCCCAGCCCTGCCGCGTATCGCCGACCATCCGACCGAACGTGTAGCACAGCGCGGCGGGAATCAAAAAGATCGCCAGCATTTGCAGGAAATTACTGAACGGCGTCGGGTTCTCGTAAGGATGCGCGGAGTTGGCGTTGAAAATACCGCCGCCATTGGTGCCGAGCATTTTGATCGCATCCTGCGAAGCCAAAGGCGCCATCGGCAAAGTCTGCGTTTGCGTGCTGGCCGCCTCGGTGACAGCATTGCCCTGCTCATCCTTCAGCGGTTGACCGTCGGCATCGAGTTTCGGGTTCTGATAATTCGTCACTTCGAGCGTAGTGACATCCTTGTACGCATCAAAACTTTGAATGGTGCCTTGGCCAACCAGCAACAACGCCAATACAATCGATAGCGGCAACAAAATAAATAATGTGACGCGCGTTAAATCGACCCAAACGTTACCGATCGATTTAATCGAATGCCGCGCCAAGCCGCGAATCAAGGCAATCGCCACCACGATACCGGACGCGGCGGAAAGAAAGTTTTGCACGGCTAAACCAAGCATCTGCGACAGATAACTCATCGTCGCTTCGCCGACATAACCCTGCCAGTTGGTATTGGAGATAAAGCTGACGGCGGTGTTAAACGACGAATCCGGGGTAACGTTGGCCATCTGCTGCGGATTTAACGGCAGCCATATTTGCAGACGTTGCAACGCATACACCGCGAGAGTGCCGAGCAACGTAAACGCCAGCAATGAAATCGCATACCGCGACCAGTGCATCTCTTCGGAGGCGCGGATGCCGCACAAGCGATAAATGCCCGCTTCGATACGCGCGGCAAAACCGAGCCTGCCTTCCATTACGTTGGCGATGTAAATGCCCAACGGCTTAACGCATAACAGCAGCACGCCGAAATACAGCGCCATATTCAACCAGGAATGAGCAGTCATGAACGAGACTGAGTCGGTTAGCGACAAAGTGGAATTAGTCATTAGAACTCCTCCGCCTTAACGAGGGCGTAGACGAGATACACCAGCAGCCCCACCGAAATCACCCCACTCAATACATAAAGCCAGGTCATTGCTGCGGACCTCCGAGTTTTGTGCAACCGAACACCAGCGCTACGGTGAGACCGAAAAACACAATAATTCCTGAGATGTATACGATGTCCATGGGAACCTCCATCGGCGGATTGAATGACTGCATCGTATGCTTGACGGTGTAAAGATGTTGTTAAATGTTGAGGGTGGGGTGTTAACAAGTTGTTAAGATTGATGCAAATCAAGGCGAGGTCGCCTCGCAGGCCACCTTCGCGCGGCGCCAATGCCGTGATGATGAAGAAGCTGGAGCGGTTAAAGTTGGCGGCGAGTCCGCACTAAACAGACTTCCGCGACGTTCGCTTCACCGGCTGCAGAAACGCCGACTATCAGCCATTGGCTTTAATCTGTAAATCTTCCTGCAGTAATCGCCAATGCTCTTTAAGAAGACTTTTATGCTCGTCATCCATAGGCAGATCTTTTAGCGCGTTAGGCCAGAGAGCTCTTGCCTTGCCCATGGTATCGTCGAGGTGTGGCTTGATTGCTCGCCACGGTATCTTTGATTTTTCGGCCCATAACCGGAAGTTGCCGATTGTCACTTTGTACCATGCTTTGGCTTCTCCCATATTCAAAGCATATTTCGACTCACCAGCGATGTAGGCTCGTGTTGTGACAATATCGTAAGCCGGCGAAAGCTCCGGCGTTATTTGATCCCTGTATAGCAAGCTCCAGTTTTTTAGGTGGGCGTCACCATTGGCCAGCAAGATGTTGACTAGCAGGCGCCTTGCAAATTGCTGTGCATTTGCCAGCCCTTCACCGGTGTATTGGTAGATGATCTGGCCAATTTGCTCGTAGTTACCGCCGTTATATTTGTCGTGCGGGTATTTCACCAAGACCTGTGCGAAGTCTTCCATATGAATACGCGCACCATTGTCCCGATCGAAGCGCCGAATGGCAAAAGCGAGCTTTTCATCGGGTAAATTAATGGGGGGAAGATTATCCAACCGACTCATTTCGATTAATTTAATTTCCGGGATATCGACACCGGCCAATGCCGCGAGAGTCATCGCGGTGTATTCATTCAGCGGCACCTCTCTGTGTTTCGTGGCAGGCGTTTTGATAATCCAGTCGCCCAGCGCACCAGCGCGCGCGATCTGATAGCGGCCATCCATTTCCTTCATGGAAAATTTCATCTGAACACCGGCCAGTGAAAATCGATTTTCTGCATTCGCGATTTCACTTTTTACGGCCTTCGCTTTGCCATGTGCCGTCAAGATATGCTGCGGTATTTCGTCGGGCTCCAGTGGCGTCGCAATGATCGCTCCAGGAAGATCTTGTCCTAGATAGGAAAAGATTTGGAACTCATTGTCTGGATGCGTCTTTAGACCCTGAGCAAAAAGCTCTCGTAGCGCGCCTTCCGGCAGTAGATTGGACAGCGTGGGATGCAATCGCTGTTTTCTCGCCCACGGCGTTGAGAGCAATGCCTCTACGCCTGGAAAGTCGGGATGGGTAATAAGGCTGAAGGTGCGACGTGAAGGATTGTCTTTAAAAGACTGGTCGAATGTCAGGACATTGCGGCCATTTTGAAAACCCGCCAGATATCCCACCAGCGTATCGTGGAGTGTCAGCTTTAGAACGCTGACCTCTTCTTTGGCGGTCATGAATCATCAGCCAATAAGTTTTTCCATGGATCACTAGCATGAGTATCTTCGTCTTGCTGAGTTTCGCTTTGCGAAGCGCGTTGGGTTCCAGTAAGGGGGTTAACCGCAAGAATTGCTTTAACCGCTTGGAGTTTTTCCTGAGGGATTAACATTAGCTCCAGCTTTAGGCCTTTAGCGATCAGCTCTAGGTTCTCCAGCGTCGGGTTACCTCTGGATTCCAACCGCTGGTATTGTTGGCGAGACATGCCCACGCGCAGCATCATCTCTTCCTGAGTGAGATTCAGCTCTTTGCGGCGCTTTTTTAGCTGTTCAAGGACCTTGCTCATCACACGCCTTAAGAAACATATTCGTTGCTTTTAACGATATAGAAACATATTAGTTTCTTTTATAGAGAAAGGAAACAAATAAGTAGCTTTTGGCGAGACAGCTTGCTCATCAGCCATATAGAAACATTTAAGTTGCTATATAGGTAGTTCATTTCCAGCCCAAATAGGCTTGATCATATGATCCATATAAGATCGTAAGGCTACAGAGGCTCTGTAAACTTCCTGCAAGGTAGTCACAGTTCGAATTCATATTGTGCATCAGCGGCTTGGGAAGGCTTTGGCGTGTCGACCGGTAGCGATTGCTTGTTGTTTTTACTGACGCCCCGCTCTTTTTCGTTACGCAGTAACTTTTTACTCTTCAGCTCCTCGATCGCCGGAAGCGTAATTGCCGACAAATCGTTACGCGGTAACGCACCCGTTGGAGGGGCGACATCTGGGGAAAAACCTTTATCTGTCTTTAACTTAGAGAGCTTATCGGCATTCCCCATTAGAAGCGTCTCCAAGACAACCCGCCTCGTTACGCCGTAACGAATCGCCAGTGCTTCTAATGCCAGATAGGCCTCCGAGCCGATCCATGTATTAATGCGCCGCTCACCACTATCCGTATGGGACCGTTTTGCCCGGTATGCCGCCTGTCGTTCTGCCGCTGTTTTAGCCATCGCCGATCCTCGTTACTGGGTAACCCATAATAACAACACGTTACGCAGTAACACCACATTCACCTTCAACCAGTCTTCGCGCTAAGTCGACCAAGGTCTGATGGCAGCTACGCCAGCCAAGTTCGAGGTCCTGATCACCGGGATGCCGAGAGGATATGGCAGCGATTCACAAATACATCGCCGAGTCCGACTGTGTCACCCACGTCAGGCGTCCAGCGACGCATTGCCACCCGCTTCGGTTCGTTATCGTACAGAGCTCTCCGCCAACAATGCGCAAGATGCAGCCATGCCCGGCTACGGCAATTGTCGCCGGCCATGAGACTGAATCAGCATGGACTGAAAATTTTGTCCGACTTAAAAAACCGAAGGAGCTTCAGCATGACCCACACACTATTAACCAGACTGCTTGCGTCGCTCTGTGTAATGGGCCTGCTCGGCTCGGTCACCGCTTGCAACACGGTGCATGGCGCAGGCCAGGATATCGAGCGCGGCGGCGAAAAAATCCAGCAAAAAGCGGACGAACACAAGTAACCGATATTTATCGAACAGTGCTTACAGAAATTGCACTTCGACAGGTAAGAATCTTAAGCATGAGGTGAAGCATATGACTAAGCCAAACAATCTTGCCGCTGACGATGCCGCAGCATCGATGAATAATCACAGCAAGAAAACCGTAGCAAATCCCAGCCCCGGGAGCGCCGATCCCAGCAACGAATCGACAGAGAAACGTAGAAGCAACAATCCTGCAATAGAAAAAGAAGCGAGTCGTTAGCTACATTTAAAGTTAACACCTTCACTCCTCCTATCGCGGAAGAGCGGTCACCTTAACAATGCGCTGGAGAATCAGTTGATTCCTTTAGACAACGGTGGCCTCTTGCTTCATGCGGCACAACACCCACAAATAAAAAATCTCGCAATATTGGCTTATTGAGATTGGGGTCGCTATGGCTGAGCACTAAACCGTACATACGGAACATATATAGTATTTTGTAGCACAACTCTCGGTTCAAAAAACTCGCAGTCTGTTGCCGCATTTACTATATATGTATTCGCGAATTTCGGGCCTCGTCTGAAGAGGTTCAAGCAAACTACACGATGGCATTAACCACTTTCTATCAATAAAGATAAACAATTTCTCGCACAATGCGGCATCTGCCTGCCGGCTCCCATCGTCGCGATTCCTGAATCGGTCAGAACCTGATTAAGGTATTTGCGCAGAGCTGCGGCCGAGAGAATGAAGATGGCAACCAAATCACAATAAGGAACACCATCGATGCATAAGAAAGCCACCAACGATATTGAGCTCGCCACAGCTGGGCGCGTCGACTATCAAGAACGCCTGCATACCGTGCTAGCACTATCGTCGGATTGGTACTGGGAACTCAATGCTGATCTGCAGTTGACGCAGGTCGAAGCACCAGGAGTTCAACCCGCTCAAATTGCCATACAGGACTTTATCGGCAAGCAATGGTGGGAAATTGGCGGCCACCCAGCGGACGGCAGTTGGGACAGCCATAAGGGCATGCTTGCGCGGCGAGAGCCGTTCAAAGAATTCGTCGTGCGCTTTGACTATCCAGAAACAGGGACGCATTACATTCTAAACGCCGGCCAGCCGCGATTCGACGCTACCGGCAGCTTCATCGGCTATCGCGGCGTAACCCGAGACATTACCCACTACTGGCGCGCCGAGCTGCTGCTGAACCTGGAACAAGCCATTGTCAGTCTATTGAGCGCCACCGACGATTTCCATATCGCGATCCGGGGAGTTCTGGCCGGTCTGTGCGCCAGCGAGAACTGGATCAGCGGCGCACTCTGGGAAGTGGTGGACAACGACGGCGCACTGCGGCTCCAGGAATATTGGTTACACAACAATGCAGACGACGCTGTACGCAGCTACTTTCAATCGCTCGAAAACGTTGACATTCCTCCCACGGAAAATCTTCCGCACGAAGCGGCCGCAATTGGACGAACTCTATGGCTGGCCGATTCCGCTCTCAGTCCGCGGCTGCCACGCCGATTGCTTGCAGAGGAAACCGAGCTGCGCGACATCCTACTGTACCCCGTAGTTTGGCAGGAATGCGTGATCGCTGTAGTCGGTTTTGCCAATGCCGAGATTAGAAAACCTGATGCGCGTTTCTTACAAACGCTGACCATCGCCGGTTCGCATATCGCGCAATTTATCAATCGAAAACGGACCGAACAAAAGCTACGCGATAGTGAACAACGCTTCCGCAGCCTGACCGAGTTTTCTTCAGACTGGTACTGGGAGCAAGACCTGCAGTTTCGCTTCACTGACGTCGCAGGTCGCAATATCGGCGATACCACGTCTTTCCTGGGTAGAACCCACTGGGACGATAGTTTTAAGACCGAGCCCATCAACTGCACGTGGGACGAACATCGCCAGAAATTGGCGGCGCGCAAAGATTTTCACGATCTTATTCTCAAAAACGACCGCGACAACCGCTCAACTTACTATGCGGTCAGTGGACGCCCTATATTCGATGAAGCTGGCACGTTCTGCGGTTATCGCGGCATCGGCAAGGATGTGACCCGCCAGCGCGAAGCGGACAATCAAATCCAATACCTTGCGCGCCACGACTCACTGACCGGGCTTCCCAACCGCATTCTTTTTTCAGAAACGCTTGTACAAACGCTGCATAACTCATCCCGCCATCGGCGTCGCTTCGCCCTGCTGTTCATCGACCTGGATCGCTTCAAGGATATAAACGATACGCTAGGCCACCAGGCAGGCGATCAGCTGTTGCACGGGATGGCGCAACGGCTAAAGGACACACTGCGGGGTGGCGATTTTGTCGCGCGGCTCGGTGGCGACGAATTCGTCGTGCTACTGCCTGAGATCGAGATCGGCAATGATGCCGCGATCGTAGCGCGCAAGCTACTGGCAGCACTGACCCAGCCGATTGTTGTACACGGACAAGAGTGTCGGGTTAGCGCCAGTATCGGCATTAGCGAATATCCGACCGATGCAAAAGACGAACATACATTGATGAAGAATGCCGATATCGCGATGTATCACGCGAAAGAGCAAGGAAAAAACAATTTCCAATTCTTCTCCGAAAGCTTGCGCAGTCAATCGCTGGAACGCCTTGCGCTTGAGAGCAGCTTGCGTAAGGCCATCGAGCAGGATGAATTCTTGCTGCATTATCAGGCTAAGCTCGATCTCAAGACCAACCGTATTACCGGCGTCGAAGCGCTGCTGCGTTGGCAGCACCCCGATTTGGGCATGGTATCGCCCGCGCAATTTATTCCGCTCGCAGAAGATACCGGACTCATCGTCCCCATTGGAAAATGGGTACTGCAAACCGCGTGCGCTCAGAATGTCGCCTGGATTAAAGCGGGGCTACCACCGGTGTGTATCGCCGTGAATCTATCGGCGCGCCAGTTCTCCGACGAAAATCTATTGAGCGATATTGCGCAGGCTCTACAGGTCACGGGCATGCAGCCACATTTGCTCGAACTCGAACTGACTGAAAGCATGGTCATGCAGAATCACGAGCGCGCGATAAAAATATTGGCTGAATTGAAGCGGATTGGCGTACGACTCGCGATCGACGATTTTGGCGTGGGCTACTCCTCGCTGGCCCAAATCAAGAATTTCCCGATTGATACGTTGAAAATCGACCGCTCATTTATCCGTGATTTACCGGACAGCACCGAGGACTGCGCGATAATGCAGGCAATCATCGCGATGGCCAAGACGCTTAGCCTGACCGTGGTCGCAGAGGGCGTCGAAACCCAAGCCCAGGAAGATTTTCTTCGCGATATCGCCTGCGATGAAACGCAGGGCTTCTTTTTCAGCAGGCCCGTAGCATCAGAACAATTCGCGCAATTGCTGAAGTTGAATTCCCCGATGGTCATACCCCTTATCGGACGGCACTGATCCTCAACAAATTCTCGCCCTCAACAAATCACTCGTGCGTTCGGCTCGCAAGATTCGAGCGCCGCAACGGCTCAGAAGTCGCCGTGCGTCCAGAGTGGCGGCGGAAAATCCGTAAGTCGATACGGTTACCCAATGGCCCCACGACTCATTTCTCGAATTGCAGTAATTAACTGATCAACAGTAGCCGACGGAAATATACCATCCAGCCCCTGCGGGCTAATATCGATAAATGGTGATTGGTAAAGTCGTTCGGGCTCCATATTGCCGTTTTGCGTCAGCTCTTCGACGATCAGGTTGATGAACTCAATTTGATCGCCAGTGGTCGTGGTGCCGCTGATAAATTTACTGAATGCGGCAGCTGCCGTCTCGCGGTCGAGTCCTACGAGCGAGCGGATAAATATTCCCAGACCATGACTCTGCTCTTTGGCGTGATCGATTAGCGCTTTGGTGCCACCTGCATCGATCAACATAGCTTCTAGTGCAGCCAGATCGGTTGGCGTCAGCGGTTGATTGCGACGCAGGCGTTGCAGCGCGAGATGATTTTCGTGTGCCCGCAGAAATTGACGCGCTTTATCTTTGAAACGCGCCATATCGAGACCAGTGGCGATTTCCGGCAGATCAACGGCGGACTCATTGCCGAGTTCGTCCTCGAAATCGGTGTAGACGATTTTCTTCTTCTGCTTCTCAATAAGCTTCACCAGCGCGCGCAAGCGCTTGCGGACATTTTCAAGCATGCCGACGGTGACATCCTGCCACCACGTTTCATCGATAATGGTTTGTATCAGTGGCATTTCGGCCTTGATGACGGGAACCGCTTCCTGCTCTTCCAGCGCTCCCGCGATGGCGCGAATCTGATCGCGCAAGCTGGCAAAATCCGGCTTCGCCTGCAAGATGGCAAGCTGCGTGCGCAGAATCAGTAAATCAAAGCGCTTCGCCTCCTCGTCGTCATCGACAAATTCAGTCGGCAACTTGGCGACAGTGTTGGCAAGCTCTGCATAGCTGTCGGGGCCGAGCTGCTCCCACGTCTGTGCGCGCGCGAATTTCTCGACCGCTCTGCGCTGCGGCCGCACCACGAAATTATCGATGTTCATTGCCGCAACGATTTGCTGTAGGTGTTCCGCCACCGCCGCGCGCAACGCAGGTTTACTCAGCGAGGCCGTCGGGCTGCCACCACCAACTTCAGCCACCGCAGTAGTTGGCTCCGCATCGAGCTCGGCCATTAACGTCAGGCGCGCTTTGAACAAGCGCGTGCTCAGCGAGTCACTGGCAGCACCATCGCTGAGATCGGGGTTCTGGCTGAAGAATTCGAGATTCTGGCAATAATCGAATAAATAGAAGAACGCTTTATCGTCACCGGGCCCGAACAGATCGGGACACAACCGCGTGCCACGCCCGAGCATCTGCCAGAATTTGGTTTTAGAGCGCACGATTTTGAAGAAAACCAGATTGACCACTTCCGGCACGTCGATACCCGTGTCGAGCATATCGACCGAAACGGCAATGTGTGGCACCTTATCCTTGCTGGAGAAGGCATCGATCAGACTTTGCGCATACGTGGTTTTGTAGGTCACGACGCGGGCGAAATCACCTTTGTAATGCGGGTAGCTTTTATTGAAGCGCTCTTCGATGAAATCAGCGTGAGCGTTGTTCTTCGCAAAAATAATGGTCTTGCCGAGACGATCGCCGCCGGCCACTTTCTGGCCGCGTGTCATCAAATGCGCCAGCACTTTATCAACGGTATCGGTATTGAACAGCCATTTGTTCAGCGCAGCGGGATCAACAAAATCGGGTGTGTCGCCCTCTTCATTCCACTCCAGCGCGTCCCATTGCTCCTTTTCATCTTCGGACAAGTCATCGTAATTAATGCCTTCGCGCTGAAATTTCAGCGGCACAGAAACGGCGCGCGGCGGCACCAGATTTTTATCGGCAACGGCTTCATCGAGCGAATACGCATCGGTGGGCACACCGCTTTCCAGATCGAACAGACCATAGGTATTGCGATCGATTTCGTCTTTGGGCGTGGCGGTAAGGCCTACCAGCAGCGAATCGAAATAATCGAAAATCGCGCGGTATTTTTGGTACACCGAGCGGTGCGCTTCATCGATGATGATGAGATCGAAATGCCCCGCACCGAAACGGCGCTGACCATCGCTGGCATCGTCGATCAATCCCATCATCGTCGGATAGGTGGAAACGAAAACCCGACCTTCGGTGTTTTTCTCGGTGACCAGGTTGACGGGCGCAGCATCGGGCAAATGCTTCTTGAAGGCATTCACCGCCTGATTCACCAGCGCGACGCGATCGGCCAGAAACAAAACGCGCTTGGCCCAATTGCAACGCATCAACAAATCTGCAAGCGCGATCACCGTGCGCGTTTTCCCTGCGCCCGTCGCCATTACTACCAGCGCTTTACGCTGATTATCTTTCTCAAAGGATTCGCTGATGCGGCGTATCGCCCGCGTCTGGTAGTAGCGACCGGCAATATCCGCATTGATTACCGCAGCGGCTAGCGATTTGCGGCTCACGCGGCGCTGAATGGCGAGTTCGAGTTCTGCCTTCTTGAAGAAACCCTGGACGGGGCGCGGCGGATACAGCGCATCGTCCCACAACCAGTGTTCGTAACCGTTGGAATAGAAAATCAACGGCCGCTGCCCGAATTGCTTCTCCAGGCAGTCGGCATACAGCTTCGCCTGTTGCTGTCCAACTTTCGGATCTTTCTTGGTACGTTTAGCTTCAATCAGCGCCAGCGGTTTGCCGTCGTCGCCCCACAGCACATAGTCGACGAAGCCTTTTTCCTCGACATTCGGCATACCGCTGACTTCAATCTCGAAGTTCGTTTTCGCATCGAGCTCCCAGCCCGCCTCTTTCAACAACAAGTCGATAAAGTAATCGCGCGTCTCGGCTTCGGAGTAGTCGTGCGTATCGGGCTGCGTAGCATTGGCTTTCTTGGTGGCGGCGATTTCCTCGCGCAGCTTTTTTAGCTCCTCATCGAGCGCCAGTTTATCGGTAAGCAGCGCGGACAGCTTTTCATCGCGCTCGCGCAATTGAGTTTCGAGCTTTTGCAATTGCTCCGGTGTTTGCGCGGTTGCAGCGGTCGGTTTTGGTAGCAATTCAACTGAAAAACGCAGGCTGCCATCGGGCCGCGCGCGCTGGCCGTAATTGCGCGCGAGCCAGAAGCAGACATGAAACAACTCGCGCGTCGTCGTCACGGCATCGCTCGGCGCAATTTTGCGGCTGCTGTGCACGGCGAGATTGCCGACATCCTTTAACACTTTAGCCTTGGTGAAAATTGCATCGCCAACGGTCTTGCGAAATGTCGGCTCGTGAATCAACGCGGAGAGATTATCCTGATACGGCAGGCGCAGGGTTTTATCGTGCTTGTACAACCATGCCACGGCGATTTCGAGCGCACGCCGCGCATAAAAACACGAGGCGCGCGCATCGGTATTGGCCAAACCTTCCGCCTGAGTAGCGGCTTCATGCAGCGTAGCCCATTCGGGCTGGAGGAAGGCGAAGTTGCTCATTGTTATCCGTGACTCCCGCGTCGCTATCTTCTTTTTTTAATTCGTGCCGGCCCGATCAATTGCCGAGCGACGCTGTAATAAAACCTTCCGCTGAAAGGGCGCGAATCACACCCCTTATAAGGTAGTTGTTGCTGAACCCGATGCTGTATTGTCGACTGCCTTCGGTGAGCGGCTGCAACATCTTTCGTTCTACCAGTTTTCTGATCTGATAAGTGCGCTGGGCTGCATTCAAGTTAGGCATGGCCACGGCGAGGTCGGCGGCCTTGGCAATACCCGCATTCACGGCAGCCTGCAAAATCTGTTCTTCCTGCTTAGTGATCAATTCCCGCTCGCGAGCATAGGCTAATGCGGGCAGCAGAATTTGTTCGCGCAGATAGGTAAAGTCAGTCAATCGGTCTACTTTGCGCAATTCGGCCAGTATGCCCTGCAGCACATAGCTACACCAAGCCTCAAGGCCTTCGCGCGTGCCATTGTCCGCTGCGGCCAGGCGGGCGTAGTAAAGATCGCGGTCATTGCAAAAAACGGCAGTGGGATTCAAAACCCGTCCGCCAGTCTTGACGTTAAAGCCGTACTTGATCAACAACGCATACGTCAGCAGACGCACCACCCGGCCGTTGCCATTGCCGAAGGGATGAATCCAGCTAAAGCGATGGTGCGCCAGCGCCACTTTCATCAGATCATACTTGGGCGCGGTTTCTGAGTTGACGAAGGCCACCAGCTCTTGCATGTACTGCGGAACCAGAATGGGCTCGGGCGGCAGATGTGCGGCCTGCGCGATGGCGACCTGCGTTTGCCGGTAAGCTCCCGGCGTGGCATCGCCCTCGCGCTCCAGATTCTGCACCGTGAGTGCATGCAGCTCGCGGATGAATTGCTCGCTGAGCGGTTCACCCGGCTGGAAGTGCTCTTCGATATAGGACATAGCCATTTCGATATTGGCCATTTCCAGCAACTGATCGGTGGGCGTCTGTGCGGCGCCATCCAACCGGCTTTCCACGTAATCCGCCAGCGTGGTGTGATTGCCCTCGATGCGGGCGGAGCCGAGACTCTCCAGCATATGGAAGATACTCTTCAGCTGGAAGAACACCGGGCTGGGCGTACTGCCGTGCAATTGCAGCCGGCGCAAATGCTCCAGCTCCGTGACCACATCCACCAGGGGGGAGTCGAAAGCCGGGTTTAGCAGGCGTAGATCGTAGTGGTTAAATGCAGGCATAACGGGAATTATCTGTAACCGGCGCCGTAGATATCTCAAATGTAGCCCAAAAATACCAATAAAATCAATTGGATTTCTACACCCAACAGAAAGATTATCTTTATTTCTCCGATATCGGTATCCGTAATGGGCGTCCAGCGTAACTTTAATTTGGCTCGAATACCGCCATCACCTGATACTCAGCCGCCTGTGCTGGGAACTGATGAGATCGCTTATTCAGAGTTCACCGCGAAAGGCGCGGTGTTGGAGGGATGCGAACAAGCTTTCAAACTCCATTTCTGACGCATTTTGTGTCGCTTGAATAGATTCTATTGCTCGCACTCTATGAATAAATAGTTGCTGGTGCTGAAGCGATGGAATGGGTATTCGAAAGCCTCGTATTTGTTCGAAATTTAGTCCTGGCTTAGTCTGACCATACTGTGCCTTCGCAATCTGGCGCTGACCTCCTGACGCAAGACTTAGATAATGAGATAGAAAATACGGATCAAGGAGGTCACGCTTCACACGGAGTATTGCGACATGCTGACTTATATACGCGCCCTCTAAACTGTCCGGTGCGGTTGCAACACGCCCGATTAATGAGCCAGTAATTGTTAGCAAAACGTCACCTGATTTTACTTCTGTACGTTTCGCCTCTGCATTCGATGGAGCCTCTACGAATACCGCGTCTGCTTCACTGATATGATTCATCTGCACATCGAGCGAGCGGACAAATCTACTTCCTGTGTTGGCATAATACTTAGCCCACCCTCGACCGCCACTCGTCAAAAAAGTTAAGTAGTCACCAAGCTGAACAGTTTTGGTATTTTGATCACCATCTGTCCCCCCCCCAAACATCTCAACAAAGATCGACTGCGTGAGACTATCCAGTTGCGCGAGTGCTTCGCGGCGTTTGGCTCGAAGCGCATCGGCCTGATCGAGAATAGCGGCGATGCGGAGTTGTTCCGAGATGGGTGGGACGGGTATTTCAAGCTGTCCAAATTTCGACTTATTGACAATTGCGATCGTAGTCGCTGGGGCCATTAGCTGCAGTTTTGGCTTAAGCATTTTGCACGCATAGTAGCCGAATTTTGGATAGATTTTCGTCTGATCAAATTCGATCGAATTAATTTGTTGGTTTGTAACAACGGCTCTACCAGCAATACCAATCTTTCCTAAAGAGCCAATACAGCAAACCAACACTGCGTCCTTTTGAAGCAATCGACACTGGCTAGCACCCGCTGTAGAAAGTGTTCTTGGGGAGCTCATAATCGGCAGACTTGCGTCTAACTCCGCGGGGGTAACAAATGGAATATCGCCACTCCAGTTTTTATCTTCCGATGTAAGTGGTGTTGATCCCGTTTGAATAATACCTAGTGCGGAAAGTGGCCGCTGCCGATATTTCACGAAAGCATACCCTCAAGCTCCCTCATCCCCCGCTGGATTTCCTCCTCCAAATTCGCCAGCTTCGCCAAAATTTCTTTCGGCGGCAAATGTTCAACCTCTTCATGCACCACTTCCTTGTAGCGATTGATCGACAGATCGTAACCATTCGCGGCGATATCGGCTATCGGAACGCAGAAACTTTGTTCAGTGCGGGCGCGCTTGCGTTCGCTTTTATCGCGCTTAATCCAGCGGGACAGCACATCCGGCAGATTATTCTTGGCGTGCTCAGCTTCGTTCAATACAACACTCGGAGTGCTGCCAAGTTTTTCTTCGGGCAATAGCGGCTGTCGTTTGTCATCCAGACTCCAACCATCGGCCTGCATATCGTAAAACCAGACATGATCAGTGCCGCCAGAGTTGGTTTTGGTAAATAACAGAATGGCGGTCGATACACCCGCATATGGCTTGAATGCGCCCGACGGCAGCGATATCACCGCATCGAGTTTTTGTTCTTCCACAATCAAGCGCCGCAATTCCTTGTGCGCATTCGATGAGCCGAACAACACGCCATCGGGCACGATAATGGCCGCGCGCCCGCCCGGTTTCAGCAAGCGCAAAAACAACGCGAGAAATAACAGCTCGGTTTTTTTAGTTTTGACGATGGTAAGCAAATCCTTTGCGGTGTTTTCGTAATCGAGCGAGCCCGCAAACGGCGGATTGGCGAGAATCAGCGAGTATTTTTCTTCATCGCCGGCGTGATCTTCGGCCAGCGAATCGCGATAGCGAATATCGGGATTATCGACGCCGTGCAGCGCCAGGTTCATGCTGCCGATACGCAACATAGTGTTATCGAAATCGTAGCCGTGGAACAGGCCATGGTGAAAATGCTCGCGCAACTTGTCATCGCGTAACATTTCCGGGTGCTGCTCGCGCAGGTATTCGCCCGCCGCCACCAGAAAACCGCAGGTGCCGCTGGCCGGATCGCAGATCACATCCTTCGGCACTGGCGCGGTGAGCTCCACCATCAATTTGATGATATGCCGTGGCGTGCGGAACTGGCCGTTCTGCCCCGCCGATGCAATCTTGCCGAGCATGTATTCGTAAATATCGCCCTTGGTATCACGATCCTCCATCGGCACATGGTCGAGCAGATCCACCACCTTGGCGAGCAGCGCGGGGGAAGGAATAGTAAAACGCGCATCGCGCATATGATGAGCGTAAGTCGAGTCATCGCTCGCAACGCCAGTTCGCAGAAACGGGAAGACGTGCTCGCCCACCACTTTGAACATTTCCGCCGGTGCGAAGTTCTTAAAACGCGACCAGCGCAGGTCGTTGTAGTCGCGCCCCCGGTCGTCACTGCCTTCCGGAAAAATGCGACGCTGAATCGGCTTTTTCAGCCGCAGGGCCTTGCTTTCTTCGAGCGTGTGCAATTCATCGAGGCGGCGCAGGAACAACAGGTAGGTGATTTGCTCCATCACTTCGAGCGGGTTCGAGATGCCCCCCGACCAGAAGCTATTCCAGATTGAATCGATCTGACTGCGAATTTCACCAGTGAGCATGGAGTTTCCGTTTTGTTTAGTTATTGACTGCGCGTCTCTAGGCTGCGCCCGAGATTGTACTGGTCTTCAGTACCGGCGTCTTGCCGCCTGCATATCACGGATGGTTTTTGCATGGCTTTCTGGCACTGAGAAGGACCTAAATGATGTGTAGCCTTGCGAGACGAGACAAGGCAAATGCCACTAGCCAACCCTGCACGAAATTTGAACCGCACGTTATCGCGGAGTTTACATAAGCTTTAGAAGCAATGAACATCAGATCATCGAGAACAGTGGACTTACGTCGTCTAACCATCCGTGGAACCCTTTTGAAAATCTACAATAGAAAAAGTCGACCAAACATAGAGCCATCAAGCGAAAGATACCAATCTCCATTGCTAGCCCTTATCGACTCACAATTACGACCTCAATTTAAGTTTACATTTTTTATTATTTGCGGCATTTTTCGCCGCTCGATAAGCGCTTTACAAACCTGGCAAGGAATAAACTTGGGCAGGTTTTATATGGAAACCTATAACTGAAATCGCCGCTCTCAGGCGTTGAAGTCAAACCGATAGCTAAGAAGCAATGGCTAATAAATCATTGGCTACGATGCTGACTATGTGCAACTACAAGCAAATGGCGGCTACAGGGGTAGGATCAAAGCGAGAATCAAATTTATTGCGTAGTTTTCTGATCGACATCGATACAAAATTACTTTGCATCAGATCATTGATTTTCAATCGAAAATTGGTAGGACCGAGCGGGGTCGAACCGCTGACCTCCACCATGTCAAGGTGGCGCTCTAACCAACTGAGCTACGGTCCTATATAGGGTTGCCGCTGTGTTGCCGGGCAGGTTCGCAGCCGAGAGCGGTTGCGAAGGTCCGCGATTTAAAAAGAAACGGCGGCAAAATGCAAGTTGTTTTGAGAAACCCGCCTCATTTAGCCTAAGTTTTGGGCATTCCGCCGCTTATTCGTTCAGGCCGATCTCTCAGCCCAATGCCGCCACGCTCTTTACCAATAGACGGATCAGTTCCGCCTGGCGCGAGACGCCGGTCTTGGCGAATATCGCCTTCAGCTGCGTGCGCGCGGTGTGGGTGCTGATATGTAGCGCAGCGGCGGCATCCTGCAGTTGCAGGCCGTGGCTGAGTTGCGTGGCGAGCGCCGCTTCGGCGCGCGTCAGGCCGAATAGCTGGGACAGTGTTTGTTCGCTGGCTTCGCCGCGTTGCGCGGGATCGCTGATAAATACCGCGACCGCCGGCGCGTGCTGCCCTTCCGACCACGCATACTGCGGTACCAGGCGCACCAGCAAACCCAGATCGGGACGCCCCGACGGCCGCTGCACGCGCAACGCCTGCACTACCGCCGGCTCGTTGTTGCGGCTGTTTTCCAATACGCGCTGGATGATCGCCTTTAATTCGCGGCCGATGCGCGCATCGGATAGCTCCAGTTGCCGCTGACGAATTTGCAACCCGTCCTGTTCGTCGAGAATCTGGCTGGCCAATAAATTCGCTTTCAGAAACAGGCCGTGTTCGTCGAGCAGAATTGCGCCCACCGCCAGTTGTTCGACTGCGCCGGCAAATAGATCGCGCTCGGAAGTCATGCGCGATAGGCGCGCGTGAATATCGATAGCGCATTCGAGGTGCGGCACGATCAATGCGCACAGCGCTTTGTCGCGCTCGCTGAACGGCGCTTCGCTCGGGCCGCGAATAAACCGCAGCCGCGCCTGAAACGCCGTCGGCGCGCCGATATCCGCACCCAGAATATGCAGCACGCCGGCCGGCTCGAGATAGTGACGATAGAATTCGCTGGCGCGCAACTCGCTGTCCGGCACCAGCTCCTGCAACGTCACGACTTTACCGGGCGGCAGATTGACGAACGGGTCGAGCGAAAAAAATTGTTCGCGATAGGCCAGCGCCTGCCAATCGTTCGGATCGGCGAGTTGCACGGAGACGCTGGCATCGGCACCGTGCTCGGGACGCAGTTGATTGAGAATGACGCCGCGATCGCCCGCGGCCGGCGGGCGCAACGTCAGCGAAATGACTTTGGCATCGAACAGCGCGCGGCATAGCGGCAGAAATGTCTGCCACGGAATCGTTTCGAGCGGCCCGCGATACAGTGCCGCGATCAGCCGATCATATTCGCTCTGCGGCAGCGATTTATTCATTGGGCAATCGCACGCGCGATGACAAACGCGGCGACCGCCGCAAGTCCGCCGACCAGGGTGGTCTGCAGCGCGCTGCGCGCAAACGGCACGGTCAGGCCGTCGGCCATGCCGATCACCACATCGCGCAGCGCATCGCCCGCCGTAAAATGTTTTTCGGTGTGGGCATGAATCGGCATACTGGGCTCCAGAATAAAACTCGCGAGTTCGGCGCGGTCGATCGCTCATAATACCGATATCGTATTCTCTTGGGCAGCGTAACAGGCGTGGGGGAAAGGCAAAATCGGGTTGGCAAAGCGAGGCCACGCTGTTTATTATTCCGTACATAATTTTAATCGCGACACGCTCGGCGCACTATTTGCGCCAGAGCACTGCATAACACTTTTCGTCGCCGACACTGTAGCGTCACTTCTTACTGGCGACCCACTTCGGATGATGGGATGGACTCGATTGCGCTACTGCTGCGCCGCCTGTGCGCACTGCTATTACTGATCGCCAGCATCGCTATCTGGATGCGTCACAGCGATGTGATCGAATTAATCGCGCGGCAGCGGCCGGTATTATTCGGCCGCTACTCGCAGGGCCATTTCGGCGTGCTGCTTATTTTAACGCCGGTATTGTGGGCGCTCGCCGCCGCGTCTCGGCAGTTGCAACAAATCGTTAAGCTCAGCCGCGAACATGGCGCACTGCCGATTTTTATTTATGCGCCGAGCGCGCCGCATGTAATACTGCCCCTGGTCGAGCAAGCGATACCCGCGCAGCAGTTGCGAAATTTCGCCGCTTACAAAAGCGAGCATTTACCGGCGGCGGAAGCATTCAAGCAACAGGTATTTAGCAATCTCGATAGCGAACAGCAGGTCGTCATGGACTTTTGCCAGCAGCAGGTCGATTGCCTGGCGCTGACCGACGCGCTGCGCAATGCCAGCGCGAGCGGCCAGCAAACCTACTTTACTTACGATCAGCATTGGACGCCGCTGGGCCATGTCGTCGCCGCCAGCGCCATCGAAATTTTTTTACGGGAAAAAAATCTGTTGTGAGTGCGCTTGCAGCACAAACCGTTTCCCTAACTTGAGTGTCGCATGAACAAAGATATCGGTTACGCGGTGGCCGCCTACGCCATCTGGGGTTTATTTCCGATCTATTGGCGCCTGCTCAGTCATATACAACCGCTGCAGTTGATCAGTCACCGCGTGGTATGGTCGTGGTTGATTCTGACCGTCGTGGTGCTGGCGACGCGCCAATGGCAAAACTTTCGGCGCGCCATCACATCGCGCCATGCACTGCTGGTGTATTTCGGCACGGCGATTTTAATCAGCATCAATTGGCTGGTTTATGTTTGGGCCGTCAATAATGGTTTTATTATCGAAACGAGTCTGGGCTATTTCATCAATCCGCTGATCAGCGTGTTGCTGGGCGTTGTGTTGCTGCGCGAACGCCTGCGACCGTGGCAATGGCTGCCGGTCGGTCTGGCGGCGGCCGGCGTCGCACATCTCACCTTCAACTATGGTTCGCCACCGTGGATCGCATTGGTTCTGGCATTCTCTTTCGCCGGCTATGGCCTGCTGAAAAAAACCGCGCCGCTCGGCTCGTTGTACGGCTTAACGCTGGAGACCGGTATTTTGCTGATACCGGCGCTGGCCTTTTTACTGTACTGCGAATTTAACGGTAGTGGCGCATTTCTGCATAGCTCCGCCACAGCGCCCAATGCCTGGTCGGATTTATTGCTGGTGTGTTCGGGATTACTGACCACCGCGCCGCTGTTATTGTTCGCGGCCGCCGCGCCGAATATTCCGCTGTCGCTGATGGGTATCCTGCAATATATCGCACCGACGCTACAGTTCCTGCTCGGCGTGCTGATCTATAACGAACCGTTCGATCGGCACCGCCTGATCGGTTTCGCGCTGGTGTGGAGCGCGCTGATCATTTTCAGTATCGGCGGTTTTGTTACGCACCGCCGCAATCGGCAACACGCCTTGAAAATTATCTAGCCCGTTTTTCTGTGCCGCTAAATCCTTGCAGCCCTAACCTTGTAAAAATATTGCGTAACTTTTAACGCTACGCTCAGCGTCTCCCTTTAGGCCCTATGGGTCCTACTACGCAGGGGAGCAAGACTGAACACGAGCTCGTCGCCTGTTTTATTGCAGAACGTAGGGCGTAATAAGTGAAGCGCATTGCGCCGCAGCCGTTCCGCAGAAGAAAGATCGTGCCACTGCCGGCGCAATGCCCTGCGGTTATTGCGCCCTACGCACTACGATGACACCTCCGCTTTTCCGGCAATTCGAACTCCGTAACTCGGGCAAAGCGGCATTAAATCGTGGCGGGCTCGATCAGTTTTGCAACGCTGCTTTCCGCGCGCCACAATTGCCCGATAATACCGGTCGCTGCAGTCGGCTCCGCACTGGTCCAGAATTGTTCGCTGCCGCGCTGTGGCGTCGCATTCAATAAATTATCGGTTTGCAGGCGCCGCGTCACTTCTTTCGCGACCGCCGCGCCGGTATCGACAATGGCGATTTCAGGTCCGACCAATTGCGCGATCAACGGCCGCAAAAAGGGATAATGCGTGCATCCCAGCACAATCGTATCGGCGCCGCGCGCCAACAACGGATCGAGATAGGACTGCAATAACGCGACGGTGGCGGCGCTGGTCAGATCGTTCGCCTCGATGCATTCGACCAGCCCGGCACAGGGCTGGGTAATCACTTCGGCGCTGCCGGCATAGCGATTGACCAGCGAAAAAAAGCGCGCGCTCTCCAGCGTGCCGGCGGTTGCCAGGACACCGATCACGCCGCTGCGCGTCAATTCCACCGCCGGCTTTATGCCCGGCTCCATCGCCACTACCGGCAGCGTGTAACGCAGACGCAATTCCGCGACCGCCGCGGCGGTAGCCGTATTGCAGGCCACCACCAATAATTTCGCGCCGCGCTCGATCAGAAAATCGGCGATGATAAACGCACGCTCGCAAATCGCCTGCGCGGAGCGAGCCCCGTACGGCGCATACGCGGAGTCCGCCACATACAGAAAATTTTCCGCCGGCAAGGCCGCCCGCAAATGCTGCAATACCGATAGACCACCGATACCGGAATCAAATACGCCAATCGGCGCCGACGCTGCGCCTGTTAACATTGATTTGTCATTGGTTGGTTGTCATAAGTTATTTATCGTCGACTTTCATCATAAATTATTTAGCATCGGCAAGACTGATCGAGGTTTTAAAACAGCGTATAGATAAATGGCGCGATCGCCGAGCCGTGGCCAAAGACGAGCAGTGCGCCGGTGCATAAAGCCGGCGAGATCTTTTAATAAATCCCACATTAGTAGGGCTTCTCCATCTGTGCTTTATCCTGGGCAGCACTGGCAATGCGATAACTGTCCGCGGCGCGCCCGAAGCGGCGCGCCAGCGGATCCCGGCCGAGACCGCGCATAGTCCAGGCAATCGGCACGGCTATATGCAGGGGCCACGACGGCAGCGGTTTATTTTTCAACCACGGCAGCAAGTCTTCGAACAATACCACGACAATAACGGCGAACAAAAAGCCGAATTTGCGCAGCTCTTTGTTATTGCCTTGCGCGTTATTATCGGCTTGCGCGCGCTTATCGACGCGCGTATTTTCCAAGGTTATGGACATGGATTATCGCACGCTGCCGGTTAAATCGAACTCAATCCAGCTCGAATTCATTTTGCCAATCCTCTTGCTCCTCCCACAACGGCTGTTCGTTTTTATACAAAATGACATTTTCCAGCACGAGACAATCCATCTCGGTGCGCATGAAACAGCGGTAGGCATCCTCGGGCGTATTCACGATCGGCTCGCCGCGCACATTGAACGACGTGTTGACCAATACCGGGCAGCCGGTCTGGCGCTCGAAGGTATCGAGCAACGCATAAAAGCGCGGATTGGTCTGCGCATGCACGGTTTGAATGCGCGCCGAGTAATCGACATGCGTCACCGCCGGAATCTGCGAGCGCGGCACGTGCAACTTTTCGATGCCGAACAATTGTTGTTGCGCGGCGGTCATGGCGATGCGCTTTTCCGCGCGCACCGGCGCCACCATTAACATATAGGGACTGCTGCGATCGTGCTCGAACCATTCGCCGACGCGCTCGGCTTTGATCGCCGGCGCGAACGGCCGGAACGATTCGCGGTATTTGATTTTCAAGTTCATCTGCGATTGCATTTTAGCGCTGCGCGGATCGCCGATGATCGAACGCCCGCCCAGCGCGCGCGGACCGAACTCCATGCGCCCCTGGAACCAGCCAACCACTTTTTCCTGTGCCAACACCGCGCTCAGCTCGCTCATCAAAGCCGCATCGTCGAGCTTTTTATAAGGCGCGCCGAGATCATCTAAATACTCGGTAATATTGTCGACGCCGAACCACGGTCCCAGATAGCTGCCGCGCATGCTGTCGCCGCCGGCCGCCGGCACGCGGCGATTGTTGCCGAGATACTCGTACCAAATCGCCAGCGCCGCGCCGAGCGCGCCGCCAGCATCGCCGGCCGCCGGTTGAATCCAAATATCCTTGAACGGGCCCTCGCGCAATAAGCGACCATTGGCGACGCAATTCAGAGCGACGCCACCCGCCAGACACAAATAATCCTGCTTTAATTCGCTGTGTATCGCGCGCGCCAGTTTCAATACGACTTCTTCGGTAACCACCTGTATCGATGCGGCGATATCCATCTCGCGCTGCGTCAACGGGCTTTCCGGCAAACGGCGCGGACCGCCGAACAAATCGTCGAATTTTTTATTGGTCATGGTGAGACCGGTGGCGTAATTGAAATAACGCATGTCCAACCGGAACGTGCCATCGGCTTTAACATCGAGCATATGATCGAAAATCAGATCGACGTATTTCGGTTCGCCGTACGGCGCCAGACCCATCAATTTATATTCGCCGGAATTCACTTTGAAGCCGGTGTAATACGTAAACGCGGAGTACAGTAAACCGAGCGAATGCGGAAAATCGATTTCCCATTGCGGCGTTAAGCGGTTGCCCTCGCCCAACCACACGCTGCTGGTAGCCCATTCGCCGACGCCATCCAGACACAGCACCGCGGCATTGTCGAAAGGACTCGGAAAAAACGCCGAGGCGGCATGCGCCTGATGATGCTCGGTAAACAATAGCTGCGGCAATTGTTTTTCCGCCACACCGCCCAATGCGGCCAGAGCTTTTTTCAACGTGGCTTTGAGATAGAGTTTTTCTTTCAGCCAGACCGGCATCGCCGCGAGAAACGATCTGAAGCCCTGCGGCGCGTAAGCAAGATAGGTTTCCAGCAGACGCTCGAACTTTACTAGCGGCTTATCGTAGAACACGATGTGATCTACATCGGCCAATTTAACGCGCGCTTCCTGCAAGCAATAGGCGATGGCGTTGGCGGGAAATGCCGCATCGTGTTTTTTGCGAGTGAAACGCTCTTCCTGCGCGGCGGCGATAATTTCGCCATCGCGCAACAGCGCGGCGGCGCTATCGTGATAATAGGCGGATAACCCCAGTATAAGCGTTCCCACTCAAATCCCTACGGCGCAAAAGCCGGTAGTTTACCCGCTCGCCGATGAACTGCAAATGTTGCGCGGAATGCCAACATACCGCCATCGATTTAATTTTTACTGGTAATTAAAATGGCTGCACGCGCCGATTTTATGTGCGGTAACACACTGCGGAGGTTGCGCGGCGCCAATAAAAGCGTACCTTATTGAGCGCGCGGGCCGATTTATCGATTGGCCCATCTGGGAGGATACCGAGATGGCAACAGACCGAACCGATTTACGAACCGAGTCAGTATCAGAACTGCAACCGAGCAACGGGGCAGCACACAGCTCGCACGCCGCCACCGAAGCCGCCGCGCGCGTGGCGCACGACTTTGTCGATCGCGTCGCTAAGCTGGCGGAAGAATCCGAAGTGCGCATTCGCAACGCCACGCTGAACGCCGAATATTCATTGAAGGAATCGTTCGATACCGCGCGCATGAAAAGTCTTGCCGCCAAGGAGTCGATCGGCGATCTCGTGCAGCGCCATCCGTGGGCCGCGGTCGGTATCGCCTTTGGCGTCGGCGTGCTGTTATCGACGCTAGCCCAGCGCGGGGATAAGGCTGACTAATGAGGACACCCGCCGAACAAGAGGCGAGCGCCGCGGCCAGTAGTGAGACCCGTAGTACGGAAAGTAGTACGGAAAGTGTCGAAACCAATAGCGAGACGAGTGCCGAAAGCGGTAGCGAGAACAACTCACCCGCATTGTCGCTGTTGTTCGATCGCTGGGTCGCGTCCATCCGTATAGCGGCGAACCGCTGGCTAACGGTCGCTGCGCTGGAAGCGCGCCTAGCCGCGCTGAATCTGACGTTGATGTTGATCGTTGCAGTCGCCAGCGGCCTCTTGCTGGCATCGGCGTGGATCGCATTGTTCGCCGCCATCGTCGCCAGTCTGCATGCGCTGGGTCTGACCTGGCATCTGGCTTTGTTATTGGTCGCGCTGGTCAACTTTATACTTGCGCTGCTCGGCTTCCACTACATCAATCGCATGAGCAACCATTTGATCTTCAATACGTTAAGGGCGCTGGTCGCCGAACCGGAGCAACACCATGCGGATAATCTCGCTGGACATCCTGCTGGGGACACCACGTCTAAAGCGCCACATTGAAGCCGAGCGCGCAAAACTACAAGACGATCTCGCGGCATTACACGCCGACGCACAGCTATTGCGCAACGGTATTGCGGAGACGGCTACTTCGCTACCGGCGCTGGCCATCGCCGGTTTGAGCGGTTTCGCGATCGCTAAAATCGCGCGCGCGCCGCGCCGCAGCAAAGCCGCCGAAGCTGCTTCCGACAGCGGCGGCGGCCTGATCGGCACGCTTTGGTGGCAGGTGTTGGTGCCGATGGGCTTCAGTTGGATTCAGGCCCGATTGACGCCGCTCCATGGCGCCGAGTCCGACGAACCCGCGCGCCCAAGTCACCCGCCCAAGTAAGTAAGGCGCCGCCGATCAAGCGTCCCCTGTTCTTACGTCAGTTCTTACGTCAGATTTTCGCGCAGCCATTTCAATACATCGTCGTGATGCGTTTTGGTATTGACCTTCGCCATGATATGTCCGAGTTTGCCGTCCTTATCGATGATAAAAGTCGTGCGCAGCAGACCCATGAATTCGCGGCCCATGAATTTTTTCATACCCCAGCAGCCATACTTATCCGCCACTGCGTGATCCTCATCGGATAGCAGGGTGAAATTCAGATGCTCCTTGTCGATAAATTTCTGTAGCTTGGCGACCGGATCGGGGCTCACGCCCAACGCGATCGCATCGAGCTTCGCCAACTCTTTCTGACTGTCGCGCAGACCGCAAGCCTGCACCTTGCAGCCCGGCGTCATCGCCCGGGGATAAAAATACAGCACGACATTTTTGCCGCGAAAATCTTTTAAGCTGACTTTGGCGCCGGTTTGATCCAGCAGCGTAAATGCCGGCGCCAGATTGCCAATTTTTGGATGCGTCATGTTTGCTCTCTCTGTTGATCGATGCTGGTTATACGGCGCATAGCGCTGCCGCTAAGCGTCGAGCTGGTCGCCGCTGGAGTCTTTCTCTTGCAATAAAGTGTCCGGCAATACCGCGTCCGCCAACAGTTCAACCTCGTTGTCGGCGCGCTCGAGCAATTCGCTCGGTAAGGTACGTTTGGTTTTCGCGCCCAGCTTGGCCAGATCGTTGACGCGTTTCACCATATTGCCCTTGCCGCGCGCCAGGCGATCGAGCGTCTGCTCGTAAGCACCCTGCGATTTATCGATCAAACGACCCACCTCCTGCAAGGACTCCAGCACCAGCGCGAACTGGTCGTGCAATGCGCCGGCCTGCTTGGCGATTAATTCGGCATTGCTGTTTTGCCGCTCGTAGCGCCAGATCGTCTGCACGGTGCGCAACGTCGCCAGCAGCGTAGTGGGACTGACGACGATGATATTTTTTTCGTAGGCGCTGCTGAATAAACCGGGATCGCTCTCGAAGGCCGCCAGAAATGCCGCCTCGATCGGGATAAAAATCAGCACGAAATCCAGGCTGCGGATACCCGGCAAGTTTTCGTATTGCTTGATGCTCAGGCCATCGATATGCGCGCGCACCGCGGCGACATGCAAGCGCAGCGCGGCGGCACGCTCGGCCTCGTCTTCCAGCGTGCAGTAGCGCTCGTAGTGGATCAGCGCGACTTTGGAGTCGATGACGATATCTTTATTGTCCGGCAGGTGCACCACCACATCGGGATAGCGCCGCCGTCCTTCGTCGCTAGTCATCGCCAGTTGCGTTTCGTATTCGTGGCCCTTGCGCAAACCGGATTCTTCCAGCACGCGCGCCAATACCACCTCGCCCCAATTGCCCTGCGCTTTGTTGTCGCCCTTCAAGGCGCGCGTCAGATTCAGCGCTTCCTGACTCATGCGCTGATTCAATTCCTTCAGATGCTGCAGCTCGGTGCGCAGCGAGGTGCGATCCTGGCTGTCTTTGTCGTACACGGTATCGACGCGTTTGCGAAACTCGCTCAATTGTTCGCGCAGCGGGTTCAGTGTGCCGTCGATATTGGTTTTATTCTGCTGCGCGAAACGCTCGGACTTTTCCTCGAAAATACGCTGGGCCAACACTTGAAACTCGTGCCCCATCTGCTGCTTGGCGTCGTTGAGCAGTTTTGCCTGCTCGGCGGCCGCGCGCGCGCTTTGCTCGACGCTGCCGCGCAGCGTCGCCAGCTCTGTCTGCAAAACCAGCTCGCGCTGCTGCAACTGCGCGATGCGTTGCTCCTTGTCATCGAGCACTGCGCGCAGTTGCAGCAGTTCGCTCTGGCGCTGACGCTGTATCACTAAGGTGAAGCCCAGCGCCACTGCCAATGCAGTTACCGCCAGCCAAGCTATCGAGGTCAATTCGAGCATCGATTCATCTATCCTGTGTAGAGTGATCCTGTTGTGAAGAGTGGTCGGCGGCACGTTGCAGCCAGCCGCGCCAACTGGGATCGATGCCGGAGGCGCGCACCGGATAAGAACCGTTCCTGCGATCGGCAAAAAACTCGCGCAGCGTTTCCACGATCACCGGAAACGCCAACTCCTGCCAGGGAACTTCATGTTCGTGAAACAACGCTACGGCGGAACTCTCCGGTCCGATGCCATACTCTCCGCCCACCAGCTCGCCGCGGTAGAACATATACACTTGATTGATATGCGGCAGATCGAAGACGCGATATAGCATCTCATGATCGATGCGCGCCCGCGCCTCCTCCCAGGTTTCCCGCAGCGCGCCCTGCAGCGTGGTCTCGCCGTTCTCCATAAAACCGGCCGGCAGCGTCCAAAAATCCCTGCGCGGCTCGATCGCGCGCCGGCATAGCAACACGCGCTCGCCGTAGACCGGCAGACTGCCGACAATCAAGCGTGGATTTTGATAGTGAATGGTGTGGCAGTGGCCGCATACATAGCGCTGGCGATCGTCGCCGGCCGGAATCCGCAACTCGACCGGATGCCCGCAGTGGCTGCAAAACTTCATACTGACCGCTCGCTAAATGGTGATCGGCGAATCATACACGGCGCACCGCCGCTTTTCAGTCGCGAAATGGCTTTTTCAATAGCCAAATGGCTGGATCGGATATTTGATAAAACCTCTTCCTTGTGCCATTACTTGATGCACAGATTGCTGAGTAGATTTCCCCCTTCAACCGGCACAGGCGATTTTTCATTTTGTTGCAGTCGATCGTTCAGCGTTTGCTATCCCTCGCACTAATTTTTGGCGCCTTTGTCATGGCGCCGGCAGGCCAGGCCGACGATACGGTGGCCGTACCGATTCTCGCCTACCACCGCTTCGGCCCGACCGTCGCCGACAGCATGACGGTGACCACGCCGGTGTTCGAGGCGCAGCTGAAATTTCTCAAAGATAACGGTTACACCGTCATTCCGCTGCGGGCGCTGGTCGATTATCGGCTCGGTAAAGCGCCGCCACCGCCGCCGCGCGCGGTGGTGATCACCTTCGACGACGGTCATCGCTCGGTCTACGAAGTCGCACTGCCGTTGATCAAGCAATACCACGTGCCGGTTACGTTATTTATTTACCCGTCCGCTATATCCAATTCGCATGCACCGTACGCGATGACCTGGGAACAGTTGCAGGAGTTGGTCGGCACCGGCTTGTTCAGCGTGCAATCGCATACCTATTGGCATCCGAACTTTAAGCAAGAAAAGAAACGTCTAACGCCGGCGGAGTACGACAAAATCGTCGCCACTCAGCTACAAAAATCGAAAGCCGTGTTGGAAAAACGCTTCGGCGGCAACATCGATTTATTAGCCTGGCCGTTCGGTATTTACGACGATCAACTACTCGACAGCGCGAAGAGCGCCGGCTATGTCGCCGCTTTTAGCATCGACGGTCGGGCGGATCGCGCTCAGGATCGCCCGCTGGCGATGCCGCGCTTTTTAATGAATAACTCGCAGCAGGGAAAAATTTTCGCGCAGATGGTTGCAACGCCCGAGCATAAGGTCGCAACGGCGAATTAATTTTGTAAATTGCGACGCCGTTCACGGCGCCGGGTCTACACTTGATAAGAACAGTTTTTTACCGACGAGTATTTTCTTACTCGCGGCACTCTAAGCAGTACTCTAATTTAGCCAGGTGACCTGTGAAAACGCTCAAAGTCGTATTGTCCACCGTATTAGCTACTACCCTTTCTCTTCCTGTCTACGCGCTCACTATCAACGGTAAAGTCATCGATGCGACGACGCGCAGTCCGCTCGAGGGCGCCTTCGTGACGCTCGGCAACAGCAGCGCGCAAACCGACAAGAACGGCGCATTTAGCATCGACGGCGAAGGCAGCGAGTTGCGCGCCCGCGCCTACGGTCATGCGCGCGCCTCGTTAGCGCCCAAGACCGCCGCGAACGACACCACGGTGATCGAGTTAAAACCGTTTACGCCGCAGGGCATTTATCTGTCGGCGTACGGCATCAGCAGCATGAAGCTGCGCCACTCGGCGCTGGATATCGTCAAGGATACGCAAATCAACACGTTTGTTATCGATCTTAAAACCGACACGGCGCTTGTCAGCTACAAAACGGCAGTGCCATTAGCCGGTGCGATCGGCGCACAAAAAATGGTGCTGATGAAAGATATGCCGCAGATGATTGCCGATTTGCATGCGCAGGGCATTTATACCATCGGCCGCATCGTAACCTTCAAGGACACCTTGCTGGCGCAGGCACACCCCGAATGGGCGGTTAAAAATGCCGCTGGCGGCGTCTGGAAGGATCGCGAAGGCCTGTCGTGGGTCGATCCATTCCATCGCGAAGTGTGGGAGTACAATGCCGCACTCGCCGAAGAGGCGGCGAAAATGGGCTTCGATGAGGTGCAATTCGATTATGTGCGCTTTCCCGACACGCGCGGCTTAGTGTTCTCGCAACCGAACAACGAACAGAACCGTGTCGAAGCCATCAACGGCCTGCTCACCCTGGCACGCCAAAAGCTGGCCCCCTACAACGTGTTTTTATCGGCGGATATCTTCGGCTATGTCGCGTGGAATACCAACGACACCGAAATCGGTCAGCGCATAACCGATATGGTGGCGCACGTCGATTATGTATCGCCGATGCTCTACCCCTCCGGCTTCCAGTTCGGTATTCCTGGTTATCGGGACCCAGTCGCCAACTCGCACGAAATTGTTTATCGTACGCTGGAGCGCGCGCGCGAACGCGCCGGTGTGCCGGCGGTGCGCTTCCGCCCGTGGCTGCAGGCATTCAAAGATTATGCATTCGACCGCCGCCACTTCGGCGCGGCCGAGATTCAACAGCAAATCAGCGCCGCCAACCGTTTCGGCAGCAATGGTTATCTGTTGTGGAATCCGCGCAATGTCTATGCGGCGGATACCATTAAAACGCCGCCGCCCACCATGACGGCATCCAAGTGATGTCTTTGAATAGTGGTCTTTATATAGTTGGTAATAGCATGGCCCAGTGGTGAAAAGCCCAACGCTGCTAACACTCCTACTCTGTTTCACGGCGCTTTGTTGCGGCGCGCAGGAATCCAGCGCGCCGCCGCTACGCGCCGCCGACCTCGAACACATCGATCAAATCGCTCAGGCCCAGGTGCGCGCCGGCAAAATTCCGGGCGCGGTCGTATTGGTCGGCAACGGCGACCGCATTCTCTATCGCAAGGCATTCGGTTATCGCGCGCAGCAACCGAAAAAGCTGCCGATGACGACCGATACGATTTTCGATCTGGCATCGGTTACCAAAGTCATCGCCACCACCACCGCAGTCATGCAATTGGTGGAGCATGGCCAACTGCAGCTCGACGATCCGATAGCGAAGTACTGGCCGGAGTTCGCGGCCAATGGCAAAGCGCAGATTACCGTGCGCCAGGCCCTAACCCACTACACCGGCCTGCGCCCCGACCTGCCCCTCGGCGGCAATTGGACCGGCTATCGCAACGCGCTGGAAATGATTGCCGCCGAACAGCCGCAACGAGCGCCCGGCAGCGCCTACGAATACAGCGACATCAACTTTGAAATACTCGGCGAGCTGGTGCGGCGCGTCGCCGGCCAACAGTTGGATCTGTATTGCCAAACCCATATTTTCGCGCCGTTGGGGATGCGCGACACGGGCTTTCGACCGGCCGGCGAGTTACACGACCGGATCGCGCCCACCGTGTATTGGCGCAAAAAAATTATCTGGGGGCAGGTCAACGATCCGACTGCATTCCGCATGGGCGGCGTCGCCGGTCACGCCGGTTTATTTTCGACCGCCGACGATCTTGCGTTATTCGCGCGCATGCTGCTAAACGGCGGTAGTCTGCGCGGCACCACCATTCTCGGACCGGCCACCGTCGCGCAAATGACCTCGCCGCAAGCGCTGCCGGACCGCAACCGGCAACGCGGGCTCGGCTGGGATTTGGAGGCACCGCTGGGCCACCGCAATAACATATTGGTGCCGCCGGGCTTCTACGGTCATACCGGCTACACCGGCACTTCGATCTGGATCGATCCCGTCACCGCAACCTATGTGATTATTCTGACTAATCGCGTGTACCCGAACGATACCGGCGATGTGGTAGCGCTACGCAACGGTATCGCCGATACGGTGACCGCCGCGCTGGCGGTACCCGGCGCGCAACAAATGCCCATCGCCGCTAAACCTTTGAGCGCCATACCCTTGGACGCTAGGGGCAGCGCAACCAGTAGTCCAACCACGAGCGAGGTGCAGAGCGGCCTGGATGTCATCGCCGCGCAACGCTTCGCGCCGCTCGCGGGGCTTCGCATCGGCTTGATCACCAATCATTCGAGCCTCGATGCGCAGGGCCGGCGCGCCATCGATCTGCTGCGCAAAACGCCGGGTATTAAACTGACGGCAATTTTCAGCCCCGAGCATGGACTCGACGGTAAACTCGATGAAAAAATCGCCTCGAGTGTCGAGGCCAGCAGCGGCCTGCCGATCTACAGCCTATACGGCAAAACCTTGCGACCGACGCCGCAGATGTTGCAGGGTGTGGATGCGCTGGTATTCGATATCCAGGATGCAGGCGTGCGCTTTTATACCTACATCAGCACCATGGCCTATTGCATGGAAGCCGCGGCGGCGGCCGGCATTCCATTTTATGTGTTCGATCGCCCGAATCCGATCAATGCGGAATTCGTGCAGGGGCCGGTATTGGATCGCGACATCAAATCCTTCACCGCCTATTTTCCGCTGCCGGTGCGCTACGGTATGACCCCCGGCGAGTTGGCCAGCTTATTCAATGTCGAAAATCATATCGGCGCCGATTTGCGCGTGATCAAAATGCAGGGCTATCAACGCACCAGTTGGTACGATCAAACCGGCTTGCGCTGGGTGAATCCTTCGCCGAATCTGCGCTCGCTGACGCAAACCGCGCTCTATCCCGGCGTCGCGATGATCGAAGGCGCCAACGTCAGCGTTGGCCGCGGCACCGGGACACCGTTTGAAGTATTCGGCGCTCCGTGGGTCGATGGCAGGCAACTGGCGAATTATTTGAATAGCCGCAAAATTGCGGGTGTGGAGTTCACCTCCACAACCTTCACGCCGTACGAAAGCAACTATCACCACCAGTTGTGCCATGGCGTGCGCATCGCCCTGGAGAATCGCAATATTCTGGACGCGCCCGCACTCGGGATCGAAATCGCCAGCGCGCTGCATGCGCTGTATCCGCAACAGTTCACCTTGGGCGACACGCTGGGTATGATCGGCGCGCGCTCGGTGCTGAGCGCGATCAGGGCCGGCGAGGATCCGCGCATTATCGCCGCGAATTGGCAAAACCCGCTCGCCGACTTTCGGCAGATGCGCGCCAAGTATCTGCTTTATTAGCTCTGCGGCCACTCTGCAATTAGCGCGTATAAAAAAGCCGGCGAGTGCCGGCTTTTTTGTTTGCAACAATTTAGTTTCTTTGTAGTGGCTATCTTTATCGACTGTAACTTGTGGATCGCAGCGCTAGCGCAGTACTGGTATCACAGCGCTAGCGATTCTCTCCAGCAGCGCTTAGTGTGCGACGCGCGCATTGCCGTTGACCGTCATGATGCGCACGCGATCGCCGATGCGGAATACTTCGCCCTCCGCCACCTCCTGTACATACGCGCGCGTTACGCCGCCATCCTCTTTGACCGTAATTTCCACGCCTTGCGTGCGCGTAAAACCCTCTTCGGTCGCCGCACCGACGAGCCCGCCGGCCACCGCGCCGATTACCGCGGCTACGATACTGCCCTTGCCGCCACCCACGCTGCTACCCGCTACACCGCCAACCACCGCTCCGGCACCGGCGCCGATCGGCGTTTTAGTACCCTCGAGTTTGACCGGCCGCAATGCTTCGATCGTCCCCATTCGCACCACCTGCGGCGTGCGTGCATCCTCGCGCGAATAAGTGTCGCCCTGCAAGCTGGAGGGGCAACCGCCCAGCGTTAACGCGGTGCTGGTTATCATCGCCGCCAACAGGATTTTCTTGTACATGATCAATTCCTCTATAGTATGTATCGCAGCCTGTCGCAAAATGCCGCAGCGCGACCGACGCTCTTACCTAATTGCCGACATATTCGTTTGCCGACATGCTCTTTTAACGACATGCCCGCTTAACGATTGCGGCGTACTTACCGAGACGATTTAAGCGGCCGGTGTAAATGTAGCCGGAAATTGGACTTAAGAACACCGTTAAAAGTTTCGTTGCAGTCTGTGCCGTGCAACCTGAACCGAACCTTAACCGCAATTAAGCAGTCGTACGTTTATCAACGAAGACTCCGTCGCGGCCAAACACTTTCGCCGCAAAAAGTTGTTGGCAGAGCACGACAACAGCACTTTAGAGGTTATTCATGAACTGGTCGATCGAAGATTCGCGCGAGCTCTATAACATGGCGCATTGGAGCGAAAGCTATTTCGATATCAACGATAGCGGCGAAATGCTAGCGCGGCCCGATCCCGATCGCCCGCAGTTGTCTATCAATCTCGGCCAATTGGCTGCCGAGATGGAAGCGCGCGGCATGTCGCTGCCACTGTTGGTGCGCTTCAACGACATTTTGCACGATCGCATCGATCGTTTATGCGGCGCATTCGCCGCCGCGAAAACGCGCTTCGATTTCCAAGGCCAGTATCGCGCGGTGTATCCAATCAAAGTCAATCAACAGCGCGATGTCGTCGAACAATTACTCAAATGGGGCGGCGAAGAACGCTTTGGTTTAGAAGCGGGCTCGAAACCGGAGTTGATGGCGGTGCTGGCGATCGCCAAACCCGGCTCCGTCATTATCTGCAACGGCTACAAGGATCGCGAATATATTCGCACGGCATTGATCGGCGAACAGGTCGGCCATCGCGTGTTTATCGTCATTGAAAAACCTTCCGAATTAACTTCGGTGCTCAAAGAGGCCGAGCGCATGGGTGTGGCACCGCGCCTCGGCATGCGCGTGCGCTTGGCATCGGTGGGGAAAGGCAAGTGGCAAAATTCCGGCGGCGAGAAATCGAAATTTGGCTTATCCGCCAGTCAGACATTGGCGGCGATTAAAACGCTGCGCGAGGCCAATCAGCTCGGCGCGCTGCAATTGGTGCATTATCACCTGGGCTCGCAGCTCGCCAATATTCGCGACATTCAACGCGCATTGCGCGAGTGCGCGCGCTACTACGCGGAACTGCGCAAACTCGGCGTACCGATCGAGTGGGTGGATGTCGGCGGCGGCCTCGGCGTCGATTATGAAGGCACCAATTCGCGCTCGTATTGTTCGACGAATTACTCGATGCAGGAATACGCGAACAAGGTGATCGGCGCCATCGCCGATATCTGTATTGAACTCGACCTGCCGCATCCGAATATTATCTCCGAATCCGGGCGCGCGCTGACCGCGCACCACGCGGTGCTGATTACCAATATTATCGAAATCGAAGAAACGCCCGGGCGCAACCAACCCTATCGGCCGACCGACGACGATCCGACCATTCTGCACGACTTAGCCAGCGGTTACGCCGGCATTTCGCGCCGCAGCGCCCTCGAGGCGTATCACGACGCGGTGCACTATATCAGTGAAGCAAAAAGCATGTACGTGCTCGGCCAACTGACACTGGAAGAATGGGCGCGCGCCGAGGAAATTTATTTCGCTTCGTGTTTTAAAGTGCGCGAAATTTTGCAGAACAATCCCGGCGTACACAACGAGATGCTCGATGAGTTAAACGAGTTACTCGCCGATAAATTATTTTGTAACTTTTCGCTATTTCAATCGCTGCCCGATGCGTGGGCGATCGAGCAAATTTTTCCGGTATTGCCCCTGAACTATCTGCATAAAAAGCCGGAGCGGCGCGGCATTTTGATGGATATTACCTGCGACTCCGACGGCAAGATCGACAAATACGTCGATGGCGAAGGCATCGAACCGACGCTGCCGCTGCCGCATTACGATAACGGCAGCCCGCCGTTAATCGGCTTTTTTATGGTCGGCGCCTATCAGGAAATACTGGGCGATATGCACAACTTATTCGGCGACACGCACTCGGTGCATGTCGAACTGAACGCCGATGGCAGCTATCAACTACTCAATCCGCTCGACGGCGATACTGTTTCGGACATGCTGCGCTACGTCGACTTCGACCCCAAGGATATCCTTACCGCTTACAGAAACAAGCTCGCGGACAGCGGGCTCGCGAAAGAAACACAGAAACACTATCTGGAGGAGCTCACTTTGGGTTTGGCGGGCTATTCGTATTTAGAAGAGTAATTTTTTCGTATTCAGAAGAGTACCTTGGTGTGCTACCGCACGCTTGAATCTGGCACTGTATATTTCGAACTGCTACGCTTTATAAGGTATAGGCAACGCCTATATCTTAATGGATTAAAAACCGCTCGACCCATGCAAATAACACCTGCAAACAACAACGGGAAGATGTTTTTATGATCAAGCTTTCGACTCGACACTCATCTCTATTTTTACTCGGCAGCATTGTCTCCAGTACGGCATTTAGCTCCGGCTTCTCCCTTAATGAACAAAGCGCTCGCAGTCTCGGCCAGGCGTTTGCGGGACGCGCTTCCGACGCCGATACGGCGACCACGCTAAGCGCCAACCCCGCCGGCATGTCGCACCTGACCCGACCCGAAATCAGCGCCGGTTTCGCCTTGGTCGATGCGCATACCGATATCTCGCACGGTTCCGGCTCCACCTCCACGCCCTTCGGCAACGCGCCCATCAACGGCAGCAACGATGGCGATATGATTCCACTGACCGCCATTCCGTTCGGATTTTATGTGCATCCGGTGGACGATCATCTGGCGTTGGGGTTTGGTGTGTACGCGCCGTTTGGGCTCACCACGGACTACGAAAACGATTACCAGGGGCGCTATTTCGGCACCAAAAGCGCTATCAAAGTCATCACCGCGCAGCCAACTATCAGCTATAAATTCGATAATGGGTTATCGCTGGGACTGGGCGTTACCTACAACAAGTTCGACGGCGAATTGAAAAAAGACATCTTTAATCCACTGCCGGGTGCCACGGATATCGAGGCGGGGGTCAAGGGCGACGACACAGCCTGGGGCTACAACATTGGGCTGCTGTACGAGTTCAACGAGAATACCCGCATCGGCCTCACTTATTACTCGAAGGTCGATTACACGCTGGAGGGCCATACCACGCTGGAAAATGTCCCTACCAATATCGGTCTGTTCTCCAGTTCGTCGGCGCGCTACGACGCGTCGCTCGACATCACCACCCCCGAGCGTATCGATTTTGGCCTCACCCATGGATTAACGCCGGACCTCACCTTGCACGTCGATATCGCGCGTAGCAATTGGCAAAAGCTGCAGGAAATCAAGGTCGAAAATGAGGGTGCTCCCGCTGTGGTTGCCACTACGGTCGAACCGCTCGACTGGGAGCACACCATGTTCTACGCGCTCGGTCTGAGTTACGCGATCGATCCGCAATGGACCGTGCGCGGCGGTATTGCTTACGATCAACAACCCATTCCGGACTCGACCCGCTCGGTACGACTGCCGGCCGGCGATCGCAAGATGGGGGCCATCGGAGCGACCTGGGCTCCTATGGAGAATCTGAGCCTGGACTTCTCTTACCTGTACATCAAGGAGGATTCGGTGCGCGTGTCGCAGCAGACACCGACGCTGGTGGTGGACGGCAGTGTCAACTACGACGCGAAATTCAGCAGTTACGTCAACCTGGTAGCCGCACAGCTCAACTGGAAGTTCTAAACGGCAAAAGCTCAGGCCTACGAACAAAAATTCGGGCCTACAAAACAGGGCGGTTACCGATGTATGCCGCCCCTGTTGTTACTGCGAATCGTTAGTGCGAATTGTTACTGCGAATTTGTCGCAGCTGGTAGCGTCGGCTAACGACAACCGGCTCGTTTGCTTATCTGAAACGCAATTTACTTGGAGAGATAGCGCATCCCGTCTTCCAAACCTTTCAACGTCAGCGGATACATGTGATTTTCCACTAAACGCTGCACGTGGCCGATACTGCTGGTCCAATGCCAATCACCTTCCGGTGTCGGATTGAGCCATAACACTTTATCGTAGGTGGTAAGAATGCGCCGCATCCAAGTCTCGCCCGACTCTTCGTTCCAATGTTCGACACTGCCGCCCGGCTGCATGATTTCGTATGGCGACATCGAGGCATCGCCGATAAATACCACGCGATAATCGCTGCTGTACTTGTGCAAAATGTCGTGCGTATTGATACGCTCGTGCTGGCGCCGGATATTATTCTGCCAAACCGATTCGTAAATAAAATTGTGAAAGTAAAAATACTCCATATGTTTGAACTCGGTGCGCGCGGCGGAAAACAATTCCTCGCATAGCCGAATATATGGATCCATCGAGCCGCCGACATCGAAAAACAACAGCACCTTCACGGCATTATGGCGCTCGGGCACCATCTTCAGATCGAGATAACCGGCATTTTTTGCCGTCGAGCGAATCGTATCGTCGAGATCGAGTTCGTCCGCGGCGCCGGTGCGGGCAAACTTGCGCAGCCGCCGCAGGGCAACTTTGATATTGCGCGTGCCCAGCTCGACGCTATCGTCAAGATTTTTAAAATCGCGCCGCTCCCAGACCTTCACCGCGCTTTTATTGCGCGATTCGCCGCCGATACGGATACCTTCTGGGTTGTAGCCGCTGTTGCCGAACGGCGAGGTGCCGCCGGTGCCGATCCATTTGTTGCCGCCGGCGTGCCGCCCCTTTTGCTCGTCGAGGCGCTTTTTAAACTCTTCGATGAGTTTTTCGAGGCCGCCGAGCGATTGTATTTTCGCTTTATCCTCGTCGCTGAGCTGCTTGATAAATTCCTGGCGCAGCCAATCCTCCGGTATCAGCGCCTGAATCACATCGTCGACCGATTGCAGATCCTTGAAATAGACGCCGAAGGCGCGATCGAAACGATCGTAGTATTTCTCATCCTTGACCAGGCAGGCACGGCTGAGAAAATAAAACTCCTCGATATCGGCGAACGCCAGATTGCGCGTCAACGCTTCCAATAGCATCAACAATTCTTTGATGGAGACCGGAATGCCGACGTCTTTCAGGGCAAAGAAAAAATTGATCAGCATACCGCGCGCCCTACCGATGAAAATTCATGCACAGCGCCATTGCAGGTTTTGAACCACACGACCACATCCTCAACTCAGCGGCGAGTTTCGCGGCGATGCATGAAAGCCAAGCGCTCGAGCAGATGCACGTCCTGCTCGTTTTTCAGCAGCGCGCCGTACAGCGGCGGAATCGCTTTCGAATTATCGCGATTCTTGAGTATTTCCTCGGGAATATCGTCGGCCATCAGCAATTTCAGCCAATCGATCAATTCGGAAGTGGACGGCTTTTTCTTCAGGCCGGGAATCTCCCGCACCTCAAAAAACAATTCCATCGCCTGCTGCACCAGCGATTGCTTAATGCCGGGATAATGCACTTCGACGATTTGGCGCATCGTTTCGCGATCGGGGAAGCTGATGAAGTGGAAAAAACAGCGACGCAGGAAAGCATCGGGCAATTCTTTTTCATTGTTGCTGGTGATGATAATAATCGGCCGTTGCCGCGCCTTAATGGTCTCGCCGGTCTCGTAGACAAAAAACTCCATGCGATCGAGCTCGAGCAATAAATCGTTTGGAAACTCGATATCCGCCTTATCGATTTCGTCGATCAATAATACCGTTTGCTGCTCGCTGGCGAACGCATCCCACAATTTTCCGCGTTTGATATAGTTGCCGATATCGTTGACTTTTTCGTTGCCCAGTTGCGAATCGCGCAAGCGCGATACCGCATCGTATTCGTATAAACCCTGCTGCGCCTTGGTCGTCGATTTGATGTGCCAGGTCAACAGCGGCTTGTTCAACGCCTGCGCAACCTCCTCCGCCAATAGCGTTTTACCGGTGCCGGGCTCGCCCTTGATTAACAGCGGGCGCTGCAAAGTCACCGCGGCATTGACCGCCATGCGTAAATCATCGGTGGCGACGTAACGTTCAGTACCTTCAAACTTCATGAGTGCGTTACCATATAAAAATGCGAGAGGGGTAGACAAAATAGCGTTACAGGGTAACGATTGTCGGCCATCGAGGCAAGCCGACGCCCCGCCGCAAACCGTCGGCCCATCGAGCGCCGAACCTTTCCCAACAAGGGCGCGGGCCTACCAACAAGGAGAGCACCATGAACCGCTTGTACGCCGACAATAGCCTCACCATCGGCAATACGCCGCTGGTCAAATTGCATCGTATTACGCAGAACAATATTTACGCGAAACTGGAAAGCCGCAATCCGGCGATGTCGGTTAAATGTCGGATCGGCGCCAATATGATTTGGGATGCCGAGCAGAGCGGTCGATTGAAACCCGGCATGGCGCTGGTCGAACCGACCAGCGGCAACACCGGCATAGCGTTGGCGTTTGTCGGCGCGGCGCGCGGCTATCCCGTGACGCTGGTTATGCCAAGCACCATGAGCATGGAGCGCCGCAAAGTATTGCTCGCGCTGGGCGCCAAATTGGTCATCAGCGAAGGCGCGAAAGGCATGAAAGGCGCAATGGCGAAAGCGGAAGAAATAGTCGCCAGCGATCCGGCGCATTACTTGATGCTGCAGCAATTTGAAAATCCCGCCAATCCCGCCATTCACGAAAAAACCACCGGTCCGGAAATATGGGAAGCGACCAACGGCGAGATCGATGTCTTGATCAGCGGCGTCGGTACCGGCGGCACCATCACCGGTATTTCGCGCTTTATTAAACACAATTGCGGCAAGCAAATCACTTCCGTCGCGGTGGAGCCCGAATCCTCGAATATGATTCGCGCCGCGCTAAACGGTACCGAGCCGAGTCACGCGCCGCACAAAATTCAGGGTATCGGCGCCGGCTTCATACCGAAAACGCTCGATCTCAGTATCGTCGATCAAGTCGAAGCGATCAGCAACGAAGACGCTATCGCCTGGACGCATCGTCTGATGCGCGAAGAAGGTATTCTGGCGGGAATTTCCTGCGGCGCGGCCATGGCGGCAGCCGAGCGGGTAGCGGAGCAATCGCAGCATCGCGGCAAAACGATCGTAGTGATATTGCCGGATTCCGGCGAGCGTTACTTAAGCTCGCCGCTATTCGAGGGCATGTTCAGCGAAGCTGAACTTAGTAGTTAGGTTGTAGATTTTAGTAGTTGGCAACGGGTGATCGAGCGGCCTGACGAAATAGCCGCTCAAACTAATCGCTAACTACTAATTCCCAACTACTAATCCCTAACTACTAATCCCTAACTACTATTTCTTCTTGTCCGCAGCCGGATCGATGTCGATAGCGTCGTCCGGTAAATCCAGGGAGCCCTTACCGGCACGCTTCGCTTTCGGTTCGTCCTTTTTATCGGCGGATTTTTTGCCGTCTTTGGCACCGCCGGCTTTGCTCTTGCCATCCTCGCCCTCTTCATCGTCGGGCTCTTCTAACACCTTCGATTTGCCGCCGCCCATAATCATGCGATAAGCGAAATAGCCCAGGCCAAGGATCAAGATATTGCCGAGCACCAAGCCGCCGTACAGCAGCCATTTTTTCCAATCCATCTTGCCCTCGGCGGGCGCCTCGGCTTTTTCCGGCTCGGCTGCCGGCTCTTTGGCGGGCTCGGCAGCGACCGGCTCCGCTTCTTTCTTCGGCTCGGATGCAGGTTTCTGTTCGGGTTCCGGCGCAGCTTCAACTTTTGGCGCAACCGCTACTTCCTGGTTACCTTTTTCATCCACCGTCACGGTCGGCGAATGGTAGGTGAACGGTTCGCCTTCGCGATATTTGCCGGTCGCATCGAAACTCACTTCGACGCGCCCGCTCTGCGCGCCGGGCGCCAGTTTCAGCAGCCATTCGCGATCGCCACTGACGTCGAGCGACTGCTCGCTGGTCTTACCGTCAGCGGTTTTAATCTGCGCTTTTACGGTAGTCGCGGCCGCATCGATTTTCGGATTTTGCGCGACCAGCGTAACGCCGTGCCCGGCTGCCGTTCCAGCAACGCGCACGCCGAAATTATCGCGCACCGTTACCGTTTGGCGCTGACTGCGCTGAAACGTTTTGCCATCGACGGTGACGGCGATATCGTAGCTGCCGGGCTCGCGCAACATCGACAACGGCGTGCGGTAATAGCCGTCGATCGGATCGCTCGCCGCCAATACCACCGGCCACTGCTTGTTGTCTTCGCGACGCTGCACCGTCGCGGTAAACGATACCAGCTTGAGAAATTCCGCCTGCGAAATCACTTCGTTTTGCTGTTTGAGTGCGGCCACCAACTCGTCTTTCGCAGCGCCGACGAATAGACTGTCGGGCAGCCGCGTAGCGGTTAAGCTCAGATTGCTGACGATCGTCACGCGACTGCCTTTATCCACATCGGCAACGACGGTCCACTCGCCTTCCGCCGGCTTTTTAACGGTGATCAGCTCGTAGCCCTGTCCCTGGAACCATTTGATATCGTCGCCGTGACTGGCAAAGCTGTAGCGCTTGGTATCGGGGGCAATTAACTCGACCGGTTTATCGCTCTTGTTAAAAACCAACGTGGTTATTTCATCGATGGAGGAGTCGACCAGGAAATGATTGCCGGTCAGCGGTAGCTGCTCGGCGGGTGCGGCCGCGTCGAAGGCTTGCAAGAAAATGCGATTCAGCTCTTCGGCGGTCTCCGCCGTGGCGAACAGGCCGCCGGTTTCGGCGGCGATGCGCTCCATCAACTCGCGATCCGCCGACTTGGACAGCGCAATGGTTTGCACCACGACCCCAGCCTTCGCCAAGCGCGGTAAAATTTCCTTTAATAGACGCTGCCGGGCCGCGGCATTTTCAGCGGCCGATTTTGCAATATCGACCATACCGTCGGTCAATAAAATAATACTGGTGCGATAACCAGCGGGACGGCTATCGAGATCCGCGGCCGCCTTTTCCAAGGCAACGGGAATATTGGTATACAAGTCCGTGGAGGTTATTTGCACCGATTTCTTTTGCGCGGCGCCGCGCCAGCTATCGCTGACGCTTTGCAGTGGCGCCAGCGTTTGCACAGTCGACCCGAAAGTCCAGATGCCGGCCCGGGCATCCTTCGGAAACAGTTGCAGCAACAGCTCGAGCGCGGGCTTGCGCAAATTGTGCGGATCGTTTTGTTTCATGCTGCCGGAAACATCGATCAACACCCGTACATCGGGATGCAGCACAGTACCGGTCCCAGCCGACGGTGCGCTGTTAGCCGCGCCGGTCGCCAACGACAACAACGGTATCAAGCAAGCCCGAGCGAATCGTGCAAATGCGTTCATGGGAGACGCCGCCTTAACGTAAAGTCTTTTCTCAACAAATAGTTATAGCAGCTTATTAAAAAAGGACAAAACTCAAGCGCGGCGGCGGCGATACCAGCGCCAGAGAATGCTGCTGATCAACACCAGGAAAATAGCGAGCACGCCGCCGAGCGACAGCCGCACCAACACCGGCGCCAGTACTTCGGCGCCGCCAGTCATCGCACCGAGCAGCAAAAACATCAGTGCCGGCGCCAACACGCTATGTCCCGGCACCGGCTCAGGCATGAACAAGACCACAGCGATAAGCGCCAGCAATAGATAGCGAATCTCATGTTGCCAACGTTTCGTCAACCGCCATAAAGCAAAGCAAATGATAGCGGCCGACAGCAGATACACCCCCCAGCCGATGAGGTGATCCCAGGCGTTGCTATAGTCCTGTAGGTCTAACATTGAGAGTCCTGTAGGTCCAACATAGATGGCTTTGCAAATCGAGCATCAAGAGCCCTGTAGATCGAGCAGTAAAAGCCGCGCCGGTCGAGGCTTAAAATGAAGACTCGTTGATAATTTGGGTAGCGATCGAATCGTGCTCCGGGCGCGGCGGCAGTTGCAGGAAAAACCCGTTATCGGCAATCGCCTGCAATACGATTGCGACATCGGCGCGCGCTAATTTACGCTCGGGATGCAAGGGCAGCGTCATCGCTAACTCCGCCTTGCCGAAGCGCTGCATCAAGGTCTCGGGCACGCGCGCCAGGCCCTCGGCTTTATCGACGTAGAGATACATCCCTTCGGTTTTTGCACTGCGGTAGATCGAGCAAATTCGCTGCATGACTCAAACCATCGATTTAAACAACGATAACAGCGGCGCGCCGATCTCGGCCTCGCGCCACCCCTTTAAACTGTCCGGCAATGCGCCGGTGCGCAATAACAGCTCGCAATCGCGCTTGCGGGCCAATACCTCGGCGGGCATATTCAAGTCTAGCGCACGCTCGGCGATCAACGCGCGCAGCCGCTTCAGGCGCTCGCCCCACTCGCGCGGCAATGGCGGCTCCGGCGGCAGCGGATAATCGGCCGCCGGCAGTTCGCGCGCGCGCGCCACCAGCTCCAACAATTGCGCGCCCTCGTTGCGCACCTGCTGCGGATGCAGTTCGGCCACCGCAGCCAATTCGTTCAGCGTACGCGGCAAGCAACGTGCGATTTCGATGCACTGGGGGTCTTTGACGATGCGCCCGCGCGGCACGTTGCGCGCGCGCGCCTGCTGTTCGCGCCATACGCACAACTGTTGCAGCACCGCCAACTGCGGCCCCTGCAGGCGCCACGCGGCGCCGAGCTTCAGATAATAAAGCGTCGGCGCCGTTTGCAACTGGCTGGCGGCGATTGCGCGCGCACCGTCCTCCCGCCACCACTCGAAACGACCGAGCGCAGTCAGGCGCTCCGCCAGTTGTGCAAACACTGTCGGCAAATACGCCACGTCGAGCGCCGCGTAATGGCATTGCGCCTCGCTCAACGGCCGCCGCACCCAATCGGAGCGCGTCTGTTCTTTCTCTACTTCGATGCCGAGACAGGTTTGCACCAGCGCTTGGTAACTGAGACTAAAACCAATACCGGCCAAAGCGGCGCCGACCTGCGTGTCGAATAACGGCTGCGGCAGCGTTCCCAGCAGGCGCGAAAACAATTCCAAATCCTCGCTGCATGCGTGCAGCACTTTGTAGGAATCGGTCGCGAATAAAGCCTGCAGCGGCGACCAGTCGTCGATACATAGCGGATCGATTAAATATTGATGTTCGGCATCGCCCAACTGCAACAAACCGGCGATCGGATGAAAGGTGGTTTCGCGCACGAACTCGGTGTCCAGCGCCAGCAGCGGACTCGCATGCCAACGCGCCGCCAACTCCGCCAGTTGCGCATTGCTGTCGACGTAAATCGGCGCACTCATTTCACTGTGCTCATTCGACGGCCCGGCGACCGCTTAGCGCATGCGCCAGCGTGCCGCTATCGACGTACTCCAGCTCGCCGCCGAGCGGTACGCCGTGTGCGATGCGGCTGACCATCACGCCCTGCGCGCGCACCTGCTCGGCGATATAAAATGCCGTCGCCTCGCCTTCCACGGTCGGATTGGTTGCCAAAATCACTTCCTTCATCTGTTGGTCGCGCACGCGCTGCAATAAATGATCGATACCGATTTCGCTCGGACCGATGCCGTCGATCGGCGACAAATGTCCCATCAGCACAAAATATACGCCGCGATAACTGCCGGCCTGTTCGAGCGCCAAGACATCGGCCGGCGACTCCACCACGCACAATGTTTGCTGATCGCGCCGCGGATCGCTGCAAATGCCGCACAATTCCAGCTCCGACAGCGTATGGCACGCTCCGCAATGCCCCACCTGCTCGAGCGCCTGCTGCAATATTTCCGCGAGCCGCAAACCACCGTCGCGATTGCGCTCCAATAAATGAAATGCCATGCGCTGCGCCGATTTCGGCCCGACGCTCGGCAAGCAGCGCAGCGCTTGTACCAACTCATCGATAAGGGGACTGAACTTCATAAATACCAGTTGTTAGTAGTTGGTTGTTAGTAGTTAGCTCTCGCGATGTTAGTTGTGTTGCCGGTTGCCTTTACTAACAACTAATCGCTAACTACTCACAGCTATTTCATTAGAAGGGCATCTTGAAACCGCCGGGAATATTCATACCCTGCGTCATGCCCGACAATAAATCGCGATTCTTTTCCTCGACGCGGCGCACCGCATCGTTGACCGCTGCCGCCAAGAGATCCTCGAGAATTTCTTTATCTTCCTGCAGCAACGATGGATCGATAGCGACGCGTTTTACATCGTGGCGGCCAGTCATGATCACTTTAACTAAACCCGCGCCCGCCTCGCCGGTGACTTCCGCCGCCGCCAATTGCTCCTGCGCCTTTTGCATCTGCTCTTGCAGTTGCTGCGCTTGCTTCATCAGATCGCCCAAACCTGCTTTCATCGTCGTTACCTCTAGTTATCGAGCGGCTCAATAGAGCTTTCCTCCAGCACCGCGCCAAACACTTCCTGCAACAAACGCACGTTCGGATCGTCGGCTATCGTTTGTCGCGCCGTCGCCAGCCGCAATTGCCGCTGCCGCTCGCGATACGCCGCCGGCGTCTCCAACTCCGGCGTACCGGTTTCGATGATAGCCTGCACCGGCACGCCGAACACGCGCCCGAGCTGCTCCGTTATACGCGCTACATGCGCCTGATCGAAAAACGATGCATGGCGCTGATCGAGCACAAAATGCAGCTGGCTATTATCCGCCCGTTGTAAACAACAATGCGCGGCGATCGTACCGATGACACCACCGATGCCGAACTCGGCGAAGCGCGTGATCCATACCTCGTTATCGAAGGACTGCACAGCCAGCGGCGCAGCGCTCGATTCAGCGGCCGAGGGCGACGGCGTTGTAGTAGATGCAGTTGGCGTAGGCGTTGCGGCTGCAAGCGTCGCGACAACAGTAGGCGATTCAGCTTTAGTCACTGCCGCTATTGTCGCACTCGTCGGTTTCGGCGGCTCCGCTACCGCCGTTGGAGTTACCGGTCGCGCCGGCTGCTCCGCAAGCGCGGCAGCGGCCGGGCTTGCAGTCGAGCCTGGGCTCGAAACCAATGCCGTTACTGGTTTTGCGACCGGCGCCGCGAGGGGCGCCTCAGACTTTTTTGCGAGCGCGCTCTCCCTGCTATCGATGGCATTTTGCAGCGGCTCGCGCGGCGGTTGCGGTACTCCCTGCGGCTTGAACGCCAGCATGCGCAACAACACCATCTCCAAACCGCTGCGCGGATCGGCGGACAACGGCAAATCGCGACGACCGTTGAGCGCGATCTGATAAAACAGCTGGGCATCCTCGGCGGTCAACTGCGCCGCCAGCGCCAGCACCCGCTCGCGATCGCCGCGGCTATTATCGAGCCCATCGGGCACCGCGTGCGCGATGGCAATACGATGCAAGACCACCAGCATCTCCTCGAGCACGCCGGCAAAATCGGTGGCCTGCTCCGCTACGCGCGCCACTGCCGCCAGCAGCGCGGCGCCATCGCGCGCGGTCAACGCATCCAGCAACTCGAATACCACACCCTGATCGATCGAGCCCAGCATGGTACGCACATCGGCCTCGCCGACCTTGCCCGAGCCAAATGCAATCGCTTGATCGGTGAGACTCAGCGCATCGCGCATACTACCGTCGGCAGCTCGCCCCAACAGCCACAGCCCCGGCTCTTCGAAGGCCACCATCTCTTGCTCGAGCACGTAGCCGAGATGCTGGACGATGCGCTCGGGCGTCATGTTTTTCAGATTGAATTGCAGACAGCGCGATAGAATCGTCGCCGGTAATTTCTGCGGATCGGTGGTGGCAAGCAGGAATTTAATGTGCGGCGGCGGCTCTTCGAGCGTTTTCAGCAACGCATTGAAGCTATGCGTGCTCAACATATGTACTTCGTCGATCAAATACACTTTGTAGCGGCCGCGCGTCGGCGCGTATTGAACATTGTCGAGCAGTTCGCGCGTATCCTCGACCTTGGTGCGCGATGCCGCATCGACCTCGATCAAATCGATAAAGCGCCCCTCGGCAATTTCGGTACAGGCGCTACAGACGCCGCAAGGCTCCGAACTGACCCCGACTTCGCAGTTAAAGCATTTGGCTAAAATTCGGGCAATTGTGGTTTTACCCACGCCGCGGGTGCCGGTGAACAGGTAGGCGTGATGCAGACGATTGTGGTCGAGCGCATTGATCAGCGCTTTTAGCACATGCTCCTGCCCAACCATTTCGCGAAAGGTTTTCGGACGCCATTTGCGCGCCAGTACCTGATAACTCATGCTCGAAAGATTCTTAGACCGATCCGAAGAGGCGCAAGCATACAACACGGCGCCCGGCGATTACAGGATTGGCGGAGATCGCCCGCAAATAACCGCCTCGACCAAACCGCGCTATGCAATCACGCCCTTCCGCGCGCGACTGGATCGGCGCAAGTACGACGATAGCGAATAGGCAGAAACTTCCACCCGCCGCCAATCTGGAGGTAGATCCTCGAAGAAATCGTTGCCGGCCCAGCGTGTTTGCCGGTTTAAACGGATAACGATATCGTGCATATATGATTGGCCGGGACAGATCGGCGCTTTCAGCTCGGTAGTCGGCAGGATTTGGAACAAGCGGTGGGGAAAGCATGCGCGGCGTTATTTTAATTTTATTATTAGCCACCGCTACCCTCGGCGTGGCGGCACAGTGGCGGAAAGTAGGCGAAGGCGCGAACTCCACCAGCTATGTCGATCCCGACACTGTGCGCAAGAGCGGTAACCAAACCTCCATGGCAGTGTTGATCGATTTTCAAAAACCGCCGTTCGATGGCAATAATCTTCGGTATTCGTCGCTGACCATGCAGAGCGAATACGACTGCACCCAAAAGCAATTTCGTGTCCTGGCCATTGCTTCGCATACAGGTAATATGGGGCGCGGCGAGCGACCCTATCAAACCTCCGAACCCAGCGACTGGGAGCCGGTTGCGCTCGGTACCGTACAGAAAGATTTATGGGAGGCCGCCTGCGATGGCAGACGGCAACCCAAATAGAGTTTGCGATAAATTGGCGAACACCACAAAATCCCGATCTTGATGCGCTCACTCCAGCGCATCATTTACTCGAGAAGCGACGAAGTCCTAAGCCCATCAAGCCCGAGGCAAATAAAACCAGGGCACCGGGCAGCGGAACTCCGAGATTGGTGACGGTAACCGAGTCGGTCGTAGCCGAGAATGTACCATGGGTTAAATACGAGCTGTCGGTATTGCTGTACACCCAGGTCTGAAAGTAAAAATCCGTAGGGCCGGCAGCCAATAAACTCTCGAGATGGGAGAGCGACGAATCGCCGTTAAAAAAACTCTGATTGCTGGTGCTCAAGGTAAGATAATTACTGCCCTTGGTGACAACGTTGCCATCGCCGTCATAGATATAGCCGTATTCCGCATCTACCAGACCAGCCTGCGTATTAACATCGCCGAGAACAAATCCGCGATCGATAGAGTCCGTATGCGCGTAGCCGGTTAGAGGGCTTACGCTATAGGTAGTCCCATTGACGGTCACCGAGCTGAAAAGCCAGTTATGCATTGCGGAGTCACTGTAATTGCCATCGGGTCGTGCAAACCCGTTGACCACCGTATCGTCGAAGCGCAAAACCCCAGTGAAAGCATCGCCCACATTTACACCGGCGCCCGCGAAGGCCTGCGTAGCTCCCGTATCCGCGGAAGCGGAAATAGTCCCCGAAAAATCGATTTGAATCACATTTGCGTGGGCTGATGCCGTTAAAACACTGCTAAACCCAACCGCAAACAAAGCATCCTTAATTGCTGAATTCATGACTCACTCCGTAAAGTATGATAAGTGTTTTTATATGGGCGCCCGCCGCTCTCGATAAATCATCGGCAATCCATCGGCCCGCTCCGAATACTTTGAGCGCCCACTCGCCACCGCATTGTTCAAATATTGCTCGGATATGAATGGGCCACGCCACGGCAATCGTAGCGTTGAGTGAACTGTTCGTAAAGGTCACACAAATGCGCTACTCCACTTGCGGAGAACAACTTAGCTTGTCGCCGCGGCTACGAACGGGAGGTGCGCGGTTTGCCTTAGCAATTTTTCAACAGCAATAAAGTCGGGCCAGCGCTTGAGAGTCGCACCGGATAAGCAACCGATTAACTCGGTCTGATTAGAAAGGATGGAGGTAACCTCACCAGCCACATCCCGGCACACGAATCAACAACTTATCTTACTAATCAAACAGTTAAAAATTGCTCGAAACGGATTGTGTATCAAACTGTGTGTCACGTCAATTCAGTAATTTAGTACAATAAATTAAGCCCATGCGCGTGAGCGAGAATTACCCTTCTGTATCAAGGATAGAACGAATGCGCAGAGTTATTTGGATAATACTTTCGGCTGTCATCAGCAATGCTGTAACGGCGGTCTTAGAGACATTCAGCACTCTAATCGTCAACCGCCAGCTCAGGATGCCAATGCGCGGCGAAGAGTGGGACTGACGTTATGTACGTATGCCACCCCATCCATCGCTCTAGCCACATTTATATAGCCTTGGCGTTCCAAGCAATCTATCGCATGACAGACTAGCGAATTGGGCTGGTTGATTGCCGAAGCAATGCCAGTCGATTCTTCTGTGCCTTCATTTACAAGGCATAGGCCTACGCTTTTAATTAATTTTTGCTCGTCTTTCCCCAGAATAAGGGAAACTCCGTAGCTTTCAATTCGTGAGTTGTAAGGCCCATGCCCCAACGTCTTTAATAACTCCACGTATCCCTTGTGCTCTAGAACAGCCAAACTCTCTGACACAATAGATGCATCAATACCCTTGCTCTGTGCGACCTCAAGAATGAACTCAGGAGAAACATAGTCACGTCCCCGCTCAAGAAATACCTCATAAAGCTTTATCAACAAAAAGCTATCAGCGGAGGTAAGCCCACCTAAGCTAATTTGAGAATCTGTTAGCAAGTAGGATGGGGCTGCTCCGATAGGAGGCTTCATTGTCGAACCCAATACCGAATCAACCACTCGACTCAGACAATTACTGAAATCATTTAGATCAGGAACAGACTCCCACACAAGCGAACGCAATGATTGTGGAACTTCGCAGCAATCCAACACTATAGGGATAACCCGTGTGCCTTTTTCAATTCGATTTACTACTGCCGCATTTAATTCCTCGCGAACCCAAGGTTTCGTGACACTTATACTGGATAGAATAATTAAAACTGCTGCGGCTTCCTTTAACCCTTCCTCAAATATCTTATCTACCAAGCTGTCCCCCGGTAGCATTTCCCATCGGTCAACCCATGCATCAATCCCTCGCTGCCGCAATGCGGTTGCAAACGGGATAACAAAACGCTCTTTATCTTCACTGGCATGGCTGACGAATACTTTTGGAGGAGTTAACCTTTCCATTTAATAAGTCCCTATGTTTTTATGATTGCCGGCAGAGTTACTTAACACGCGAGTCCACTATTGATAACAAATGAGTGGCGAGCATCACCATCTCTTGCGCTTCCGAGTGACTATTGATTACAACGGTTCTGTGTGAATGGGAGTTTTTATATGAACCTATGGCGCCCGCAAACATATGGGCCAGAGAATCCCGCTCCGCAACAGGTAAGCTCTTGTCTGTTAAAGGTCCATTTTCTGCATGAAACGCCCTCCGCATCATGTCAGTACCATAATCTGTGTTAGCAAAGCCGGCTGCTGTACGCACCCGTTCTTCGACTGTGCGAAATGCTACAAAGACTGCATCAGCGTATTCTCCCCGAGACAATGCGGTCCATACCCGATTAGCAATTAATGGGTGTAAAAGTGCTTTCGGAAACGCTGCTGCTTTTTGAAAAGAGTCGAATTGAGCCTTATCAACTAATGCACCGCCTCGCCGGCTCAATACGCGAAACCCATTCTGCCCATTCACGCCCGGTGGAGGAAGTAGGATTGCATTTACCTCCAACCAATGAAGGGCTTCAATGAGCGCCATCTGAACCAATTGCTCCTTTTCTCTTGGATATGGATTTTCTTGGCCCGGAGAAGCACTGATTGAGATCAAGGTATCTCTATGGATGGAGCCATTTTGAATATTCGCAGTTGCGACCTGTAACAGACAATATGCCAACTCTTCTGGAGCCAGAGAAAGCAGAACATCTGCGTCACCGATGATTTCGTATATTTTGATGATCCACCTCCCTTTTTCGCTGTAATCCTAAACGTAAACTCGCTGCGCTAAACACATAAAAGCCCTAACGGATGACGCTAAGCTCAGCGAGAAACACTTGATTTATGACCGCTGAACTGATGCCACCACCAAACGCCAAGCAATCTGCCCAAACAGAGGTTGATGTTGTCGATGATTCTGTGGAGGCAGCGTATGACCGACAGGCATTGCAACCTCATCGCCACAGGAAATGCATTTGTAGATTCCGTGATATGGGGCAGAACTACCGGGGGGTAAGTCACTGTCGAATGCTGGATCGAGATTTTGGACGAGATTATCGGAATATTTAAAGTAAGCCATATTTAGCTCCATGACGCCTCACGGCGTGATAAGTGTCTATAGATGGATGGCTAAGTAACAACCACCCAGCTAAAGTGTCAAACGAGGATATAGAAAATGCAAGGGATATCTGCAACGAATGACAATTTGTCAGCCAAGCCCATGATTACGAGAAGAGCACCGCTGGCCGCGCATTCCGTGCAAACCGGGAGCGGTTCACAGAAGGGAAACATTTCTTCGAGATCGCTGACCCGTCCGAAATACGGACGTTTGGCTTTACACGGCCTCAAGGAGGGACTCCCGAATCTGTAGTCCTAATAACCTAATCTGGATACCTGCGATTGATCAAGGTATTCGGTGACGATCTGGCCTGGGACATCTATGACCAAATGGTGGATGTAACGGAAGCCACGAAACCAGCGAATGAGCTGACTGCCGACGAAATTCGTAGTCAGTCATCTACTCGGTAGATTTATCAAGCACAGGATAAATACTTTTCCCTACCTTTATGGATAAGCAATACGACATATTGGAAGGCCGTTAACGATAGCCAAAGTTGGCTGGCGTTCAACTGTTACACGATCCACTCCAGATGTTGGAGTTGGCTAGCGACTTCAGTAGCTGGATCAAGTACCGGATCGAAAGCCGACGATTCGTGGAAAACCGGGACTACATAATTGTCACCACTTCTGGGGACAATTCTGGGGCTGGCCGTAAATTCATTGAGTATTACCTCACCCTCGACGCAGCCAAGGCTCTGGCAATGCTGGAGAACAATGAGGTAGGCGATAAGGTGCGGGAGTACTTCATCTCTGCTGAGAAGCAGCTACATCAGCGCCTTAGCCAGCTCCCTGAAAATCAGTAAGCTGGAGATTATGCAGGGGCGTGGTGTGGACTTTTGCTCATTTTTGAGCGAAAGCTCCGGTGGGCGACCGTCGCGTGAGTACCACTTGAGCCTCAACATGGCCAAAGAGCTGGCTCTAGTCGAGAAGAACGCTCAGGGCAATCATTGAACATGGCGCAACGCATCTGCACAGAAGCGTCGCACTTGGCGCTGATGGCCTTCATACCACTTACAAACGACCACATCCACGCCCTCCTCGATTTCATCAATGACCATTCTTTGATCACTAGAGCTGAGTTGAACGATGTCGCCGCGCCTAAAGGATTTCGAGATGTCCATGTGTGAAGAATTTGTGACCAAGGAGTTACAGTGGACCCAAGTCCCCCGAAATAATTCACTGAAACCCTCTAGGTAGATACCGAAACAAGTGATTCAACCGGATGGTGTTGTGCGGGTTGAGCATGCAGATGGCACCCAACATATCGCGCCCCATCCTGATCAACAAACACCCACCACCAGAGGAGCTGTACGTTTTTTGATTTGTGCATAACACTATTCAAAGATTTTTGCAACAAGTTTATTGACTTTCGCATGCAATTATAGGAGTATGGCCACACAGACCACTCACAGGGAATGGTCAACCAAACGAAGAGGTGATGACAGGACAAAACATTGTGAAGACCGAAGCGGTGATCCATGCTGCTGAAGCCTTCAACGAAGCACACCGTAAAAACGTATACGGCGTTACGTAGCACCAATAGTCCCGATAGCGAAGGGATATAAAAATAAGTGGTTCCTACATGAAGCGGTCTACGACATAGATGCATACATTTTAGGACAGAAACGCGTCCTGCCAGCGAATACAAAATCACTGGGTATCTACGCCAACAACACGAACAAGTTGAACGGCATTTTATTGTCTGAAAAATGACCCGGACTGAACTCATGGTGAGAAACAGCGGGAGGTTATTAAATTTAATTTGCCCACAACAGGTCTCACTGGGAGATCACGGGTAACTATTGTTGAAGAGGAAATGTATTTTGAATTTGGAAGCACGGAAAGAGGAAAGACAAAGAGAGGCATCGGCTTTACGAGGAGAGTTGGAGAATCTCCAAGAGCGTTACGGCGTGCATACATGGGATACCGCCATCGAAGAGATGGGGTACACAGAAAATCATGGCCCTGACTTCGCCGGGATATCTTCGCTACTTATTAAGCATTGCGCTGGTCACTTTGGCGTCAGCCCACACCAATTTGCTTGGTGGTGTCGAAAATACGACTGGATTGAACCACGGTACCGCGATCTGGAACAGATGATTTCAGACATCTTGCATGGCACATACGTGGGTTGGATTGTGACCAAAAATCAACGCGATGATGATATTTACAAAGACCTGTATCAGGGCATTGCTCACTGAACCCAGCGGAAGCAGGTAGTGAATCGGGTGGAGCAGTAAATTACTGCCCGCCCCACACTCCTAGCATTTATTTTTCATAAATACAACTCAAAACTATTGCAATTTTGAAAAAATGTGTTACAATTCTATTGGAATAGTAGAAAAGTTTTAGTTACGAAATAGCTCGGCCCCTCACCCAGTTCTTTCTGCAACAAACTCACAACACAAACAATTTTTAACCAGCAGGCGAAGCGCCCCCTGCTCGTTTGTACCATTGCTTGAGTGTAAAGCTCAAGCCGAGGAGTGCTACCTGCCTCGTATTCAAAATAAATGGTCGCTTGTAGCAGGACCGCTACCCCCTAGCGGGGTATGTCTTTTCTCAATACCTTGAACCGCGATTCTCAAAACATCCAACTGGATGTGATGGTATCGCTTTGCTTTTTATTTGCCACAGGAGATTACCAATGGCACTGAGAACACAACTAAACGACCAAGCAAAAAGGGAACTGATAGCGATTGCTGAAGCCCTTGGCCATACGAGCCTAAACCATACGTTGAATTTGTTGATTTCAAACTCGTTCAACCAAATTGCAAAAACCCAAAATAGTGAGGTAGGAATAAGTGATGTACGCAGTACCGCAACACAATAACAATACGGCAGCAGAGACTGCAGTAAAGGAAAGATTTGTACGACTTCCATCTTTGACCGCCCAGCCCAGATTTCGTGACTTGGTGACTGGTATCGAGCAAGGCGATGCATACATCCTGCTGGACTACCATCGGCGCATGGGAGGACACTCCTCCGATGCACAGCATCTCCTAGGGTGCATAGAAATGGTTTATGGAGAAACATTCAAGCCCGGAACCTATGCAATAGTACGAAATGCAAGCGGCAGCTTACTCAACCTGTGGACTGCACCTAGTGTAAAGCCATCTAAACAGACAGCTACAAAGGAGAAGGTCGAGCCATTCATTGGTTTCTTGCGGCGACTCTTCCCCAATGATATTGAACGCAATTATTTTGGTTGGTGGCTGGCTCATGCCGTAAGGCATCCAGAGCAACGCATCATCGCAACACCCGTATTGCGGTCAGAGCACGGTGTAGGAAAAGGCTTCTTGATTGAAACATTGATGGCCGGGTTGATTGGAAGGAATTCTGTTGCTGTATGCCGAATGGGTGACATCACGGGACAATTCAACGACATCCTAGAAGGTAAGACAATATTGTTGATTGATGAAGTGGATGGAGCCAGCAATAAAACCATGCAGGAGCTAAAGAGCCTCACCGGCAGCTCCCTCATCACTCTTCGCCGCAAGTTCAAACCTTCAATCAATATTGAAAATTATATTAATTTCATCATTGCAAGCAACTTTACCGATGCGATTAAAATTGAACCGGGTGACAGACGATTTTGGATACCGGAGTTTATAGGGCACATGACCTCTCGCCATGAGACAGAGAGCTTCATCAATCAGACATTAAAACCGTGGCTGCTGGATAACGGGTTGCAGCTTGTTCGTGATTTTCTGGAAAGTATCGACTTGACGACATACAGTCCTACCTCCTCTGCACCGATGACAACAAGCAAGAAACAATTAATGGATGTGGAGGGTACGGAACAGTTGGATGAGATTATTGGTGAGGCAATATCTCAGCACAAGGTATTGACCATCAATTGGCTTTCCCAACACTGTGAAAGAGCAAACCTATCAACAAATGAGGCAGCACTATCGAAAGCTTTGAAAAGTGTGGGCTGCACTCTCAAGCGATCCAAGGCGCAGCGGTACTATATTACTTCGCTGGGCCACAGGTCTGGACTGAGCGAACGATCAAAGCCAACCGAGCTGATAAAACACTTACCCAAAGGGTGACAGGGTGACACTTGGGGTGACACCAAACCAACAGAGTGTCACCCACTAAAGCCCAGCACTGGAGCGGGTTTGAGGCACAAAGGTGACAGGGTGACACACTGGCGTCATCTACTATTAATTAGTATTAATACTAAAACAAAGCATCCACCAAGAGATCAATCTTTAATGTTGTGGGTGTTGGGTACTGCATACCCACCCACGATTAAAGAAAGACAAAAGCTTCCACAAGAAGCACACACATAGTTCACCGACATAAGCGTATGAACTTCTTGGTGTACCTCTGGTTACAATCTGGAGGCATACACCCACAGACTATTGCTTGCATGTAGTCATACACATAGCAGGCAACACCACTTAGAAAAGCGCAAGACAGTAATCAAAAGTATATAAATACTTACTTGCTGCTTACTTATCTCAACAAACAATCTCCCATAGCTTCATGACGACCACTTCAACACTCCTCGAATGGTGTGTCGAAGCTTGTCTTCATGCGCTATTGCTTATTTTTTATATATTGGGTAAATACATGACTACTTCTACAGAACAACTTAATCAACTCGAAAGCGAATTAACTTCGCTGAAGGAACGCTTCGCTGGTGAAGCGACTTACTCGGAGTCAACACTCCAGCACCTCTTGGATCGTGCAAAAGAGTTACACCCATCAACAGAACTGTTCAATTGTGAAGGTGCAAGAGTTATGGCATCGCTCCTCCAACAGAAGATTAGCGAAGCGTACACATACACTGATCACGAAGCTGCCGCCCTACTCTCCCCTTCAGGCAGCATTCGGCTTCAGTTGGTAAAGCCACCCGTAATGCTCCGTCCAGAGTATGCAGCCATTGAGCAAACAGTCAGAGAAAAGTACCAATCAGACATTGACGCTCTTCGACCAGAATTGATTGCTGAAATTGCCTCTCTACAACTCACGATCAAAGAACTTCAGGCACAAATCAAGGCAGAAGCCAAGCGCGAAACTGAATTTCAGAAGATGCTTGCTAGTGTGAGTGCCGAACTTTGCCCTGTCGAAACACCACCACAACTAAACAATACAGATTCTGATCACGAAAGTGAATCCACTGAAAATAACAAGGACAATGAATAATGGCATTAGGTGAAAACTTCCTCCTCAGACTCTCCGAAAAGATCAAAGAGCGTGAAGAGCTACGACAGAGCGGACAGCAGCTACCAGATTCTGAGAAGTTCGCGAAGATGAGAAGCGATCTTCACAAAAAGAAGGTGGCGAGTAAATTTAGAACTGACTCAATACAACCTGTGGCGACTCCAGACAGCTCCCTGAGCATGCGACGGAAACCCTTGAAGACCGCATCCAAACAACCTGTAAACGCCGCTAAGGCAGTTACAGAACCTACTGCTGCTGTGAGTGTGCAGGAGGAAACAAAGGCCCTCGATAGACGCAGCCGTATTCGGAAAAACTTCAATGGTGTTACGACTGAATTAGTGCTCATGTCCTACCAGCACCAGACTGACGAGGAGTTCCTTGTATCGCTGACCAAGCTTGAGAAGGAATGGATTGGGAGCAAAGCAGCATGAACACGAATGTACACACACCAACCACTAGCCTTGTCCTTGGCAAGGATACGATTGACATCAAAATTTCGATCTCCATCGATGACCTTTTGAATGCTGCTGTAGTTGAAGCTTCTGTAACAGGGCGCCCGAGAAAGCTGAAGAAAGAGCATGAGCGACTATTGAATGCCCTAATTAAAACGGGTGTACAGGCCGAGGACATCGCTGAAGCCTTCGGGATCAGTCGTGCTACTTTTTATCGTTACCGTCAAAGGCTTGAGCGTAACCAGTCGGGAGGGCTGATCAATTGACCATCGCCATACAACGGAATGATGATGGAGCGGACACCGTCTTTTTTGATGCTGTCCTCTCCTACTCTGGGTCATATCAAAGCAAGCTGACATCACATCCAGTGGATGGCGCTGGAAACATCAGTGACCACATCATCACCGAGAACCCTTCATTCACTGTGAGAGGTGTCATTTCTGGTGCAGATTTTGGGTTAGGTAGACCAAGTGCGGACGACTTCGGACTGATCAACGAAACAAAAATTTCAGGGTTCGTTGAAGTCAAGTCCACAACTGACTCGATGTTCTCGAAGCTCGCTGGTGCTCTGTTGCCATTCGGCACAAGCGCAGAACCGGAAATCACAGTTGGTACACGTACAAGCACACCACTATCTGTGATAAAGAGCCACCTGATAAAAATCCGTGATGATCGCAAAACCGTGACAATGGTCGAGTTCACGAATGGGAAGCCGGTTAATTGGGAATTGGATTTAGTAATTACCTCCCTGCAATTTAACGAGGACATTAATACGGGTGAAAGCTTATCTATTGATCTTACGCTTCAGAAAGCAAACTTCGTGGAGCTTGTGTATACGAATGTTCCCATCAAGGCAAAGAATACCAGCGGCAAAACTAAAGATGCCGCATCACCAACGGTAAACAAGGGAACAATTAATCCTGACGGGAAATCCCTCCTCCAAGATTTCACAGGTGGCCTTTCCAAGTTCGTGAAGGACGCCAATGCTTACCTAAACAAATAATAGATGATGGAACTTATCTCCCCCAGCACACTCTCACTTGTATCCATTGTCAGTGATGGCTCTCCTCGATAGACACCCTTTTAGCCTGCCTTCATTGGCGGGCTTTTTTATGGGCGCTATATACTTGCCTGTCATTGTCCATCGATAGGCTTGAAAGCATGAAGGGTTACGAATCATTTAACAAAAGCGAACTAATCTACCGCATTCAGGAGTTAGAAGAATCCGAATCAGCACTCAGTGAAGAGTTGCACATACTCCAATTACAAATGCTACAAGTTGGCAAGCTGGCGCTTGGAGCATGCAATATAACTACGCAGGGCAAAGAACCATTGACCACACCAAGTGTTGGTTAGAAGGACGCTCAGGGAGATCGACTTACCAGTTAAGTTTTAACTAATAAGCAATTGAACTTATCTATCCCAGCCTGTAACACAAGCATCCATCGTCAGTGAAGACTCCCACGATAGACACCCTTTCCGCCCGCCTTTATTGGTGGGCTTTTTTATGCTCATCACTTTTTAGATGACTGTGCTTTTGGCTTCGGTTTTGGCTTAGGCGCTGGAAGTGATTTCTCGGTGATCGTAATCAACTCAGAAAGCCACTCTGAATCTTCGACCTGATCTTGAATGAGAAAGGAAGGTTTCGCACCGGGATAGGCAACGCCCTCAACTGGCGACCCAATAAACTGTCTCCCGGCCTCAGTGGGTTTTACGAACAACTGATTGTCGCAAATCAGCGCAACCACTTTGCCCTTTGAATACAACGCGTACTCACCAAACATCTTTTTGAAGGACATCTGGCACTCCCTAGACAGCTGCTCAACAACGAATTCAACGAAATCTAAATCAGAAGCCACTTCACCATCCTCGGCCAAATATCAGGAAACATAACAAAGTCTATATCAGGACGTTAATGCTGTACAAATATACAGCTAACCGGCTTTGCAACTCTATAGCCCCTGATGGTACGTGGCTTCCAAGGAAGCGATGTTTACTCACCCTCCCTCTAGCTATTATTTTTCAATAAATCGCCAAAATCGGCGTATTCAAGCAGCTTACGGCAAGCGTATTAGATGCCGGATGGCTATGAATGAGCGATCATCGATTGGATTTAATTGATGTGAACCGGGATGAGAAAACCGCTCCTGAATAGAAGCGGCTTTTTATTACGTGTTACTTTCTGCGACGAGCAGTAGTAGCAAGACCTAATAGGCCAGAGCCGAACAGCCATACGGCAGCGGGAACAGGAACACTGCTCACGTTGGCTATGTCACCATCGTGGACTGCCCATGCAAACAAATTACCGGCCTTACTTTCTCCGGGATTTTGCAAACCGTTAGAGGTATCGAAGGACCACGCCGCTGCATATGGTATCAGCGCATTCTCTTCGGCTTCCCAGTACATACCATTTTGGACGTTCAAAAAACTCACGCTTTGATTGGTGTCCGCATCGACAAACACTGTGTTGGTTAGGCCAAAAAAGCCGGGGGGTAAAAAGGTTCCCGAGGTGGTGTATTCGGGCTTATTACCCAGCTCCAAAAACAAATGGCCGATCTCACTGCGGGTGTCGTTGAAACTCAAATCTGTGCTGCCGTCGGTACTGAAAGTGGTGGTGCCGTTTAAGCGGGCTGAGGCCAGACGCCAACCGGTTAATCCATCATAGTTTAAGTTAGCCGCCCAGGCCGTATCTTGATCCCAGGTCATCGCGCCATCGGAATCATACCCGGTCGTTTTGGCGTAGTTGGCATCCTGTAACCAAGTGATATTCAAGCTACTGTCGTAAATCATCCCATTGCCACGGTCGTACAAAGCCGCATGAGTGTTTGTGGCAGCTACAGAAAGGAAGAATGCAGAGGTAAGCGCAATTCGATTAATTGTATTCATGACTAGACCATCCTTTGTTATAGGTTATTTTTTGCCCATCAACAAAGTATCGACTTATCACTTGCCGGTCAATAGACTTCCCCACCACGCCTGTAACACCCACAACGTTCGTTGACGATTGGGACGATCATATCTAAACTGTCTTCCAAGGATCAGGAGCACACCATGAAGCCAATCAAATACGTCATCTACTACCGAGTCTCCACCAAGAAGCAAGGTGAGTCTGGTTTGGGTTTGGAAGCCCAAAGACGCGATATCGAGATATTCCTTGAGCGGTATTCGTCAGTACCGTTTGAAGTGCTTCAGGAGTTCACTGAGGTTGAATCCGGTAAAGTCGATGCACGCCCAATCCTTAAAGCCGCAGAGGCTCTGGCGAAGAAGCACAAAGCCATATTGCTTGTATCGAAGCTGGATCGTCTCAGTCGTGATGTTGAGTTCATAGCGGGTGTAATCAAACGCTGTGATGTGAAGGTTGCTTGTATGCCCAATGCCGACAGGTTTCAACTCCACATATACGCAGCACTGGCCGAACAGGAACGCGAGTTCATTAGTCAGCGCACCAAACAGGCACTTCAGGCAGCTAAGGCCAGAGGCGTCAAACTAGGTGGCATACGTGATACCACCATGCAGCGCAATGTTGCCTTGGGCCAATACACAGACGCCTTTGCTGAGAGACATAGAGGCGTACTCAGGAGCTTCGTAGCTCAAGGATTGCCCTTGAGAGCCATTGCAAAGGAGTTGAACGAGCTAGGGCTGAAGACCACAACAGGGAAGGAGTTTGGCCCAATGCAGGTAAGCCGGATGATCGAGCGCCTTCAGTTGAAAGCTGCATAGTCTGCAGATATTTTAAAATTCCGGCTTCGATTAGAATGACCCGTTGCTACTGTGATTAGCACCTCGGTAGAAACACAGCTCCAGATATTTTTTCTATAGTCGATTGCATCCTCCCTCAAGTAGGTCGACTTTTTCGGCGGGGGGGGCTATTTTAAAAAGGTCGAAAAATTTTGGGGGCGGGATTGGCATTTCCAGAAATACGACTCTCAGTGTAATAATAGAACCAATAATAAAAAGGGATGAAATCAAGATGCACCGCACGGTCACAACTGCCTTACTCATTTCATTTACCACCCTCACCTTGATCAGCTGCGCCAAGTCCCCAGCGGGAACGTACATGGCCGATTCACGTCCGCGTGAAATACTGTACATGACACTGGCCCAAGCCCAAGACCGGCTTAACGGTAATTTCAGCGTGGTTAGTCCAAATGGTAGAGGTGGTATAGAAAACACCACATTCTCTCTTGAAGGCTTAAACGGCAAAGACAACTTCACACTCACCGCTAAGGAGCCGGGGTTTTTCGGCAAGACGCTACTACTGAGCGGGCACAAAGAAGGCAATAAGCTGCTGGTTACTATACCCACGCCCAATGGCGTACCGACGACCATCACACTGTCGCCTTCAACTGAAGCAAGCGTCAATACAACTCTTACGACTTGGCAAGCTGAGATTTCCGCCTCTTACACAAAGCTGCGTGAGCTACAAGCAGAGCAAGATTTTGAAAGAAACGAATTTAACAAATTGACATCTGCCCTAAACGAGGAGATTCGAGGCATCAAACAGACTGGCATTCCTCAAGACGCAGCTAATGCCAAAGCTGCGCTATTGGCAGAAAATAAAGGCATTCAGAAGATACGCCAAAGCAGTGATAAATTGAAAAGTGACGCGGCCGTCAGACCGATGACCTGTTATCAAGCTGAACAGAGAGTTCGATACGACTTTGAGCAGGGAATGCAATATCACTGGGAACAATCTTTTAAGTATGGAAGAGAACAGTTGGCACGCAGCATAACCGCCCTGCGAAGCCGAATAGAGTATGGGGAAAAAGCCATCAGCAAGCTCAGTATTCTATCCGAAAATAGCAGGCGATTCAGTGAAAACTATCCAAGCCGTCAGCCAGCAATCAATCAACAATTAGCGCAAGCGGCTCCAGCGAAGAGCCAGTACATCGCCTTGCTCGATACCACCAAAAAAGATATAAAATCATGGGAGTCAGAAGACACCGAAAACGTAGCTCTGGCGACTCAGCTAATGAAAGAGGGAAGGTCCATTACGGATACAACACTCCGCAATACGACCTGCCCCTAAACGCACTACAACCAACTATAAAAATTGCACAAGCATTATGGACGAGAAAATGGACACTTTTAACATCATCGTAGGTATTTTTTCGGCAGCTTCTGCACTGGTTTCTATATTCAGCTATTTTCAAGCGAAAAAAGCAAAGATGAAAGCTGTCGAGGTACAAAATCAATTAGTAAAAATTGAAAGTCACATTCAGTCCATTCAAGCGAGCGGTGGTCGTATTCAAGCGGGGGGAAATATTACGGCAGGAAAAGGAATTCATGTTCAAGGTGGCGCAGCTGCAAACAACAAAAACCTATAAAAATTATGTCTGAGCAACCGATCATTGCCCCAACTAACTTTCAGCAAATGTGACGGGGCTTCTCTCACTTAAACATGCCCCAACCGAAGCTACCTATCCAGCTCCAGCAACTCAAGATGTATTTCCAACTCCTCTATCAACGCCTTAGCCTTCTCTGCAGTCAACAGAAACAAAGGCGACCACCGCATATCTTCAACATCCTGAACTACCGCTGTTTGATATTGGAGCCAGAGTGCAATGCAATGCTCTTCATCTAGCACACCAGCCTCCCAGCTGACTATTGGGAACACCGGCATATTTTCTTCGTCCATAGCTGCTGCTCCAGCGAAAGCTGCCATTATCTAACCTCAATCTAAACTTCTGCAATTAAGACGGCAATAGGGCATCCACGAACTCAGGGTATTCATTTGGAGAACCGCTTGTCATAGGATGCATCCACCGTGATCAGCATATAGTCGGGGAAGACATCAATCTCACGGATTCCAGCAACAGGTATTAGTGGCCCCTTTGCAGAACCTTGTCGGACTGAGCTACGCCAAGAATGTACGAACTTGCTTTCAAATGTGGGCGGCGACGCAGAAAATCCGATTATCTTCAATCCATTCTTGTCGAACATTTTATTATTGTTAACCTGAATCCACTTTAATCGATTGTTATAGAAAAGCGCTTCAAACTTACCACTTTTGTATGTCGCCTCTGAGCAATCTGGCAGGTAGTCGCAATCTTTTGTTGTATTGAGGTCTTTGTCTGGCAGCCCAAGCTTTAACTGAACTTCCTGCGGGGATGAGTTGAGTATCGACCGAACAAACGTTAATGATTCCTTATCAGCATCAGAAGCTTGGGCAATTGCAACAATCGCTATTGCTAGAAATCCACCTATTACGGTGGAAAATATAAAAGAGCGAACCATAATTTCCACCCGTCAATTAATAAGCAGAGGAGCATTGGGCCGTTTTTTTGATAGGCCGACAAGCCCTAATAGCCCAGCACCAAACAACCATGCCGATGCCGGAAGTGGTACGGACGAAACCGACACATCGTATAAATCTACTCTATACGAAAATACCGCCGCAGTAATAGGCGAGGGAGATGTGAAATCGAACTGGTGAGAAATGGAGGGAACAATCGCCGAGAATGGACTTAATGGATCAGCCGTTGCATTTATCAAACCGCTCAACGCGAACGTCAATAAAGAGTTACTCTGACTGTCCACTGTCTTCACGCTAACAGATGGCCCACTGCCTCCCGGATAGTCCACTCCATCTGGGCTAGGCGGCCCCTGCCAGTAAATAATTCCCTGCGGGGATTCATTTATCCAAACACTGATAACTGTGTCGGATAGCGACCACGTTCCGCTGGGCGCACCTATTGAAACTGCGGTCTGTTGAAAAACGAACTGCAACTGGTCCAGCCGATAACCATCTGCGATCTGAAACATCCGATCAATCGATACCTCGCCATACTGCTGATATTGCGTAGCAGCACCGGTAGTCTCCGGGTTATAAATCAGAAAAGAATTTTTCTCTGTAAATGTAAAATTGATTGAATCAAGTAACGTTGCTGCTTTAGATGAAGTAGAAATCAACAATACAAATAGAGATGCCACAAGCCGATAAGTCATAAGAGCCTCCTTACTTTTGATATATTGTTAGAGTTTTAGCGAAAAAAATCAGTAGTTGCGATAGTCACCTTCACAACGGTTGTTCGGAACACTACACCTACCGCCGATCCTTCCTCACCGCTTTCTTCCCTTTTCTCGGCGGCGGTGACTCAGCATTCCAAAATGGCACTGTATCTCTCGGATACAAAGGTGTACCCATCTCGGCAGGATATCGCAGCATTTGCTTGCCGTCTTTATCAACCAACTCCCAGCCTCGATGAAGGTACGCCTGAAGCCAATCATCCGTCTCTGGTACTTCAATCAAAACATCTTTGCTTACCGTGCTTACAGGTTTCATGTATGTATCGTGCATAGCCCACCTTTATACTGTATATATGTACAGTACATTCTATACCCTTCTGTATCTCATACTGCAAGCTCAGGCAGAGAACTTTCGGACGTAAGGTATGTGTGGCCGATACAACATCACTCCAGACGCCAGAGCTTGGATGGAGCTTTGGGAGATAGCGCGCGACTTACTAAACGACATGGATTGGCAAGCCTGCTACAACATTACGCCAAGCAGATGGGTTCCCATTATTCGGGCCACAAGCGGTGGTGACGGCTTAGTGATAGACAAGGCAAAATGGGGCCTTGTACCCCATTGGGTGAAAGATGAGAAGCCGAAGGCTCAGCCTGCCAACGCTCGCTCAGACGGTGTAGCCACCAAGCCATACTTCAGGGATAGCTTCAGGCACAGACGCTGCCTATTCATCGCCAGCGGCTTCTACGAGTGGCAGACAGTGGACGGCAAGAAGCAGCCTTTCAACATCACTACAATCGATGGAAGCCCTCTGCTGATGGCCGGTATTTGGGACAACTGGAAAGGTGACGATACAGCGGCAATCATCACAACTGGCCCCAATAGCTTGATGGCAACAATCCATGATCGAATGCCAGTCATTGTGCCAAAGGATCAAGCTAACGAATGGATATACGGAAACTCACCGGAGAGCCTTTTAACCGCTTACCCAAGCGAGCTAATGCGGGCATACCCCGTGAGCAAGGCCGTGAACAACCCAAGGAACGATGATCCGAAGCTGATTGAACCCATCTAGGTGAAACACACGGGATTGCTTATAGAAACAGTGAGTGCGTACAATTTGAGTTGAGCTGTAGACGCAAACGGACTTCAACTTAAAATCAGAACAATGCAAGGAGGCAAGGTCATGTTGGTACTTACCCGCGCCCAAGGCGAAACACTCATTATCGGAAACGATATTCGTATAGCTATTCTACGGATTGAAGGTGATCAAGTCCGAGTTGGAATTTCTGCACCGGAAGACGTACAGATATTGCGGGCTGAGTTGATTGATCGATACAGGAACGCTGGAGCACCTAAGCCCCATAATAATGAGTAAATTAGCCGGCAGGCATACGCACTCCTAGCAAGTTCAACCACCCATTAATCTTGCCGTCATGACTTACCATCAGGCGACACCAGAGATGTATATGTACATACAAGAAATACAGATATTACTTCAGATTCTCCTCGTTTTTATTGGGCTTTATCTATCATTCTTTAAATCGTACTTCCAAGAAAAGGGAAAAAATATTGCAACTAAGGAGGACGTGGAAGAAATAACATCTAAGGTAGAAAATATACGGCATGAGCTGCATATAAGAACCGAGTCAAAGCTATCCCTAAGGGCGGAGGAAAGAAATGCTTTAGTCGAGTACTACACCAAATATAATTATTGGCTTGAAACGATAATAAGTGCGCAGCTTTCCATTATCGGTGTAGAGGATGACCTCTTGTTTTTGGAGGTTAACTCGACCCTTACGAAAGCAAAATTTGACTTTGATGTGTCAAAAGCAAAGTTTGACATCTTTGTTAGAAACGACGAAGTAAGTGCCTTGGAGATGAAGACGGTGATTGGTGCGCTTGGCATGCAGCATTTAATTCAGCTTAAAATTCCTGAGCTGGCACAATTAAACAATACAATGTCTTTTAATTTAAAAAGCACAGATATGACATCACAGCTGGCTAAACATAAAGAGCTTTTAGAGGGAAAAACTGAACTGATTAAAGATTTTCAAAATCGAAGAGTAGAGATGTACAAAGAGCTAATTCCTCATGTAAAAACTCTAAGAGATATCATTTACAAACATATTTCCAATCTTATTAGCTAGAAACAGGGATAAAAACGGTAATACCGATTTCTTATGCTCAGAAGCACAATAATCAATAGCGATTTCCGCAACTCAGTTACTTCTTACGGAACCTAAAAATTAAAACCGCTGCCCTATTCTGTACTCTTGCAATATCACTACCCACTTTCGCCACCACAATCGAAGTCGGCTTCTCTCCAGATGCTGGTGCAGAGGAACTAGTGCTGAAAGCCATTGGCTCGGCCAAAAAGACCATCCGATTAGCTGCATACTCATTCACCTCCAAACCAGTGCTTCAGGCGCTCCTAGACGCCCGTAGGAGAGGCGTAGACGTGAAATGCACCCTCGACAAGAGCAATAGGAGTAATAAGTCTGGAGAAGCCGCTGCGAACATCCTAGCTAACGCTGGTATACCAGTTCGCATTGACTCTATGCATGCGATACACCACGATAAATACATAATCATTGATGATCGATCAGTAGAGACTGGCAGCTTCAATTACTCAAAAGCTGCCGCTCAATCTAATGCAGAGAATGCTGTTTTGATTTCTGATGATGTAAGGGTGGCCAGCCAGTATGCAGAGAATTGGAAGTTGCACTGGGGCCATTCGGAGGTGTGGAAATCTAATTATTGATATTTTATATTGGTGAAGTAATTTAACTATAAATTTATGGATGGATAATATGCGTTTTATAAAAAAAATATTTTTGTGTTATTCAGTAATTTTTTCCAGCGTGGCTTTTAGTGAGGAGATTGGGACTCCGACGGGAGTTACAGGGATCATTTTGATCCCGGCAATTATCCTAATTATATGTGTGTTTGCGTGGATTGATACGGTTACAAAAAATGCACAAAGGAAGACGCGCTGGCAAAACGCGCTTAACCTGTCCGACTTTTCTCATTCGATGACATTATCTGATACCAAGTTTGGGTTGGCAGTTGACACTGAAAGCAGGAGGATTCGTCTCTTCACTGACGATGGTCAGTCGGTGAAATACCGTACCTTTTTAGCTAAAGATATTCTCAGCTGTGAAATTCTGGAGGACGGCGATTCAACAATAGCTGTGAATCGCGGAAGTCAGGTCGCGGGAGCAGCGGTGGGTGGGCTTTTACTTGGAGGTGCAGGCTTGATAGTTGGTGGACTTTCTGGCAAGAAAAAAACATCAAAAATTGTGAGTAAGGTAGATTTCAGAGTTACTGTAAATGATATTAAGCAGCCGATTCACACCGTAAACCTGCTGTCTACAGATGGAAAGTCACAATCACCGCTCTATAAGGGTGTCTTAGAGACTTGCCATAAATGGAGCGCAACGATTGATGTTTTAATCCACGCATCTCGACAAGATGAGAAAGAAGCTCTGAATAAGGTTTCGTCAGATATGAACGGCGGCAAGCGTGGAGTCATATCTGTTGCTGACGAAATAAAGAAACTAGCAGCGTTAAGAGACGATGGAGTCTTAACCAATGAGGAGTTTCAGGCTGAGAAGGCAAGAATGTTGAGTTCTTGAGTGAGTTATCTGGTTAATGCCTCCAAAGAAATAGCCCCAGCAAAGCTGGGGCATTCACCTATGCGCCTTTTACGCCCCTAATCAGAGATTACATCTAGCCAACCCGCTGGCTTCTTACCGGCATCATCCTTGGGCGGCTCAGGCGTTACATCTAGACGAGCAGTAAGAGCAGCAGCAATAATCGCCAACTTCTCGTGCATAGATACCAACAGAAACCACAATCCCGATACACAACACCCAATGAAAAATCCTAAGATTGGCCCCGATATCTGGTGATTTGTGGATGCGCCCCAGCCATAACCCAACATTACGAAAAGAATGATCCCCAGCCAAGAAAAAAAGCTCACAACATTAATCACTAGTTCCTTCATTTCTAACCTCTCTTTTTTTATCCCGAATGTTAAGCACGACTCAATTTTGACTAAGCCAATACTTGATCAGCCTGCAAGATGTACTTTCGAGCAAGTCCAGCAAGCTCCCTCGCACCTTCAGCAGAAGCTGCTTCGCCAATATGATCAAAACCAAAAGCTATTATCTCCGTTCTCACGAGACCTTCATTTACCAAATTTCGATATAACCTTAAACGCTCTAAAAAGTAGTTAAGCCTTCTCAATCCAATGTGATGAATCGTTGCCTGAATATTCCCACAGTATCGCTCAAAATTCCTTGGCTCCTTGCTCAGCTCTTCCTGAAGAAAGTCTCCTGCATTAAATGGAAATTCCATCATTTTTTTAAACATAGCTATTCGATCATAACGATAGGAATTAACAGTTCTATCGTGATTGAAGAAAGTTAAGAAATCTGTGTCAGATACATAAGTAGTAACGGTCTGATCAAATTCAGGATGATCCAAGAGAAACGCATCCACGTCATCTAGCGTCTGAATATCGTATGATTTGGAAAGAGTTGTGTCGATAGCTACCAGCTCCCTGACCCTATTCAACCATTCGTAGGTATCTGCAAGATTTTTCTCAATTGGGTTAACTGTCTGAGAAAAGTCTATCTCAGCTCTGGATGCCTCCCGCACAATCCCCTCTACCTGCTGAAATGACTTGCAAAGCGACAACTGGCGAGGCGAGCAGAATTTAGGATCGCGTAGATTTTTTAGATCGAAACCGGCATATTCATACGAGCAGGCAACAAGTCTAGAGCAAAATTCCTTTTTGGATTCCTTGAGGCGTAGAAGGCGCATTGGCATCATCATCGCGGCCTCAGAGATCGCGTATAGGCTTCCAACCTTCGATTGTGCGTACTCGCAAACCTTTTCCTCAACTTCCTTCGAGAGCGGGGTCTTGCTTCGATAGACGGCCAAGAATTCAGGCCTATCCAGTAGAAGGCGCTGAGCATTCTTTGAAAAAACACCTTTTAGAGTCGCCTCAATCATCGTTCCACCAACCCAGATAGCAGCGTGTGAGTACCGCCCTGCCGTTGCAAAACGAATCCCTTTACTTTGTGCAGTAGGTTCTGCCATAAGAATAATATCGCCTCGTTCTAATTTGCTTCTATCGAGAATGTATTTCTTTTCCATGAGTTAAATCTTCCAAGAGGACATATAGTGAGTAAGGCCGGCCGCCGTAGTGCGTTAGCCCGCTCATTGGAGGGCTTTGTGACACTGGAAAATGTAGACTACATCTAAACTACATACTCTCCCGTTTCCATCCCCTCCTGAAACATTGCGCAATAATCCAACACCTCTCTAGCCGACCACGGCTGATGCATCAATTCAGACAAGCCAAGCTGCTCACCATCTTTTGCATTGAACAAATAGAACCCAACTTGAAATCTCACCAGCATTACGCCAACAGCTTTTGCAGCATTGCGGGCTTGGTCATTAAGAATACTCATTGCACTTCTCCTTCGGTTGTTCGTTGATTAGATTGTTGTTCTTCACGCGCAATAGCCTCAACAGCATTCGCGAGGTTTTTCAGCTCTACCCCTTTGCCGTATCGATCATAGGTAATCGAGTCATTTGAATGGCCGAACACAGCGGCTGCGAATTGAGTGGGTATTCCGGCATTCTTCATTTCGGTAGCTGCTGTATGCCTTGTCCCGTATAGACCCGGCAGCACCAACTCATGCTCTAAGGTTTTAGTCCGAGCCTTGGAATACCAAGTTACGAAGGTGTGGGAGTAACCCCCGCTCTTTACATGATTGAGCTGAGGAAAAAGCCGTGGATGGTGAACACTCTCGATAAACTCCAAAAGGCCAGCTTTCAATAGTTGGCTATGGATCGGGATACTGCGTTCGCTGGACATCGTTTTAAGTGTTTGATCCGGTCGAGTCGCTCGAATATCGATGACCTTCGCACGGATGTTGATATCATCCTTGTAGAGCTGGCAAATTTCAGAGGGTCTAGCGCCGGTATATCGAAGCAGCAACAAAATCCATTTCCGCCACTCCTCCTGATCTTGGGCAAAACGAAAATAGGTTGTTTTATCATCAACAGAGAAAGCTTTCCTTTCCGTAGACACATGCCGCCTCTGCTTAACGTTCTGTCCTCTGAAAACATTTTCGGAGCAGTCGCCACGCTGTATGAGCCAATCGAACAACATCGCAGCGCGCTTCAGGTAGTTGTTAACCGTGGTGATGGACCGAGCTGAAGCAAGTAGAGACTCCTTGAAGGCGTTGGCGTCCTTACGCCCCACTGAGCGCACCTCCAACTTGCCCAGCAGCTTCGCTAGAGCTTGGAGCATCACCTCACCCCTGCGGTACTCTCTGAGCGTCCAATACTTTGATCTTTCCTTCTCAGAAAGGTATTGATAGATCGCATTCTTCAGCAGGAGTTGGTTCGCTCCTTTAGAAACAATTGCACCGACCACTACGCCGTTACTTTGCTCGGAGATGATTGCTATCGGTTGCTGTAACGGAGGTTCACCAAAGTGATGCTTCAAAGCCAAGTACTGGGCTAATTTATGATCAGTAGTTTTTAGTGAGCGGCGAGTTTCTCGACGCTTACCCGAAGGAAGAGTTTGGATTTTGCGAAAGTAGTAGACGCCAGACTTGAGTCGAACGAGATACGTCATGGTGTGTCATCCAGTGTGTTAAAAAGGACGAGCAACCATTAACTAATTGATTTTAAATTGGATTCTCAGATTGGAGGTAACCTCACCAGCCACATCCCGGCACACGAATCAACAACTACCGTTGCTCCCTTCCGGGCCTGGCGGGGTTCGCTGTCTACCGTTGCGAGAGGACCGATGAGGTCACCATAACGCTGCAGAGCGCATCGACCGATTGCGCCGACACTTGCAAGGGCGCGTATTCTGCTGAATTACTAACACCGTTGCAAGTGCAATCACCGTTGCAAGCGCTTCCCTTTCTCGCGCTAAAGCGCGCCGACAATTAGTTCGGTGGAAACTTCTTGAAAATCGCGTCGACCGTTTCGCGAATATAGACATCGCGCTCGACCGGTGTTTTGAACGTCGGCACGCGCCGCGCCGCGATACCGCGCCACACCAGTTGCTTGGTCTTGGCATCGACCATATCGATGATCAATTTGCCCTCGGTATATTGATTGACCCAAACATCCGAATCGAAGCCGGGACCGTAACAGCGCCAGCACGGGTAGTAACCGAAATTGGAGTGAAACGAAGAGATATCGAGCTTCTCTTCCTCGCCGATATGGTAGGTAATCAGCAGCGCCGCCTGATCGTCGGCGACCGCATGCAACCCTTTCCCGGCCAACTGATCGTCGACGGCGCGATGCACGCGGCCCGCCACCAGATCGTTATCGATCATCGGATCGACATGGGCCGCTGGTCGCGCGATCCATGCATAGCTGGCGTCGGCGGGCATTTGCCAGGCCGGGTCGTAATCGGTGCTGACAGGAATAGCGCCGCAGGCATTTAACACCATCGCCGCCATCGATAACGCACAAACGCGCAACCAGCTTTTCATTTCGGTATCCTCTCCAGTACGACAATTGACTTCATTATAGCGACTCGGTGTTGGACGGGGCGACCGCTGCCGAGGTTCCCAAATAGGTCGCCAAAAACTTATCCCTCGCCTCGAACAGCTGCAGGCGTTGTTCATAACTGCTAAGAAAGTGATCGCCATCCTCCTGCCGAATAAACTGGTACAGCTTACCGCTTTTCTGCAACACATTGGCCATATCTGCGCTTTGCGCAAAAACGCGCGCGCCGATAAGGCCGCCAATTCTAACGATAAACCCCCAATGAACAACTCGCGGTACGCGTGCCGGCCCCGTTGGCGGCTGCTATAATCGGCGCTTCTCGGTTTGCCGCATAGACCAGCGCCGAAATACTTTTCGCAGGGACTTATGTCGCCAGCAATCGATATCCCGCATTACAGCGCGCTCCTCGATCAGCTCTATCAAGGGCCGTTCGAGACGCTGCCATTCCAAACTTTTCTCGATAATTTACGCGGCTTATTAACGCTTAAGTTTGCCGCCATTATTGTCCGCCGCCCCGATAGCAGCGACGCCGGCATGCAATTTATGAGCGGTCTCGAACAACCTCCCACCACGGAGGCGAACGCGCAAAACTATTACCGCCTCCATGACGCGATCGATCCGTTAATCGATCTGCCGCTGCAAACCGTCGTGACGCTCGACGAAGTTATTTCAATCGACAAGCTCGAACAGACCGAATATTTTCAAAACTGCCTGGCCCCCTACGATCTTTTCTATGTAGCCGCGCTCGACGTGGGCGACGCGGCGCAGCACCGCTACGCTCTGCGCTTGTACCGCACGCGCAGCGACGGCAACTTCGATGATAATGCGCGCGCACTGCTCGATCTGCTCGCGCCACATCTCGCACGGGCCTTGGGCAACGGCGTGCAGCGCGTACAACTCGATGCCGAGCGTCATTTTTACGCGAAGGCCGCTTTCGGTCGCGCGGTCGGCTCGATCACGCTCGACGAACATGGTCACATCGTGCAGGCCAACGAAGCCGCCGAGCGCTTCCTTGCCGAAAAGGACGGCATCGCGCGCCTGCACAATCAAATACATATTAAAAATACCGAACTCAACGATAGCCTGCGCCAGCAAATTCAAAGCGCATTGACGGCGATGCGTAGCAGCGGCAGCTCCGAGCCGACCATTCAAGCAATGTCGATTCCGCGCCCGTCCGGCAAGCCCGATTACGAATTGGTTTTAAAATTATTGCCGGTCGATCGCTACCTGACGCCGAGCCGCTCGCCGCATTTATTAATTTTTCTGAGCAACCCCGCCGAAAAAATTGAAATCTCGACGCGCACGTTGATGACGCTTTATCACTTAACGCAGACCGAAGCGACCTTGACCATCATCCTGGCCGAGGGCAAAACGCTCGACGAAGTCACGCAGATTCTCGGCATCGCCCGCAATACCGCGCGCGCGCATCTACGCGCGATTTTTTCCAAAACCGGCGTGACGCAACAATCGATGTTGGTAAGTTTGGTATTGAAGAGCCTGGCTTCGATTGCACCGTAGGTGCAATCGAAGCGTAGGGAGTAGTTGGTGATTGAAAAAGGCGGCATAGCCGCCTTTTGTGTTTTTGCTAACTACCAACTACTAAAACCTATTCCTTAGCATTCGACGCATTCAAAAACGCCGGCGCTTCGCCGCCGCCATCCGCTGTTACCGCCGAACCGCTGATATATGCCGACAGATTCGACGCCAGAAATAGACAGACATTGGCGATATCTTCCGGCGAGGCCATGCGTCCCAGCGGAATGGTGCGTCCGACCGCTGCAATGCCGGCATCGTCGCCATAATGTAAATGCGCCTGCTCGGTGACGATCAGGCCGGCGATGATGGCGTTGACGCGCACTTTGGGCGCCCACTCCACCGCCAGCGAGCGCGATAAATTTACCAGACCGGCTTTCGCCGCCCCATACGCCGCAGTGCCCGGCGACGGACGCGCCGCGCTGACGCTGGCGATATTGATAATCGCGCTACCCGGCTCTTGTTTCTGCATCAGGCGATTCGCCGCCTGCGCAATATTGAGAGGCGCGGTTAAATTCAATTGAATAATTTTTTCGTGGAAACGCGGCGACGCGGTCGCGGCTTCCGCCATCGGCGCGCCGCCGGCATTGTTAATCAATACATCGAGCCGACCGTGCTCCTGCTCGATCCAGGCAAAATATTCGTTGATCGCATCGCTATCGCGGACATCGAGCGCGCGAAAAACGACACTCCTGCCGGCGTGCTGCGGCAATGTTTCCGGCGCATTGCGCGCGCAGGCGATCACAGTCGCGCCCGCCTCTAAAAATTTTTCGCAAATCCCCTTGCCGACACCTTTGGTGCCGCCGGTGACAAAAACCACTTTTCCCGCGAAGTCGATCTGAATCATTTCGAAACTGTTTTCCGATGAAGACGATAAAATTTTTAAAGCAAGCCGACGACCGTCGCGTCGCCGGCCGGAACTTAATAGTTATGCGGGAACAAAATTTTCTTCGCCAAAATAGGCGCGCATCGAAGCGATTTTGCCTTCCGCATTAAACTTGAACACATCGATAACGTGGATATTCATTTTCTGGCCCTGAAAATTCACCGTCACTTTAAACGGAAACGCGGTCTCGATACCGGCCACGCGAATCGGTCCCTCCAACTCCAATTGCATCGGGTTAACCGTATTCTTCTTGTAAAATGCCGTTACCGCTTCGATGCCGCGCACCGGCTCGCTGCCGACCGGATCTTCAACCGTCGCGTCGTCGGCGTACAATTTGGCCACGCCCTGCCAGTCGCCGGCGCCCATCAAGCGAATGTAATCGAGCGCGACCTGTTTGTAGTGTTTGCTGTCCATTACTTTCTCCACAAAAATGCGTTTTAAAAAACTGGCCGGAGCAAGTCCGGCCAGCCAAACAATTAAACGATTTCGAACAGGCCCGCCGCGCCCATACCGCCGCCGATACACATTGTGGTGACGACGTATTTGACGCCGCGTCGCTTACCTTCGATCAAGGCGTGACCGACCATGCGCGCACCGCTCATGCCGAACGGATGACCGATCGAAATCGCGCCGCCGTTGACGTTGAGCTTATCGTTGTCGATGCCGAGTTTGTCGCGGCAATAAATAACCTGGCAGGCGAACGCTTCGTTCAATTCCCACAGACCGATATCGTCGATTTTTAAACCGTGGCGCTGCAACAGTTTCGGAATCGCGAATACCGGACCGATCCCCATCTCGTCGGCCTTGCAGCCGGCGACCGCTAGACCGCGATAAATACCGAGCGGCTGCAAATTATTTTTCTCGGCGAACTTGCTGTCGACCAATACCGAGGCCGAAGCGCCATCCGATAACTGCGACGCATTGCCGGCGGTGATGAAGCGCCCCTGCTTGATGAACGGACCGTCCTTCCACACCGGTTGCAGCGACTTCAAGCCTTCGAGCGTCGTCTCGGCGCGATTGCCTTCGTCCTGCTTCAACAGCGTTTCTTTGTAGGTGACCTCGCCCGTTTCTTTATTGGTGATCGCCATGGTGGTTGCCATCGGCACGATCTCGGCATCGAAGCGGCCATCGCGCTGACCGGCAGCGGTGCGCATTTGGCTTTGATACGAATACTCGTCCTGCGCGTCGCGCGAAATGTTGTAGCGCTCAGCGACGATTTCGGCGGTTTCGATCATCGGAATGTACGCGGTCGGGTCGGCCGCCAGCACCGCTTTGGACACGCTGCGGTAGCTGTTTTTATGTTTGGTCTGGGTCAGCGAAATCGATTCGAGACCGCCGGCCGCGACCACATCGTATTCGTTACAGATAATACCTTTGGCGGCGATCGCAATCGCCATCAGGCCGGACGAACACTGACGCTCGACGGTCATGCCGGGCACCGAATCGGGCAGGCCGGCGACGATGCTGGACAGGCGGCCGATGTTATAGGACTGCGTACCCTGTAGTGCAACGCCGCCCATGATGCAATCCTCGAACAACGCGGGATCGATACCCGAACGCGCGACCGCTGCGCGCACCACATGCCCGCCCATCGCCGGCGCTTCGGTATCGTTGAAGGCCCCGCGAAACGCTTTGCCAATCGGGGTGCGCGCGGTGGAGACAATAACGGCTTCTCTCATGATGCAGTCCTACCTATAAAGTGATCGGCTTAAAACTCACAACAAGCCGGTGATTGATAAACATCTTGCCGCGCTGCGGCGCGGTTATGCTCATACCCTACAACAGCGCCGCCGAAATTGCGTAGTCCAAAAGGCCTAAGCCCAAAAGGCCTAACTTAAAGGACATAGTCGATAAATCGGTATGCGGGTCGGTGAAACCGGTGGGCGGGTCGCCCGGCGGCAGGCGCGCATGATAGCATCCTGCAACGGCCTATATCACGGCTGGCGACTCCATTGGAAACCGAGTCCGAACGACGCCTGGGAGGTCGATAATAATGACTGAGAATTCCACTGCACCTATGCGCGCAGCCGAACGTATGAGCGCCGCCGAACGCAAAGTCATTTTTGCATCGTCGCTCGGCACGGTATTCGAATGGTACGATTTTTATCTGTACGGTTCGCTCGCCGCCATCATCAGTAAACAATTCTTTTCCGGCGTCAACGATACCGCCGCCTTCATTTTCGCACTGCTGGCCTTTGCCGCCGGTTTTGCGGTGCGCCCATTCGGCGCGTTGGTATTTGGCCGTCTCGGCGATTTGGTCGGTCGCAAGTACACCTTCCTGATCACGATTACGATCATGGGTATCTCCACGTTTATCGTCGGTTGTCTGCCCTCCTATGCGACGATCGGCATCGCCGCGCCGGTGATATTGATCGCACTGCGCTTGTTGCAAGGCCTCGCGCTCGGCGGCGAGTACGGCGGCGCCGCCACTTATGTCGCCGAGCATGCGCCGCACGGCAAGCGCGGTTATTTCACCAGTTGGATTCAAACCACCGCGACGCTCGGTCTGTTTCTTTCTCTGCTGGTCATTCTGGCGACGCGTACGCTGACCGGCGAGGATAATTTTGCGGTCTGGGGTTGGCGCATTCCATTTTTGATATCGGTATTGCTGCTCGCGGTATCGGTATGGATTCGCTTATCGTTGAGCGAATCGCCCGCCTTCCAAAAAATGAAGGCGGAAGGGCGCCATTCGAAGGCGCCGCTGCGCGAATCGTTCGGGCAATGGAAAAATTTAAAAATCGTCTTGCTGGCACTGTTCGGCCTCACCGCCGGGCAGGCCGTGGTGTGGTATACGGGCCAGTTTTATGCCTTGTTCTTTTTAACGAAAACATTAAAGGTCGCGGATACCGCCGCCAATATTTATATCGCCGCCGCGCTGCTGATCGCCACGCCGTTCTTCGTTATCTTCGGCATTCTGTCGGATAAAATCGGCCGCAAACCGATCATTATGCTCGGCTGCCTGCTCGCGGCATTGACTTATTTCCCTATTTTCAAAGCGCTGACGCACTACGCCAATCCGGCGCTCGAAAGCGCGCAGCAAAATGCGCCGGTGGTAGTAATCGCGGATCCCGCTACGTGTTCTTTTCAATTCGATCCGATCGGTAAGGCGCGCTTTACCAGCTCGTGCGATATCGTCAAATCCTTTCTGGCTAAAAACAGCGTGAATTACGCCAACGAAAACGCGCCGGCCGGCAGCACCGCAAGCGTAAAAATCGGCGCCGCGACACTCGCCAGTTTCGAGGGCGGCAATCTCGATAAAGACGCGTTTAAACTGCGCTCGGAGGCATTCAATACCGAGTTGGGCGCCGCGATCAAGGCCGCCGGTTATCCGGCCAAAGCCGACCCCGCGCAAATCGATACGGTCATGGTGATCGCGCTGCTCGCAGCGCTCGTCATTTATGTGACGATGGTGTACGGACCGATCGCGGCGATTTTGGTCGAAATGTTTCCGACGCGCATTCGCTATACGTCGATGTCGCTGCCGTATCATATCGGCAACGGTTGGTTCGGCGGTTTTCTGCCGACCACTGCCTTCGCGATGGTGGCCGCGACCGGCGATATTTATTATGGCCTGTGGTACCCGATCGTGGTGGCCGTCGTCACCTTAGTGATCGGTTTGCTATTTATTCGCGAAACCAAAGATGTCGACATCTATCGACACGATTGATCGAACCGCGCTTCGCGACGACCTCGGCGAACACCAGGGCATCGAGCAGATTTATTTTTCGGGAGTTTGTGTTGAAAAAACCGGCAATAACGCGCGCCGAGCGCAAAGTCATTTTTGCCTCCGCGCTCGGCACCATGTTCGAATGGTACGATTTCTTTTTATACGGCTCGCTGGCGGCAATCACCAGCAAACAATTTTTCGCCGGCGTCAACGATACCGCCGCTTTTATTTTCGCACTGCTGGCTTTCTCGGCCGGTTTTGCGGTGCGACCGTTCGGCGCGCTGGTGTTCGGTCGGCTCGGCGATATGGTCGGTCGCAAACATACTTTTCTGATCACGATTGTCATCATGGGCGCATCGACATTTCTAGTCGGTTGCCTGCCTTCGTATAACAGCATCGGCGTTGCCGCGCCGATCGCACTGGTGTTATTGCGGCTATTGCAAGGGCTTGCGCTCGGCGGCGAATACGGCGGCGCCGCCACCTATGTCGCGGAACACGCGCCGCACGGCCGGCGCGGCTTGTATACGGGCTGGATTCAAACCACCGCCAATATCGGCCTGCTGCTTTCGCTGGCAGTGATCATCGGCACACGCACCGCACTCGGCGAGGAACAATTCGCCGCGTGGGGCTGGCGCATTCCCTTTCTGCTGTCGATATTTTTACTGGCCATCTCGGTTTATATTCGCCTGTCGCTCGACGAATCGCCGGTGTTTCAGCGCATCAAAGCCGAGGGTAAAACCTCGAAGGCGCCGCTGCGCGAAACCTTCGGCAATTGGCGCAACGTCAAACTCATTATCGTTGCGCTGCTCGGACTAACCGCGGGCCAGGCGACGGCATGGTACACGGGCCAGTTCTACACCTTATTTTTTCTCACGCAGACGCTGAAGGTCGATGGCCTCACCGCGAATTTATTGATCGGTGCCGCCGTGGCGCTAACCACACCGCTGTTCGTTATCGCCGGCGCAATCTCGGATAGAATCGGCCGCAAGCCAGTTATTTTGTGCGGCTGTCTGCTCGCCGGCCTCACCTACCTGCCGATTTTCAAAGCGATCACGCAAAGCGCGAACCCGGCGCTGGCCAGCGCACAGCGCAATGCGCCGGTACGGGTTTTGGCCGATCCGGCCACCTGCTCGTTTCAATTCAATCCGGTCGGTACCTCGCAATTCACCACCTCGTGCGATATCGCCAAATCGTTTCTAACCAAGAACAGCGTGAACTACAGCAATCGCGCCGCGGCAATCGGTAGCATTGCGGTCATCGAAATTGGCGACACCACCATCGACAGCTTTGAAGGCACGCACTTATCGAAAGCAGAGCTCGATGCGCGCAGCAAAGCGTTCAACGCGCAAATGACGGCTGCGATTCGCGCCGCCGGTTATCCCGAGCGCGCCGACTCGGCTGCGATTCAATGGCCGAAGTTAGTGGCGCTGTTGACGCTGCTGGGCCTGTATTCGGCGCTGACCTACGGCCCTATCGCCGCTGCGCTGGTCGAGTTATTTCCGACCCGCATCCGCTACACCGCCATGTCGATGCCCTACCACATCGGTAGCGGCTGGGTCGGCGGTTTATTGCCGGCCACCGCCTTCGCCATGGTGGCGGCGAAAGGCGACATTTATTTCGGTCTTTGGTATCCCGCCGTATGCGCACTGCTAACGTTTGTGGTCGGCCTCATTTTTATTCCGGAGACTAAGGACCGGGATATTTATGCGGATGATTGATGCGCCGTCCTTCTCTTTATAATTGCGCCCTCTTTGATTAAGGGACTGGCCGCACAGCGCACATGCGGCGCCGACCAAACGAGCGATGATTAAATTACTGTCACGCACGCCCCGCTCGGCAGATGACATAATCGGCGGCTCGCTATCGACCGAATAGGTCGACCAAAATCTTAAGTGGCATCGATTCGAATAAAACGCGGAGACTAAATCATGGCAAAACTCGCGGGCAAAGTTGCATTAGTCACCGGAGCCGGACAAGGCGTCGGTCAGGGTATCGCCTTTGCGCTGGCGCGCGAGGGCGCGGCAGTCGCCGTTACCGGCCGCACCTTATCGAAGGTCGAAGCCACGGTCGCGGAAATTCAGCGGCGCGGCGGCAAGGCACTCGCGATCGAAGTCGATGTGAAGGATAAGGCCGGCCTGGAGCGCTGCGTTGCGCAAGTCGTCCAGCAACTCGGCGGCCTCAATATTCTGGTCAACAACGCCCAGGAAGTGCCGCACGGCGATTTATTCACCGTTACCGATGAAGCTTTCACGGCCGGCTGGGAATCCGGCGCGCTGGCGACCTTCCGCCTGATGAAGCTGTGTTATCCGCATCTGAAAGGCGACGGCAATATCGTTAACCTCGGCAGTTCGTCGGCCAAGCGTTGGGATATGACCAATTATGGCCCCTATGCGGCGGTAAAAGAGGCCATTCGCGCGCTGACCCGCGCCGCCGCCTGCGAGTGGGCTAAAGACGGCATTCGCACCAATGCCATTCTGCCGCTGGCGCAATCGCCGGCCTTCGATTGGTGGGAGGAAACCTTCGCCGACGAAGCGGCCGCGTTTATTAAAACAGTGCCGATGCAGCGCGTCGGCGATTGCGAAGAGGACATCGGCCGGTTTGTGGCTACACTGTGCTCGGACGACTGCCGCTATGTAAACGGTCAAAGTATCGCCCTGGACGGCGGTCAAACTTACATGGGCTAGCGCGCTTGGTTACAATGTGCCGGTTACAATGCGCATCGAAGCCCTGAACGGCTCAAGTAAATAACGAAAATTTAATGTTATGGGCCTTGCGCATCGACCGATAAGTCCAGAACCTATCGCCACCCAGGATTTCGATGCTGCAGGCGGTGCCCTCCACGGGTTGACCTTGAGTAGATCCAGTGTGAGACACCTGTGCCGCAAACGAGTTAACCACTAACGCTAATATCAAGACGAGGAGATGTATCATGGCTCAAAAGTTTCTCAGCGAAGCCAGCGGCGCGCCCAGCGAAGCGCCGAAATTTAACGGCGGCGAAATCGGCGGCTGGCCGATGCTCAAAATCCAATACCTGACCGATCCGGCAGGCATCGCCAAGCTGTTGCCCCCGGGCATCGAGCCAGGCGCAGAGCCCAAGGTATACGTAACCTTCTACAACGTACCGATCGACAACGCTCCCGAATTCGGCGCAGTGGTTTCGGTTGCCGCGAAAGCTAACGGCGTCGAAGGCGAATACACCATTCTGTTCGGCATCACCCAAGAAGAGCCGGTTATCCTCTGCCAGGAACTGTGGGGCCAGCCCAAGTATCTCGCGCAAGTTAACTACTTCCGTTTCGGCGACACCGTGGAGGCAAAAGTTAGCCACCAGGGTTACACCTTCATGGAGTTCAAAGGCGAAGTTAAAGGCCAGATCGACATCCCCGAGCACGACACCAACGATTTCTGGGTCAAGAAAATGCGCGGCGGCGATTACATGAACCCAACCGCCTGGGCCTATCCGCCGCACCTGATTCATATCAAAGGCCGCTTCGGCACGGTCTACGCTGAAAAACTCGAAGGAAAGCTGACATTGCGCGAGAGCCCGTGGGATCCGATAGCGGAAATCCTGCCGATTCGCAGTCCGATCAACGCCTACCTGTGGACTCCGACCTTCCTGGATCGCTCCATCAATGTGGCCGGCCCGCTGGATCCGGATAAGTTCCTGCCCTACGCCGACACCATCAGCGGTTCGCGTTGGTTGGGTTGCAACGGCGGCCCGAAAAAGCACGGCTAAGCGCTCTAATCGGTCACTGAGTTATAAATTAACGCCGCGTTTCCACGCGGCGTTTTTTTTGCGCTTTATGTCGCTTAAACCAACCTCTCACCGGCCTTTTCCTCGATAACTTGTCGCTCCCTCCACTCTCTGCAACATCTGCCGGCTTAATCTTGTAATCGAGCAATTGACAGAGTGACAAGATTTGTTTGCGACCCCAAATAATCTGTGTTACACAATGCGCGCTCGGTTATTTACCATTTGAGCTGCAGCTGGCGTTTGATGGATTACGCTAAGCCCTAAATGGATTTGGTACGTTTCGGTTTTCTCCCGATAGCGTTGACGGTAGTAGCGGTTTTAGAGAGGTATTCCGTTTATTTTTATTTATCTCCTTATTTTAGGACAAGTGACCTATCGATAGCGAATCGAGCACCCAAAGCTGAGCCACCTACAAATTCCAATAATTTTGAGGATGGCTAACATGACGAAAGCACCAATGGATAACGAGGACAGCACTAACTCAAGCAACCGTTCCAGCGACAACGTAATCGACAACCTAATCGAACCCACCGAAAGCACCGGCGTACCGCGCCGATCATTCCTCGGTGGCGCCGCCAAACTCGCAGCCGCGGGTGCCTTATCCGGTTGGCTGCCGGTCTTTCGCATCACTCCCGCCGAAGCGGCGATCTGTACTAATACGCCGCCAGCCTTTCCCGCCGGCATCACGCTCTATCAGCAAGCCTTTATCAACTGGGCGCGCGATATCTCCGTCGATCCGATGTGGACCTGCGCGCCCACCACGCCCGCGCAGATCGTCACCATCTGTAACTGGGCGAAGGCCCACGGCTACAAAGTGCGGCCGCGCGGCTCGATGCACAACTGGTCGCCGCTGACGATTCCCAACGGCGTCACCTGCCCCAATGTCATCCTGGTCGACACCACGCAATTCCTTACTGCGGTATCGGTCAATACCTCCACCACGCCGAAAACCGTCACCGCGCAGACCGGCATCATGATGGAGGCGCTGCTGACCACTTTGGAATCCTACACACTAGGCGTCACCGCTTGCCCAGCGCCCGGCGATATTTCGCTCGGTGGCGCGCTGGCCATCGATGCGCACGGCACGGCGATTCCAAAGACCGGCGAGACGCAGGTCTCGGGCACTACTTACGGTTCGCTGAGCAACCTGGTGCGCTCGTTGACAGCGGTAGTTTGGGATGCGGCCAACAATCAATACGCCTTGCGCACTTTCCAGCGCACCGATCCGGGCTGTACCGCACTGCTGGCGCATATCGGCCGCTCGTTCATCACCGAGGTAACGCTGCAGATGGGCACCAACCAGCGCCTGCGCTGCCAGAGCTGGTTCAATGTCACTGCCGCCGAGCTATTCGCACCAGCCGGCTCGAGCGGCAATACCTTCAACAGCTATCTCAACAGCGCCGGCCGCGTCGAGACCATCTGGTTCCCGTTCACCGATAAACCATGGCTGAAAGTCTGGAGCGTCACGCCAAACAAACCGCTCCTCACAAAGCAGGTGAATAGCCCCTACAACTATCCGTTCAGCGACAGCCTCGGCCAGGACCTGATCGATCTGGAGTCGCAGATCCAGGCCGGTAACTGGTCGGCGGCGCCCACCTTCGGCTCCCTGCAATACAATGCCGTCGCCGCGGGCCTCGTTCTCACCGGTAACTGGGATATCTGGGGCTGGTCGAAGAACACACTGCTGTATATCAAGCCGAGCACGATGCGCGTCACCGCCAACGGCTATGCCGTGCTGTGCAGCCGCGCCAACGTGCAGCGCGCGATCAACGAGTTCTACGTGATGTACAAGGCCAAGGTCGCGGCCTATCAGGCGCAGGGACGCTTCCCGATGAACGGCCCGGTCGAGATCCGCGTCACAGGCCTCGACCGTCCCAGCGACGTGGTCGGCATCAGCGGGGCACCATCGCCGCAGTTGTCGGCACTGCGCCCGCGCGCGGATCATCCGGAATGGGACTGCGCGGTGTGGTTCGACATTCTGACTCTGCCCGGCACGCCGTACTCGAATCAGTTCTACAGCGAGGTCGAGCAGTGGATGTATAGCAACTACGCCAGTTATGGCTCGGTGCGGGTGGAGTGGTCGAAGGGCTGGGGTTACACCAACAGCGCGGCGTGGTCCGACCCGACCGCGCTCGGCACCACCATTCCGAACAGCCTGAAAACCGGCTATACGGTGGGCGATAACTTCGATACGGCACGGGCGACGCTCAATTCATTCGACCCGTCGCGCATCTTCTCATCGCCGTTGCTGGATGCATTGCTGCCGTAATTTTTATTAACTTAATTATTTCGATCTGCCCCGACCGTTTTGGTCGGGGTATTTTTTTGCAAAAAATTTAACTGCGGAAATTAAATTATCTCTAGAAACTTGCTTCTACAGTTTTTTAAAAGCTAGAGCCTCCAAACTCGAGGCTTCGAATGAACTTCACGGCGTGGCGAGGGGGAGCTCTTTTGCAGGACATGAAGGAGTACTCATCGAAGCTGCGAGCCCAACTCCTCAGTGAAGCCGACAAGCTCTTCTAGGCCGATAGCACCGAAACTACTTGAATGCTTGCCTCAGCGTCCTGCAAGAGAGCTCCCCCTCACCGCGCTTCGGCACCAAGCTTCACGCTCTAAAATATTTCTCAATTTAAAAAAAAGTAGTGCCGAACATGTAACCATCAATATTATTGAAGCGTGAAAGATGGGTCAGATGACCCACCCCACAATATAGATCTTGGGTTATTCAACACCGGGAGCGCCGGGGAAACCGTGATAATAATGCCCGGTCAACATCCCGCCATCGACAGCGATCTCCGCACCACACACATACGAAGCATCGTCGCTCGCCAAAAACAACGTCACGCGTGCAACCTCCTCGGCGTCCGCGGCACGCTGCAGCGGCACATGGCCGTACTGCTTGTCGATCTCCGAGCGATCCACCGCATTCGGATTCGCCATCACCGTATTAATGCCGCCGGGATGTACCGAATTGACCCGCACACCGTGATGGCCGAACTCCATCGCCGCGACCCGCGTCAAACCGCGCACGCCCCACTTGCTCGACGAATAGGCCGCCAGACTATTCGCGCCCTTCATGCCGTCGACCGACGAAATATTCACGATCGCACCTTTCTTATTGGCCACCATATGCTCGCCGATTATCTTCACGCCGAGAAAAGTGCCGACCAAATTGACATCGAGCACGCGCTCGTAATCCGCTTTACTGGTTTGCGCAATCGATTTAAAAATCAAAATACCGGCATTGTTAACCAGAATATCGATTGGACCGAAAGCGTTTTTCGCAGCACTGATCACACTATTCCAGCTAGCCTCATCGGTGACATCGTGATGCACGAAAATCGCCTTACCGGCCAACTCTTCGGCCAGCTGCCTGCCCTCTTGATCGAGCACATCCGCGATAACGACTTTTGCGCCCTCCGCAGCAAACAAGCGCGAAGTCGCAGCGCCCATGCCGCGCGCGCCACCGGTGATAACCGCCACTTTACCTTGCAGACGTGCCATAATTTTTTCCTCGCTGTGCGCGCATCGCGCATTAACTGCATTCGCTATCGATTAAACTTAATTGACAGCGCGCTTAAATCGGTCCGAACAGCTCGATCCAATTGCCATCCGGATCGGTTATGAACGCAAAGCCGAACGCCGGATTAATTTCCGTAATTTCAGTCGGTATCTGCAAGCCGGCGGCTCGCACCGACTCCACCACTTCGCGTAAATTCGCCACGGCCAGTGAAAAATAACGAATACCATCGGCTTGCCACGGGCCGCCCGGCACCACTTTAGCGGGCGGCGTCGGCGTTAATACCGCCAACTTAATAATATTGTCGCCAACCGCGAAACGATGCTGCTCGCCGCCCGGGTATTCAATTTTCCCCTGTAGCTGCAAGCCCAATAGATCGCGGTAGAACGGCAACATTTTATCGATGTTGGTGGTGACAATACCGACCTCGACGAGGGGTTTCATAAACTGTATGGCCATAATGGTTTCCTGCGTTCGGCGCCTGCCGCTCGATGATTGACGCATCGCAGCGACGCGCCATTGCCAATCAAGACTTAATCACGAACTCGCTGGTGATGATGACTTCCATTTTATCGAAGTCGATAAATTTCATGCAGCTATCGAGCATGCGCTGCGAATTCAATTTCAAGCGCTCCTCGCTACCGACCGCGTCGTAGAACACATGCGGGTCGGTCATCGCACCGGCAGGGAAACACTCTTCGATAATACCGTCGATGACCGGTGCATCCCAGGTTAAGCGCCGCGTCACAATATTCTGTACATAGCGGAACGTGTCCTGCGTTTCGATCGCCAGCGTACCGTGCGTCTGCTGCCAATAATCGAACCATGCCGCGTACGTGAGGCGCGGCGGTACCTGCAGCGTGCATACCTGCGAAAATCCGGGCGTGCGCTCGCCGGCTGGCACGCGTTGCGTAGTATTCGGCATGCGTTCGGATTCCGTCACCACATAACCGGCGAAGCGCGCAACATGTTCGCTCAATATTGCAGCGATAGCCGGATGATGAAAGGCCGAGTCGATCCACACCGCGACAAAACCATCGAACGGCGAATTGGTGCGGATTTGCCGCAATGGCGCGGCGGGAGCAACGGTCGCGTCGACGACATTGATTTGCAATTTATGCACGCCATTCGCCAGCAATTTATCAGTCAAGGCGCCACGCAAATCGGCGCTGAATGCCTCGCTGGACTGACCGGCGGGCTTGGTCACCAGATATATGAGCTTTTCCATTTTCGATGCCTCAGTATTTTTTAGTAGTTAGTAGTTTGGCTTTAGTAGTTAGTTAAAGATTTCGAAACAACAGAAGCCACTGCGTTCCTCCCAACTACTAAAATCTTAAACCTAACTACCATGTCAGTATTTCGCGATGATCTCATCGCCAAACCGCCGCAAATTATCGATCTTATCCTGCAAGCTCAATGCTCCCTGATAGACATTCCAAGGCGTCGCGCAGATATCGGTAACACCTAAATCGCGCAGGCGGCGGAAATCGTCGAGCGTCGTTGCGTGCATATCGTAGGCGTGAATTTCGTAATCGCTGCGTTTAAGTGTGCCGTACTGCGCGCGTAATTCATTGAGCTGTTGAATCAAACTGCGCAGCGTATCGAAATCGGTGTTCGCGGAAATCCAGCCGTCGTGTCGCGCGGCACGCGCCAACGCCACCTTGGCGTGGCCACCGACGATGATTGGCACCGGTTTGGTCGGCGCCGGCGACATCTTCATCGGCCCGAAATCGTAGTGCTCGCTGTGATATTCAAAGTACTCACCGCTCATCGCGCCGCGTAGAATTTCGAGGCACTCGTCGAGCAATTTACCGCGCGGCTCCCAGGCCACGCCGTTATAGATGAAATCCTCGCGCCAGGGGCTGATACCGGCGCCGAGCACAATGCGGTTATTCGATACGACGGCGAGAGAGCTCAAAGTCTTGGCCAGAATCAGCGGCTGGCGCACCGGCACCTTGAGTACGCCGGGATAAAAGCGGATTTTGCTGGTGACCGCAGCCATCCAGCTCATCGCGATAAAAGGCTCGATGAATGGCGATGCCTCGATGTATTGGCGTACCGCCGCGGTATCCGCGTAGGGATAGTCGGAGGTCGCCTGCTCGGGAAAGAAAATACTGTCCGGCAAACCGATCGATGCCCACCCGGAAGCTTCCGCGGCCTGCGCCACCGCCTGATAATCCTGATAGCCGCCGATACCCAGCATCAACGTAAAACGCATGTTGCTCTCCTACTTTGTTTGACCTTGCCGTGGCCGACTTTAATCTACCGTGGCCTACGTTGCGCCGCGTTAAAACCAGCCGAAAAATCTCTTGGCGAATCAGAACGGACCGTCTTCGACAAAACCGTTAAATAATTCGAGCACTTCGCCGAGCGGCTGTTTTAAATCGAAGGTGCGCCGATAGCCGGTATGCGCGATCCTCCACTCGCCGTCCACCTTGCGGTAGCGGTCATCGTAAAAGCCGTTGCCTTCGAGCTTGGTATTGTCGTGAAGGTTGATAACGATGTCGTGCAGATACCAGATACCGGTGGCCTCGGTATCGCTCACCAATGCGATCTCCGGGTGATGGCCCTGATGCAGTGTCAGCACCTGATCGCTGCTCATGTACTCCTTGAGAAACGCGATGGTAGCGTCGCGGCCGTCATGCCCATAGCGGCCGCTGTGATATTTCACGGTGCATTCGGGCAGCAGCAACTGCCCAAGTTCGTCGAAACGCTTCTGATCGAGCAGGCGAAAGTAGCGATGTTTGAGGTTTTTAATGGCTTCGATATCGAGCTGCGACATTGCGCATTGCCTCCGCGTAGAACCGGCATAAGCCGGACAACCGTCTTATTAAAAGAGCTGTATTAAAGCATAATGACCCGGTGACGACGAGGGCTTTTCCGGTCATTCATCGGGAGTTAATGCGTTGTTAATAAATAGTTAATGAACAGATTGTGGGTAGTTGATACATATCGTGGAAAGAGCTGTAGCAATCTGCGGCCTAACGTCCAGCACGGAGATATGTGTTTAATTTTTTATTTGATTTACGCCTGCGGCGTGGAGGGGCAGGTTTCGCCTGCTGGCGAGTTACTTTTTCTTGCTTCGCCAAGTAAAAGTAACCAAAAAGAAGGCGACCCTCGCCGGGAGCACCCAACAGCACCAGGTCGCAAACTAATTAGTTTGCGACTCCCTGATAATTCGAAAGTAGCACTTTCGAATTATCAGCTGTCGCGTTGGGGCCTTCTAGCAGCTAAAGCTGCTAGAAGGAGTAAGGCAAGATCAAAAGAAATAGCATTGGTATTCCTTCAGCAGCTTTAGCTGCTAGAAGGACCGAGAGAGCGACAGCCGGTTTTTCGAAAGTGCTACTTTCGAAAAACCGGGAAGTTGAAAACTTTTAAATTTTCGACCTGTTGCAAACGAGTAGCCGCCTGCAAGGCTCAACTTCTTTTGGCTACATTTCTTTTTGAGAAAGAAAAGTAGCTCGCCTGCAGGCGAAACCTGCACTCCCACGCCGCCGGCGTAAGCAAATTTCAATTAAAGAAAACTTTTATTAAGCCGGAAAATACCGGCTAATCGTATCCACCACGCATGCCGGCTTATCGCTACCCTCGATTTCTACAGTTACTCGAGTAGTCGCCTGAACACCACCCTTCACTTCTTCAACTTTAACAATCTCGCCGTGACCGCGCACGCGCGAACCCACTTTCACCGCCGACGGAAAGCGAATTTTATCGCAGCCGTAATTAACGCCCATGCTGATCCCTTGCACATCGATCAACTGCGGCAGAAATAAATTGACCAGCGACAACGTTAAATAACCGTGCGCAATCGTCGTACCGTACGGGCCGCTTTTCGCGCGCTCGGGATCGACGTGAATCCATTGATGATCGCCGGTGGCATCGGCAAACAAATTGACGCGATCCTGCTCGATCGCCAGCCACTCGCTGACACCGAGGTCGGTGCCTTCGGCTTGGAGGAGGTCGTTGGGGTGCTTGAAGATTGTAGTCATGATAAAACCCAGTTATTAGTTGTTAGGCTTTAGTAGTTAGTTAAAGACACAGTTGTAGAAATTAGCGTTGCGTACTTAACCAACTACTAATAACTAACAACTGCGCGGCACGCTTACGCGTGCTGCGAACTTACCGAAACCACTTCGCCAGTCATATAGCTCGAATAATCGCTGGCGAGGAATACGATCACGTTCGCGATCTCCCATGTCTCAGCGCCGCGGCCAAAAGCTTCGCGCGCTTCCAGCTCGGCGAGAAAATCCTCCGGGGCCGATTTGCGCAAAAATTCGTGAATCGCAAGACTGGGCGACACTGCATTGATACGCACGCCGAACTCGGCCGCTTCCATCGCCGCACAACGCGTAAACGCCATCACACCGGCTTTCGCCGCAGCATAATGCGCCTGCTCTTTCTGCGCGCGCCAGCCGAGCACCGACGCATTGTTGACGATCACGCCCTTGCCGCGCGCCTGCATGTGTTTCAGTGCCGCACGCGTCATGCGGAAAGTGCCGTTCAAGGTGACGTCGAGCACCAGATTCCATTGTGCATCGGTCATCTCCACCAATTTATTCGAAGTGCCGAGACCGGCATTATTCACCAGAATATCGATGTGGCCCATGTTGGCAATCGCGTTATCGATCAGCGACTGCACGTCTTCTTCTTTGGTGACGTTGCATAATTGCGTGAACGGACGCAGTCCGGTCTCGTTAAAAATGGCCTCGGCCGCCTTCTGTAAGCGCCCCTCATGCACATCGCTGATGGTTAACGCCACAGCGCCTTCCTCGGCGATCTTTTTCGCTGTGGAAAGGCCGATACCGGCACCCGCCGCAGCGGTGATCAAGGCAGTTTTGCCTTTTAGCAGATTGTGGCCGGGGACGTAAGGAGGGATGGGTTGTCTGGACATGGATAAAGCCTCGTAAGAAATTTTTCTGCGATCCATCCCCCCTTTGAGGAAGGGGGGTCAGGGGGGATTTCTCGATCCTGTGGAATTCTGCAAGCTCCAAAAAATCCCCCTCGATCCCCCTTTGTCAAAGGGGGAGGCGACCAATTATTGGATGACGATTTTCGGTTCTTTCGGCATACCCAGGCCGCGTTCGGCGGCGATATTGCGTTGAATCTGGTTGGTGCCGCCATAGATAGTGTCGGAACGCGCGAACAGATACATACCTTGCAAACGGTTTAATTGATATGGCGCGCCCGCGACGATTTCCGATTCCGGGCCGAGCACATCCATCGCCAGCTTGCCGAGATTGCGGTGCCAGCTGGCCCAGTGCAATTTGTAAATCAGCGCTTCTTTCTGCAAGCCGACACCGGCACCGCCGGACAACATTCGCATCGCGCTGTAGCGCATGATTTTCAAACCCATATGCGCTTCGGCGATGCGCTGGCGAATATCGGGATCCTGCGCGGCGCCGTTGTTTTTAGCGACGCGAATAATTTCCGCCAATTCATTTTTAAATAGTGTTTGCTGGCCGAGCGTCGATACGCCGCGCTCGAAGCCGAGCAATGCCATCGCGACTTTCCAACCCTCGCCGGGTTGGCCGACCAAATCGTCGGCGCCGCAGGTCGCGTCGTCAAAAAACACTTCGTTGAACTCGGAAGTACCGGTGATTTGCTCGATCGGGCGCACGGTGATGCCCGGCTGATCCATTTTTACCAGAAAGAAACCGAGACCATGATGGCCTTTCGACTCGCGATCGATGCGCGCCACCACGAAACACCACTGCGATTCGTGCGCATTCGAGGTCCATACTTTTTGGCCATTGAGGCGCCATTGCTGCGTGGCCTCGTCGAATTCAGCGCGCGTTTTTACATTCGCCAAATCGGAGCCGGCGCTCGGTTCCGAATAACCCTGACACCAGTATTCGGTGCCGGCGACGATGCCCGGCAAAAAGCGTTTCTTTTGCTCCTCGGTGCCGAACGCGACGATGGTCGGTCCCGCCAAACCTTCGCCGATATGGCCGGCGCGTCCCGGTCCGCCGGCGCGTGCGTATTCTTCGTGAAAAATAACCTGCTGTTCGATGCTGCAAGCGCGGCCGCCGTACTCCTTCGGCCAGCCGATCGCGGTCCAGCCGCCCTCGGCCAATTTACGCTCCCAGGCTTTACGCTCCTCGGGAAACATATGCTCATCGCCAGGGCCGCCGCGAAAGCGAATCTGCTCGAACTCGCCGCATAAATTTTCGCGCATCCAGGTGGCGATTTCAGTGCGGAACTGTTCGTCTTCGGGGCTGAAACTTAATTTCATGTCGACAACCTCAATCCAATTCTTTATCTAACGCATTATTCAGTTAGCAAAAACCTAAAACAAAATTCGCCCGAGCAATTAATCCAATAACATCTTCGCTAATTGTTCGCGATGCCACACGGCATTGCCGAGCAGCGTCTCGGTCGATTTCGCGCGCTTGAAATACAATTGAATATCGTATTCCCAGGTAAAGCCGACGCCACCGTGCATTTGAATGCCGCTTCCTGCGTTGAAGAAAAATGCATCGGAGCAATACGCTTTAGCGATCGCCGCAGCCTCGGACAACTCCGCCGCCAACGCGGCATCGCCGTCGCCTCCTACTGCAATGGCAAGAGCTTCCTGCGCGACGCAGGCCGCGTAATACGCCGCCGAACGCGCCGACTCGGCCTTCACCATCATGTCGGCGGCTTTGTGTTTAATGCCCTGGAAGCTGGCGATCGGCCGATTGAATTGATAGCGCCCCTTGGTGTATTCGACGCTGATATCGAGCGCCTGCTGCGCACCGCCCATTTGTTCGGCGGCGATGGCGATTTGCGCAAGCTGCAACACTTTCTGTAATTGTGGCCAGGCAGCGCCTTCGCTACCCAGCAGTGCATCGCTCGGCACCGCGACATTCTGCAAGACGATTTCCGCTTGCTTGCGCGTTTGATCCATGGTCGGCAGCCAGGTGCGAGTTATACCGGCGGTGTTAGCTGGCACAGCAAACAAACTGATACCTTGCTCGCCGCTCGAATTTTTCGTGCGCGCAGCGACAATCAATAAACCCGCGGTGTGACCATCGAGCACATAGCGCAATGTGCCATTCAACGTATAACCGTGCGCGGTTTTTTCGCAGATTGCCTGCACTGCTTGCGGACCATTGCTGCCACCGGGACTAATGTATGCCAATGTGCCGGTCAACTCGCCGCTCGCTATCTGCGGCAGCCAGGTATTTTTTTGCTCGCCGTTGGCGGCGACCAACAATGCGTTAGTAGCAAACGCTACGGTCGACAAAAATGGCGAACACAGAAGATAGCGACCCATCTGTTCGAACAGCGCTACCAACTCGACATAACCGAGCCCCAAACCGCCGTACTGCTCGGGAATATGCAGCGCCTGCCAATACATGTCGCCGACGATGCGCGCCCACACGGTATCTTCGTAACCCTGCTCGGTCGCCATGGCGCGGCGAATCGCCGCCGAATCCGACACCTCGGCCAAAAATGCCGCCGCCGTGTCGCGAATCATTTGCTGTTCTTCGTTAAAACGGAATTCCATAGGCTCAGCTACTAGTAGTTAGGTTTTGGTAGTTAGGGGTTGTGGGGGTAGCGGATTGCCTGGAAGTCAGATGTGCCGTCTGTGCAAACTATTGGCACGCATAGCTAACTACTAAACCCCAACTACTCGCCCCTGCCTTTTACGCGCCGTAAACTTTCTGCGCCGGCACGGCTCGTTTCATGACGTCTGCGACCGCTGCACCGACTTCGCTCGGCAACCAACGATTGCCTTTGTCGACTTCCGGGCCTTTGCGCCAGCCGTCGGCCAGCGAAATTTTGCCGCCCTCGGCTTCAAATACGCAGCCACTCACACCAGCGGATTGCTCCGAGCCCAACCATACCACCAGCGACGAAACATTTTCAGGAGCCCAGTAATCGAAGCTGCCGTCGTCGGGCTTGGCCATGCGGGTCGCCATCGATTCCACCGCGGTGGTCATACCGGTGCGTGCAGCCGGTGCGATCGAATTGGCGGTGATACCGTAGCGGCGCAATTCCGCCGCTTGATTCAAGGTCAACGCAGCGATGCCAGCTTTCGCGGCGGCATAATTCGATTGACCGACGGAGCCCTGTAAACCAGCGCCCGATGTCGTATTGATAATGCGGGCATCGACCTTGTGGCCTGCCTTGGCACGATCGCGCCAATAATGCACGGCGTGCGAAGAGATGCAAAAGTGGCCTTTCAAGTGTACCGCCATAATCGCGTCCCACTCAGCCTCGGTCATCGACGCGAACATGCGATCGCGATTGATGCCGGCATTGTTGACCACGACATGCAAATCGCCGAAGGTTTCGATCGCTTGTTTGACGGCATTTTCGCTGTCGGCGTAATTGGTGATGTCGGAAGTATTCACGACCGCTTTGCCGCCCGCCGCGACGATCGCATCGACTACTTTCTGCGCCGCTTCGCGATTGATGTCGTTGACGACGACGCTCGCGCCCTCGGCTGCGAATACGCGTGCATGCGCCGCGCCCAAACCACCGCCGGCGCCGGTGATGATCACTACTCTGCCGTTACAAATTCCGCTCATGATTTACTCTCGATCTTGTTATCGCGTAGGGCGCAATAAGGTGGAACCGCATTGCGCCGAAGGATGAAAACAGACGGCGCAATGCCCTTCGGTTATTGCGCCCTACGAACTTGTTTATTCCCCCTTTTTCAAAGGGGGCGAACAATAACTCCGACTACAGTCTTTCGATAATCGTGACGTTGGCCTGACCGCCGCCTTCGCACATCGTCTGCAGACCGTAGCGCACTTTGCGGCGCTCCATTTCGTGCAGCAATGTAGTCATCAGCTTGGTGCCGGTGGCGCCTAACGGATGGCCTAGGGCGATAGCGCCGCCGTTGACGTTGGTCTGCTCGTGCGAGTAGCCGGTCTCTTTCAACCACGCCAATGCCACCGATGCGAATGCTTCGTTGATTTCGACCAGATCGATGTCGCTCCACTTCATGCCGGCGCGCTTCAGCGCATAGGCGGTCGCCGGGATCGGCGCGGTCAGCATGATCACGGGATCGTCGGCGTAGACGGCCATCGAATGCACCCGCGCGCGCGGCGTCAGGTTGTAGCGCTTCAACGCTTTTTCGGAAACGATCAGCATCGCCGACGAGCCATCACAGGTCTGGCTCGATACGCCAGCGGTCAAACGGCCGCCGGGGCTCAGCGGCTCCAGCGTCGCCATTTTTTCCAGCGTGGTGTCGCGGCGCACGGTTTCGTCCATCGCCAATTCCGGCAATGCAACGATCTCGCGATCGAAATAACCGGCTTCGATCGCGGCGCCAGCGCGGCGATGGCTTTCGAGCGCGAATTCTTCCATTTCGCGGCGCGAGATATTCCACTTCTCGGCGATCATTTCCGCAGCGCGGAATTGCGAGATCACTTCGTTGCCGTAGCGCGCATTCCAACCCGGAGAACCGGAGAACGGATCGGTGAAGCCCAAATCTTTCGCGCAGGTCATCGCCGAGGATATTGGAATTTGCGACATCGTTTGCACGCCGCCGGCAATAACGACATCCTGGGTGCCGGACATCACTGCCTGCGCGGCAAAATGCACCGCCTGCTGCGACGATCCGCACTGACGATCGATGGTCACGCCCGGCACGTGCTGCGGCAGCCCGGCCACCAGCCAACAGGTGCGCGCGATATCGCCGGCCAATGGGCCGATCGCATCGAGGCAGCCCCAGATCACATCGTCGTAATCGGCGGCGGGAATATCGTTGCGCTCGACCAGCGCTTTAATCGCATGCGCACCGAGATCGGCGCCGTGAATTTTCGACAAACTGCCGCGGCGTTTACCGACCGGGCTTCTCAATGCATCGACAATATATGCTTCGGCCATCATGCAACTCCTTCCATTTAAATTCGTAGGTTTAATTTAAAATTCGTAGTATCAAAAAGTTAAAAATACGTAGGGCGGATCATCGATCCGCCGTCGTTATTGCCTGGCCAGGTTGCCGCCTGGCGAGACCGCATGGCGGATCGATGATCCGCCCTACGATATTAGCTGTCTCTTCATTTAAACCTTAGCTGTCTCTTCGGCCGGCAATATCTTCAATCGACCAAAGGTGTTTTCCGCACCGATTAACGCGCGGTCGTTGAGCAGCCATTCGTGCACGCGATTCTTGTGAAAACCGGGATCGCCCCAAGCTTTATCCAAGGTCCACGCGCGCTTCATGAAAATATGCAGATCGCACTCCCAGGTGTAACCCATCGCACCGTGCACCTGCATGCTATTGCGCGCCGCCAGCAAAGCGGCTTCGCCCGCCGCCGCTTTGGCGTGCGACACTGCGAAATCGGCGCGGCCCGGGTTGACGCTGGTGGTGTACGCGGCGCGGTACAACGGTCCGCGGGCGAATTCATAGCGCACAGCACAATTGGCCAGCAGGTGTTTGAGCGCCTGGAAGCTGCCGATCGCTTTGCCAAATTGCTGGCGATCGGTGCTGTATTGTACCGCCATCTGCACCATCCGCTCGGCCAAACCCACCAATTGCGCGGACACGCCGAGCGCACCGCGATTCAACGAAGTGTGCCACAAATCGGCACCCTCGGTACCGCTGCACACCACGGTATCGCGGCTCGGCAACCAATCGACTTTAAATAAACGCCGCGACGGATCGACACTTTTTTGCGCGTTCAACTTTACTTGCGCCTTCGGCACCAAATGCACTTCGTTGCCGTTCGGCAATAACAACCAATCGGCCTTGTCGGCGGCATTCACGAATGGATTGATCCAGTGCTGCACCGCAACGCGGGTTTCGCCGGTCGCCAGCTGCCCCAATACTTCGGCGCAGCGCTCGGATTCCTTGGCCAGGCTAGCGAGCAGCGGCGTCGCCACCAGCGCGGTATTGACGATCGGGCCGGGCAGCGCGACTTTGCCGCACTCCTCCGCGATTAACACGAAATCCACTTCCGACATACCGAGCCCGCCGAACTCCTCCGGCACCAACATTGCCGTCAAGCCGAGTTCGACCATTTGTGGCCACAGATCGTCGTCGGTATTTTCCCAACGCTTGCGGATCGATTCCGGCGTCACTTCGTGTTGTAGAAATTCGCGCACGCTGTCGCGCAGCGCGAACTGATCTTCGTTAAATGTAAAATCCATAGCTGTTAATCTCTTAGAGTCGGCCTACTTTCTCTGCAATTCAGCGAGAGAAAATTTAACTGACATGCCATCTAAATTTTTTAGATGGCTTCACGGTACTCGCTGCCCCTTTAGGTAGCAGGGGGATTTTTCGCATCGTTAAAAAATAAATCCCCCTCAATCCCCCTTTTGCTAAGGGGGAGGTTTTCAGCGCGGCATATTCAACAAACGCTCGGCGATAATATTGCGCTGAATCTCATTGGTGCCGGCGTAGATCGGACCCGACTGCGCGAATAAAAAGCCGTCCAGCCACTGACCTAAATCGCTATCCGCATCGCCCTCTTCCGGAATGATTTCGGCGCGCGAGCCGAGCAGGCTCATCGCCGTTTCATGCATGCGTAAATCGAGTTCGGACCAGAAGATTTTATTCAGACTCGCCTCGGCGCCGATCTTGCCGCCTTTAATTAAACGCGAAGCGGTTTGATAGGTGCTCAACGCATAGGATTCGGCGTCCATATAACAACGCACCACCGCATCCTCGATCGCCAGATCGAGAATATCGTTGCGGCGCGAACGATACAGCTCGACCAGACGCTTGGCGGTCTCTTGAAAGCGCGCGGGGCTGCGCAGCATCAAACCACGCTCGAAACCGGCAGTCGACATCGCGATATGCCAGCCCTGTCCTTCGTCGCCCAGGCGATTCGAAACCGGTACGCGCGCTTCGTCAAAAAATATTTCGGCGAAACCCGGTAGACCGTCGAGCTGCGGAATCGGCCGCACGGTGACGCCCGGCGTATTCAGCGGCACGAAAATAAACGACAACCCGTGGTGGCGCGACGATTCCTGATCGGTGCGGAAAATACAAAACACCCAATCGGCAAACACCGCGCGCGTCGACCAGATTTTCTGGCCGCTCAATACGTATTCGTCGCCCTCGCGCACGGCCTTGGCGCGAATCGCCGCCATATCGGAACCGGCGCCCGGCTCCGACCAACCCTGCGCCCACATTTCTTCGCCGCTCGCCATCTTGGTCAGATAACGGGCTTTTTGTTCGGGCGTGCCGTATTCCATCAAGGTGGGGCCGAGCAGGAAAATACCGTTTTGGTTCACGCGCAACGGCGCGCGCACACGATAATATTCTTCTTCGAATATCAACCACTCGATTAAATTGCAGCCGCGACCGCCGTATTCTTTCGGCCACGTCACCATGCCCCAATTGCCTTTCGCCAGCGTTTTTTCCCACTGCCGATGCTGTTCGAAACCTTCGGCTGTATCGAAAGTCTCCAGCGGTTTAGCCGGCACATTGGCTTCGAGCCATTCGCGCACTTCGCGACGAAAAGCTTTTTGTTCTGCGGTAAAGGTTAATTCCATCTCTTCTTTCTCAACCTTCAATTCAAATTGAAAACACAGTTCTCAGTGCGTGGGGCAAATGCTGTAGTGCTTTCGAGGCACGCCGCAAGTACATCCATGTAGCTCCCCGGCGACTCCTGTCGCCGAGGGCCTCGAAAGCACTACAGCATCCGCCCTTTCAAGATCAGCGCGTAAAACTTTTAAGATCGAAACTGCTTACTTGCAGCTACTAAGGAGAGGAAGGAAGTTTTTTCTGGACCGTCAGCGGCATGGAGGCCGCTGGCGAGCTAGAGCCTGCCCCATCGCGAAGCGATCGCTGTGGGCACATGGACGTACTTGCCGCGTGTCCAGAAAAAACTTCCTTCCTCTCCAACCAAGCAAAATAGTAGAAACTAAAACTTCGCGTCGCGCTTCTCGACAAACGCATCGCGCGCTTCCTGCGAATCCTTGTAGGTATACGCCTCGAACGTAAAACCCTGCTCCCAACGATATTTGTCTTCGAGATTGCCATCCTCGATACCGGTCAGCGCTTCTTTCGCCAACTGAATCATGCGCGGACTTTTCGCGGCGATCTTGGCGGCAATTTCCAACGCCGTCGCACGCAACTGCTCGCGCGGCACCACTTTCTCGATTGCGCCCAAACGATAGGCTTCCTGCGCGTCGATAAATTCGCCGGTGAAATACATGTAGCGCACTTTTTGCACCGGGAACAAACGCTGCAAATGCGCGCCGCCGCCCATCGCGCCGCGATCGACTTCCGGCACGCCGAACCGCGTACAGTCGGAAGCGACGATCACATCCGCAGCGCCGCTGATACCGATACCGCCGCCCAACACGAAACCGTGCAATGCCACGATTACGGGCTTCGGATTCAAATGGATCGCTTTAAACGTATCGTAATTGCCCTTGTTCACATCGACAATCTTGCTGCCGTCGGCAGCTAACTCTTTGATATCCACACCCGCGCAAAAACCTTTGCCCTCGGCGCGAATCACAATCGCGCGCACCGCATCGTCGCGACCGAGCGCATTGATTTCTTTGGCGATTGCAAACCAACCGTGACTGTTAAACGCGTTCACCGGCGGATGATTGAACACCATCTCGGCGATACCGTTTTCGATCGTTGTCGTAAATACCATTATCGAGTCCTCAATTTAATCGATCTGGGGTCGGACCCCGAAAACTTCTAGTGGTCTGCAGACCACCCCCCCCTTTGAAAAAGAGGGGCTAGGGGGGATTTACAATCAAATGCTATTTGCCAGCACCGAAAATCCCCCTCAATCCCCCTTTATCAAAGGGGGAAGATGTTCGAGCTTACCCGCAAATTGCGATCAGGCGCTGCTGAGCTTGCGCAGCGATCGAGGCGACCAAATCGGCAACGCTGGGCAGATCGTCGATGGCGCCCGCCACCTGGCCGCCCGGTAAAATACCTTTTTCGGGATGTCCCAGTACCATCGCTTCTTGAATCATCATCGGCGCGTTGGCGGACATCATGGTCTGTCCCAGACTCAGGCCCTGCGCCTTGCGCATCTGCCAGGCCGAGATCAGCAGACCGAAAATCGACGCGCCGGTCAATTTGCGATACGCCAAGCCATTGCGCATCGCCATAAACGTCATGCCAAGTGTGCCGGTATTTTCCAGTTCCTTCAGCGTTTCGTTCAACAGCATGCGCTGCGGCAGACCGTCGAGCTTTTCGCTAACGATCATATCGGTTGGATCGGCTGCAATGTAGCGCGCCTTGGTCGGCTCGGGCACCGGGCTTTCCTTGGTGAGCAAAAAGCGCGTGCCCATCGCGATACCATCGGCGCCGTAGGCTAACGCCGCCGCTAGGCCGCGGCCGTCGCGAAAGCCACCGGCCGCCACCACCGGCACATTCACCGCATCCAACACCTGCGGCAGCAGGATCGAACTGGCGATCGCGCCGGTGTGGCCGCCGCCCTCGCCACCCTGCACCACCACCGCATCGGCGCCGAGTTGAATCGCTTTCAACGCATGCTTCAACGCGCCGACCGTCGGAATACAGACCACGCCGCCGTCGCGCAATTTTTTGATGGTGGCCGCATCGGGACCGCGCCCGTAACTGCAGGCGCGCACCTTGTGCTGAATGATCAAATCGACGATCTGTTTCGCGCCGGGTTGAAACATATGAAAATTCACGCCGAACGGTTTGTCGGTCAGTGCTTTAATTTTCTTGATCGCCGCGTCGACTTCCTCGGGCTTCATCACCGCGGCGGCGAGAAAACCGAAGGCGCCGGCGTTGCAACTGGCGGCGACCAATTCCGCGGTCGCCACCCAGCCCATCGCCGTTTGAATAATCGGATATTCGCAGCCGAGCAGATCGCAGAGACGGGTACGCAGTGCAGACATCGAGTTATTTCCTCACTTCAACGGGGTTTACTTCAACGCTGAAGCGCGCAGATTGTGCGGATCGAGTTTAGCGATGATCGCCAGTTGCTCGGCGGTCGGTGCCGGCGTAGTGTCGAGGTTGTCGATCACCGCCAGTTCAAATCCGGTGTTTTCGCGCACTTGCTCCAGCGTTACGCCGGGATGTAGCGAAATCACGCGTACTTGTTTATTCGGGCCGCCGAAATCCATCACACACAAATTGGTGATGATGCGCTGGATTTTAATATCGTCGAGACTGTAACCCTTCGGCAAACGCGCGGGGTTGTAGCCGATCGAAGCGACCATATCGACTTCGTTTTCGACAAATACGCTACGCGCATGGGCCGGCACGAAAAATGAATTTTTGTGGCTGATCGAGTTGCCCGGAAAGCCGCGCACGCCCAACATCATCACTTTCGGTTTCGAGTAGTCGCTACCGATACAGGAAATATTAGCTTGACCGAAGCGATCGATTTGCGTCGGTCCAACCAATGCATGGCGCTTGCCGCTCCACACATTGTCGAAAATACGCGAAAAACCCATCCAGGTTTCGCGCTTCGGCTCGTAACCGTTGCGCTTGCCGACCGGCACAGGCTCGGATACGACATACGCTTCGGAGTCGGTCATCATCAACAGCGGATTGCTGGTGACCATCGACAACGATGCCGCCAGACGTGGAATCAAGCCGATACCGGTGGCCAATACTTCGCCATCCAAGCGCCAGCATTCGGACGCGGCGGTAATCAATAAATCCGCCAGGGTGTAATTCGTTTCGCTCATCATCTCACCTAAAATTTTGGCCGGTTTTAAATGCTCGATTTAACTTATCGAGTGCAGTTCTCGAGTTAAAACTTTCGCTTTAAACTTTCTATCTAAAACACGGGCAGCGGTAATTTTTTGATATGGTCGGCACCGCCGACGGCGGCGAGATATTGTTCATCGCTGACCGCGACGAATTTGTCGAAATAATTTTGCCAGCCATCGGCTTCTTTCGCGGATGCGTTGTATGCACTGAAATGCGCGGTATCGAAACCGTACAGCGGTGCGCATGAAGTCGGGTGTGCGCCAAAGGGAATATGCACCACGCCGGTGGTTTCGCTGCGCTCCCAGAATACGTAGCGCGACTCTTCCGGATTGCTATGGAAATATTCGGTTTCGACCAATTCGTCGCAGGACACGAAAGTTTTCTCGGCGGCGCGCACCATCAAGTCGTCCATGTAATGATCCGGGCCTTTGACTTGGCAGACACCGCGCGCATCGGCACGATCAGCGTGCACCAACGCCACATCGAGTTTCAATGCCGGCATCGCCACCCACTCTTTGTTGTCGTACGGCGAGTCGATCACTTTCAGATCGGCGCACTTGGTGATCACATCGGTGCCGAGGCCAATCGCAGTCGGGATATACGGCGCGCCGATACCGGCGGCCTTAAGACCCAACACCATCATGCCCTCGTCGATCTCCATGACCTGGATCGCGCCGCTTTGACGCGCCTTGCGGAAATACGGTTCGAGCGGAATAAAGTCGAGCGATACGAAGGCGAAGATCAGCTTCTTGACCTTGCCGGCCGCGCATAACATGCCGACATCGGCGCCGCCATAGGCCACCACGGTCAGATCTTTCACATCGGAGCGCAGCAGCGCGCGTATCAACGCCATAGGTTTACGGCGCGGACCCCAACCACCGATACCGATGGTCATCCCATCCTTAATCTGCGCAACGGCAGCCGCTGCGGAGAGCAATTTACTCATGGCGATCCTCGATTAGGCTATGAATCTGATAAAACCCCGCACTTATTTCGCGAAAAATAAGCGCCGGGCGACGAAAAAAAGCGCTCTGCAAACAGAGCTTGCGCGCCTGCGGAAAAATCTGCGAAGCTGGCGCCGCGCTGGCGTAACAGATGCACCGCGCGCCTGTACCTAGCCACACCTAGCTACTGCAACGTGGCCGCTACGCTCGCAACCAGTGCCTAAGAACGGCCGGGCGAATGTGCGACCGAGTAAAATGGCGAGGGCGCGGCGATTATGGACAGCGACCCGAAACGGAGCATCGTCCATGAGGACTATGACATTGGCGACGTTATCCATTAGCTTTGCCGACGGCAAAAATGGCCCGGCCCACGACCGTTAACCGAGCTGGTACCTAATTGAAATCATTGCCTACTTTTGCCATTACTAATGGATTATTAGGCCGCGATTATTAAGACATTGCTAAGACCCGGTTGTCGCGCGCAACTGTTATAACTCTAACCCTGTGAACACAGACCAAGCGAAGATGCCATTGAATCCATTACGCAGTGAAACGATCCCCGCCCTCATCGGCCAGGCGGCCGCCCAGTTCGGCAGCGACATTTTTATCGAAGACGGCGCCACCCGCATCAGCTTCAGCGATTTGCAGACCCGCACCCAACAAGTAGCCGCAGCGCTGCTGGCGCGCGGCATCGGCAAGGGCGACCGGGTCGCCATCTGGGCTCCTAACGTGTACGAATGGATCATTGCCTGCTTCGGCATTCAAAGTATCGGCGCCGTCCTGGTGACTTTGAACACGCGCTATAAGCGCAGCGAAGCCGTGTACATCCTGCAAAAGAGCGGTACCAAGCTACTATTTTCGATCGACAACTTTCTCGGCTGCGACTATCCCGGCATGTTGACCGGCGAAGACCTGCCGGACTTAAAAGAGATCGTGTTGCTGCGCCCCAACAGCGAGCATAAGCACACGCGTTGGGAAGGTTTTTTAAGCTCCGGCGCCAATGTCCCCGCAGCGCAGATCGAAGCCGCCGCGCGCAGCGTCAGCGGCAACGACACTGCCGATATCCTGTTCACCTCCGGCACCACCGGCGCACCGAAGGGTGTGATGGCCGGCCACAGCCAAAATTTGCGCACCTTTTATTGCTGGGCCGAAACGGTCGGCCTGCAGCGTGGCGATCGCTATCTGATCGTCGGCCCCTTCTTCCACAGCTTCGGTTACAAGGCCGGCATTCTGACCTCGTTGATGAGTGGCGCTACCGTCTTGCCGCATCAGGTGTTCGACACCGAACAGATTCTCAAGCGTATCCAGAACGAGCGCATCACCGTCTTGCCGGGACCACCGACGTTATTCCAGTCGATCCTCGCCTTCCCGAACTGGCAGCAATACGACATTTCCACCCTGGCGCGCGCCACTACCGGTGCCGCGGCAATCCCGGTGGAGTTGATTCGACAGATGCGCGAAGTGCTGAAGATCGACACCGTTATTTCCGCCTACGGCCTGACCGAAAGCTGCGGCACCGCAACCATGTGCCTGGCTTCCGACGATGCCGAAACGATCGCGACCACTTCCGGCTGCGCGATCGAAGGCACCGAGATTCGCTGCGTCGATACTAACGGTAAGGAAATGCCGCGCGGCGAACCGGGCGAGGTCGTGGTGCGCGGCTACAACGTCATGCAGGGCTACTTCGAAAACCCGCAGGCCACCGCCGACACCATCGATAAGGACGGCTGGCTGCACACCGGCGACATCGGCATCATGGATGCGCGCGGCTATCTGCGCATCACCGATCGGCTGAAGGATATGTTCATCACCGGCGGCTTCAACGTCTATCCGGCCGAGATCGAAAACACGCTGGCGACGCATCCCGAATTGGCGATGACGGCGGTGATCGGCATCCCCGACGAACGCATGGGCGAAGTGTGCATGGTATGGGCCGTGAAAAAAGCCGGCAGCGAACTCGACGAGGCGACGCTGATCAAATGGTGTCGCGACAATATGGCCAATTACAAAGTGCCGCGCCGCATCGAATTCGTCGCTGCTCTGCCGTTGAACGCCGGCGGTAAAGTATTGAAAACGGAGCTGCGCGCTCGTATCTCTTAACAACCCCCTCGCCCTTCGGGCACTCCCCCTATTGCGCCGTTTGTAAAAGGGGAAGGCGCAACAAGGGAAGACGGGGCATAACTCAAACACAACGGGGATAGATACATGTCGATTCACAGTCTCGGTTATATCACGGTGCAATCCACCGACCTCGCACGCTGGGTCTACTACGGCACGCAAGTGGCCGGTTTTGCCGTCAACGATGCGTTGGGCGCGGCCAACAGCGACAAGCTGTATTTAAAAATGGACGATCGTCCCTACCGTTTTCTAGTCGAGAAAGCGGAGACCGATCGCTACGGCGCGTCGGGTTGGGAGGCCAACAACCCCACTTCGTTCGCGGACACGATTAAACAGCTACGCGCCGCCGGCACCGAAGTGATCCAGGGCAGCGCCGCCGAAATCGCCGCCCGCCAGGTGCAGGACATGGTGAAGTTCACCGACCCATCCGGCAATCAACACGAATTATTCTGGGGCGCGATCTCCAATTTCGGTCGCTTCATTTCGCCGGTCGGCGTAAAAAGCTTTGTCACCGGCGACATGGGCCTCGGCCATACCGTACTACCGGCCGCCAACTTCGATGCCACGGTGAAGTTTTTCACCGAAGTGCTCGGCTTCGGTTTAAGCGATCTGATGAAAGTGCGTTTCTCGCCGGATCCCGCCGAACCGGAAAAGCGTTTGTACTTCCTGCATTGCAACAATCGCCATCACAGCCTGGCGCTGTTCGAAATGGATATGCCGAGCCGCTGCGTGCACGTGATGGTCGAGACCTGCGAAATCGATGAGGTCGGCCGTGCGCTCGATCGCATGGCGACCACCGGCACCAAATTGACCGGTACGCTGGGCCGCCACGCCAACGATCATATGGTGTCGTTCTACATGCTGACACCGGGCGGCTTTATGATCGAATACGGCGCCGACGGCATGATCGTGGACGATTGGAATAAATATTCTTCGTTCCAAAGTACCGTCAACAGCTTTTGGGGTCACGATTTCAGCGTCGGCCAACGCTGATATCGTCAATAATCCCTTCGATAAATAAGTACCGCAACGAATGCGGTACTAACGCGCCGTAACCGATGCAGTGACTACTGCAGAAACTATTGAAGTAACTATTTACGTAGCTATTTACGTAACAACAGCGGCAATGAGTGCGGCGCGCGCAGCGAATGATATCCGCGCATCGATCATTGCCGTTTTTTAACTATTTTCTTAGGACAACCGACCGGTAAAATGCGTGCCGCTGCAGGGCACCGTCGAGCGGTCGCTCATGCACGCATCGAGAGGAAACCGGCATGGCCGTAGATAATTTATTGGACCCACAACATCTGATCGCGCTGGCGCGGCAACAAACCGGCCTGCACGATTTCGACGAGTTGCCGGTCGACGAACCGCTGCGTCGCCTCACCACGGCGTTAAATACCGAAGCGAATCTCAATGCCATCGGCCGCGAAGCTTGGCACCACCGCATTTTAAATGCGCTGATTGCTCGTCTGCGCGCGCACGACTGGTTTATCCGTAAACCGGAAATTCTCGAGGAAAAAATCGTTGCGCCGCTGGTGATCGTCGGCTTAACGCGCACCGGCACCACACTGCTGCAACGCCTGATCGCGAGCGATACCCGCTTCTATTCCGCCGCCTGGTGGGAAAACCGCTTTCCGGTGCCGGCACAGGACGATGTGAAGGGCGATCAACGCATCGCCATGGCTAAGGTCGAAGTCGCCGCTATTTTAAAAGCGAGCCCCGAATTGGCGGCCATTCATCCGTGGGATGCGCTCGGCGCCGATGAAGATATTCTGCTGATCGATCAAACGCTGATGAGCACCACGTCGGGCACGATGGCCTGTATTCCAAGCTATCACGCATGGATTCAGGATCTGGATTTAAAACCCGCGTACGGTTATCTGAAAAAAATGCTGCAATTTTTGCAGTGGCAAAAAAATCAGCGCGGCGTCACTGGCGAGCGTTGGTTATTGAAGACACCGATGCATCTCGGCCACGTCGATGCCATCGTCGAGTTGTTTCCGGATGCGCAGTTCGTGCAGACGCATCGCGATCCGACGCAAACCCTGCCCTCTTACGCCAGCATGATTTACAACTTGTGGCTGGGTGTCAGCGATAGTTCCGATGCTATCGAGGCCGGTCGTCAAACCAGCGCGACTATGCATCACGATTTGTACCGCTGTATGGCCGAGCGCGATAAATTGCCGGCCAATCGCTTCTTCGATGTCGATTTCCGCGAAACCGTTTCCGATCCGATCGGTTTGCTCGAGCGCATTTATAAACATTTCGGTCTGCCGATGACCGATCTGGCACGCCAGCAGATGCAGGCGTATATGGCGAGCAATCCGCGCGAAAAACGCCCGGCGCACAATTACACACTGGAACAATTCGGCTTCACCGAGGCAGGTGTTAAAGAGCGCTTCAAGGAATACCGCAAGCGCCATATCGATCCGAGTGCGTGATCGCTTTTCATCCCCCTCTCCCTGCGGTAGAGGGGATTAAACACTCGGACTTGGGTGCCAAAGCGGGGTGAAGGGGATCTCTTTTTCGGGGCGCTGAGGCAAGCAGCCAAGTCACTTCGGTGGTATCGGCCTAGGAGAACTTGTCGGCTTCACGGATAAATCGTGCTCGCAGCTTCGATGAGTAGCCCTTCATGCCCTGTATAGACCGATGACATAGGTAACAGCTGTGCCAGGACATAGGTTACACATAGTGGCAGTTCATCAGAGGAACTGCCCATGCCTTGGCGAGAGCAAACTATTGTGTCGG
>Ga0265327_10000230_pt1 | contig 113245 bp, 108 predicted proteins | sample 41621metaG_FD_202089 | JGI IMG/M metagenome (GOLD analysis project Ga0265327, IMG submission 202089) | Rhizosphere microbial communities from Carex aquatilis grown in University of Washington, Seatle, WA, United States - 4-16-21 metaG | ecosystem: Host-associated > Plants > Roots >...
CCACCCAGGTGCAGCAGCTCGAGCGCCTCGTCGAACCGTGCGGTGTCCGAGGCGCCCGGCGTACAGACCGGGAAAATCTTGTTCAGGTCGTTGTGGAACCCGAACACGTCGGTGTGGATGAGCGCCTCACGGGCCCGCATCCAGTTCTCGTTGCCGTTGACGGTGTTGATCTCACCGTTGTGGGCGACCCGGCGGAACGGGTGCGCCAGCGGCCACGACGGGAACGTGTTGGTCGAGAACCGCGAGTGCACGATGCCCAGCGCGCTCTTCATGCGCTCGTCCTGGAGGTCCAGGTAGAACGCCTTGAGCTGCGGGGTGGTGAGCATGCCCTTGTAGACGATGGTCTTGCCGGACAGGCTCGGGAAGTACACGGTCTCGCGACCGGGGCCGTCCTGGCCCGGGCCCTTGGTGCCCAGCTCGTGCTCGGCGCGCTTACGGATCACGTAGGCGCGGCGCTCGAGCTGCATGCCGTCGGCGCCGGCGATGAAGATCTGACGCAACGTCGGCATGGCGTCACGCGCCAGGGCGCCCAGCGACGACTCGTCGAACGGCACGTCGCGCCAGCCCAGGACCTGCAGGCCCTCGGCTTCGACGATCTTCTCGACGGCCTCGCACGCCAGCTTGGCGTCGCGGGCCGACTGCGGCAGGAAGGCGATGCCCGTGGCATAGCTGCCCTCGACGGGCAGCTCGAAGCCTTCTTCCGCGCAGACCGCGCGGAGGAACTCGTCGGGAACCTGCAGCAGGATGCCTGCGCCGTCGCCGGTGTTCGGCTCGGCACCTGCGGCACCGCGGTGCTCCAGGTTCAACAGTGCCGTGATCGCCTTGTCGACGATGTCACGGCTCCGACGTCCGTGGATGTCCGCGACCATGGCGACGCCGCAGGCGTCGTGCTCATGCGCGGGGTTGTACAGCCCGACCTTGCTGGGTCCGCCGTGCTGCAGCGCCATTCCCACCTAACCCTTCACCATCTTCTTTACGAAGCATCGCTTGACCGCCGCTTTGTAGCGGCGCCAGCGGACTGAGCGACGGTATGCCAGCGTGCAGCACTGAACGACGGGCCGTCCCGCTCGCCTCGATTGAGACAAAACGATATGACAAACCCGGCCTGACATGCCAACTTAGGCAGACCTAATGAGGTTGCTGCGACTGTGTTCCAGAGCACTCAAAAGCTACCGGTCGGTAGCGCCAATTCTATTGGAGCCCTTGCGGTTTCGCCAATCAATTCCAGCCACACCCGCGCAGGGCCCACCCGCACCACCGGTCGCAACCGCCGGTTTGGATTTGCTGTAAATCACATTTTCGCAGGCTGTTACCGAATATTTATTTGCTGTAAAGATTGCTCAGATTCTTAGATTCGGGGCCCGCCGCCGGGCAACCTGCGGTCACCTTTGGGCGGCTGTTCAGCAACGAGTGGCGGCGCGGGCACCTACCGGTGGGACGCTCGAACTGCTGTTTGCTGACCCGGCTTTTTCGACTGGAATTGGAGGGTTCGACCAAATGAGTGCTCCCACGATGACACAGAAGTTGGCGGCGGAGGCCGTCGGCACCTTCTGGCTGGTGCTCGGTGGCTGCGGCGCCGCAGTGTTCGCCGCCAACCCGAGCGAACACACCTCAATCGGCATCGGATTCCTCGGTGTCGCAATCGCTTTCGGCCTCACGGTGCTCACGGGCGTCTATGCCTTCGGCAGCATCTCCGGTGGCCATTTCAATCCGGCGGTCACGCTCGGCGCGGCTCTGGCCCGCCGGATCGAGTGGAAGGCGCTGCCGGTGTACTGGATCGCCCAGGTCATCGGTGGGCTCATCGCCGGCGGGGTCATCTACTGGATCGGCAGCGGCCAGCAGGGGTGGTCGGCAACCGGAAACATGGCGGCGAACGGTTTCGGTGACCACTCACCGGAACATTTCGGCCTGGCGTCGGTGCTCATCACCGAAATCGTCCTGACCGCGATGTTCTTGTTCGTGATCCTTGGCTCCACCGACGCCAGGGCGCCCAAGGGGTTCGCCGGATTGTCCATCGGTCTGTCCCTGACCCTGATCCATTTGATCTCGATCCCGATCTCCAACACCTCGGTCAACCCCGCCCGCTCGACCGCCGTGGCGTTCTTCAACGGCAACGGCGCACCGACGCAACTGTGGGTGTTCTGGTTGGCACCATTGGTCGGGGCCGCGGTCGCGGGCGTCGCCTACCCGCTGTTGTTCGGCAAGGACGACCCGGTCGAGGTCGAGGACTAAATTTCTTTGAGGCTGGGAATCGCTTGGCGCGCACCGAATCTCGGATTGCGCGCCAGGCCGCTGACCTCCAGCAGCCGCACGGCCCGATGGCGGTGCGGCCGCAGGGGTTCCAATAGTTCGACCATCTCGTCGTCGTCGATCGGGTGGCCCAGCAGCGTCCAGCCGACCATCTTGGCCAGGTGGTAGTCGCCGACCGAGAGGGCGTCGGCGTCGCCGAACGCCTTCTGCACCGTCTCGGCGGCCGTCCACAGCCCGACGCCCGGCAACGACATCAGGGCTGCTGTGGCCGTCTCGGCCGTCAACCGCTCCAGCGCGTCGGCCCGCTGGGCACAGCCGACCAGGGTGCGGGCCCGGCCGGGGTCCACGTTGGCCCGGTGAAATTCCCAGGACGGGATGCGGCGCCATGCCTCGGCGGTCGGCGGCAGACGCATGCCTGCCGGCGCCGGGCCGGGCGGGGGCGCGCCATAACGCATGGTCAGCTTGCGGAACGCAGTCCACGCATCCATGCCTTGCACCCGTTGCTCGAGGATCGCCGGGATCAGTACCTCCAGTACCCGGCCGGTGCGGCACAGCCGCAGATGCGGGACGCGCCGCCAGGCTTCGGCAATGGTCGGTTCGGCGGGCGCGAATCCCGTGACGTCGTCCTCGGCCCCGACCAGCCCGGGTAACCGGTCCAGAAATTCGGCTGCGCCGTCGCCCCACGCCTCGCACTCGACGGTCTTGAGTTCCGGCGAACTGAGCCGCGCCGTCACCCCGCCGGTGCGCATCAGGCTGGTGCGCCAGATGACGCCGTCTACGGTCCGGAAGGTCGGGTCGGTCCCGCCGCGGCGCAGCGGCGACAACGTCAGGCCGAGGCCGGCCGGGCCGTCCAGGACCAGGCTGGCGGTGGGCACTGATTCAGGTTAGGCGGGATGCACCACGATGTCGGCCTTGTCCGGATAGAACGCCACCCGGCCGGCGATTTCCGCGACCGCAGGGTAGGGCTGTTCGTAGGTCCAGATGACGTCCTCGACGTCACCGACGTGGTAGTACCCGGCATCACCCTTGTACGGGCAGTAGCTGGTGGTCGTGCTTCGGGTGAGCGCCGCCCGGTCGACAGCTGCAAGCGGAACATATTGCACCGCTGGATAATTCGACTCCTGCAGGGTGAGCGCGTCAGTGGTGTCGGCAACCACCCGACCGTTGACCGTGACGGTGACGCGTCCGGCGGTCGGCGTGATCGTGATGGGGTGGGCTGCATTGGGCTGCAGCACGGGACGCTCGGTCATGTTCAGTGCAACGCCTTCCTCGGCAGTCCCGATTCCCGATATGACGCTGGGCCTGTCGGCAACGACAGGCCCAGTCATCAGACGGCAACTATTGACGGATTACAGCGCAATCCAGATGCCGAAGAACCAGAAACCCCACGCCATGAAGCCTGGATCCCACACCGGGTACACGGTGTAGCCCCAGTAGTCGAACGGCGGAGGCGGCGGGCCCCACGGCGGCGGCGCCACCCAGATGATCTGCGGCCGCGGCGGCGGTCCCCAGCCCCACGGCCCCGGGCCATGGCCCCACGGCGGCGGGCCGCCGCGCCAGTGCCAGTCACCCGGTCCCGGGTCACCCGGCCGCGGATGCCAGTTCCCCTGGTCCCCGGGATGCCAATTGCCTTGGTCACCCGGGTGCCAGTCATCGTGATCACCCGGGTCACCCGGCGGTGGCCCACCAGGCCCAGGCCCGCCGGGCCCACCCGGATTTCCGGGCGGACCACCCGGATTTCCGGGCGGACCACCGGGGTTCCCGGGCGGACTGCCGCCACCCGGGCCGTGCCCGTTACCCGGACCGTTGCATACCTGCATCGGCGGGCACGGTGCAGGCTTCGCCTGCGCGATATTGACTCCTAATCCCATAATTGCCGCGCTCACACCACTGGTGAGCGCTGTGGCTACCACGAACGATTTTTTGCTCATATCAACCCAACTCCTTCGTTGGAAGGTGCCGTCACGCGGTATATCGCCGGGATACCCCGAAACGGTTACCTGAAAAATCGAGCATTCTTGTTGCGTCGCCGACAATTACCGCTTGCCTTACCTGCGGACGGTCTGTCTACGATCAGCCCCATGACCGCACAGGGACCCGCCACCGTCACCGCTGCCATCGAGATCGCCGCCAGCCCGTCGGCGGTGTACGCGTTGCTGACCGATCTGCCCACCTTGGCCTCGCTCGCCGAGGAGGCCCACACCATGGAATGGCGGAAGGGTTCGTCGGCGGCACCGGGTTCGGTGTTCAAGGGACACAACCGCAACGGATCGAAGACCTGGACCACCAGCTGCACCATCACCGAAGCGGAGCCGGGCAAGACGTTCGGGTTCGCGGTGAAGTCCTCGATCGTGCCCATCGCACACTGGCGCTACGACATCACCGAGACGCCGAACGGCTGCCGGGTCGCCGAGTCCACCTGGGACAACCGGCCGGGCCTGCTGAAGATGTTCGCCGCCTCGCTCACCGGCGTCGCCGACCGCGATGCGGCCAACGCCGAGAACATCCGGCTGACGCTCGAGCGCCTGAAGGCTCGCGCCGAAGCCGCCTGACCAACGGTCAGCCCCACGAATACCGTTGGTACTGCGACATATAACGCATGCCGGGCACGGCGCGCATGACGGCGGCCATCACCCGGAGCCCCGTCGGCAGCAAGTCGTAGCCATCGGTGTCGAACGCCGATATCCACGACAGCGGCCGCAATCGCGGCACCGCTGACAGGACGTCGTCCGGGCCGTCGATGGCCCACTGCAACGTCGCACCCGAACGGCGGACGACCCCGTTGGTCCATTGCAGCTTCACGCCCAGCCGGCTGAAGGCATCGAATTGCAGTTCCCCGGAAGGGAAGCGCTCGACGATGCGGCGCAGCAGGGCCTGCCCATCAGCCTCGCTCAGGTACATCGTGAGACCCTCGGCGATCATCAGCACCGGGCGGTTCGTGGGGATGTCGGCGAGCCACGCCGGGTCCGTCACCGATGCGGACACGATGTGGCAGTGCTCGCGGGCCGGGTAGAGCCGGCGGCGCAGCTCGGCGACCTCCGGATAGTCGATGTCGTACCAGTCGACGCCGGGTCCCGGGTCCAGCCGGTAGTACCGGCTGTCCAGTCCGCAACCCAGGTGCAGCACAACGGCATCCGGGTGCACGGCCAGGAACTGCCGGGCCGTCTTGTCGAAATAGGCGGACCGCAGAGTCACTCCCGGTGAGTTGGCCGCCGTGATCGTGGTCTGCGACCAGTCGTAGTCGATGCGGGCGACGATGTCTCGGGCGTAGGTGTCGTGCAGCACCGACTTCGGCAGGTCGGCATCGAGCGCCTTGCCGTACAGCGTGGCCAGCATCGTCTGTGGCGCCCCGCTCAGGTCCACCTGCAATTTGTCCGTCATGGCTTCGACGCTAACCGCGACCGGCGCCGCCGCGCCATGACTTAACGCCGTACGGCGCGTTGTTCAGCCGCCTGATTTCTGAGCTTGCCGGGCCTTTCGCAAGCCCACCCAGAACCGCGCCGCGTCGCGCACCGCGTCTTCCACCGGCCTTGGCTCCCAACCTAATTCGGTCCTGGCCTTGGTGCAGTCGACGGGCGCCTCGGCGCGCATCAGCCGCAGCGAAGCCAGCGACATGTGTTCGTCGGTGCCTTTGAGCCGGCCCTTGATCGTGCCCATGGTGGCGAGCGCGTACGTCACCGGCAGCGACAGCGACTTGGCCGGAGCCGGTACGCCCGCGGCGGCCGCGGCGATCCGCGCCACCTCGGCATTGCTGATCATCTTGTCCGAGATCAGGTATCGCTCGCCGGGCCGGCCCTTGTCTGCCGCCAAGATCAGCGCGCGGGCGGCGTCATTGACATCGACCGCTTCCAGTTCGACGCCACGCATCACGAACGGCAGCTTCCCGAATGCCGCGCCGGCGATGATGGCACCGTGCGGGGTGCGGCCCCAGTCCGTGCCGCCGTACGTGGTCGAGACGCACATCGCGACGGCCGGCAGCCCGCGCGCACGGGCGTATTCGAGCACCAGCTTCTCGGCCTGCACGCGCGAACGCACGTACGGCGGCAACGTGCGCTCGTCGGCGACGTCGTCCTCGGTGGAGACGAAGCCGCGCCTGCGTCCCACCGTGGCGTAACTGCTGGTGAAGACGAATTTCTTGAGGCCCGAGGCGATTTCGGGTTCGACCGCGACGTTCAGCACGTTGCGGGTGCCCTCGACGTTGGTGCGGAACAACGGCGCGGGGTCCTGCAACCAGCCGCGGGTGTCGACGACGCAGTAGTAGACGACGTCGGCTCCGGTCATCGCGGCACGCAGGGTGTCGTCGTCCCAGATGTCGCCTTCGTACCGGGTGACCTCGAGGTCGTCGATGCCGATGGTGTTGGCACCGGCCCGCACCATGACCCGGACGTCTTCCCCGGCTGCCACCAGTTGCCGGGTGACGTGCGAGCCGAGGTAGCCGTTGGCCCCGATGACGAGCGACGTCACCGGCGTCCCCGGCCGCCGAACTGGCGCATCCATTCCTCGGCGACCTCGGGAAGCGTGCCGAGCGCTTCGGCCTTCTTGCACCACGCCATGGTGGTCTCGAGGAACTTCATGGGGTTGTAGATGTCTTCCTGCTTGCTCCACAGGCCGTCGCCCGCGTAGGTCATGATCGAGATGTTGGTGGCGCCCATGATGGTGCCGTCACCGGGATCGCGCATGGGGTTGTCGAGCTCGCAGATGACGCGGCCGGTCGCCTCGTCGTACACCTTCCACAGCGACGGGAACGACGTCATGTAACTGCCGGGGAAGTTCTCCATGGTGTTCCAGATCCAGGGCCGCACTTCCTCGCGCCCGTGCATGGTGCCCATGGCGTGCTCGATGTACAGCACATCCTCGGTGTAATGGTCGGTCCACGGATCCCAGTCGCGCGTCTGGGCGGCGCGGTCCACGGTCTGCTCGAAGACGTCGAATGCCGCGATGAGTTCCTCGCGGCTGAAGGTGTTGCCCGTCACAGGAAAACTAGAACACGTTCTAGTGGCGTTTGTCGAGCACTTGCGCAGTCGCCGGGAGTTCGGTTCTCTGGAGTCAAAGCGAGGAGGCGTACATGACCGAGACTGCGACCGCGATTCTGGCGGGCGGCTGCTTCTGGGGGATGCAGGACCTGATCCGAAAGCAGCCGGGCGTGCTGACCACGCGGGTCGGCTACACCGGTGGGACCAACGATCACCCCACCTACCGCAACCACCCCGGTCACGCCGAGGCCGTCGAAATCGTCTACGACCCCAGCCAAACCGACTTCCGGACGCTCCTCGAGTTCTTCTTCCAGATCCACGACCCGTCGACGGTCAACCGGCAAGGCAACGACGTCGGCACCAGCTACCGCTCGGCGATCTTCTACACCGACGACGAGCAGAAGCGCGTCGCCGAGGACACCATCGCCGACGTCGACGCCTCGGGCCTGTGGCCCGGCAAGGTCGTCACCGAGGTGACGCCGGCAGTGCCGTTCTGGGAGGCCGAGCCCGAGCATCAGGACTATCTGGAGCGCATCCCCAACGGCTACACCTGCCACTTCCCGCGGCCGGGCTGGAAACTGCCCAAACGCCAGTGACGTGTGCACGATTTTCCGCGGCAGCCGCGGATTTTCGTGCACAGATCACGCAGTGGCGGCGCGTTCGGTGACCAGACGGGCGATCAGCTCGGGGTGGGTGTCGGGTAGCCAGTGGTTGGCGCCCTCGACGATCTCGAACTTGTACGGCGCGTGGACGAACTGCTCGGTGAGCAGGGCGCCCTTGCGGCCCAGCGCGATGTCGCCGTCGCTCCAGATGTACGTGGTGGGACGAGTCACCGGGGTGAACGCCGATTTCGGGTTCACGAACGGCATGGCGCGGTACCAGTTGAGCGCGGGGGTCAGCGCCCCGCTGTCGAAGACCTCAGCCCGCGTGACAGCCAGCGCATCGTCCGTCATGCCGCTGCGCGGCATGGCCAGTTGCGCGAATCGTTCTCCGAGCCAAGGTAACTGGAAGATCACCATGTAGTAGGAGTGCAGCGCCTGCGTCCCGACGGCCATCGCCTTCAGGAAGGCGCCGGTGTGGGGCACCGACACCGCGGTGAGCGTGCGCACCAGTTCCGGTTTCGTCGCCGTCAGTGCCCACGCGATGGCGGCACCCCAGTCGTGGCCGACCACGTGCACCGGTCCGCCGGCCAGTTCGATCAGCGCGGCGACGTCGTCGGTCAGTTTGGGGATCGTGTACTGCCGACGGCCCTTCGGCCGGGCGCCGGGCGAATAACCGCGCTGATTCGGAGCAAGAGTGCGGAAACCATTGGCATGCAACAGCTCCGACACCGCTGTCCACGACCCGGCGGTCTGCGGGAAACCGTGCAACAACACCACGACGTCGCCGTCGATAGGACCGGAGTCGACCACATCGAAGGTCAGTCCGGCATTGCGGTACTGCGTAATTCGTTCGGTCACAGCATGAACCTACAGCGGGGTGACCCGGCGGCGCAGCGTCACTCGGCCACCGTCTTTCGGGGTGTATGCCACGCCGCGCGAGAAGACCCGCTCCCCCGGCGCACTGTTGGCCTGAATGGCGAAGTGGCGCAGCACTGTCCGAAGGACGACGTCCATCTCGACCTGCGCGAACACCGCTCCGACACAGCGCCGGGTACCCCCACCGAACGGCAGGAACGCCAGCGGCGGCCGGCGCCCGACGAAGCGCTCCGGGTCGAACCGCTCCGGATCGGCGAATTCCTTTGCGTCCTCGTGCATGTGGTCGATGGCGACGATGACCGAGAAGCCACGGGGTATCACCCATTCCCCGAGCTGGAACGACGGCGCGTACACGTGCCGGCCGGCGAAGTCGATGATGGTGCGGATGCGCTGCACTTCAAGGAGGACGGCCTGCCGGTATTCGTCGGTCTCACCCGTGGCGACCTCCGCTTCGAGCCGCCGCAGCACCTCGGGATGCCGGGAGATCCGCTCGAAGACCCACGCCATGGTGGCCGCCGTGGTTTCATGGCCCGCCGCCAGCAGCGTCAGCAGTTCATCGGCGATGTCGCTGCGGGACATCGCCGTTCCGTCTTCGTAGGTGCTGCGCAGCAGCAGCGCGAGGACGTCGTCGCGGCTTTCGAGATCAGGGTCGGCGGCGACCGCGTCGATCAACCGGCCGACCACTTCGTCGTACTGCCGCCGGTACTCGGCGAGCCGGCCCCACGGTGTGAGGCGGCCGTAGGTCCGCGCCGGCATGGGTAGCACCGCCAGGCGCGACCCCAGGGTCACCCACGGCGGGATGATCCGTCGCAGTTCGTCGAGGTGGTGACCGTCGGCGCCGAACACCGCGCGCAGGATGGCGTTGAGGGTGATGTGCATCATCGGTTCGAGCGTGGGGAACGATTTCCCCTCCGGCCATGCTGCCGCCGCGCGCAGCGTCTCCTCTTCGAAGATGCGCTCGTAGTTCTTGATGCTCTTGCCGTGAAACGGCGGCGTCAGCAGTTTGCGGCGCAGCCGGTGCTCGGGGCCGTCGAGCGCGAACACCGATCCGCTGCCCAGCACGCGCGACAGGTTGGGCTGGATGTTGCCGACGTCGGCCGGGTTCGCCGCGAACAACTGCTTGGCGAGCTGCGGGTCGGTCACCATGACCGCGCGCCCGAAAACCGGTGCGTCACAGGTGAATACCGGCCCGAGTCGCGGCACCATCCGGTTGACGAACCGGCGCCGATTGGTCGCGAACGCGACGCCTTGGAGAATCTTGGGGATTCCGGTCGCCGGCGGCAGGTGGATCGCCGGGGCACACTCGGTGAGTTCAGCGGTGACGGTTTCGGTCATGGCACGCTCCAAGCCACTGATTACGCGGTACCACGGTGTACCACGAGGTTATGAGGTACGGTACCGGCTGGTACCACAGCTAGGCAAGGGTTCTGGGAGAGATGGCAGACGGCGAGGTCAACTCGGCACAATCAGCAGCGCAGCCCTTCCGCGGGCGACTGCTCGACGGGCTCGCCACCTCGCTGGCCACCCGCGGATATCGCGACACCACCGTCGCCGACATCGTCCGCAACGCCAAAACCTCCAAGCGCACCTTCTACGACCAGTTCGCCAGCAAGGAACAGTGCTTCATCGAGTTGCTGCGCACCAACAACGAGGACCTCATCGCCCGGATCCGCGCCGCCATCGATCCCGACGCCGACTGGGAGCGACAGGTGCGCAGCGCGGTCGACGCGTACGTCGCGCACATCGCCTCGCGGCCCGCGATCACCCTGAGCTGGATCCGGGAGGCCCCGGCCCTCGGTGACGCCGCCCTGCCGCTGAATCGCCATGCGATGGAACAACTCACCGACATGGTCGTCGACCTCAGCAGCGGCGCAGGATTTCTGCGCGCCGGCCTGTCCCCGGTCAGCCGGCCGGTGGCCCTGATTCTGCTCGGCGGTCTTCGCGAGCTGACCGCACTGCTCGTGGAGGACGGCCGCGACGTCGCCGAGCTCACCGAGCCGGCCCTCACCGCCGCGCTCGCGATCCTGGGCGTCAGATCGTCAGCGCAGCATCAGCCGAGCTGACTTCTCCAGTCTCTCGGCGATCTCGTCGTAGGACGTGAACCCCATCCCCGCCCGGACCAGCGCGCCCGAGTACAGCATCTCCAGCGATTCGATGACGTCGTTGTCCACCTCGGGGCCGAGCGCCGCCGCCAGCCGGGAGCGGATATCCACGGCGATGCGCTGTCGGAGTACCTCGACATCCGGATCGCGCCCGAGCAGTGCGTTGGTCACCGCCCCGGCGAACTCCGGCTCGTCGATCACCAGTAGCGCGATGTGCCGCAGCACTTCGGTGACCCGGGTGGCAGGATCGTCGGAGTCGTGGGCCGCGGGCGGCGAGGAGGCCAACCGGCGCCAGAACACCTCCGCGACGAGGTGCTCCTTCGACGAGAAGTAGGTGTAGGCCGTCGCCGCGCCGACACCGGCGTCGGCCGCGACCCGGCGGACCGTCAGGCCCGCGAAGCCCTCGCGGCGCAGCAGATCGAGGGCGGCACGACTCAGCCGGTCGACCGTATCGGCCTGTTTGGCCGTCAACCGGCGCCGGGTGGGCTCAAGCGCCTGTTCGGACACGTGTCCGGACGCTACGGCAACAGGCGAGGCGCAGCAACCGGTCTACCGTGGACACATGCGGGCGTTGATCGTCGTCGACGTGCAGAACGACTTCTGCGAGGGCGGTTCCCTCGCGGTGTCCGGGGGCGGCGAAGTGGCCCGCGCGATCACCGGCCTTCTGACCCGCCGCGAGTATGGGCACGTCGTGGCCACCGCCGATCATCACATCGACCCGGGTGCGCATTTCTCCGACCAGCCCGACTACCTGACATCGTGGCCGCCGCACTGCGTCGCCGGGACGCCGGGTGAGCAATTCCACCCCGAGTTGGATCTCTCTGCCATCGAAGCGGTGTTCCGCAAAGGCCGTTACTCCGCGGCGTACAGCGGATTCGAAGGCGCCGACGGCGCCGGCACCGGCCTTGCGGACTGGCTGCGCGTCCGCGGTGTCGACGAGGTCGACGTGGTCGGCATCGCCACCGACTACTGCGTGAAGGCAACAGCGGCCGACGCCGCCAAGGCCGGGTTCCGCACCCGGGTGCTGCTGGCCTATACCGCCGGCGTGTCGGCCGAGGGTACCGCCAATGCCGTTGCCGCCCTGAAGGATTCCGGCGTCACGGTCGCCTGAGGCAGTCCTCGTCGCTCCGCTTGCCCCTAGCGCGTCGGATCCACCGGCTTACCCGACCACCTCGGCCGGCGGCCGGCCTGCAGCGCCCTGACCCCTTCCTTGGCGTCGTCGTGTGCCATCAGCGCACGGTGAATCTCGGTCTCCCGCTGCCCCACCTCGTCGCGCGACAGTTCAAAGGAGTCCCAGAGCAGTCGCTTGCTGGCCGCCACCGACATCGGCGCGGTGTTGTCCGCGATGTCATGTGCCACCTCCAGCGCCGCCGGCAGCACCTCATCAGCGGGCAGTACCCGACTCGCGATACCCAGCTCCACCGCGCGGCGACCGTCGAAAGTTGCTCCCGTCAAGAGGATTTCAGCGGCCCGCGCGGTACCGACCAACCGCGGCAGCGCCCAGTGCGAATACGCGTCCCCGACCACGCCACGGCGCACCTGCACGACGCCGTATCGTGCGTCGGCGGCGAAAATCCGGATATCGCACTGCAGTGTCAGCGTCAGCCCCAACCCGATCGCGTGTCCGTTGACCGCCGCGATCACCGGTTTGCTCAACGACCATGCCGGAACAGGGATGCCCGCGGCACTGAACTCCGGGCCCGGCGCCGCGAACGTCTGGTCACCCGCGGCCAGGTCAGCGCCAGCGCAGAATGCCGGTGGCGCGCCGGTCAGCACGACGGCGCGGACGTCGTCGGCTTCGTCGCACCGGGTGTAGGCGTCGGCGAGTTCCTCCCGCATGCCGTCGCCAAAAGCGTTGCGCCGCTCGGGCCGGTTCAGCGTCAACGTCACCACACCGCCGTCGAACGCGGTCAGCAGCGTGCGGTAGTCGGGAAACACCGCCCGAGTAAACCACGGCTCCGCAATAGCTCTGCAACAGAGGTATTATCGAAACGTGCCCGCTCGCTCAGGCCTCACCGCCGAACTCACCACCGACCTGTTCCACACCGTCGGCCGATTCCGCCGGCAGTTGCGCCGGACTGCCGGGGGGAGCTTCGCGGGCGTCACGCAATCACAGGCCGAGCTGCTCAGACTGGTCGGGCGCCGCCCCGGCATCTCCGTGCGCGAAGCCGCCGAGGAACTCGGCCTGGCCGCCAACACCGCGTCGACCCTGGTGTCCAAGCTGACCGCAGACCAACTGCTCGTCCGCAGCGTCGACCCCGACGATCGCCGCATCGGCCGCCTGCGGCTCACCGAACCCGCCCAACAACTCGCCGATCAGACGAGAGCTTCCCGCCGGGCCGCCCTCGACGTCGTACTCAAGCAGCTCGATGACGAGCAAATCCGCGATCTGACAAAGGGTTTGAACGTCCTGGCCGAGATGACCCGGATGCTCCAGGAGAACCAGCCATGAGTAACCCCGCCATCGAATGCGACCACGTCACCCACCGGTACGGCGACTTCACCGCGGTCGACGACCTCAGCCTCACCGTCGACGTGGGCGAGACCATGGGATTGCTGGGCCCGAACGGCGCCGGGAAGACCACCCTGGTGCGACTGCTCACCACCCTGACCCCCGTCCAGCACGGGCAGGTGCGCATCTTCGGCCTCGACTCGGGGCGTCGCACCATGGACATCCGGCAGAACCTCGGGTATGTGCCACAACAGCTTTCGATCGAGTCCGCGCTCACGGGCCGCCAGAACGTCGACCTGTTCGCCCGCCTGTACGACGTGCCGCGGCGTGAACGGCGGGCACGGGTCGACGACGCACTCGAGGCCATGCAGCTGCTCGACGTCGCCGACCGTCCCGCCAAGACGTACTCCGGCGGCATGGTCCGCCGCCTCGAGCTGGCCCAGGCCCTGGTGAACCGGCCGTCGCTGTTGATCCTCGACGAGCCCACTGTCGGCCTCGATCCCATTGCCCGCGACAGTGTTTGGACCCAGGTGGCATACATGCAGCAGGAGTTCGGCATGACGGTCCTGCTGACCACCCACTACATGGAGGAGGCCGATGCCCTGTGTGACCGAGTCGCCCTCATGCACCGCGGCACCCTGCAGACCGTCGGCTCCCCCACGGATCTGAAGGCCGCACGCGGCCCGTCGGCCACGCTCGAGGATGTCTTTCGGCACTACGCGGGGTCCGACCTGTCCGACGATGACGACCGTCAGTCTCTGCAGGACGTCCGCGCCGGAAGGAGGACGGCCCGCCGTGTCAGTTGACGTCGAACTGGTCGCCGCGCCCCGCGGCGCCAAACGCATCGGCGGCCTCGCCCGCCGGATGGGCGCGTTCGCGCTCGTCGAACTGCAGAAGCTGCGCCACGACCGCACCGAGCTGATCACCCGGACGATTCAGCCCGCGTTGTGGCTGTTGATCTTCGGCCAGACCTTCTCGCGGCTGCACGTGATCAACACCGGCAACGTGCCGTATCTGTCGTTCCTGGCGCCCGGCATCATCGCCCAGTCGGCGCTTTTCATCTCGATCTTCTACGGCATCCAGATCGTCTGGGACCGGGACGCCGGCATCCTCGCCAAACTGATGGTCACGCCGTCGCCGGCGTCGGCGCTGATCACGGGCAAGGCCTTCGCCGCGGGCGTCCGGTCGATCGCCCAGGTCATCGGTGTCCTCGTGATCGCCCTGCTGATGGGCATCCACCTGAGTTTCAACCCGCTGCACGTCCTGGCCGCCATGGCGGTGGTGATGCTCGGGTCGGCGTTCTTCTCCTGTCTGTCAATGACTTTGGCGGGTCTGGTCCGAAACCGCGACCGCTTGATGGGCATCGGCCAGGCCATCACCATGCCCCTGTTCTTCGCTTCCAACGCGCTGTACCCGGTGGACATCATGCCGGGCTGGCTGCACGCGCTCTCGACTGTGAATCCGCTGTCGTACGAGGTGAACGCGCTGCGCTCACTGTTGCTGGGCACCCCGGGCAACACCCTGCTCGATGTCGCGGTTCTCGCGGTCGCGGCAGTGCTCGGCATCGCCGCGGCATCGGCCCTACTGCGCCGCCTGGTGCGCTGACCGGCGGTGAGGCATCACCGTGGCACGACTGTCATCGGCACCCCGCCCTTGAGCCCCATCGACATCCGGTACTGGCGCCGTAACCGGTATCCCGGTTCGAGGGTCAGCCGGTACCGCCGATAGGCCGTCGCGATTGTCAGCACCCCTTCGATGTAGGCCATGTTCTTGCCCAGACACATTCGCTGCCCGCGGCCGAAGGGGACAAATGCGCGCACATCGTTGTTGGCGGTGTCCTTGAACCGGTCCGGGTTGAATCGGTGCGGCTCCGACCAGAATCTGGGGTCATGCTGCATTGCCAGCGAGGAGTACAAAACTGTTGTGCCACTTTCGATGTGGCATCCACCGATCTCATCGTCGACTACCGCGGTCTTGGGATTGATCACGAGCCCGCCCTGCATACGTTGCGCTTCATCGAAGCAGGCGCGCACGAACGGCAGCTTGCTCATGTCGTCGACCGTCACGCGACCGGAACCGAGCGCATCGACCTCGGCGATCACGCGCTCCTCGAGCTCTGGATGCTGAGCCAGGAGCGCGAACGTCCACGCCAGCGCTGCCGCCGTCGTCTCGTGACCACCGACGATCATGCCCATCATCTCGGCGGCGATCTTTTCGTTCTCCAGCGGCGTGCCGTCGTCATAGGTGGCGTTCACCAACAGGCTGAGGATGTCGGCGCGTCCCGTGGGGTGCCGCCGGCGCGTCTCGATCACATGGTCGGCGGCAGCCAATCCGGCGTTGAGCATCTCCGCAGCCTTGCGTTGGAACGGCCGCGGCACCCAACCCGGCAGTGCGGACATCGCCACACGCACTGTGGTGGCGAGCATGACCGGAATGGCAATGCCGCTGGACAATCCCAGTAGTCGCGGTGATAGATACTCGTCGAACATCGCGTTGAACAGTGCCGCCAAGGCCAGTTCACGGGTCTTTTCTTCGATGTCGACGACACCGGCATGGTCTGCCGCGTCGGCCCAGCCACCGACTTGCTCGCTGATCGATTCGGTGAAGAGGTCACCGAGCGCAGCGAGGTTCTTGTGGGTGAAACTCGGGCGATACAACGACCGGCCCCGCTGCCATTCGGCGTCGTCCGCGAAGGCGAAGAAGTTGTGGCCCAGTTCCGGCGGCACCATCTGCGCGGCGACCATATCCGAACGTCGATATTCATCAGCGTGTTTGACCAGAATGTGGTCAATGTGATCCGGATGGCTGATGTACACGACCTTGGCGAACGGCGCGGGAACGGTGACGACGTCACCGAATTGCTTGGTCAGTTCCAGCGGGTAGAACCACGGGTCGCGAAGCAGGCGCGCGAGAGACGTGTACTTTCCGATCCCTACCGGACCCGGCGGCGCAACATTGCGTCCAGATGCCTTCGGCGGCAACACAACCGACATATCTCAGACCCCGCTCACCGACAAGGCGGGGTGGCGACCGCCTACGCGTTCATCGCGAAGCCGGCTCAGTTCCGGTATTTGCAGGAGCGCATACGTGGCACCGATTGAAGTCGCGATCACCATGGCCGCGGCGGCCCACACGACCGGCGCCGGCGCGGAGGACTGCACTGCCTGGTAGGCAGGCCAGCTGACCCCGACGATGTATCCGATGGTGGTCGCCGGGATGAACAGCACCAGCCACCAAATCCGGGCGCCCGTAAGGTATTTCGCGGCAAAGTAGATCACCACGCCGTACACCGGCAAGAGCGTGGTGTTCTGCACGATCGAGTACAGGGGAATGCCGAGGACCCGCGTCGGATTATCGCCGTAGTAAGCGATGATCCCGAAGTGGTGCCAAGCCATTTCGAGCACCACCTCGGGTATCCCCACGTACACCGCGGACAGCACGAAGATGTCCCGCAGGGACCTGCCGTTCTGCAGATACCGATACGCCAGGTAGCCGCCGAACGCCACATAGGTCGATGCGCCAACCAGAATGAACGCCGGCATGCGGTGCCCCATGACCGTGTAGCCGAACCATGGGATGTCGTTGGCATAGACGATCGCGCCGACGAAATCGCCGAGCGGTTCGATATTCGCTGCGATGGCGCCGGCGATCACCAGCACCAACGGTAGGACCTCACGCCGCCGCGCAAGGCGCCAGCATGCCCAGCCCAACGCAGCGGCGAAGCCTCCGTACGCGGCGAAGTGACTGAGCCATGCCATCGCCTGATTGGCGTGCAGCACCGGCGCGACCGGCACTCCGCCCTCACCCGGTGGCAACACTCCGGCCAGTTTGACTACATCGGTTGTCATCATGAACATGTCCCTAGAGTCACTCAATGAGGGACATTAGTCAACACCCAGCCGAGCGCGTCCGAGAACCGACGGCATGCGCCGTGACATCATCGGTCGCATGCGCGCTGACGAGTCATCCGGCGGACCGGAGGCGCTGATCGCCCTGGCCTTGTCAGGTGACACCCACGCCGCCGAGCCCGAACTGACGGCGTCGGACGTAAAGATCCTCGACGCCACGATGTACGTGTTGGGGACGCACGGGGAGCAGGCACTGACCGTCGATCTGGTCGCGAAGCGTGCACAGATGTCCCGGAAAACGGTGTTCCGGCGCTTCGGAAGCAAACAGAACCTGCTGAACGCCGCCAATCGGCGTGGCGTCGCCACGGTCCTGCGTGACGTGGCGCAAAAGGCCCGAGCGGCAACCAATGCGCTGGAATGCGCAACGGCTGTGGGCGCCAGCCTGATCACCCATTCGACGAAAATGCCTGCGGTGCTTCGCTTCGTCCAGGTGGAACCCGAGACCGTCATCAACCTCTGGCGCGACGGCGACCGCCCGGGGCAGACGCTGGGACGAGTTTTCCTCTCGCACCTGTTGCAGGATCAGCATCTCGAAGACCCGCTATCCGCACGCAATGCCGATTTCGTCGCCGATGCGGTGATACGTCTGGTCATGTCGCTGGTCCTGGTACCGGACGCCGGATATCTTGCCGCCTTCGGCGGGCACGAGCGCTACCTCGAAGCCATCATCGGCCCACTCGTCGAACGCGGTTGGGTCGCATCGACATGACCATCGACGCCGGATCGCTCAGTCCTCCTGGCAACGGCCTGACTAGCTGTTAGGTTCAACCCATTCGGCGGGGGTCGAGACCAACAGCAGTGCCACAGATTGGAGTAAACGTTGCGCAACGTCACCAAGATCGCTGCGGCCCTCGTCACCGTCGCGGCGGTGTCCGCCGCCGCCACCGAAACCCTGGCCAACAGTCCGGCCACGATTCCGTTCATCCCCACGGGCATCAGCCAGTCGGCCAGCAGCGTCGGCTTCGCTGATTCCGACGTCTACGGCATGAACGCCGACGACATCAACCACACCTTCGACCTGATGTCGGCGACCGGTGTGCGCACCGTCCGCATCATCATTCCGTGGGCCGGCATCGAGGGCACCCAGGGCAGCTTCAACTGGGGCCAGGTAGACACCGTCGTCGGTGCGGCCAACGCCCGCCACATGTCGGTGGTCGGCGCGATCGTCGCGACGCCGGCCTGGGCCGTGGCGCCGGGCGCCATCCCGATCAGCAGCCCGCCCGCCTCCCCCGCGGTGTACGGCGACTTCGCCGGCGCGGTGGCAGCTCACTACAAGGGCCGCGTGGACGCCTACGAAATCTGGAACGAGCCCAACGCCGTGATGTCCTGGACCTCCGGCCCGCAGGGTCCGGAGCCCGCCGTCTACGCGGAGATGCTCAAGGCCTCGTACCCGAAGATCAAGGCCGCCGATCGTGGCGCCGTGGTCATCGGCGGTGTGGTCGGCGCGGTCGTGTCCTTCGGTTCGCTGACCCTGGACCCGGTGACGTTCGTACAGCGGATGTACGCCGCCGGTGCGGCCGGCTCGCTGGACGCGGTGTCGTTCCACCCGTACCACTACAACCTGAAGTTCTCGGCCGGCGCCGGCGTGCCCAATTCGCCGCTGAGCCAGACCGACGGCATCCATGCCGCCATGGCCGCCAACGGTGACGGCGGCAAGAAGATCTGGGCCACCGAGTACGGCGAGCCCAACTCGGCCGTCGACGAGGCCACCCAGGCCGACTACATCCGGGACTTCCTGGCCAAGTGGCGCACCCTGCCGTACGCCGGGCCGTCGTACATCTACACCACGCGCGACCGCGTCACCGGCAGCTCGAACCCCGAGGAATCCATCGGCGTCTACCACTCCGACTGGACCCCGAAGCCCGCTCAGGGCGTCGTCAAGTCGATGGCCTGACGATCATCGTCAGCGGTTAGTGCACCTAACCGCTGACGATGTTCGCGATCGCTCCCAGCGGCAGGTCGAGCCAGTGCGGCCGGTGCCGGGCCTCGTACCCGGCTTCGTAGACCGCCTTGTCGAGCTCGTAGGCGGCGAGTAGTTCGGCATCGGGCTCGGTACCGCCGGCCTCGGCATAGCCCGTGCAGAACGCCGCCCGGTTCCGGTCGGCCCATTCGCGGGCGCGGGCCGCGAGCTGCTTGCGGCGCTGTTCGTTGCCGCCACCCTCGGTCAGCCGCTGGAACGCCGCGTACTGATAGGACCGCAGGATGCCGGCGACGTCGCGTAGCGGGGAGTCCGGCGCTCGCCGGTGATCCAGCGACTGCCCGGGCTCGCCTTCGAAGTCGATCAGCAGCCACGTCTCGGGGGTGCGCAGCACCTGGCCCAGATGCAGATCGCCGTGTATCCGCTGCACCGTGATCGGCTGTCCCTCGAGCGCGCGGTAGCGACTCTCGATGGCCGCGGCGTACTCACCGACCTGCGGCACCGACGCGGTCACCGCTGCCAGCCGCTCCAGCATCGTGTCGACCGGAAACAGCGCCGTGGCGGCGCCGAGCTCCGCGGCCAGCGTGGCGTGCACGGCCGCGACGGCCTGCCCCAGCCGTTCGGACTCGCCGGCGAAGTCGCCGCCCACCTCGTTGGCGTACAGGTCACCCTCGGCGTACAGGTCACGGGTGCTGGCCACCGCCATGTCCCAGCCCTCGGCGGCGTTGTTGGCGAAGCGCGCCAGCATGCCCAACGCGGTCTCGGGGCCACCATCCAACGACATCGAACCCAGCAGCGGAGCCACGTGCGGGCTGCCGGCCCGGCTCAGCACCCGGGTGAGCTCGATGTCGGGATTCACGCCGGGCAGGACGCGCCGGAACAGCTTGAGGATCGCAGCCTCGTCGAACACGACACTGGTATTGCTCTGTTCGGCGCCCATCACCCGCGCCGTCTCCCCCGCGGGCAGCTCGGCGTCGGGTTCCGCGGCAAAAGAGACCGGACCAATCGTCGCCGAGTCGGCGATCATGGCGAGAAGCAGGTTCGCGACCTCGGGGTCGCCCAGCGCATCCCCGACCTCGCCATCGCCTTGACGTAGCACCAGCTGATACCGCTCACCCGGGCCGTCGTCATAGCTCACATCGAGCAGCACCAGATCGATGTCGTCGCGCAGCGCCACCACCAGCGCCGGTTCGGCGTCGGTCAGCTTGCGGTTGCGACCGGCGTACCAGCGTTGCTGGGTCAGGTATTCGATCAATTCTGAATCCATCACGGCTCCTCACCGACAGGCGCACGCAACGAGAACCAGTAGAAACCATGCCCGGGCAGCGTCAACAGGTACGGCAGCTCCCCGATGCGGGGGAACTCAACCCGGCCGGTCAGCTCAACCGGGGTGTAGCCGTTCCAATGCTGCAGGTTCAGTTCGATCGGTTGGGGAAAACGGGAGAGATTGTTGACGCAGAGCACAGTGTCCACTTCGCCGTCCCCCTCGAGCTCGCGCACGTACGTCAGGGCCGACGGGTTGGACCCGCCGAGTTCCCGGAAGGAGCCGACCGCGAACGCGTCGTGCCGGCGTCGGACCGCGAGCATGGTGCGGGTCCAGTTGAGCAGGGAATTCGTGGTGTCGCGCTGGGCCTCGACGTTCACCGCTTGATAGCCGTACACGGGATCCTGGCTCGGTGGCACATACAGCCGGCCCGGGTTCGCGGTCGAGAAACCCGCGTTGCGATCGGCCGACCATTGCATCGGGGTCCGCACACCGTCGCGGTCGCCGAGCCAGATGATGTCACCCATCCCGATTTCGTCGCCGTAGTACAGGACCGGCGACCCGGGCAGCGACAACAGCAGGGCGGTGAACAGCTCGGTCTGGTTGCGGTCGTTCTCCAGCAGCGGGGCCAGCCGCCGGCGGATGCCGACGTTGGCCTTCATCCGCGGGTCCTTGGCGTACTCGGAATACATGTAGTCGCGCTCTTCGTCGGTGACCATCTCCAACGTGAGCTCGTCGTGGTTGCGCAGGAAGATGCCCCACTGCGCGAGGTCCGGTATCTCCGGGGTCTGCGCCAGAATCTCCGAGATCGGGAACCGGGATTCCCGGCGGACCGCCATGAAGATCCGTGGCATCAGCGGGAAATGGAACGCCATGTGGCATTCGTCGCCGCCGGTCTCCGGATCACCGAAATACGCGACGACATCCGCCGGCCACTGATTGGCCTCCGCCAGCAGGACCCGGCCCGGGAATTCATCGTCGATCACCTTGCGGCAGCGCTTGAGGAAGGCATGTGTCTCGGGCAGGTTCTCGCAGTTGGTGCCCTCGCGCTCGAACAGGTACGGCACCGCGTCCAGCCGGAATCCGTCGATGCCCAGGTCGAGCCAGAAGCGCAGCACGTCGATCATCGCTTCCTGCACGGCCGGGTTGTCGTAGTTCAGGTCAGGCTGGTGGGAGAAGAAGCGGTGCCAGTAGAACTGTTTGCGCACCGCGTCGAAGGTCCAGTTGGACTCCTCGGTGTCGACGAAGATGACGCGCGCGTCCTGGTACTTCTCGCTGGTGTCGCTCCAGACGTAGTAGTCGCCGTAGGGCCCCGTCGGGTCGCGGCGGGACTCCTGGAACCACGCGTGGGCATCCGAGGTGTGGTTCATCACCAGGTCGGTGATGACGCGGATGCCCCGCCGGTGCGCCGCGTCCAGCAAGGCGACGAAGTCCTCGACGGTGCCGAATTCCGGCAGCACCTTGTAGAAGTCGCGGATGTCGTAGCCGCCGTCGCGCAGCGGCGAGTCATAGAAGGGTGGCAACCAAATGCAGTCGACACCAAGCCATTTCAAGTAGTCGAGTCGCTCAGTGAGACCCCGGAGGTCACCTGAGCCGTCAGCGTCTGAGTCGTAGAAGGCGCGGACCAACACCTCATAGAAAACCGCGCGCTTGAACCAGGTGCGGTCCTCAGGGAGGACCCGCGCATGTCCGAAGTCCGCGGCGCTTGGATGTTCCACGCCACCGTTGGAGGCGTCCATCGATCACTAACGTACCCGCGACTGAGTAGGGTGCAAACGTGGCGACGCGCGATCATGGTGACCCAGGTGATGCCCCGACGATCCCGCCGCCGCTGGCTGAAATCGTCAACGCGACCCGGCCGTCGGCCGCTGAAGAGGCCCGCACCATCGCGGCCTCGACCAACACCGGAACTCTCGCGACCTTGACCGCGGACGGTGATCCGTGGGCGTCGATGGTGACGTACGGCCTGCTGGGCGGTTCGCCGGTGCTGTGCGTCTCGAATCTGGCCGAGCACGGCCGCAACCTCGCCGGCGATCAGCGGGCCAGCATCTCGATCATCGCGGCCAGCACCGACAAGGACCCCTTGGCCGGTGGCCGGGTGACGCTGGCAGGACGGGTGTCACGACCGGAAGGCCCCGAGCGCGACGCCGCCCGGGATGCCCACGTGGCTGCGGTCCCCGCCGCGAAGTACTACATCGACTACACCGACTTCGCCCTGTGGGTGCTGCATGTCGACCGGGTCCGGTGGGTCGGCGGTTACGGCCGCATGGACTCGACAACGGGCGCGGATTATGCAGCGGCTCAGCCGGATCCGGTGACGCCGTCGGCCGCCGGGGCCATCGCACATCTGAACGCCGACCACGCCGACTCGCTGGCGGCCATGGCCCAGGTCCTGGGCGGTTACCCGGACACCGAGTCGGCGACGTGCACCGGCGCCGACCGCTACGGCCTGGATCTCCGGGTCGACACCGCCCGCGGCATGGCCTACACCCGGGTCGGATACCCGCAGCCCCTCCAGTCCATCGACGAATTACGTTCCGCGACAGTCGAATTGGCTCGACTGTCCCGCCAGGTTTAGGATTCGCACCATGTCTGATCGCCCCGCAAGCTGGGAAGCCGCATTCGACCTGATCCGCACCCGCGGCTACGAGCGCCGTGAGGAGCCGTTCCGGCTGGCGAGCGGGCAGCTCAGCCACGACTACATCGACGGCAAGTTCGCCATCGACAACGGCGTGAGTATGACGATCGTGAGCAAAGCCGTGGCCGAACTGGCCGCGTTGCGCGGCATCGAGTTCGACGCCGTCGGTGGCCTGACCATGGGCGCCGACCCGCTGGCGCACGGCGTCGCGATGGTCACCGGCAAGCGGTGGTTCTCCGTCCGCAAGGAGCAGAAGGCGCGCGGCCGCGAGCAGTGGATCGAGGGCACCCGCATCGAGCCGGGCATCCGCGTCCTCCTGGTCGACGACGTGATCAGCACCGGCGGCTCGACGGAGATCGCCTACGAGCGGGTTGCGTCGCTCGGCGCCGTCGTCACCGGTGTCATCCCGATGGTCGACCGCGGCGACATCGCCACCGAGCGTTTCGCCAAGCGCGGCGTGCCGTTTGCCGCGCTGGTCAGCTACCGCGATCTCGGCATCGAACCGGTCAAGGACGTCTAAAGCGCGGACACGCGCGCCGATACCGAGCAATTGGCGCGAGCCACCCCTAGCATCTGGGAGGTGGCTGACAGCGACGACGCAGAGCGCGATCCATCGCCGGGCGGCGTGCTGGAATCATCCGCCGAGGCGGCCGGCGACGACCCGGACACCGATCCGTTCCGCGCCGTCGACCCGGGCCCCCACGGCACCGGACCATTTGCCGGCCCGACGACCGGCTCGTTCGTCATCCCCGAACCGGAGCCGACGGGCGACACCTTCGACGCGTTCAACACCGACACCTGGCGATTCCGTGAGACGCCACCGCCTTGGTACCGCAGGAAAGATGCCCGCCTGCTGCTGATCGTGGTGGCGGTCGCGGTGGTCGCCCTCGTCGTCTCACTGGTGGTGCTGGCCACCCGCAGGGACTCCGGGTCCGAGCAGGCGCCCGTGGAACCCGCACCCACGACGACCACCACCACGACGACGACGCCCGTGCCGACGTCCACGTCGACCCCCAGCCCGCTGCCGCCTCCCCCACCGCCGGCCGAACCGCCGCCCGTCGAGCACGCACCGGCCGCGCCCGCCCCGGCCGGGCCTCCCACCCCGACGGCCCGAGGCCCGGAGATCAACGTGACCCGGATGCCCATGAGCGTCGCCCCGACTCCTCGGCATCGCTGATGTCCGACCCCGCCGCCGCCCTGTTCTCCGCCGCCCCGGTCGCGGTATTGGCCACCGTGTCCGGCGAAGGTCAGCCGCATGTGGTCCCCGTCGTCTTCGCCGTCAGTGGGGACCGGCTCTATACGGCGGTGGACGCCAAGCGGAAGTCGACGCAGCATCTGCGACGGCTGGACAACATCGCGGCCAATCCGCGCGTGAGCCTGCTGGCCGAGGAGTACAACGACGACTGGTCGCATCTGTGGTGGGCCCGCGCCGACGGCATCGCCACCGTGCACCCCAGCGGCGACGAGATGGCGATCGGCTACTCGCTGCTGCGGGCCAAGTACCACCAGTACGACCGGGTGGCGCTGGACGGCCCGGTGATCCGGGTCGCGATCAGCCGATGGAGTTCCTGGCACGCCTGAGTCTTGTGCCGACAGTCGCGACAGGAGCATGGTGGACGTGAGTCGTCGATAGGGGCACGCCATGGCCGACAAGTCGAATAGCTCATCCGGCGCCGCGCCCAGTGCGGACAGTCCGGCCTCGATCCGAAATGTGGTTCTGGTCGGGCCATCTGGGTCCGGCAAGACCACCCTCGTCGAGGCGCTGCTGCTCCATGCCGGCGTGCTCACGCGAGCGGGGACGGTGCTGGACGGCACCACGGTCTGCGATCACGAACCCGCCGAAGTCGAGCAGCAACGGTCGGTCGGGTTGGCCCTGGCCTCGCTGCAGCACGGACCGGTGAAGGTGAATCTGCTCGACACTCCGGGCTACGCCGATTTCGTCGGTGAACTGCGGGCCGGGCTCCGGGCCGCCGATTGCGCGTTGTTCGTGATGGCCGCCAACGACGTGGTCGACGCTGCCACCAAGGCGTTGTGGCGGGAATGCGCTGACGTCGGGATGCCCCGTGCCGTGGTGGTGACCAAGCTGGACCACGCCCGCGCAACATTCGCCGGCGCGGTGCAGTCGGCGCAGGAGTCATTCGGGGACAAGGTGATTCCGCTGTATCTGCCCGACGGGGACGGGCTCGTCTCGCTGCTCGCAGACGACGCCACCCTCATCGAGGCCATCATCGAAGAGTCCGAGGACGAAACGTTGATGGAGCGCTACCTGGGCGGCGAACAGATCGACAACGCGGTGCTGGTTGCCGACCTCGAGCGCGCGGTGGCCCGCGGCTCCTTCTTCCCGGTGATCCCGGTGTGCAGCACCACGGGTACCGGGGCCGCCGAACTGCTCGACGTCATCACCCGCGGATTCCCCTCTCCCCCAGAGCATGTGCCGCCGCAGGTGTTCACCCCGGCCGGGATGGCGCAGCCCGCGCCCGCCTGTGATCCCGCGGCCCCGCTGCTGGCAGAGGTGGTGAAGACGACGTCGGACCCGTACGTCGGCAAGGTCAGTCTGGTCCGGGTGTTTTCCGGCACCATCAGGCCCGACACGACGGTTCACGTGTCGGGCCATTTCAATTCGTTCGCCGAACCCGGCGCGGGATGCGCCGAGCACGAGGACCACGATGACGACGAGCGCGTCGGGGCACTGTCGTTTCCGTTGGGCCGCAAGCAACGCCCGGCCGCCGAGGTGATCGCCGGGGACATCTGTGCCATCGCGCGGCTGACCTGCGCCGAGACTGGGGATACCTTGTCGGACAAGGCTTCCCCGCTGGTGTGCCGGCCGTGGACCATGCCGGCGCCGCTGCTCCCCATGGCGATCGTGCCGCACGCCAAGACGGACGAGGACAAGCTGTCGGTGGGGCTGGCCCGACTGTCCGCCGAGGATCCGACGCTGCGCGTCGAGCAGAACCCGCAGACCCACCAGATTGTGTTGTGGTGCATGGGCGAAGCCCACTCCGCGGTGGTTCTCGATGCGCTGTCGCGGCGGTTCGGGGTCGCGGTCGACACCACCGAACTGCGCGTGCCCCTTCGAGAGACGTTCGGCGGCAACGCGAAAGGACACGGCCGGCACGTCAAGCAGTCCGGTGGGCACGGGCAGTTCGCGGTGTGTGACATCACGGTCGAGCCGCTTCCGGAAGGAGCCGGTTTCGAGTTCGTCGACAAGGTCGTGGGCGGCGCGGTGCCGCGGCAGTTCATCCCGAGCGTGGAGAAAGGCGTTCGCGCCCAGATGGATCGGGGCATCTGCGGCTATCCGATGGTCGACATCCGGGTGACGCTGCTGGACGGCAAAGCCCACAGCGTGGACTCGTCGGACTATGCGTTCCAGCTCGCGGGCGGGCTGGCGCTGCGCGAGGCCGCCGCCGCCGCATCGGTGAATCTCCTCGAACCCATCGACAGCGTGCACATCGTGGTGCCCGATGAAATGGTCGGCGCGGTGATGAGCGATCTGTCGGGGCGGCGCGGCCGCGTGCTGGGCACCGATACCGCCGGCGATTCGTGCACCGGCATCGACGCCGAGATTCCGGAGATCGAACTGACGCGGTATCCGATCGAGCTGCGGTCGTTGTCCCACGGAGCCGGGTCGTTCAGCCGCTCCTTCGCCCGGTATGAACCGATGCCGGAGGCGGTGGCAGCGCGCGTGCGCTGACCCCGGCACAGTGATCCAGGGATTTGGCAAACCTGATCGTGACTGACATCACCTGATGTCATAGTGTCGTCAGATTCGTGCGCGTTACAGCGGGCACCGGGGATGTCAAAGGGGACACCTGTGGGGACACAATCGGGGATCAGTCGGGACAAATCCAGCCGGTACCGCCTGGCGGTGCTGGCCGCCGCCATGGGTATCGCGGCGGCGACCAGTCAGAACGTCGCCTGGGCCGAAACCGGGGCGCCCGATTCGCCGGGCGCCTCGACCAGCCAGGCCGGACCACCGAAGCCCGGACCCACCAAGCCCAAGCCGGCGAGCACAGACAAGAAGGACAAGAAGAAGCCCGGTAAGAAAGCCGGCAAGTCCGACACCGCGCCGGGCGCGGCCACCGATACCGACACCGACAGCCCCGCCACAGATCCCAAGTCAGGCGCGGATCCAGATGCCAAGCCGGACCCCACGCCCGCGGCAAAGCCCGATCCCAAGCCGGCCGCCAAACCGGCGAAGAAGGGCTCGGATTCGGTCAAGCCCACCGCCGACGGCAAGAAGGCACCGAAGCTCAAGCCCGCCACGGCGAGCACTCCCGCCAAGGACGCGACGGTCAGCTCGCCCGCGGCGACCGCCCCCGCCGCACCGTCTGCGGCCGCCGGCAGCAGCGCCTCCGTGCCGGCCACGACACCCGCACTGACCACCCGGCCGGCGGCCCTGTCCGCCACCAACAACACCGTCGGCACCCTGACGACGCCGACGCCACCGCAGCCGCTGAACCCGATCGCGAAGATCATCCAGCTACCCGGACGCCTCATCAACACCGTCCTACAGGTGCTGGACCTGACGGTCTCGCAGAGTGGCCCGAAGAGCCCGTTCAACTGGTCCCCGATTTCCGAGGCGCTGTTCGCCGGGTTCCGGCGCATCGAGGACATGCTCGGCCTGAGCAAGACACCGACCGCAGCGCCCGTCGTGCCGGAGCTGAACTACACCGGACCCACCAGCGGCGACACCCCGACGGTGGAGCAGTTCCTGAACGCCTCGGCCAACGCCTACGTGCTCGGCGCCCAGCCGGGTGACCTGAAGCCGTTCACCGTCAACGGCTTTCAGATGCAGACCTTCAACCCGCTGTCCGGTGCCGTCGGCAAGGCGTGGGTGACGCCCGAGGGTCAGGTCATCATCGCCTACCAAGGGACGACGGGCGGCACCAATCTGCTGTTCCATCCGCTGATCGCGCTGTCGCAGATCTTCACGGACATGCAGATCATCTTCACGCACACCACACCACAGGCGTTCTGGGATTCGTTGGCCTTCGAGCGGAAGGTCGAATCCGCGGCTCTCGAGCAGGGCTACACGACCGATGACATCTTCCTCACCGGTCACTCGCTGGGTGGGTGGGAGGCCCAGTTCGTCGCGCAGAAGACGGGCCTCGGCGGCATCGGCTTCGAAGGTCCGGGCCTGAATACTTCGGTGCCCGGCAACAACAGCGCGGCGCAGAACTTCGTCAACATCGAGACCTACGGCGACACCGCGGCGTACTTCTCCACCGATCTGCCGGGGCTGCAGCCGTTCATGCCGGCCTACGACCCGACCGGCGGCAGCAAGCCGCACTACGGCAACATCGTGATGATCGGTGACCCGGACGCGGTGAACCCGCTGTTCAACGCATCCGCGCTGTGGGGCCCGAACCCGATCAACGACATCGTCTTCGCCGTCGACATCCTCGGCAATTTCTTCGAGCACCACCTGCCCGGCATGCAGGCCTACAACCTCGGCGTCGCACCGGATCCCGGTGTGGTGCCCTGGCTGGGTTCCTACACCGGAGCGATCAACGACTGGGGCGCCCTGGACATCTTCGAGTTGCAGCAGGCCGCATCCGACGCCGGCGTCCTGATCGCCCCGTAGCCGTTCGCCCTTGAGCGATCTGTGCACGATTTTCCGCGGTAGCCGCGGAAAATCGTGCACAAATCCCTGGGGTCAGAGCAGGCCGAGCAACTGCAGATCGGTGATGTACTTGACGATCACCGGCGCAGTGACGTGCGGAATGTCCTTGTCCGGACCGAGCTTTGCCTCCTGCACCGCCTCGCGGAACACCACGACCGGCGCAATGGAGCCGTTGTGCGGGTGCTCCGGCTTCTGGTAGTTGTGCAGCAGCGGCAGCAGTGAGGCCTGGCGCTGCCGGTCCGGCAGGGCCCGCAGCGTCGTCTCGAAGCGGGCCAGCCATTCCGCGTAATCATCAACGCGGGCAATCGAATACCCGGCTTCGATGAGCCAGTCGACGAACTCGTCCATACCCAGGCCGTCGGAGTGCGGGTTCATCACGTGGTAGGTGACGAACTCGCCGGCGGGCCGCACGCCCAGCGTGTCGATGGCCTCGGCGATGAACTCGACGGGCAGGCCGTCGTAGTGCGCGGCTTGCCGCTTGCCCTCGGCGTCACGCTCGTAGAACGAGTACGGGGCGATACCGGTGGCCACCAGCGAGAACATCATGCGGGTGAACATGTCGGGCAGGTTGAGCTGCCCGGCGTAGCTGGTGTCGGCCAGGATCATGTCGCAGCGGAACACCGAAACCGGCAGGCCGCAAAGATCATTGGCCTCACGCAGCAGCACCTCACCGGCCCACTTACTGTTGCCGTAACCGTTGGCATAGCCGTCGTGCACGGCACGCACCGGGCTCATCACCCGCACGTCGGCCTCTTCGGTGAACGTGCCGGGTGCCAGCTGGTCACCGACACCGATGGTCGAGACGTAGATGTACGGCTTCTGCCGGGTGGTCAGCGCGATGCGAATCAGCTCGGCGGTGCCCAGGGCATTGGGACCGAACAGTTCGCTGTACGGCAGCACGTGGTTCACCAGGGCGGCGGGGTCGACGATGACGTCGACCTCGTCGGCCAGTCGCTGCCAAACCTCCTGCGGCAGACCGAGGTTCTCGTCGCCCTTGTCGCCGGCGATCACTTCGAGGTGGTCCGCGGCGAGCGCCTGGTAGTGCGCCAGCAGCTTCGGATCACCGGAGTCGAAGGTCGCATCGAGCCGGGCGCGGGCCTCGTCGTCGGACTTGGCGCGCACCAGGGCGATCACCTTGCCGTCGACCAGGTCCATCCGCTCCAGCCACTCCAGCGCCAGGTAGCGGCCCAGGAATCCGGTTGCGCCGGTGAGCAATACGGTACGAGTCTCCGCAGCGGGCCCGGGCAGTGACGGCGCCGCAGCCAATGTCGCGGCGTCGATGAACTTGTCCAGGGTCAGGTCCGCGGCACGCACCTCGACGGCGTTCTTGCCATGAACCGAGCTGAAGCTGGGCCGCTTGGCGCCACCGCTGCGCTCGTTCTCGATGTAGGCGGCCAGCGCGGCCAGATCGTTGGCGGGGCTCACGATGATGCCGACCTGCACCTCGACGCCGAAGATCTCCTCGAGCAGATTGCCGAAGGTCAACGCGGACAACGAGTCTCCACCGAGGTCGGTGAAGTGGGCATCGGCCGACACCTCGCCGGACGCGCCGAGCAGCGCACCGGCCGCACGGATGACGGTCGGCAGGGCCGGACCGTTCGCACCGTGCTGGCGCAGCGCACGGAGTTCATCGGCCTGCCCCGCAGCAAGACTCACGTACAGGTCTTCCAGCGCCGGGCCGTAATGCGCCTTGAGCTTCGGCCAGGCCAGCTTGCGGATGCCGGTCAGCAGCCCGTTCTCCAGCGAAAACGGTTCGGTCTCCACGATGAAGTCGCGGGGGATCTCGTAGGACTGCAGTTCGGCTGCCTTGGCGACCTCCTGCAGCGAATCGCTGATCCGCTGCTTCAGTTCGGCGGAGTCCCAACGGGCCAAGGCGTCTTCGGTCGGGACGACCACTGCCAGCAGGTACGGCTGGGCGCTGTTGCCGTAGACGTAGATCTGCCGGACCAGCGGGCTGTTGTTGCTGAACGCCGCCTCCAGCTTGGCCAGCGTGACGAATTCGCCCTGCGCCAGCTTGAGCACGTTGTTGCGGCGGTCGACGTACTGGATCTGATCCGGGCCGATCTCGGCGACCACGTCGCCGGTGCGGTAGAAACCGTCCTCGTCGAAGACGCTCGCGGTGACCTCGGGCCGCTTGTAGTAGCCCGGGAACAGGTACTGGGTCTTCACCAGCAGCTCACCGCGCGGGTACGGCTGGTCGGTCAGGTAGTAGCCCAGGTCGGGCACGTCGACCAGCTTGTAGTCCAGCGTCGGCGGACGCTGGATGACGCCGTCGAAGAAGACCATGCCCGCCTCGGTGGAGCCGTAGCCCTCCAGCACGTGGATGCCGAGGAACTTCTCGACCCAGGCCTTGAGTTCGTCGGTGATGGGCGCCGAACCCGTCATCGCCTTGATGTATCGGCCACCGATCAGGTTCTGCCGCATGTCGGCCATCACCTGCTGCTCGATGTCGTCGCGCTCGGCCTCGCCTGCGCCGACCGGGACCAGCTTGTCGACGCGGCTCTGGAATTCCAGGTACAGCATCTCCCAGACGCGGGGCACGAGGTTCAGCTCGGTGGGCCGCGCCAGCGCGAAATCCTCGAGGAGAGTGGACAAGTCACTCTTGGCGGCGAAGTAGACGATGCCGCCGTTGGCCAGGCTGGAGTACAAGATGCCGCGGCCCATGACGTGGCTCATCGGCATGAACGCCAGGTTGATCGAGGCCTCGCTCGGTCCGAACCACGCCGTGCTGGCGCGCCGCCAGAAGCTCGTCATGTTGCTCTCGGGGTACATCGCGCCCTTGGGGGCGCCGGTCGAACCCGAGGTGTAGATCAAGAGGGACAGCGGGTCGGCCTCGTCGGAGACCGGGGCGGGGGCGGACGGGAGGTCGCGGCCACGGCCGAGTACGTCGGCGAAGGTCTCGACCGTGACGTTCAGACCGGCCAGCGCTTCCCGCGCCTGGTCGATGGCCTCACGCTCGTCGTCGACCTCGGCGTGGTGGTCGAAGACCACGAACCGGGCCGGGGCGGGGCCACCGACCGCGAGCTCGACGGCGTCGGCGACATAGCCCGCGCTCACGGCGATCAGCACCGGTTCGGTCTCGGCGACGATCGGCAGTAGCGACGACGCCGCGGAGCTGGTCTGCAGCGGCACCGACACGGCACCGATCTGGCCGAGCGCGGTGTCGATGACGGTGTAGTCGGTGCTGGTGAAACCGAGAATGGCGACGCGGTCGCCGGCCTTGACGCCGTCCGCGTGCAGGGCGGCGGCGACGGCGCGGACGCGCTCCCACAGTTCGCCGTACGTGATGGTGTCGTACTTCGGCAGCAGCCGCGCCACGGTGCGGCCGTTCTCGGTGACGAACTCGACGGCGCGCTGCCCGAGGGCGGTCCGGTCGGCGTAGCCCTCGAGGACGGTCTTCACGATTTCGGGCAGTCGCATGCCGGGCTTCTCAACGGACTGCGCCACCGACAGCAGCGGTACAGCCGCGGCGAACTGCGGATCATTGGCGGACAATTCGGCGATCCGGCGGGCGAGCCCGTCGACGCTGCTCTCGGCATGGTCAATCGACATGAATAAACCTCACGAAAAATCGAAATCTCGAATGGGTACGCCCCGTTGCATCCCCACTAATTGAATGACGCTGGCGCGGTCGCCGTTGTTCCGGCGATTTCCTGCCAGTTCCCTGTGATTTGTGCACGTTTTTCCGCGGTGGCCGCGGAAAAACGTGCGCAAATCACCAAGTCAGAGCAGGCCGAGCAACTGCAGATCGGTGATGTACTTCACGATCACCGGCGCGCCGATGTGCGGAATGTCCTTGTCCGCACCGATTTTGGCGTTCTGGACCGCGGCCCGGAACCGCTCCACCGGTGCGATGGACCCTGCCACCGGATAGCTCGGCTGCTGGTAGTTGTGCAGCAGCGGCAGCAGTGAGGCCTGGCGCTGCCGGTCCGGCAGCCCGCGCAGGCCGGTCTCGAACCGGGCCAGCCAGTCGGCGTAATCATCAACGCGGGCAATGGAATACCCCGCCTCGACCAGCCAGTCGACGAACTCGTCCATGCCGATGCCGTCGTCGTACGGGTTCATCACGTGGTACGTCTCGAACGTCGAGTCGGACTCACCGGCGGCCACCTGCACCGCCAGCGTCGAGATGGACTCGGAGACGAATTCGACCGGCAGCCCGTCGTAGTGGGCACGCTGCCGCTTGCCGTCGGAATCCAACTCGTAGAACGAGTACGGCGCGATGCCGGTGGCCACCAACGAGAACATCATGCGGGTGAACATGTCGGGCAGGTTCAGCTGCCCCGCGTACGACGTGTCAGCCAGGATCATGTCGCAGCGGAACACCGAAACCGGCAGGCCACAAAGATCATTCGCTTCACGAAGCAGGACCTCGCCGGCCCACTTGCTGTTGCCGTAACCGTTGGCATAACTGTCGTCGACCGAGCGCACCGCGCTCATCACGCGCACATCGGCGGCCTCGACGAACTCGCCGGGCGCCACCCCGCCGCCGACCGCGATGGTCGAGACGTAGGCGAACGGCTTGATCCGCGTGGTCAGGGCGATCCGGATCAGTTCGGCGGTGCCCAGCGCGTTCGGGCCGAACAGCTCGCTGTAGGGGAGCACGTGGTTCACCAGCGCGGCCGGGTCGACGATGAAGTCGACGGTGTCGGCCAACCGCTGCCAAACCTCCTGAGGCAGGCCGAGGTTTGCCTCACCCTTGTCGCCGGCGATGACCTCGAGATGGTCGGACAGGGACCGGTAGTGCGCCAACAGCTTCGGATCGCCGCTGTCGAACGTCGCGTCGAGGCGGGCACGGGCGTCGGCGTCGGACTTGCCGCGGACCAGGCAGATGACCTTCCCATCAACCAGGTCCATCCGTTCCAGCCACTCCAACGCCAGGTAGCGACCGAGGAATCCGGTTGCGCCCGTGAGCAATACGGTCCGAACCTCGGATACCGGGCCCGGCAGCGACGGCGCTGCGGCCAGCGTCGCGGCGTCGATGAACTTGTCCAGCGTCAGGTCTGCGGCGCGCGCCTCGGTGGCGCCGCGGCCGTGCACCGTGGAGAACGTCGGCCGCTTGCTGCCCGGCGCGCGTTCCCCTTCGATGTAGGTCGCAACCCCGGCCAGGTCGGTGGCCGGGCTGACGATCACGCCGACTGGCACCTCGACCTCGAAGATCTCCTCCAGCAGATTGCCGAAGGTCAACGCCGACAACGAATCTCCACCCAGGTCGGTGAAATGGGCGTCACCCGCGACGTCGGAGCCGGCCGCGCCGAGCGTGGCACTCACCGCACGCAGCACGGTCTCCAGCACCGGAGCGTCGGACGCACGTAGTGCGCGCAGCGCTCGAAGTTCCATGGCCTGACCCTCGGCCAGTTCCGCGTACAGCTGCTCCAATTCGGCGCCGTACCGGGCCTTCAGCTTCGGCCAGGCCAGCTTGCGCACCCCGGTCAGCAGTCCGTTCTCCAGCGAGAACGGTTCGGTCTCGATGATGAAGTCGCGCGGAATCTCGTACGACTGCAGCCCGGATTCGCGGGCCACTGCCTGCAGCGCGTCGGCGAGTTCGGGACGCAGCGCCTCCGGACCGCCTGCGCCACTGAGGGCCTCGACGGTAGGCACGATCACCGCGAGCAGATAGGAGCGAGAACTGTTGCCGTACACGTAAATCTGACGGATCAGCGGGCTGGTGCCGAAGGCGGCCTCCAGCTTGGACACCGTCACGAACTCGCCCTGCGCCAGCTTCAGCACGTTGTTGCGGCGATCGAGGTACTGCAGGTGATCGGGACCGAGCTCGGCGACGATGTCACCGGTGCGGTAGAAACCGTCCTCGTCGAAGACGTCAGCGGTGACATCGGGCCGCTTGTAATAGCCGGGGATCAAATCCGTTGACTTCAACAGCAATTCACCGCGAGGGTGCGGACGGTCGGTCGACAGGTAGCCGAGTTCGGGCACGTCTACGAGCTTGTAGTCGAGCACTGGTGGGCGGCTCAGGTGGCCGCTGATCATGACGCCGCCGGCTTCGGTCGAACCGTAGGCCTCCATCAGCTCCAGCCCGAGGAACTTCTGCACCCAGGCCTTGAGCTCCGGCGAGATCGGAGCCGATCCCGTCATCGCGACGAGCTGCCGCCCGCCGATCAGGCTGGCGCTCCGTTCGTCGAGCACCTGCTGTTCGGCTACGCCGTCGAGCGCACGGCGGTCGACCTCGCTCTGTACCTCCTGGTGGATCATCTCCCACACCCGGGGCACGAAGGTCATCTGCGTCGGCCGGACCAGAGCGATGTCCTCCAGGAGGGTGGACAGGTCGCTCTTGGCCGCGAAGTAGACGGTGCCACCGTGCGCAAGGGTGCGGTAGACGGTGCCGCGGCCCATCATGTGGCTCATCGGCAGGAAGCTCAGGACGATCGACGGCAGCGCAGGCTGCTGGTGCGTCAGGCCGGTGCGCCACGCGTTGGTGACCAGCCGCTCGGGGTACATGGCGCCCTTGGGGGTCCCGGTGCTGCCGGAGGTGTAGATCAGCACCAGCAGCGGGTCCGGCTCGGCGGGGACAGCCGGTTCGACGGCCGGCAGTGCGGCACCGCGGGCGACCAGGTCGGCAAGAGTCTCGACCACGACACCGCGCTCGGCCAGACGCGCGGTGGCCCGTTCGACGGCCTCGCGCTCGTCGTCGACCTGGGCGTGGTGGTCGAACACCACCACGCGCGTCAGCGCGGCGCCGGCACCCAGCACCAGGTCGACAGCGTCGTCGAGGAACTTAACGTCGGCGAACAGCGCGCGTGGTTCGGTCTCGTCGAGGATCGGACGCAGCTGCTCGGCGGGTGCGCTGGTCTGCAGCGGGACGGCGACGACGCCGGCACGCGCGAGGGCGGTATCGATGATCGTGAATTCGGCGCTCGTGAAGCCGAGCATCGCGACCCTGTCGCCGGCGGCGGCGATCGGCTGACCGCCGCCGGGGGCGTTGCCGTCTGTGCCGGTCAGCAGGACGTTGTCGAGGGCCTGGATCTGGTGCCACGCCTCGCCGTAGGTGATGGTGTCGTACCGCGGCAGGAGCCGGGCGACGGTCCGGCCGGCGGCGTCGGTGACGTATTCGACGGCACGCTGGCCGAGAGCGGGCCGGTCCGCGTAGGCGGCCATGACCGTGTGAATGATCTCGGGGAGCCGGATGCCGGGCTCGTCGAGGGCGGCGCCGACCCCGGGAAGGGGCCGCGCGGCGGCAAGTTGGGGATCGGCAGCGCAGAGGTCAGCGATGCGCTGCGTCAGCTCGTCGGTAAGTACGGTTTCTTCGTTCGACATAACAACCTCATCAATTGGTTCACCAGCGTCACCAATTACAACGTTAGCAAAACTAACGATATGCCCGTAGTTGCTGTGTGACAAACCACACCGATCGGTCAGCGCTCGGAGGTCGGTTGCACCTGTGGCGGCGCAAGCGGCACCGCCACCTTGGTACCTGCCTGCGTTTCGTACGCGCCTTCGTCCCGGCCGAGGGCGATGGTCGCCGCCGCCATGGCGGCGATGGACGCCACGAGCGCCACGGCCTCCACCCCGGTCGTGTCGAACCCCTCGCCGAGTACCAGCGCAGCGAGGACGACGGCCACCACCGGCTCCAGCACCAGCATGGTGGGCACCGACGTCTGGAGCGCGCCGGCGTGGAACGCCGACTGCTGCAGCACGGTCGCCACCGCGCCCAGGATGACGAGCAGGTACGGCGCGGGCGTCGTCAGCAGACCCAGCCAGCCGCGGTCCTGCAGGATCGCCATGAAGATCTTCGTCACCACCGCGACGACACCGAACAGCACACCGACACCGACCGCCAGCAAGACCGCGCGCTGCCAACCGCTGCACCGCACGGCTACCAGCACACAGCCGATGATCACCACGGCACATACCGCGGCGACGAGCACGATAACCCCTGGTGAAGCCAGGTGTTCGTCACGTTCAGGCCGGGCCAGCACGACGAATCCCGCCAGCCCGATGGTCAGCAGTCCCGCCCACAGCCACTCACCGCGGGTCACCCGGCGGTGCGCCTGATGCGCACTCAGCGGCAGCGCGAACAGCAGCGCCGAGACCAGCAGGGGCTGCACCAACAGCAGAGATCCGTTCGCCAACGCGAGCGCCTGGAAGATGTAGCCCGCGACGGCAGCGCCGGTGCCGGCCCACCACAGGCGCCGGCTCAGCAGCGTCGACAGCATGACGACGCTGACGCCGTGTTCCTGCGGAACGTCGACGGTCGCGCGCTGGCGCACCACGATGCCGACGGCTGCGCACACGGCGGCACAGAGGGCGAACAGCACCACCAGCCCGTGTTGGATCAACGGAGGCGTCCGATCAGCGTGGCCGCGCACGGCGCCACAGGCCTCACCGGAAACATCACGCCCAAAGGGTAGTCGAGCGGGACTATCTGTCCCACTTTCGAGCCGCGCGGCCAACCGACGTGAGCGGCGGTGCTCTCCGTCGAGCGTGGGTCTCGGCGCGACCCGGGTCGGCGTGTCGCCTCGTCAGGCCGCACGCTCGGCAACAGCACCGCCGGCGACGCGCCGGTCAGACTTACCAAAACCTTAGATCTCTCTTATTTTTCTTAGATTTGAGGTACGGTCGGTGCCATGCACACCAGGATCGCTCTCGTCACCGGCGCTTCCCGCGGCATCGGAGCCGCCGTGGCCCAGCAGCTGGCCGGGCCGGACACCCACGTCCTGGTCAACTACCGCGAGAAGGCCAAGCGCGCCGACACCGTCGTCGACAGCATCCGGGCCGCCGGCGGGCAGGCTTCCGCGATCGGCGCCGACGTGTCCGACGCCGCCGCGGCCAAAGCCATGATGGACCGGATCGACAGCCGGTTCGGGCGGCTGGACACGCTGGTGCTCAACGCCTCCGGCGGCCTGGAGTTCGGCGCCGCACCCGACTACGCGATGCGCCTGAACCGCGACGCCCAGCTGCGGCTCGTCGACCTGGCGCTGCCACTGATGCCCGCCGGTGCGCAGATCGTGTTCGTCACCAGCCACGAAGCCCACTGCTACCCGCACCTGCCGGTGCCCGACGCGTACGCCCCTATCGCCGCCAGCAAGCGCGCCGGCGAAGACGCGCTGCGGGCCCTGCGGCCCGAATTCGACCGGTGCCGAATCGGATTCACCATCGTCTCGGGCGACATGATCGAAGGCACGATCATCGCCCGACTGTACGAACGCCGCGATCCCGATGCGGTCGGCGCGCGCCGCAGCCAGGGACCGCTGCCGACCATCGAGCAGTTCGCCTCCGCCATCACCATCGCCGCCACCGGCCGCGACCTGCGTGACACCGTGTACGTCGGCGGCGAGGACCACCTGGTCCGGCCGGCGTGATCAGGGCTCGAGCAGCACTTTGATGGCCGTGCGCTGATCCATCGCCGTGTAGGCGTCCGCCACCTGAGCGAGCGGCAGTGCCAGGTCGAAGACCCGCCCCGGCTCGATGGCCCCGGACAGCACGTCGGGCAGCAGCTCGTCGAGGTACGGACGAACGGTGGCCATCCCGCCCGCGACGTGGATGTTGGTGTTGAACAGCTGCCGCATCGGCAGTTCGGGGGCACCGGCCGGTACCCCGACGAATCCCAGATGGCCGCCGGGGCGAACCGCCCCGAGTGCCTGGCGCATCGAATCCTTCGTGCCGACGCACTCCAGCACAGAGTCGGCCCCGACACCGCCGAGGAGTTCCTCGATGGCCGCGATCCCCTCATCACCGCGTTCGGCGACGATGTCCGTGGCGCCGAAGGCCCGGGCCAGATTCTGCCGGTCTTCGTGCCGCGACATCGCGATGATCCGTTCCGCGCCAAGACGTTTCGAGGCCAGCACCCCACACAGCCCGACGGCACCGTCGCCGACGACCACCACGGTGGCGCCCGGGTGCACGTCCGCGGACCGGGCGGCGTGGTGCCCGGTTGACATGACGTCGGCAAGAGTCAACAGATGCGGGAAGAGTTCTGCGTCAGGCGACTCCGGCACCTTGAACAGGGTGCCGTCGGCGAAGGGCACCCGGAGATACTCCCCTTGCGCCCCGTCGAGCGGCTCGCCGGTTCTGGTGGTGCCGCCCCAGACCCCGAAGTTCACGCACGACGTGGTGATCCCGTTGCGACAGTGCACGCAGGTGCCGTCACTGTCGGTGAACGGCGAGATGACGAAATCCCCGACGCGCACGTCTTTGACGTCGGCGCCGACGGCTTCGACGATCCCGATGAATTCATGCCCGATGGGGTGCGGTGCGTGCGTCGGCGCGACCCCGCGGTAGGGCCACAGGTCCGAGCCGCACACACAGCTGCGCACCACCCGCACCACGGCGTCGCCCGCCGACTGAATCTGCGGATCGGGCCGCTCCTCGAATCGAATGTCGCCCGGTCCGTGGATGATCGTGGTCTGCACGGCTGTTCCGCCTTTCAGGAGTCGAACGAGGGCTCCTGAAGTCTTGCCCATCTAGCCCGTCGGCGCGAGGACCAACCCACCCGTGACGGGCGCCGCCGCAGCGGGCGCCGGAGCCACCGCAGCCGGAACCGCAGCGGGCACGGCCGCCGGAACGGCAACCGGAACCGCGGCGGCGACTGGAGCGGGTGCCGCGACCGGAGCCGCAACCGGAGCTACGGCAGGAGCAGGAGCCGGCGCAGGAGCCGGCGCAGGAGCCGGCGGCGGCACCGGAGCGCCCACACCGAGCACCCGCAGCAGGTCAGGCTTCATGGCCTGCAGCTGCTGACCCCAGTAGCCCCAGCTGTGGGTACCGTCTTGCGGGAAGTTGAAGACCGCGTTGCGGCCACCGGCCTGCTGGTAGCGCTTCTGGAAGTCCCGGTTGGAGCTGATCGTGAGGTTCTCCAGGAACTGGGCGCTGTAGAGGATGCCCATGTCACCCGGCGTATCAAGGTCGGACGGCATGCCGTTGCCGCAGTACACCCAGACGGCGGTGTTGTTGGCCACCAGCTGCTGGACGTTGACGGTCGGGTCGTTGCGCCGCCAGGCCGGATCGCTGGCGATGCCCCACATCTGAGTCGGGTTGTACCCGCCGGCGTCCTTCATGGCGAAGCCGATCAGCGTGGGCCAGAGGCCTTGCGAAGGGTTGAGGAAGCCCGACAGCGAGCCCGCGAAGATGAACTGCGACGGGTGCCAGATCGCGAGCGTCAGCGCGGAACCACCCGACATCGACAGGCCGACGACGGCGTTGCCGGTGGGCTGCACGCCCCGGTTCGCGGCCAGCCAGGCCGGCAGCTCCTGGGTCAGGAACGTCTCCCATTTGTAGGTGACGACGCCGCCCGAGTTGGTGGCCGGCTGGTACCAGTCGCTGTAGAAGCTGGACTGTCCGCCGACGGGCATCACCATCGAGACGCCGGACTGGTAGTACCACTCGAACGCGGCGGTGTTGATGTCCCAGCCGCTGGCGTCGTCCTGGGCGCGCAATCCGTCGAGCAGGTAGACCGCGTGCGGTCCGCCGCCCTGGAACTCGATCTTGATGTCGCGTCCCATCGCGGGTGACGGAATGTTCAGCACCTCAACCGCTTTCGCGGCCGCATGCGCCTGCGGAGCGACCGCGGGCATCGCCATTCCGGGGACCGTCAGGGCAGCCACCGCCGCCGCCGCGAGCCGACGTAGTTTCGCGCTGTAATTCTTGCCAACCAGAGTCGCCAACACGAGTGAAAACTAACGCCGGACCGCGCCGGGCCGTCCGACCAACGCGCGGCGTGATCGCCTCGTTACCAAGGCGTTTGGCTATCGAGTCCAGAACGCATCACGCCGTGCCGTGATCAGTGCCGTCGCTGACGACCGTCACATCGTCGCGGCTGCACGGTTCCTGGTGCCAGTCGCCGAACGGATCCGGGTAGCCGAACCACGTGCCGCGCGCCGCGAATTCCTCGTCGGTGAGCAGGGCATCGTTCAGGGCAGCGGTCACGTCCTCGGGACGCGCGCCGCACACCAGGATCGTCATCGCGGTGTGTCGGTCACCGAATTCGTTGTCCCACATCAGGTCTGCCATGGCGCGCCGCTCACGGTCCAGGTAGGCCGCGTCACTGACGGTCATCGCGGCGATCCACCGGCCGGCGTTACTGACGCGCAGGCCGCCGCCGGCCGATTCCAGCCACATGACATGGTCGGCCCGATTCGCCAGCCACATCCGGCCACGGGTCCGGATCACCCCGTCCAAGAGGTGGTCGATGGCGTCGTGCAGCCGCTCCGGGTGGAACGGCCGCCGCGCGTTGAACTCGACGAGCTGAACGGGCCCTTCCGGTTTCAGGCTCGGCTGCCCGGCGAGCAGCGGTCCGTGCGGCTCGTCGCCGCGACCCCGCCGAGCGTCGGGCCCCGAGGTGCGCAGCGCGTCGTCGACCATGGCGGGCTCGGTGACGAGCTGCGCCCGCGGCGCCAGTCGGCGGCACACCGCCAGCAGCACGGGCTCCGCGTGGGTCACCACGAGAACGTCGGCGAAGTCGGCCTGCCCCACCGCCACCTGCGCGACTGTCCGGCCGTCGGGCAGTTCGTCGTCGCCCAGCGCGTCGGTGAGCCAGTCGGCCGCTTCGATGCACGTCACCACGCCCGCGATCGCCACGTCGCGGGCCGCCGGCCCGTCGATGTACCCCGGACCGACGTGGACCCGAACGTGGTTGACGGCCCAGCAGATCGGCTCGGGCTCCATCCACGGCTCCAGGTGCACGACGATGCGGTGGACGTCGTCACGGCGGTGCAACAGACGCAGATAGATCAGCAGGTCGTTGCGGACGGTGCAGGACACGCAGCCGTGGGCCAGTTCCAGCGCCGCCTCGGTCTCGCTGACGATGCCGTGCGGCGCCGTGACGGTACGACGGCGCACGACCTGACCGTCGAACTGATGCTCCACGAGCACCGTGCCCGGCGCCTTCAGTAGTTCCTCGGTCACGTATCCGGTCGGTCCCTGACCAGCTACGACGATCACCGGCGTCCTCATCGCCACCCCTTATCGACAATCATTTTCAATTCCGTCGAGGTCACGCTACAGTGGCGACCGGCACTTGTCGAAAACGATTTTCAATAACGATAGGGCGAAGGACATGTCAGCGCACTGCCAGGTCACCGGGCGCAAGCCCGGCTTCGGCAACACGGTTTCGCACTCGAATCGGCGCACCTCGCGCCGGTGGAACCCCAACATCCAGAGCAAGACGTACTACCTGCCCTCGGAAGGCCGGAGCATCCGGCTCCAGGTCAGCGCGAAGGGCATCAAAGTGATCGACCGGGACGGCATCGAGGCCGTCGTGGCGCGACTGCGCCGGGACGGAGTTCGAATCTAGATGTCCCGCACCGATATCCGTCCCGTGGTGAAGCTGAAATCCACCGCGGGCACCGGCTACACGTACGTCACCCGCAAGAACCGGCGCAACGATCCCGATCGCATGGTGCTGCGCAAGTACGACCCGATCATCCGCAAGCACGTCGACTTCCGAGAGGAGCGCTGAGCATGGCCAAGAAATCCAAGATCGCCAAGAACGAGCAGCGCCGGCTGATCGTCGCCCGCCATTCCGAGCGCCGCGCCGAGCTCAAGGCCGTCATCAAATCCCCGTCGAGCACCGCCGACGAACAGGCCGCCGCGATGCGGGAACTGGCCCGCCAGCCGCGCGATGCCAGCGCGGTGCGGGTGCGCAACCGCGACGCCGTAGACGGCCGTCCGCGCGGTCATCTGCGCAAATTCGGCCTGTCCCGGGTCCGGGTGCGTGAACTGGCCCACGACGGACAGCTGCCCGGCATCCGGAAAGCGAGCTGGTGATGGCTCAGCGCAAACCCACCCGACGCCCCGCCGCCGAGAACAAGCGGCCGGTCAAGAACATGCTGGCCAAGCTCGGCGTCGACCAGCTCGACTACAAGGACACGAACAACCTGCGGTTGTTCATCTCCGAGCGCGGCAAGATCCGGTCCCGGCGCGTGACGGGCCTGACGGTCCAGCAGCAGCGACAGGTCGCCACCGCGATCAAGAACGCCCGCGAGATGGCGCTGCTCCCCTACCCCGGGATCAGCTGAACATCGTCAGCAGGGACTGGGTGCGCCACATCGTCAGCCCGGCGAACAGCACAAGCAGCACGGCGGTCACCGAAATCAGGGCCAGGAGCCGTTGCCGCGCAGGCACATAGGCGAAGACCGCCGCCACCACAGTGCCGGTGATCAAGCCGCCGACGTGCCCCTGCCAGCTGATGGCCTGTGAACTGACGGCGGGCAGTACGAACGTGATCACCAGGTTGATCACGATCAGGCCGACGATGCCGCGGACATCGAGCTGCAGCCGACGGAACAACACGAACGTCGCGCCGAAGAGGCCGAAGATCGCGCCCGAGGCACCTGCCGTCGCCGAGTTCAGCGGCGACAGCAGGTACACCAGCACCGAGCCGCCCAGTCCGCTGAGGCCGTACAGCACGCCGAAACGCAGGCGGCCCAGCCACTGCTCCAGCTGCGGACCGACGGCCCACAGCGCCCACATGTTGAACACGATGTGCGCCAGGCCGTAGTGCAGGAAGGCCGACGATGCCAGGCGGTAGTACTGACCGTCGGCCACCGCAGGCGGCCACAGCACCAAGTCTTGCTGCATCTGCACCGAGGTGTGCTGCAGCACGAACATCACGATGTTGACCGCGATCAGGGTGTAGGTCACCAGCGAGCCCTGGGAAATCCGGCCGCCGAAGTGGGTCCGGGCCTGCCGCACCGACCGCTTGCCCTCGTTGACGCATTCCGGGCACTGCTGGCCGACGGCCGCGGCGGTCATGCAGTCCGGGCAGATGGGGCGGCCACACCGGCTGCAGCTCACGTACGTCGGGCGGCTGGGATGCCGATAGCAGGTCGGCGGCGGGACGGTCATTGAGTGATCTTCCGGGCTACAGCCGCCACAGGGCTTCCTGGCTGGTGCTGGCGATCAGCACCCCACCAGTGTCGTACAGGGCTCCGGTGACCAGCCCGCGGGAGTCCGTGTTGTTCAGCCGGGTGACCTCGTACCGGTGCCAGTCGTGCGGCACGAAGGGCCGGTGGAACCACACGGCGTGATCCAGGCTGGCGGCGAACCCCTGGTGCAAATCCGTGCCGTCGGGCCGCGCGACGGGTACCGGCCCGAAGTCGGACATGAAGGTCAGCGTGCAGGCGCGGATCAGCAGGTCGTCCTCGATGTCATCCTTCGTGCGAATCCAGAACGGGGGCACGGCGAACGCGCCGACGTCTTCGGGCCGCACCCTGATGTCGAAGAAGTCGGCAGCGGTGAGGCTCGTCGGCTTGGGTACCGAGGCGTCGAACTCGAGGCCCCGGACTTCGGGCCGTTGCCAGTCGGCACCCGGCTCCGGTACATGGAACGACGCGATCATCTCCAGGATCGTCTTGCCGTTCTGCTTCGCGGTGACGCGCCGCGTGTCGAAGGACCGGCCGTCCCTGGTTCGTTCCACGTGAAACTCCACGTCGACGCCGTACTGGCCGCCTCGGACGAAGTAGAGATGCAGCGACTGCGGCAGCTTGTCGCGCTCGACGGTGCGGCCGGCCGCACCGAGCGCCTGCGCGGCGATCAGTCCGCCGAACAGCGACCGTCCCGGCCCCTCGGTCGGTTGCGGTGCGATGAAGGTGTCCCCGTCACGCGCGAAGTCCAGGAGCTGGGCAATCCAGCTGGGCGCAGTAGAACTCATAAGGCCGCAGCGTATCCATCTGCTTCCGATCGGCGCCGCCGCCTAGGCTGAAGGTCATGGTCCAACGCCGGGGATTCAATGACACCGTCACCCGATTCTGGGGCTTCGCCGCTCCCGCTTACGACACCCAGGTACTCCAGCGCGTCGTCTACCAACCCGCCCAGGACGAGGTGCTGGCTCAGCTACGTGCCCATGGCGCCCTGACCGTCGCCGACATCGGCTGCGGCACCGGCATTTTCGCCGACCGGATCGAACGCGAGCTGAATGCCGTCGTGACCGGGGTGGACATGTCCGAGGGCATGCTGGCCCAGGCCAGGGCCCGCTCGTCGAAGGTCACCTGGCTCACCGCACCCGCCGAGCAACTGCCGTTCAACGACGGTGCGCTGGACGCGGTGGTGACGACGTCGGCGTTCCACTGGTTCGACCAGCCCGCCGCCCTGCGCGAGTTCCACCGGGTCCTCAAGCCCGGCGGTATCGCGGCCGTCACGACCATCAGCCCGCGGCAGGTGCTGCCGCTGCACGCGCTGTCGTCGCACATCCTCAACCCCGCCCACAATCCGTCGCCCGCGGAGATGAAAGAACTCTTCGAAGGCGCCGGTTTCACGGTCTCCGAGCAGCACCGGGTGAAGCGTCCGGTGTGGTCGCTCATCGTGTCCGACCTGCTGACCGTCGGAACGAAGTAGCCGGCCATGCCCGATCTGCATCCCGACGTCGCGGTCCTGGCCCCGCTGCTGGGGACCTGGGCCGGCACCGGCTCCGGCGAATACCCGACCATCACCTCGTTCGATTACCTCGAGGAGGTCACGTTCGGCCACGTCGGCAAGCCGTTCCTCGCGTACAGCCAGAAGACCCGGGCCGCCGATGACGGGAGGCCGCTGCACGCCGAAACCGGGTACCTACGGGTGCCCGCTCCCGGCAGGATCGAATGGGTGCTGGCACACCCCACCGGCATCACCGAAGTCCTGCAGGGCACCCTCAGCACGGACGGCGAGTTCGTGCTGGATGTGGCCACCACCGACATCGGCCGCACCGACTCCGCGAAAGAGGTTGACGCCCTTCGTCGTTGGTACCGGCTCGACGGAGACACCTTGAGTTACAACGTCCGTATGGCCGCCGTGGGCGTCCCGCTGCGCCACCAACTCGCGGCCGTTCTGCATCGGAAGGACGCATGACAGCACCACAGACAACACCTCAGACCGGCCGCATTCGCGTCCCCGCCGACCTGGACTCGGTCACGGCCACCGGGGCGGAAGACCACACCGGCATCGATTCCCGAGCGGTGGAACGGATTTGGCAGGCCACCCGGCACTGGTACGCAGCCGGCATGCACCCGGCCATCCAGGTCTGCCTGCGCCAGAACGGCCGGGTGGTGCTCAACCGGGCGATCGGTCACGGCTGGGGCAACGGACCCGACGATCCGGTGGACGCCGAACAGATCCCCGTCGGCGTCGACACGCCGTTCTGCGTGTATTCGGCCGCCAAGGCGATCAGCACGACGGTCGTGCACATGCTCGTCGAGCGCGGCGAACTCGATCTGGACGCCCGGGTCTGCGACTACCTGCCGACGTACACCAGCCATGGCAAGGACCGCACCACCGTGCGGCACGTCGTCACCCACAGCGCCGGGGTTCCGCTGGCCACGGGCCCGCGGCCGGATCTCAAGCGCATGAACGACAGTGCGTACGCCCGCGAGATGCTGGGGAACCTCCGGCCGATCTACCGGCCGGGCCTCATGCACATGTACCACGGCCTCACCTGGGGCCCGCTGATCCGCGAAATCGTCTCGGCCGCCACCGGTCGCAACATCAGGGACATCCTGGCCACCGAAATCCTCGAACCGCTGGGCTTCCGCTGGACCAATTACGGCGTTGCACCGGAAGATGTTCCGCTCGTCGCGCCGAGCCACGTCACCGGCAAGCCACTACCGGCGCCGATGGCGGCGGCGTTCAAGAAAGCGGTCGGCGGCACCCCGAACCAGATCATTCCGTTCAGCAACACGCCGGATTTCCTGACCAGCGTGGTGCCGTCGTCGAGCACCGTGTCGAATGCCGTGGAGCTGTCGCGCTTCGCCGAGATGCTGTGCCGTGGAGGCGAACTCGACGGCGTTCGGGTGTTGCGGCCGGAAACGCTGCGGGCCGCGACCGCGCCGTGCCGGCGCCTGCGGCCGGACATCGCCGTGGGACTCCAGCCGATGCGCTGGGGCACCGGATACATGTTGGGCTCCAAGCGATTCGGGCCGTTCGGCCGCAATGCGCCCGACGCTTTCGGCCACACCGGACTGACCAACATCGCGGTGTGGGCCGATCCGGCCCGGGGCCTTGCCGCTGCCGTCGTCAGCAGCGGCAAGCCCGGTGGTCATCCCGAGGCCAACCGGTACCCGGCGTTGCTCGACGCGATCGCCAGGGAGATCCCGGCTACCTCGTAGTTCAGGCCTTGGCTGCGGCCTTCGCGAACAGGCGCAGCAGCACCTGGTTGATGGCCACCAACCCCAGCTTCACCGGCGGGAAGGACGCCGTCGAGCTCAGCGAGTAGTCGATGCGGGTGCCCGAGCCCTCGGGGGTCAGCCGCACCTCACCCGCATAGCCCGGGAACGGCACGCCGGAGCGGGCCTTGTAGCCGAACACGTTGGGGGCGTCGAACGTCACGACCTCTTCGACGATCGCCGGCGCCGGGCCGGGGGCCGAGATACGCCGGACCGCGCCGAGGCCGTTCGGCGCGGGGGTGCCCGGCTGATCGATGGTCACGCTGATGCCGGGACCCCAGTTGGCCATGCCTTCGTGGTCGATCAGGGTCGCCCAGACAACGTCGATCGGGCGGGCCACGGTGGTGGTTGCGGTCGTTTGCATGGACCGATCATGCCGCACCCCCAATCAGGCCGCCTGGCAGGCTGTCCCCATGCCCGGCCCAATGCCCGAAGTACCGTTCCGCGACGACCACACCGAGCTCCTGCGCCGGCGCGCACTCACCGAGGACGCCGCCCGGCCGGACGCCGTCCAACGGCGGCATGACGCCGGCGGACGCACGGCCCGCGAGAACATCCTCGACCTGGTCGATACCGGCAGTTTCGTCGAATACGGCCGGTTCGCGATCGCCGCGCAGCGGGCCCGCCGAGACCTCGACGACCTGATCGCGCGCACCCCGGCCGACGGCCTGGTCGCCGGCACCGCCCACGTCGACGGCCACCCGTGCGCGGTGCTGTCCTACGACTACACCGTGTTGGCCGGCACGCAGGGCGCCCTCGGGCACCTCAAGAAGGATCGGCTGTTCGAGCTGATCGACAGAATGAAGCTGCCCACGGTGTTCTTCGCCGAGGGCGGCGGTGGGCGGCCCGGCGACACCGACCATCCGACGGTCTCGTCACTGGACGTCCGGGCCTTCGCGCTGTGGGCCGGACTGTCCGGGGTGGTGCCGCGGATCGCGGTGGTCAAGGGCCGCTGCTTCGCGGGTAACGCGGTGATCGCCGGCTGTTCGGATCTGATCGTCGCGACCGAGGACACGTCGATCGGCATGGGCGGCCCGGCGATGATCGCCGGCGGCGGGCTCGGCGACATCGCACCGGACGACGTCGGCCCGATCTCGGTGCAGGCGCCGAACGGCGTCGTCGACGTGGTGGTACCCGACGAGGCGGCGGCGGTCTCGACAACCCGGCAATTGCTCGGCTACTTCCGTGGGCCCACCGCACCCGGGACCGCGCCGGACCAAACCGCTTTGCGGACAGTCGTTCCCGAGCGCGCCCGCCGCGCCTACCAGGTCGCGCCGATCATCGAGACCCTCGCCGACGAAGGCTCTGTCACCTTTCTGCGGCAGAAGTTCGCACCCGAATTGGTGACCGCATTGGCCCGTATCGACGGCAGACCGGTTGGCGTGCTGGCCAACAACACCATGGTCATGGCAGGTGCCATCACCGCGGCGGCGTCCGACAAAGCGGCCCGTTTCCTGCAGCTCTGCGACGCGTTCGGTATTCCCGTCGTGTCACTCGTCGACTGTCCGGGCTTCATGGTGGGCCCGGCCGCCGAGGCCGAAGCACTGGTCCGGCGCGGGTCGCGGCTGCTGGTCGCGGGGGCGGCGCTGCGGGTCCCGCTGATCGCGGTGATCCTGCGCCGCGGTTATGGCCTTGGGGCACAGGCGATGTGCGGTGGCAGCCTGCATGAGCCGCTGCTGACGGTAGCGTGGCCGGGCGCCCATCTCGGACCGATGGGACTCGAGGGAGCGGTTCGGCTCGGGCTGCGCAAGGAGCTGGAAGCCATCGCCGACGACGACGCCCGCGAGCAGGCGGTGCGGGACGCCACCGCGGCCGCGCAGGCCAACGCCGCCGCACTCAACTCGGCGTCGATGTTCGAGATCGACGACGTCATCGACCCCGCCGAGACCCGGTCGCTGATCGCCGCGACGCTGGCGACGGCCGAGCCCGCAGGCCTGACACCGCGGCGAAGTTTCGTCGACACCTGGTGAGTTTCGTTGACCCTGAGGTGACGGCGCAAAAGCGCGAGTAGCGGGCGCCCTGGTTACAGGATCAACTGCCGATCAGTCGCGTACGCCCCGGTACAGCTGCCGGCGCACGACGAACCGTTGCAACACCCGGTCGACGGTCCACGCCGGGAACCGGACCGCCTGCCCCCACGGGGTGAACACCTCCAGCCCGTCGGGCTGCGGGCCGAGCACCGAACCCCACCGCACGCCAGGTGGCCGATAGCGGTGCAACTTCCGAGAGTTCGACTGGGCCAGGATGTTTCGAGCCACCAGCGCACCACCGCCGTTGCGCGCCGACGTCCGCAGCGGATCGGTGGCCGCGACATCGCCGACCGCGAAGACATCCGGATATCCGGGCACCGTCAGCTCCGGGGTGACGCGGACGAAGCCGTCGTCGTCGAGAATCTGCGGCGGCAGCCACGCGGTATTGGGTCGCACCCGTCCGACCGCCCACAGCACGGCATCGGCTTCCCCGTCCGGTTGCCCGGTGGTGAATTGGATTGGCCCGGCGGTGATTTCATCGCGGTCCGGGGGCAGGACCGCGCGATGCCCGAGGTGCAGCCGGACACCCAGATCCGCCAACCGCTGCGCGACACGCACCTGGGTTCCGGAGTGATAGCCCGGAAGTATCTGCGCGCCAGGGAAATACAGGTCGACGACTTTGTCCGGCCAGCTACGCGCCAGGTTCCCGGCACTGCTCACCGCGGTGGCACCGCCGCCCACCACGGCGATGCGCTGCGCCCGCGCCAGTCGTTCATGGGTGTCGTGCAGGTCCGCCGCGACGTCGTCGGCTGTCTGCAGTGTCGGCAGACGCCAGAAGCCGTTGGTGGTTCCGGTGGAGATCACCAGCACGTCGAACGGCTCGATGGTCTCGGTGCCGTCGGCTGCCACGACCGTGACCGTGCGGGCATCCAGGTCGGCACCGGTCAGGGCGGCGTGCACGATCCGCACCGAATCCAGGCCGCGGAACCGCCGGAAACCGATGAAGTAGTCGCGTGCCCAGGCGTCCGGCCGCGCGACGCGCATGCCGAGTTCCTGCCCACTGACCAGGCCGTCTTTGACCGAGATGCCGACGACGGCGGCGTGCGGGGCCAGGCGGACGGCGGCGAGGATGCCGCTGTCCCCCAGCCCGGCGATGACGATCCGCTTGCGCACGTCAGGGCAGGATCGAGTCGACGTAACCGCCGTCGGCGCGCACCGCGGCTCCGGTGGTCGCCGACGCTTGCTCCGAGCTGAGGTAGACCACCATGTTGGCGATCTCTTCGGGTTCGATCAGCCTGCGCAGCAACGATTGTGGCCGGTATTTGATCATGAACTCGCGCTGCGCCTCGTCCCACGGGAGGCTCTTGTCGACCAGCTCATAGACGAAGTCCTCGACACCGCCGGTGTGCGTCGGGCCCGCGATCACCGAGTTCACCGTCACTCCGGTACCGGCCGCGTCTTTGGCGAAACCGCGGGTCACCGCCAGCAGTGCGGTCTTGGACATGCCGTAGTGGATCATCTCTTCCGGGATGACGATCGCCGAGTCGCTGGCGATCTGGATCATGCGTCCCCAGCCGCGGTCCGTCATCCCGGGCAGGTAGGTGCGGATGAGCCGCGCCGCGGACAGCACGTTCACCTCGAAGTATCTGCGCCACTCGTCGTCCGTGATCTCCCGCGCCGGGGTCGACCCGAAGATGCCGAGGTTGTTGACGAGGATGTCGACAACCGGAAGTTGTTGTGTGAGTTGAGCTACACCGTCGTCGGTGGTGACGTCCGCGGCGACGCCGACGACGTTCGTGAGTCCCTTGCCTGCGAGTTCGGCGACGGCCGCCTCGACTCGTTCGGTGCTACGTCCGTTCACCGCGACGCGGGCTCCGCTGGCGGCCAGCCCTTCGGCGATGGCCAGCCCGATGCCCTGCGTGGAACCGGTTACCAGGGCGGTTTTGCCGGTCAGATCAATGTGCACAATCAGCCTCCAATGAATGCTCCGGTCACACAACGCTAGCGACCCCGCTGAATAATCCGGGGCATGACCGAACTATTGGTGCTGCACATCGCCAAGCGCGAGATCGTGGCCGTGTCCCTCGACGGTTCGCGGGTCCGGACGCTGGTCGCCGATGTCGATGAGACGCCCGACGGGATCGTCGTCGACCAGGCGCGGGGTCACATCTACTGGACCAACATGGGCACCCCCGACCCCGAATCCGGCCGGGGTGCGCGGTCGACGTTCTTCACCCGCAACGGGTCCATCGAACGGGTCAATCTGGACGGTTCGGGCCGACGGACCCTCGTGCCGCGGGGTGCGTTCACCACCGGCAAGCAGCTGACGGCTGATTTCGACGCCGGACTGCTGTACTGGTGCGACCGCGAAGGCATGCGGGTGCTGCGTTGCCGGCTGGACGGTTCCGGTGTGGAGACGCTGGTGGCGGCGGGTACCGATGCGCAGGATCCGCGCAATCACTGCGTGGGCATCGCCGTCGACCCGGTGAACCGCCTGGTCTACTGGACCCAGAAAGGTGCACCCGACGCGGGTCAGGGCCGAATCTTCCGGTGTGGCACCGAGATTCCGGCAGGGCAGACGGCCGCTGACCGCGACGACGTCGAGCTGCTGTGGCGGGACCTGCCCGAGCCCATCGACCTGGATCTCGACGGCTCGGGGCACCTGGTCTGGACCGACCGCGGCGCCGAACCGGACGGCAACACGCTCAATCGCGGTCAGGTTCAGCCTGCGGCCGGGGCCTACGCCATCGTGTCCCGCGGCTATCAGGAGGCGATCGGTCTGACCACCGCCGACTGCACGACCTACTACGTGAGCGAGCTGCGCTCCGGCGGTATCCGCGTGGTGAATCTCGCCGACGGAACCGACCGCGAGCTGACCCGATTGGGCCCCGGTATCACCGGGATCGCGCTGGCCGAGCTCTGATCGCTAGCCGGCCTGAATGAACGCGGCGATGCCCTGGCAGATGGCGTTCGCGTAGGTCTGCCATCCCTGCATGGTGGCCATCGCCGCGCCCTCCTGGGGGTTCTTCATATTGCCGCACTCGACGAGGATCGACGGGTACTGCGCGAGGTTCAGGCCGGTCAGGTCGGCGCGGCCGTACAGCCCGTTGCTGCCGATGTAGGTCGCCGGTGTCAGCCCCGCTGCCACCATCTTGTCCCGCATGATCTGGGCGAATCGCACGGACGGCCCGGCCTGCACCTGGTTCAGCGGCGGCGCCGAGTAGTTGACGTGGAAACCGTGGCCGCCGGCGGGGCCGCCGTCGGCGTGGACCGAGACGACCGCATTGGGCCGCAGCGCATTCGCCATCTCCGCACGCTGATCGACACATGGCCCCAGGGCGTTGTCGTTGTTGCGGGACAGGTGGACCTGGACACCGGCGTTCGCCAGTTGCTGCTGCATCAGCAGCACCACGTTCCAGGTGAACGAATGCTCGGGGAACCCGGCCGTCGTCGACGTTCCGCTGGTCTGGCAGTCCTTGGTGCCGCCGCGGCCGGTGGGCACCTGCTTGGAGATCGACGAGTCGTTGGCCCCGTTGTGTCCCGGATCGAGGAACACGACGGCACCGGCGAGACCAGCCGCTTTGGCCACGGGCGCGGTGAGCGACGACGCGATGGCAGGCATACCGACCAGAACCGGCGCCGCGGCAGCCATTCTCAACATGCGTCGGCGCGAGATGCAGCCGACGCCCTTACCTGCGTCGTCTCTTTCACACGGACTACTGGTCACTGATTGGATGCTACGGACCGACCCTGGGAACGCCGCCGAGCGCCCTGACACGGTTCCGTCACGAAGCAATAACTTCTTTCGGGTTCGGCGTACGGTCGAGGTGTGGAGACGAATGTCGAGACACCAGGGGTGGGCGCACGGATCAAGGCCATAGCCGGTTGGGCCGCCACACTTACCCGGAAGACCAGCCCATCACCACTGTTGCCACCGTGGGACGCGCCACCCGCGCGGTACGGCGTCGGTGTCCAGCACAACGTTGCGGTGCCGATGAGCGACGGCATTTCACTGCGGGTGGATATCCACTACCCGACCGACCCGGCGACGGGCGAGCCCGCTTCCGGCCCGTTCCCCGTGCTGCTCTCGATGACGCCGTATGGCAAGAAGGCACCCCCTCCCGCTGCCCAGATCGGTGGTGGCGCAACGCCGTATCTGATCCGTCGCGGCTACATCGAGGTGATGGCCGACGTGCGGGGCACCGGCGTGTCGGGCGGCTCTTTCGAGATGCTCGGAGCCGAGCAGGTGCAGGACGGCGTCGATCTGGTGAATTGGGCTGCGTCCCTACCTAATTCGAATGGCCGCGTCGGCATGTTCGGCATCTCGTATCTGGCCATCAACCAACTCATGACGGCGGCCGCCGTAGGCCCCGGCTCGCCGCTGAAGGCGATCTTCCCGGCGATGGCCGCCAACGATTTCTACCGCGACGTCGTCACCATGGGCGGCGTCCCGCACATGCGTACGGTCCGCGCCTACGGCGCCACGTATTCGCTGCTGAATGTGGTCAACCCGGTGCTGGAGTTCGCGCATCGCGGCGATCACGAAAGGCCCAGGGCCGGTGGCATTTCCGCAGTGCGCCAGCGGGGCCGCGATCAGCGCAGCTACTTCAAGAGCCTCATCAAGGACGCGATCGCCGGCGGCGACACCGCGTTCGACGGAGCCTTCTGGGACACCATGCGGCCGGCGGATGTGCTGCCGAAGATCGTCGAAAACGGTGTCGCGGTGTTCTTGGTGGCGGGATGGCACGACGCGTTCCAACGCGGCGCGCCGCTGAACTACGCCGCGCTGCAGAACACCTTCGCCGGCCGTCCCGCCGGCGCGGCCATGACTGCCGACCAGGCCGTGTCCGACAAGTTCCAGCTGATGGCCGGCCCGTGGTACCACGTCTCGGATCTCGACGGGCAGCACCTGCAGGCCTTGCAGCTGCGCTGGTTCGACCACTGGCTCAAAGACGACGACACCGCGGCCGTCACCGGTGCGCCGGTGCGCTTCCAGGCGATCGGTAGTTCAAAGTGGTTCCGCACCAACGCTTATCCGTTCCCCGAGGCCACTCCGACCCGGCTGTACCTCGGCTTGGGCGGCGGTCTGCATGCCACGCCGTCGGTTGACGAGTCCACGGCCACATTGCAATACCTCTCGCGCGGGCCGGTTTCCGGGCGCAGCCTGGAGCAGTGGAGTCTCGGCATGGGCAGCTTCATGGTGTCGCAGGCCGGACGTAGTGTCAGGTACGACCAGGACAACAGCCGGCTGCAGCGCGACGCGCTGACCTACACCAGCGACGCGTTCGACACCGAACAGCTGCTGGCCGGGCCAGTCGGGCTGACGATCTTCGCCACCGCCGACCGCACCGAAACCCTATGGGTCGCACACCTCGATGATCTCTCGCCCGACGGCATCAGCCGGCCGCTGACGCAAGGAGCGCTCCTCGGTTCGCACCGCGCTCTCGACCCCGACACCAGCTGGGTGCTGCCCGACGGGGCGGTGCTGCGACCGCAGCACATCAGCACCAAGCCGGCGGCCGAGCCCGTCGTCCCCGGTGAGTTGACGCGCTATGACATCGAGGTGTTCCCCACCGCCGCGATCATCGCGCCCGGTCACCGTTTGCGGCTCACCGTCACGACCTACGACTTCCCGCACCTGGTGCCGACCCGTCCGCAGCGGGCCGCGCTCACGGGCGGCGCCTACCGGATTTCCCAAGGGGGCGCCCACGCGTCGCACCTCGTGGTGCCCCTGGCCGACCCGGCCACGATGGAGCAGCTCTAGCTGAGGAAGCGCTGAGTGTAGGGCGCGAAGCGGGCCTTCAGGTCATCCGGGTCGAGGCCGAACATCCCGCACGACGTCTCGACGCGGCCCAACCGGCCGCGTTGATGGCCGGCCAGGTAGCTCGCCATCGCGTTGCGCTCCGCATCTGAAAGTTCTTCCTCCGCAAGGGCGAAGACGCTCTCCGCGGTGCCGAGATCGTCGGCCATGAAGTCGTCGAAGCGGATGTCGATGGACCGATTCCGCCCGATGACCTCCCGATCCCGGACCAGTCCGGCGAGCATGTGCTCGAGCCGCTGCACCCAGTACGCCGCGATGTGTTCGACGGGAACCGGGCTGCGGTGCATACGCGCGGAGTAGGTGATCATCGCGATCATCGACAGCACCACCGGCACCGGGTCGCGGTGCGTGAAAACGCCGACCACACCGGGTAACTCGGCATTGAGTACCGGGAGTTGTTCGAGATGCTGCGGCGATTTGAGCAGCCAGCGCCGGCCGCCGCGGAGGAACTGCAGGGCCTTGAGCTGGGTCACCATGTGCCGGTAGTGCGGCGCCTGGTCGTGGGATTCGTAGTAGTCGCGCCAGACGGGGACGTCCGCCAAGGTCTCGAAATACATCGTGGAAAAGTCGTTGGCGAGCAACTGGATTTCCTCGTGCACGTGGTCCGTGGTCATCTCGTGCATCAGCGGGAAATGCGGCATGACGATGTTCATCACGTTGATCGCGACGTCCATCCGCGTGTGCCGCGGATCCGGCTCGATCCCGACCTCGGATGCCAGTGGGTACGGCTCCATCGACTCCCAGTACGGCAGGGTCCGGAAGGTGCCGGCGGCGGCCAGGAGGTTGTGCAGGTGCGTGGTCCCTGTGCGCGGCAATCCGACGATCGCGACCGGGGGCAACAGCTCGATGTCGTGAATCTCGGGGTGCCTCTTCAACAAATCGGTCAGCAACAACCGATTCTTCAAGAGCTGCAGCAATTGGCCGTAGAAGTTGACCACGCCAGGGCCGTTGAAGCCGTCGATCTGCCCGAGTGCACCGAGCAGGACATCGAGTCGCTCGCGGTAGTCGGTCGGGCCGAAGTCGTCGAGGCCGGTGTCGGCACTCGCTCTGGCGTGGAGCGCGGCCGCATCGAGCGGACACTCCGCCGCCATCATCGTCATCATGTCGCGGAACTGCTGCGCCTCGGCCGTGAAGGTGGGATTGGCCAGGTCATCGAGCCGGACAACATCTGTGGTGTCAGTCACAAGACTTATGTTACTATGAGTTTCGTAATGACGAAAGCACCTGGACGACCCCGTGATTCACGCATCGACAATGCGGTGCTCGCCGCGACCGCCCAACTGCTCGGCGAAGTCGGCTACTCGGCGTTGTCGGTGGATGCCATTGCCAAGCAGGCCGGCACCAGTAAGCCGACGATCTACCGACGCTGGCCCAGCAAGGCTCATCTGGTCCACGAGGCCGTCTTCCCCGCCGGCATCGCCACGGAACTGCCGGACACCGGGTCCCTGGCCGGGGACGTCCGCGCGATGGTCCGGGGCACCGTGGCGGTGCTCAGCACGCCGGCAGCGCGCGCCGCACTGCCCGGGTTGCTCGGCGAGATGACCGCCGACGCCAGCCTGCACAGCGCCCTCCTGGACCGCTTCGCCGACGCACTCGGCCCCGGGTTGCATGCCCGCCTGGCTGCCGCCACCGCACGCGGCGAACTCCGCGCCGACGTCACCGCCACAGACCTGACCGAGGTCATCACCGGTATCGCGCTACTCGCTGCCCTCACCCGGAGCACCGCCCCCGATGACGACTGGATAGACCGCAACACCACACTGATCCTGAAAGGTATTGGCGCATGACCGAATCCGCTGCCGCATGGCGGGAACTGCTCGACACCCTCCGCGAACTCGACACCTCCTTCCTGGAGGGCCCGCGCGCCGTCACCGACGACCGCCAGATCGCCGACGGCTACCGCATGCTCGCGACCGGACTCGGCGTCGCCCTCGACTGCTACCTGTTTCCCGAGCCCGGCCGGCCACAATTCGTCACCGTCAACACCCCCACCCGGCACGACCGCCGCTGGGGCGGCGACAACACCGACGCCTACTACCACATGTGCCCGGTCGATCCGGAACGCAAATACCGGATCAGCGGCAACAAGGGCGACAGCGTCTACCTGTCCCTGACGGCGTACAACGAGCCATCTCCCGGCGCCTGGTCCAACCGCGTCGTCGCGATAATCCGGGACACCGACATCGAATTCGACGCCGACGGCAACTTCTCCTTCGAGCTCGGACCGCTGCCCGAAGCGGCTGTGTTCCTGACCCGCGACTACCAGGCCGATCCGACGACGGGGCGTCCGGTCACGTGGCACATCGAGGCGCTCGATGCCCCGGATCCGTTCCGGCACAGTGACTCCGCGACCGCCGCCTCATTCCGCTCCGCTGCCACCTGGATCCGGACACTGTTCGCGATCATGCCGATGCCGGTCGGCACCCGGCCCGACGAAAGCTCACTCGGCCACTCGATTGCCCACGTAGCCAACGAATTCGCCGCGCCATACCAAGTCCCGGACGCCAACTTCGGCTGGTCGGCCCGGGACGCGTGCTACTCCTACGGCAGCTTCGTGCTGGCCGACGACGAGGCGCTCGTCATCACCCACCGGCCACCGCCATGCCGCTTCTGGAACCTGGTGGTGTGGAACCAGTTCATGGCCACCCCCGGTGCCGGTGACGCCCGCAGTTCACTCAACAGGTACAGCGCCGTCCCCAACTCCGACGGAACCGTGACCGTGGTGCTGTCCAAAGAGCCTGCTGCCCATCCGAATTCACTGTCCACCCTGGACTACCCGCAGGGCATCCTGGCCTTCCGCTGGTTCCTCACCGACGAGGTGCCCGACCGCCCCGAGGTCCAGCTGGTCAAGGTCGCCGACGCCCCGACCGCACCGTCCTGAGTGATTTGTGCACGGTTTTCCGCGGTGAGCGCGGAAAATCGTGCACAAATCACGGGATGACCGCTTGTATTGCCTTATAGATCCGCTGCTCGCTGACCGGCCGTGGGGTGCCCAACTGCTGGGCCCAGAGGCTGACGCGCAGTTCTTCGATCTGCCGCGCGATGTCGCGCACGTCCTCCCCTTGGCAGCGCAATGGCGAAAGTGCCTGCCGTAGTTCGTCGTACGCGTCCTGGACGGCGTAAATCCGGTCCATGCGCTCGCGGTCCGCGGCCGGCGCCTGGGGCAAGCGCTCCAGCCGTCGGCCGATGGCCGTCAGGTAGCGGGTCAGATCAGCGAGGTGGGTCACGCCGGTCGCCGCGACGAACCCCACCGGCAACAGCCGGGCCAACTGCGCGCGAATGTCGGCGACCGCGTCCGCCTGGAGGGCAGAAGGCTTGTCGGGCAACGCAACCTGCGCCGCGTGCGCGGCGGTCAACACGCGCTCGACGCGGCCGACGACGTCGAGCGTCGTCGGGACCAACTTGGCTGCCACGGTGTCGCGCAGCACCCCGAATTCCGCGGCGGTCCACACCGGATTGGGCGCCAACACCCGTACCGCGGCGTCAGCGCAGTCCTCGAGCAGGGCCGCGAGACTGCCGTCCGGATTGCTCGAAAGTGCCAGGCGCGTGCGGGGGTTGAGCCCGCGCTCAGCCGCCTTGACGGGCGAGGGCGCGGCGAGCCGCAGCAACCGTCGTAGCCCTGGGCCCATGGCCGCCGCCTGTTCCGCCACCGTCGGGAACACCCGGATATCGACCGCGGCACCGGTATCCACGAATGCCGGGAACCCGCGCACGGTGTGACCGCCGGCCGAACTCTCCACGCTGCGGGGCAGCTCGTCGAGGTCGTCCGGCCAAGCCCGCAGGCCCGTCCGCTGCAGATCACCCGCGACGGCGCCGGCGACCGCCTGTCGGACCGAGCCGGCCAGGCGATCGCGGAGTGCGTCCAGGTCCTTACTCCGCGCCACCTCGGTCCCGTCTTTCTCGACCGCGAAGGTGACCCGCAGGTGGTCCGGAATCTTACTCAGGTCGAATGCGTCGATCGGCACCAGAACTCCACTGCGCCTGCGTAGTTCACGCTGCAGTTCCTCCAGCAGCGAGCCGTCGCCGGGATCGAGGTCCGGCAGCACCGCCCGTGCGGTATCCGGCGCGGGGACAAAGTTGCGCCGCAGGTCCTTGGGCAGCGACTTGATCAACGCCGTGACCAGCTCTTCGCGCAGCGCGGGCACCTGCCACGCGAAGCCATCGCCGCCGAGCCGGGCCAGCACCTCGACCGGAACATGCACCGTCACACCGTCATCGGCGGCGCCAGGCTCGAACCGGTAGCTCAGTGGCAGCGCCAAGTCGCCCGTCTGCCAGGTGTCGGGCTGATCGGCATCGGTGTCCGTGCGCAGCAGGTCGTCGCGTGTCATGGTCAGCAGGTCCGGCGTAAGGTGCCGCTGCTTCTTCCACCATGCATCGAAATGCCGGGCCGAAACCGCACTCTCGGGCACGCGCTGGTCGTAGAAGGCGTAGACCTCGTCATCGCCCGCCAGCAAGTCACGCCGGCGGGCGCGCTCTTCCAGCTCCTCGAGTTCGGCCCGCAGCCGGGTGTTGTCCCGGAAGAAGTGGTGGCGGGTCTGCCAGTCCCCCTCGACCAAGGCGTGCCGGATGAACAGCTCGCGCGCGACCACCGGATCCACCTGTGCGTAGCCCACTCGACGGCGCGGCACCAGCGGCAGGCCGTACAACGTCACGCGTTCGAAGGCCATGACGGCGCCCCGGCGCGCGTCCCAGTGTGGCTCACTGAAGGTGCGCTGCAACAGATCTCCGGCGACCCGCTCGACGGTCTCGGGCTCGATGCGGGCGGCGATGCGGCCGAACAGCCGACTGGTCTCCACCAGATCCGCCACGACGATCCAGCGCGGCGGCTTCTTCGTCAGTACCGAACCCGGCGCCAGCACGAAACGGGAGTTGCGGGCGCCCTGGTAATCCCGCGTCTCCCCTTCGCGCAGCCCGATGTGCGACAGCAGACCCGCGGTCAGCGCGGTGTGGATACGCAATGCGTCGGCGTCGTCTCCCGACTCCCGGATGCCCAGGTCGCCGGCGATGCTGCGCAGTTGGCCGACCAGGTCCTGCCATTCCCGGATCCGCAGATAGTGCAGGAACTCGTCACGGCACATCCGGCGGAATGCACTGCCCGACAGCTGGTTCCGTTGCTCGCGCAGATAGTTCCACAGGTTCAGATAGGAAATGAAGTCCGAATGCTCGTCAGCGAACCGGGCGTGCTTCTGCCGCGCGGCCTCTTCCCGGTCGGACGGCCGTTCCCGCGGGTCCGGGATCGACAGCGCGGCAGCCAGGATCAGCACCTCGCGGACGCACCCTTCGGTGTCGGCCTGCAGGATCATCCGGCCGACCCGCGGGTCCAGCGGCAGCCGAGCCAGCCGGCGTCCCACGTCGGTGATGGCGCCCTTGGCATCGAAAGCGCCCAATTCCTGGAGCAATTGAATGCCATCACGGATGCTTCGCGCATCCGGCGGGTCGAGGAACGGGAACGCCTCGATGTCCCCCAGCCCCAACGCCGCCATCTGCAGGATGACCGCGCCCAGGTTGGTACGCAGGATCTCCGGGTCGGTGTACCGGGGCCGGCTCTCGAAGTCAGCTTCCGAGTACAACCGGATGCAGACGCCTGGCGCGGTACGCCCCGACCGGCCGGACCGCTGCGCCGCCGATGCCTGCGAGATGGGTTCGATGGGCAGCCGCTGCACCTTGGTCCGCCGGCTGTACCGCGAGATGCGCGCCGAGCCCGGGTCGACGACATACCGGATACCCGGCACCGTCAGGGACGTCTCGGCGACGTTGGTGGCCAACACGATCCGGCGCGGACCGCCCGGCTTGGCGTTGAAGACCTTCTGCTGGTCCGCGGTGGGCAGCCGGGCGTACAGCGGCAAGATCTCCGTCGGGAACACGTCGCCGGCGAGCGCGTCTCGCAAAGCCTCTGCGGTGTCGCGGATTTCGCGTTCCCCGGACAGGAACACCAGCACATCGCCGGCCGGCTCGGATTCCAGTTCCCGTACCGCGTCGACGATCGCCTCGGTCTGGTCCCTGGTCTCGGTGCGGACGATCTCGTGGTCGGGATCGTCGGGGTCGTCGCTCTCGTCTGCCGCGACGGGGACTTCCAATGGCCGGTAACGGATTTCAACCGGGTACGTGCGTCCCGACACCTCGACGATCGGCGCGTCGAAGAAGTGCTTGGCGAATCGCTCCGGCTCGATCGTCGCCGACGTCACGATGACCTTGAGATCGGGGCGCCGCGGCAGCAGTTCGCGCAGATACCCCAGCAGGAAGTCGATGTTGAGGCTGCGTTCGTGGGCCTCGTCGAGGATCAGCGTGTCGTACCGAAGCAGCCGCCGGTCCCTCTGAATCTCGGCGAGCAGAATGCCGTCGGTCATCAGCTTGACGAGGGTCGAGTCGCTGGCCTGGTCGGTGAACCGCACGGTGTATCCGATGGCGCCGCCCAATGCGGTGCCGGTTTCGTCGGCGATCCGCTGCGCCACCGTCCGGGCCGCCAACCGGCGTGGCTGGGTGTGGCCGATGGTGCCACGAATGCCCCGGCCGAGTTCCAGGCAGATTTTGGGCAGTTGCGTCGTCTTGCCCGATCCGGTTTCGCCGGCGACGATCACCACCTGGTTATCGGTGATGGCCTTGGCGATCTCGGCCCGCCGATCTGTGACCGGCAGATCGGGGTAGGTGATGGTGGGCACGGCCGCGAGGCGACCGGCGATCACGCCTTCCGCGGCCGCGATCTGCTCGGCGATCTTCTCGGGGCTGTCGCCCCGCAGGTTCTTCAGCCGACGGTCCAGCCGCGCGGCGTCGCGGATGGTCAGACCATCCAGACGATCACGCAGTTCGCGCTGCTGTTGGTCGGACACTGGTCCCAGGATAGGCGGTCACCTGCGCCGCAGTCGGTCGGTGTCGGTGCCGAGCGCCTTACCCCAGCCGCGAGCCGACCCGGGTGGCACTGTGGTGGCTGTGGACATGCACACCTCTCGCGGAGACGGCTGGGAGCTTGCCTGGCGCGCGCCGCGGTCGGCCGCTGCCCGGTACTACGCCGGTTTCGCCGAAAAGCTGGCCCAGCCTCGTCAGAGCGTGGAGTGGGCGACGCCGGCTGCTCGATTGGTGATGGTCTTCGACACAACCATGGGGGTGACGACGCCGGCACTGGGCGCTGCCGTTCAGGTCGGGACTTTCGTTGCCGGTCCGCGCTCCACACCGGTGTTCGTCGATCAGCAGGGCTCGTTCCGCGGCGTGGAGATCGGTCTCACAGTGAAGGGCGCTGCGAGCTTCCTCGGGACCCACTTGGGTGATCTCGGTGCGCGAGTCGCGCCCCTCGCGGACGTGATCGGCCGGCGAGCCTCCGAGATCCATGACCGTCTGGCGATGACACCCGAATGGGGCGACGTCTTCGACATCATCGACGGATACCTGCAGCCGAGCGACGCTGCACCGTTGGACCCGCGGCTCTGCTGGGCGTGGGACACGATCGAGCATGCTCATGGTCGGCTTCGCATCGATTCGATCGCCGAGGAGCTCGGGTGGAGCCGGCGCCACTTTGCGGCGCGATTCCGCCGCGCATTCGGCGTGACACCCAAGGTCGCGGCCCGGCTCTTTCGTTTCGATTGCGCCACAAGGCTTCTCCACAACGGGCTGGCACCGGGCCGGGTCGCCGCTGACTGCGGCTACTTCGATCAGGCGCACATGCACCGCGATTTCGCGAGCTTCGCCCGATGCGCGCCGGGTGTGGCGTCGGCCGCCTACGGAACTGGCGGTGGGCTCGGTTCCGCCTGGCCGCCGGCCGGCACGTAGGTAACTTTTTTCCAATTCGACCGGGTGCCGGTTTCGTAGCCTCTGACGCAGGCGATGCAGAAAGGGGCAGTCCGATGACTGGCGAAGTGACCCATATCGAGATTGGCGCGGCGGACGCGAAGAAGGCTCAGGTGTTTTTCGGCGCGCTCTTGGGGTGGGCCTTCGAGAGCTTCGGCAGCGGGGACCAGGCCGTCATCCAGACGCCCACCGTCCGTGGCGGTTTGCACAGCGGTGCGGCGGCGAGCAGCCTGACGGCGTACTTCGCGGTCGACGACATCGACACCGCGGTTACCAGGGTGCGCGAGCTCGGCGGGTGTGCCACAGACCCCTCACCAGAAGAACCGGGCTTCGGCCGCTTCGCGAACTGCACCGACGATCAGGGGGTGCCGTTCGGTTTGCACCAGCCTGCGGCGCTGACCGGCAGCCGCGCACACGCCATCACCACAGAACCTTGATCACTCAGTGGTAGAACCGGATTCGAGCAACCCGGTCTCTGCGAGCGCGACCCAGTCGGCGAGGTGCGGGTCGTCCAGGGCGTTCCGACGATCGAAGGCATAGGTGAGCGCCACCCCGCGCATGCTGGTGTTGAGTGTTTCGCGAATCCGGGCGTAGTCGGGATGCTGGTTCAGCGGTTCGCCGAACATGGCATCGGTCACCGTGCGGACCTGCCGGTAGAGGACGCGTTCCTGTTGTTCGAGGCCGGCGCGCAGTTCGGCGTTATACCTTGCGGCAAGCCATAATTCGGTCGCCGCCCAGAAGTAGTCCTGCTGGTAGGTCGACCACATCGCCATGACGGCGGCCCGAATCCGCGACCGGGGATCGGCAGGCCACGCGGTCCGCGTGCTCAGTTCGTTGAACCGTGCTTCGGCGAGGTGCTGTACCGCGGCGACCAGCAGGGCATCACGCGATGGGAATTGGTGTAGCAGGCTTCCCCGACTGACTTCGGCCATCTGCTGGATGCGCAGCGTCGACGTGCCGGCGTACCCGTGCTCGACGAGGGCCCGGACCGCGGCGTCCAGGATGCGCTCCTGCACCGCAATGCCACGGCGTTGTGCGCGTCGAGGTTGCGTCATCTCCGAATCATAAACTAGTCAGGGTTGACTAGTTTACTCGGATTTGCCTACGCTCTGCCGCAACAACTCGCAGGAGGATGCGCATGGACACCGAATCCATCACCCGGACCGCCGACCGCATGTGGCACGACGTGTTCCTGCCCGACGACGTGCAGCACGTCCGCGCACTGGCCCGCGACGCCGTCGCGACGCACCTGGCGCCGGTGGCGCGCGAGATCGCGCAGCGCGAGGAGTCCGTCGACTCGTTCCCGTGGAGCGCATTCAAAGGCCTTGCCGGCGCCGGTTGTTTCGCCGTGCCGTTCGAGCAGCCGTTCGGCGCGGGCCTGCAGCACCCCATGCTGGCAACCTGCATCGTCACCGAGGAAATCGCCTACGAGAGTTCGAGTTTGGCCGGCGTGTACGACGGTCAGTGCATCCTCAATGCCCGGGCGCTGTCCTTCGCCCGTGACCACATCCGCGAGCAGGTACTCCCTGGCCTCATCAGCGGCGACGCCGTGTTCGCCTTCGCCACAACAGAACCCGACGCGTCAAGCGATCTCACCCCGACCGCGTTGAAGACCGTCGCCACCCGAACCCCGAACGGATTCACGGTCAACGGCCGGAAGCGCTGGATCACCAATGCCGTTGTCGCCGATTGGGTTTGCATTCTGTGCCGCGACGGCGACACCGACAACGCCACCATGCTCCTCATCGACATGCACAGCCCCGGCGTCCACGTCGGCGCACCGGATCTGAAGATGGGCCATCGCGGCCAGATCACCGCCGACATCGTTTTCGACAACGTCGCGGTACCCGCAGACCACGCACTCGGCGAACCCGGCCGCGGCCTGGCCACGGCATTGGCGTCCCTGGCCGCCGGGCGTCTCGGCATCGCCGCGGCCGGTGTCGGCGTCGCGCAGATCGCCCTCGACCTGGCCGTTGCCCGGCTGCGGAGCCGAGAACTGTTCGGCCGCAAGCTCGGTGAGATGCAGTACTGGCAGTACAAGTTGGCGGAGCGGGCCACTGAGCTCGAAGCCGCCCGCTCGATGTACCAGAAGGCAGCCGTCCGACTCGACCGCGGCGATCGGTCCGGTGAGCCAGAAGCGTCGATGGCCAAGTCCTACGCCACGCGCCTGGCCAACGACCTCGCCCGCGACGCCCTCCAAATCCATGGTGGCTACGGGTTCGCCCGACGGGTCTCGGCGACCGGCGAAAGCTACCGGCTCGAGGAGATCTACCGCGACGCCAAGATCCTGGAGATCTTCGAAGGGGCCAACGAAGTTCTGCAGTGGGTCATCGCCCGCCGCCTGATCGGCCGCGACATCACCGGGTGATGAGTCACTCCACCGCCGCGCGGGCGAGGCGGCATTCGAGGCCCTGCACGACGCGCAGCACGGTTTCCCGCTCCTGATCGCTCAGGCCACCGACGGTCATTTCCTCGATCTGATTCCAGACGCCCTCGATCTGCTGCTGCAGACCTCGACTCGCCGGCGTCGCCTCGACCAGATGGGCCCGTTTGTCCTCAGGGCTCGGGAACCGGCGCACGAAACCGGCATGCTCCAAACGCTGGACCATGCGCGTCATGGTGGGGGCATCGGAGCTGGTCAGCTGAACCAGATCGGTCTGACGCAGCGGGCCGAGATCCCAGAGATACATCATCACCAGTTCCTGGCCGGGATACAGGCCTAGCGGCCGCAGCAGCGTCGCGACGACCGTTCTCGTCACCCGCGTCAGCTGGAAGACCGCGTGGCTGACGGGCCCGCTGCGGGCCGCCGTCGGCAGGGTCGTCGGCTCGTCTACGACCGGTCCAGATTTTTCTTCCGCCATGCCAGCGCCTCAGTTCCGATTAGTTGTCCAACCATGATAACTCACGCTTAGACAGGCATAGCGGCAGTTGGAATAGCTTTCTCATGATACTTGTTCGAGCAAGTATCAAGAGAAAGGTGGCGTCATGAACACCACAACCGGCCACAGCCGCCAGCACCAGGTAGCCCGGGCGGTGACGGCGACTGCCCTCGGACTGTCAGCGCTGTCCATCGCATTGGCCGCGCCGGCGGCGGCAAAAGGTCCCCACCCGGGCCCGGTGATCGACCGCCCCGAACCGACCAGTTCCGTCAGCGCGCAGACCAATGACGGCCGCACGTCGACCGCTCCGATAAACCCCGCTGGGCGGATGGCCCCCGGCGCCATCCCGCGGTCTCAACCGGCGGTTTCAATCAGCGCGCAGCAATACAGCGCAAGCCCCGCCGATACAACGTCACATCAGGTCCGTAAGACGTCGGACTCCACCGACGATCCAGGCGACACCGCCCGCCGCGCCAAGGTCCGCATGCCGACCATGCCGGGCGGACTGACGGCCGCCGACGCCGGCCGCCTGTTCGGCGGTATGGCCGGAGCCTCGTAGTCGAGACGCGGGAAGCTAGCCCTTGTCGGGCGCCCAGTAGGCCAGCATTTCGGCGAAGGTCTCGAACGCCGGCTTGGACACTCCGTATGCGGCTTCGAGGTGGATGCTGATCGGGAAGCCGAGCTCGCCGACGCCGTCGATGACGCGCTTGTACAGGTCGAGCATCAGCGCCCGCTTGGCCGCAGGCTCCTCGCCCGCCAGCCGTGCGACGAACTCCTGCTCGGCGGCGACCAGAGGATTGCCCGGATCCTGGATGAGCCAATCGATCAGACCGACCTTCGACTCCATCTTCGGGACGAACCCGAACGACAGCAGAATCTCGGGGCGGTGCTCGGTGGTCGCGGCGAACTCCTTCAGGAAGCCCACGATCGTGTCCGAATACAGCAACTGGGTCATACCGTAGGTGGCGCCCTGATTGATCTTGAAGTTGAAGCGACCCTGCTCGCCGTCGCGCGTCGGAATCAGGATGACGCCGCGGTTCGGCACCTGATCGCGGTAGATCGTCAATGCATCGGTCGGGGCCACACCCGCGCCCTCGCCGTCGCTCATGGTGCGCGGGACGCCGACGAAAGCGATGCCGTCGAAGTCCGCCTCCTGCAGCACACTCAGTCGCTTCGAGAGCGCATCCTCGTCGAGGAACGACGTCACCTGGGTGCACAGTCCACGGATTCCGGGCAGCTCGGGCTTCATCAACTGCCAGAAGTCGAGGACGTCCATCTTCGGCTTCATCTCGATGGGCCGATCGCCGTCTTCCTCGATCATCCCGGGGATCATCACGTGCCGGATACGGCCCTCGAGGCCGACTGCCGCGGCGTTGAGCAGCACCTTGTGCGCCTCGTCGACCGCAAACTGGGGACCGCGCTCAATATTGGGCGGGACCAGTTCGAAGGCGATGGTGTTCAGGGTCACGACTCTGCTCCGGATCTCAGGACTACATACGGGGCGCAGGCGTCACTGACCGCTACGACCCGCAGGTCGTGTTTCCCGTGAAACCTCCACCCTACCGATGGCCTCCAGCAAAGAATCGGCCACGTCCGGCTTGCCAGCCGTGATAAACCCGTCCCGTGGCTGAACGCGTCAAGTTCCAGAGTTCCACCGGCCCCATGCTCGCCGGGATCATCGACCTTCCCGAAGGCACCCCGCGCGGCTGGGGCGTCTTCTCGCACGGCTTCACGCTCGGCAAGGACTCCCCCGCCGCGGCGCGCATCTGCAAACAGCTGGCCGCCGACGGCATCGGGATGCTCCGCTTCGACGCCATCGGGCTGGGCGACTCGGACGGCCACTGGGGCGATGGGTCCTTCACCCACAAGACCAATGACGTCATCGAGGCGTGCAAGTTCATGACCGAGCGCGGCACGCCGTCGGCATTGTTGGTGGGTCACTCGTTCGGCGGTGCGTCGGTCCTGGCCGCGGCACGGCAGGCGCCCGGGGTCCGCGCCGTCGTGACGGTCGGTGCGCCCATCGATCCGTCGCACGTCGAGAACCAGTACGACGACATCCTCGACTGCGTGCTCGCGAACGGCAGCGCGCAGTGGATGGTCGGTGGGCGCGAGTTGACCCTCAAGCGCGACTTCGTCGAGGACGTCCGCGCAGCCAAGCTGCACGCCAAGATCAAGGAACTGCACCTGCCGCTGCTGATCCTGCACTCCCCCACCGACAACACCGTGGGCATCGAGAACGCCAGCGAGATCTTCCGGACTGCCCGCCACCCACGCAGCTTCGTGTCACTGGAGGGCACCGAACACCTGCTCACCGGACCGGGGCAGGCCAAACGCGCGGGACGGATCATCGGCGCCTGGGCCGACGCCTACCTGGGTCCGGACAAGGCGCGTCCGCGGTAACGGGACAACCCGCGCTTCAGTTGCCGGCCGCCTTGTTGGCCTTCGCAATGGCCGCGGCGAGTTCCTCCAACAGCGGCGGCACGTCCAGTTCGGTCACCACGGCTTCGATGAAGACCAGGTCGTCCGGGTGGGCTGCCGCGTCGGCCAGTGCCGCGTCCAACTCGCCGCACGTTGTCGCCCGGTGGGACAACGGGTTTCGGATGCCGAGGGCCGCCGGGATGTCGCGCCACTGCCAGCCCACGATGTCGTTGTACGGCGCGGCGGGACCGTGTATCGCGCGTTCGACGGTGTAGCCGTCGTTGTTCACCAGGATCACCACCGCGGGTACCCCCTCGCGGCCGAACTGGCCGAGTTCCTGGATGGTGAGCTGCGCGGCTCCGTCGCCGATCAGCAACACCGGACGACGGTCCCGCTCCGCCAGCCCCGCACCGAGGGCGGCGGGCAGCGTGTAGCCGATCGATGCCCACAGCGGCTGGCCGATGAATGCCACCCCGCTGGGCAGCCGGTGCCGGGCCATGCCGTAGTACGACGTTCCCTGCTCGGCAAGGACCACGTTGCCCGGGGTGAGGGCGCCACAGACCTTGTCCCACAGCGCTTTCTGGGTGAGCGGCTGGTCCGGTTCGAGCGCCGGGTCAGGGGTCTCGGGAACAGGCTGGGGCACCGCGGGTGACGTGGTGGGCCGAGCCTTGAGAATGCCGGTGATCGCCTCGAGCGCCGCCGACATGTCCAGTGGCGCAAAGACTTCGCCGGCCACCGTGCTCTGGTTGGGTCCGATGTCGATGGTCCGGGCGGGATCGATCTGCTGCGTGAACGAGGCACTGACCATGTCCGTGAACTGCACCCCGGCGGTCACCAGCACCGGTGCCTCCTCGATGGCCCGGCGAACCGACTCCTGGCTGGAGGTGCCGGCGTAGATGCCGAGGAACTCCGGCGCGGATTCGTCGACCAGGCTCTTGCCCCACATCAGCGTGGCATGCGGCACGACGTCGGCCGCCAGCAGTGCCTCCAGCTGTGGGACGGCTTCCAGTCGGTGCACCAGCAGGTCGGCCAGCACCGTCAGCTGGTGCTCGCCGATGAGGCGCGCGGCGGCCGCGGTGAACAGCGACAGGGCCCGCGGACTCGTGCCACTCGTGTACCGCGGCAGGGGCCCGTTCGGCGGTTCGACCGGGAACCGAGCGACGTCGGTGGCCAGCATCAGGTAGCCGGGCAGCTTGCGCTCGTGCACCTCGGACAGGACTCGGTCGATCTCGCGGGTGGCCGTGGCCGGCACGAGCTTGGCTTGTGCGCAGGTGATTTCGCGGGCGATCCGCAGGAAGTGGTCGAAGTCGCCGTCGCCGAGTGAGTGGTGGATGACCCGCCGGGAACCCTGGACGTCGATCGAGGGTGTGCCGACGATGTGCACCACCGGGACATGCTCGGCGTAACTGCCCGCGATCGCGTTGGCCGCCGACAGCTCCCCGACCCCGAATGTGGTGATCAGCGCCGCCATACCGCGCAGTCGGCCGTAGCCGTCGGCGGCGTACCCGGCATTGAGTTCGTTGGCGCTGCCGACCCACCGGACTTTCCGGTGTGCGATCACATGGTCGAGCAGTTCCAGGTTGAAATCACCTGGCACACCGAATATCTCGGTGACGCCGAGTTCGGCGAGCCGGTCCAGCAGGTAATCACCGACGGTGTAATCAGGCATACCGGCCCCCTCGATCGCTGGTATGGCGATGGTATCGGCGATGGCCGCCGATGTCGGCCCGACAAGGCATCGAGAGATCACTGACAGAGCGGACTACGCGATCTACAGTTGCGGAACCAGCTGGTTCCACTCAAGCAAGGAGCACCCATGCCGGCCAGTCGAACGCCCAAGCGTGCCGCCGGGCGCTGGAATCCGACTCTTGAGGGCACCATTCTCGACGCGACGCTGGCAGCAGTCACGGAACTGGGCTACGACCGGATGACGATGGACGATGTCGCCGCCCGTGCCGGCGTCGGCAAGGCGGCTATCTACCGGCGCTGGTCGTCGAAAGGTGAGGTAGTCGCGCAAGCCATCGCGCACTGGCGTCGGTCACTCGGCCCGGCACCGGCTCCCGATACCGGCACGTTGCGCGGCGACCTGGACGCTCTCGTAGCAGCGGTTCCGGACTACAACGCCGCAGATATCGACATGTTTCGCGTGGTAATCGGCGTGGCGACGGCGGCGATGCACGACCCTGTCCTGTCGGCGGCTATCGACGATCTGGTGCTCAGCGTGCCACGCCAAGTGCTGCGTTCAATCCTGGACCACGCCGCAGCCCGCGGTGAGATATCAGCCACGAACGATCTGACGCTGCTGCCGGACGCCGTCCTCGGTCTCAACATTCTGCGAATGATCTCCGGGCGTCCCGTCGACCGTATCTACGTGCGCCGAGTGCTCGACGACGTGGTGTTGCCTCTGGCAGCCGCTTCGCCCGCCTGACAATCAAGGGCTTGCGCGCCACAGCGAATCGTGCCACGGTTGAATGGAACTTATTAGTTCCATTCAACCCCGGGAGGTCGGATGACGACCCAACACACGCCCGTACTGATCGTCGGCGCCGGGGCGGCTGGGTTGGCCACCGCCGCATTGCTGGCCAAACACGGTGCCGAATCTCTAGTCGTCGAGAAGCGCCGGGAAGTCTTCCGATATCCGAAAGCGCGGAACCTGAGTTTCCGCACTTTGGAGGTATTGCGTGGACTCGGCCTGACCGACGAGGTCCACGCCGTCGGCGCCGCCACCCCGGACATGGTGGTCAAACCGGCGCTGAACAGCACCGAGGAGTTGCCTGCCATCGATATCGCCGCCATCTTCGCCGGACTTGAAGGACTGAGCCCGGAACCCGTCATTCAGTACTGCCCACAGAGTCGGCTGGAACCAATTCTCCTGCGCTACATCAGGAGTCATCGCAACGAGGTACGGTACGGAACCGAGTTGGCAGCAGTCGACCAAGACGCATCCGGCGTCAGCTCGGTGTTGCGCGACATCGACTCCGGGGAAACGACCTCGATCCGAAGTGACTACCTCGTCGCCGCCGACGGTGTGCACAGCCACCTTCGCGATGTCCTCGGGATCAGCGCATCAGGGCGCGGCGCACTGCCCATCTACGTGGTGTTCATCTACTTCCGCGGCCCCTGGCAACGGTTCGTCCCCCACCTCGGTGACGGCGCAAGTGTCCAGGTCAAGAACACTGATGTCGACGGCATCTTCGTACCAGCGGACGCCGACCTGTGCGTCTTCATCACCACCTACTTCCCAGACCGCGGGCAGACGGCTGGCGAGTTCACCGAACAGCGCTGCCGGCATCTGATTCTGTCGGCGGTCGGAGAGCCGATCGAGATCGAGATCATCGACATCGCACCCTGGCAGCCATACCAACGGGTTGCTGATTCCTTCGCGTGCGGGCGCGCTTTCTTGGTCGGCGATGCCGCCCACGCGATGCCGCCCTTCCGGGCCGGCGGGGCGAATGTCGCAGTCCAAAGCGCCGACAACCTAGCCTGGAAACTGGCTGCGGTGCTACACGACCAGGCCGGTCCCGAACTGCTCACCACCTATCACGACGAGCGTCATCCCGTCGGGGCCTTCAGCAGCCGACAATCCTTGACCGGGCCGGTGCTCAAACTCCTCGGCATCGACGCTGAGCTAGACGCCGACGAGGAAGAGCCGATGTTTGCGCTGCTGGCGGGCCATCAATACCGGTCCGCTGCCGTCATCTCCGACACCGCACCCACCGGTGCACCACTAGATCTGGTCACCGACTTGCGGGGCCAGCCTGGCACGCGGGCACCGCACGTGTGGCTGCAAGAAGGGCAGGTCTCCACCCTCGATCTCGTCGGTACCGGATTCACGCTGCTGACGGCTGAGAACCGTGGTACGTGGGCTTCGGCTGCTTCAGAACACATTGCTGTGCAGACCATCTCGGATGAAGATAGGGAGGCATGGCTCTGCTCCACCGGCCTGCGCCCATCAGGTGCACTGCTCGTCAGACCAGACTCATTCGTAGCGTGGCGAGCCGAATCCCTCCCGCCTGATCCCGCGGCCGAGCTGTCCCGAGCGTTACACACCATCATGGCTTCCTGAACGCCGCGGCAGCGAACACGTTGAACATCAACGTGATTGCCGCCCCGAAGCACTACCATGACCGCCATGACCGTTCGCCCACGCCGGATCGTGTGGCAGGTCGCGGCAATGTCGCTGCTCGCGGCCTGTGGTTCGAATACGTCCGCGACGCCGTCGTCGAACACATCGAGCGCGCCGTCGCCCACGACAACGGCAGCCCAGCTCCCCTCACCGGTGCCGATCGTGCCCATGAAACCGAATGCGCGGCAGGCCAAGTGGGTGGACCTGCAGGTCGGCGACTGCCTGAGCACACCGCCGCCCACCGACCCGAGCGCGGTCGAGGTGACCCTGGTCGACTGTGCCGCACCGCATATCGCCGAGGTCTTCCTCCGCGCCAACGTCGCCGTCAACGACGCCATCGCCGGTGTCGCCGATCAGCGGTGCGCGGCAGGTCTGGCGCAGTACACCGGCCAGAACAGCCGGTACACCTCGACCTACCTGATCGACTCGAACATGGACCGCACCGGACACACGCCGCTGCCCAGCACCGTCATCTGTCTGCTGCAGTCGGCCACCGGCGGCTCACTGGACGGCTCCGCTAAGGCTTAGCCGTCAACAGGATGTATTGGGCGGCAACCTGTTCGTGCACATCCTTCAATTCGGCGCCACGCGCCTCGATGGTGTAGTCACCGGCCGGCGCGACGCAGTAGAACTGCTTCGGATTGGCCAACAAGATGCAGCGGCTGAGTGTCAGCGCCGGCACCGGATCGGCAGTCTCGGTGCCGTCGACGGACACCTCTTTGCCGAAGGTGTTCGCCACGTTCACCGCTGACGACGGATCCTTCGCCTGGTACACGCTGGTCTTTCCCCGGGCGAACCCTGTTACCCCGTTGTCCTGGAACACCTTGGCCGAGGAGACCGGATTGCTCTGGAAGTGCAAGGCCCCGGTGCCGGAGTAGACGGCGTTCTGGGAGTTGCGCGGCGAGTCGGTCAGCAACGTCAACGCCAGCAACCCCGTGGGATCGACCGGCACCGACGCCAGCTCGGCCGCCGGTTTGAACGGTTCGAGCGCAGCGGCCTGCGCACCGATCGCCTTGGCGATCAGTGCCAAGGCCGGATCGGGGCCGGTCGTCGCTTGGGCCAGTTGAATCAGGACATACGGGCCGCGCGCGGTGAACGACCGGGCGGTGGTCAACTTCGTGCCGCGGGAATCGATGTCGTAGGTCGACGCCAACGCGTCCGGATGATCAGGAACGGCAACTGTTTTCGGCTCCGCGCCGCGGATCTTGAGCTGAAGGGCCGCCGCGTTCATCTCGCCGGCCGCGGCACTGGCATCGGCGGGCGAGGCGAAGCGCAGCACGCCATTGATCAAAACGGACTTGCTCGCCGATTCCCGGGCCGAGGCAAATCCGTCGATGAAGTTGTGGCGACCGGCTGCGGAGGCGATGCTCTCGGGCCCGAACTGTGCCAGCACACCCGGCTCGTCGATCACGAAATATGTTGACAGATAAGGCTCGGTGAGCGTGCCGTCGACCTGCCAGGGTCCCACCACGTAGCCGGCCAACTGTTGTGCCTCGACCCTTGCCCCGGCCGCCGGGGCACCGGCGGTGCCGAAGGGTTCATGCGCCTTGGTCGGGTAGGCCCCCGGTTTCAACTGCGCCGGGGCCACGATCACCGGCGGAGGTGGTGTGGTGGAGGTCGCGGTCTTCGCGGATGACGTGGCCGGGCTCGACTGCGTCGACCCGCCACCACAGCCCGCGGCCAGCACCGCTACCGCGACCACCGCCCCACAGCTGACCAGACCCCGCATATGTCCCTCCCCTGCCGACTGCAGACCAACCTACCCAGTGTCAGGTCTTCGCGGCACTGAACCGCATCACATGCCCAAACACCCTGGTATTCGTATCGATACGGAGCCCATTGCGCTGCCCTTCGGCAACCAGCTCGTCGGGGTTCAACAATCGGAACGGTGACCGGTCCACTCGGTGCACCGCTGTCGCCACCGGTGTCCGCGTCAGGTCGTAGCCGACGAACACACCCCCGGGCTTCAGCACGCGGGCGATCTCGGCGACCGCGGCTTCCCATTCGATGACGTGGTGCATCATCAGGCAACTGACCACCGAGTCGAACGCGCCGTCGTCGAACGGCAGGCTGGTCGCATCGGCGCTCTGCACGACGACGTCCGGGTTGTCCTTCAGCCGCCTCGTCGCGGCATCGACCATCACCGGATCGAGATCGGTGGCAGTGATCTGCAGCCCGGGACGCGCCGAAGACAGCCCTTCCGCGATTGCCCCACCGCCTGAACCGATTTCGAGCAGCTGTTCGCCCAGCCGGTCGGTGGGCAGGATGTCGAGGACGGCACGGGTCGTGGTTCTCCACATGGCGCCGCAGCAGAACGCCCGCTCGACTCTGGACATCACCGGCATCGCGGTCTCCTCCTCGTAGTGTCCTTCGAGTATGGAGCCGCCCACGGCGTCACGGCTTGGATGGATCCGTCGAATCCCGCAGGGCCCGTGCGATCGCCGACGGCGCCGCTCCGGTCATCTCACGGCACACCCGGTTGGCGTGGGAACCGTCGGCGAATCCGGCCAGATGCGCGGCGTCGGTGACGTGCTCACCGTCGGCGAGATGCTTCAGGCCGGAGAGCAGTCTGGCCCAGCGGGTGGCCGCCGAGAAGGACACGCCGGTCTGCTGCCGGCACAGCCGGCCGAGGTAGTCGGGCGACACCGCGACCTCGTGGGCGATGGACGCCAGGTCCACGGATTCGGTTGTCCCGCTGTAGATCAGATCCATCGCCTGCCTCAGCTGCGGATGCAGCCCCGGTTGCTCTCGCGGGTCGCCACACAGGCGGTCGATCAGCACCGCGGCGGCCAGTTCGGGGTCGGCGTCGAGCGCGTCCGCCACTGCCCGGGCGAGCGCCTGATGGTCGGCCGGAATCCAGATGCCGTCGCCGGATTCACTCAGGCTCAGCGCGTGCAGCGCCGCCCCGGGCCACGTGTGCGGCGCCAGATAGAGCGCCAATGTCAGATCGTCGGGCTCGGACCGTACCGCGTGGCCGGCGCCGCTGGCGATGACGACGACGCGTCCGCTGCGGGCGGCATCGCTGTCCGTTCGGACGGTCAACGGGCCGGTCATCCCGACGCCGACCTGCACCGCGGGGTGGTGGTGTATGTCCAGGTCGCCGAAGGTGCCGACGACCATCATCTGCGCCGGACCCAGCTCCCAAACGGGCATACCCGATGTTAACGCCGAGATTGTCGCCGCTCGATGACCTCCAGCGTCTCTTGCGCCCACCGCAGGTTCTCCTGCTCGAACGAGATGCCGCGCAGCAATGTCAGATAGGGCCCCACCCGTTCCGCCTCGGCGAAAAACACCGCTTCGGTGCGCCCGGCGAGCAAGCGGTCACGGATCCGTTCGTAGCGTTCGAGTTTGGCGGCGACCCCGGCGATTCGATCTCGCAGACCGGCGCAGACCGCCGCGGCGTTACCGCTGTCGACCGCGGCCACCTGCACCAGCAGGTCGTCCCGCATGGCCAGCGGCTTGGGTGCGGCCTCGGTGAATTCGCGTACCGCGGCGCGACCCGCGTCGGTCAGCGTGAACATCCGCTTGTTGGGCCGCCGCTCCTGTTCGACGACGCGAGCCTCGATCAACCCGTCGGCCGCGAGACGGTCGAGTTCGCGGTACAGCTGCTGCGGGGTGGCCATCCAGAAGTTGGCGATGGACGCGTCGAAGCCCTTGGCCAGGTCATATCCCGAGGCCTCGCTGTCGATCAGGGCCGCCAGGACGACGTCACGCAGAGCCATGGCCGGGAGTCTAGTAGTCAACAAAGTGATTAGTCACATATAGACATGCCAGGCTGGTCCAGCTAGCGTCACCGATACCTAATCAACAAATTGACTATGCGAGGTTTGCGATGCAGGCATTCCGCAAGGCCGTCGAGGCCCACGACCCGGCGGCGATGGTGTCGTGTCTGGCCGACGATGTGGTGTTCACCAGCCCCGTGGCCTTCAAGCCGTACCCCGGGAAACCGATCACCTCCGCGATCCTTCGTGGCGTGATGAGGGTTTTCGAGGACTTCCGCTACGTCCGTGAGATCAACGACCCCGAAACCAACAGCCATGCACTGGTTTTCGAGGCCACCGTGGGTGGCAAGACGGTCAACGGGTGCGACTTCATCCACGTCAACGCCGAAGGCCTGATCGACGATTTCATGGTCATGATCCGGCCGCTGTCCGGTGCCATGGCGCTCTCCGAAGCGATGGGCGCCCAGTTCCCCCAGATCCAAGCCGAGGCCGCTGAAGAGATCGCGGCTCTGGCAGCGAAGGAGCAGTCAGCGTGAAGATCGGACTCGGCATCAACTACGCGGGCGGCTTCAAGGAAGTCGTTTCCGAGGTCGCCGACCTCGAAAAAGCCGGCCTGGATGTCGTTTTCGTCCCCGAGGCATATTCGTTCGACGCCATCAGCGCGCTCGGGTATCTGGCCGCGGCGACCGAGCGGGTGCAACTGGCCTCCGGCATTCTGCAGCTCTACACGCGCACCCCGACCCTGACGGCCATGACCGCCGCCGGTCTCGACTACGTGTCCGACGGTCGCTACATCTTGGGCCTCGGCGCGTCCGGCCCGCAGGTGATCGAAGGCTTCCACGGCGTCCCGTATGACAACCCGATCGGCCGCACTCGCGAGGTCGTCGAGATCTGCCGTCAGGTGTGGCGTCGTGAGCGACTCCAGTACCAGGGCAAGCACTACACCATCCCGCTGCCGGAGGGCCAGGGCACCGGCCTCGGCAAATCACTCAAGCTGATCAACCACCCTGTGCGCGAACGCATCCCGGTACTGCTCGCGGCCCTCGGCCCGAAGAACGTCGAGCTGGCAGCCGAGATCGCCGAGGGCTGGCAGCCCATCTTCTACCTGCCGGAGAAGGCCAAGGACGTCTGGGGCGATGCCCTCGATGCCGGATACGCCAAGCGGGATGCCGCACTGGGACCCATGGACATCTACGCCGGCCCGGCGCTCGCCATCGGCGACAACGTCGAGGGGATGCGCGAGTTCATCAAGCCGCACATCGCGCTGTACATCGGCGGCATGGGCGCGAAGGGCAAGAACTTCTATCACAACGTGGCCACCAAGTACGGCTACGGCGCCGAGGCCGACCGGATTCAGGAGTTGTACCTGGCCGGCGACAAGGACGGTGCGGCGAAGGTCGTCCCCGACGAACTGGTTCGCGATATTTCGCTGATCGGCAGCCGGGAGTTCGTGAAGGAACGCGTGGCCGCGTTCCGCGAGTCCGGCGTGACGGTGCTCAATGTGGTGCCGATGGGCGCGACCACTGCCGACCGCGTCAAGCTGATCGAAGAGCTGCGCGAGCTGGTGTAACTCCGCAGCGGGGTGATCGGCCCGCGTGTCGTCTCTCCCCGCGACATGTGCGGCCCGGACCCGTCAGCATGCGCTGACAATGTCAACGCATGCTGACATTGTCAGCCTCGGCTGACAGCTCCGGGCGCGATGTGATGTGCAGAGAGTTCCGGCCGGCTGATCAGGTGAACGCGCCCGGCTGCCCGTACACCGCGACGACGACCGAGCGGTCGGGGCTGTTCTCCGACCACACGCCCATGACGGTGTTGGCGCAGTTGGCCATGATCGCGTAGGTCGGCGGGTCGTAGTACCACTGGTTCAGCACATCGAGGTTGTTGATGGCGATCGACTGGTTGATCGCCACCGTCTGAAACACCTTGCCCCGGAAACCCGCTGCCTGGGCCCGCGTCTGCGGTGTCGATCCATCCGAACCCAGGTCCCCGTCCAGCTGCCGGTTGCCCAGCACGTCGTTGGCGTGCCACTGCGCGGCAAGCCGCAGCTGCGGGCTGACCGCGACGTCGTTGGTGCATCCGGCCTGATGCTGAATGGTGTAGACGTTGGCGATCACGCTGTTGTTCAGGCGGGTGTTGTCGGCGTGGGCCGACGGCACTACCCATCCGAGTCCGGCCGACGCGGCGAACGCCATCAGCAGCCCCCGCGTCACACCGGATCGAACTGCGAGATCAGCCATCGATCGTGCACCTTGTCGAGAGTCACCCGCACCGTCGAGGTCGAGCCGGTGGGCGCGTCCGTACCGATTGTCGTGGTCTGGTTCACGAAAACCAATACCACGGCGTGGTTTTCGGTGGCCGACACCGAAGCGGCGTCAGGCACCGTCGCCACTGCCGAAATGTGCTTCTGCTTGGCCCCGGGCGCCACGACGGTGTCCACCAACTTGGTGTACTCACCGCGGAAACTGCCGGTGAGCCGGTCGGCGGCCGACTTGAGCCCGGTGTCAACCGTTTCCGGCCGGTAGGACAGCATGGCGACAGTGCCGTCGCTGGCCGCCCGCACCGACTCGGTGGCCGCGGCCTGCGCTAGCCGCACCGAATCATCCCGCCATTTGAAGTACCCCGCGGCGACGGCGAGGAGCATCGCAGCGCCCCCCAGCGCCACACCCGTCCACCGCGCCCACGGCTTGCGTGAATCACGCTGCACCACCACGGGTTCGACCTCGACGACCGCTGTCTCGACGGCCTCGTCCTCGTCGAGGGCGACGGGGCGTTCTTCGACTTCCACTGTCATGATCTGTCCTTCATGTTGCCTTGACCGTCCGATCTGCTCATGACACGAACTGCACGTTGGAAATCCGGGCGCCCGCGCCGTCTTTCGCGACACTGATCCGCATGCGCCAGTTTCGTGGTGGACCCGCCGGCGCCTCGGCCAGCGACGTCCGCACCGACACCGCGAGAAGCACCTGCGCCCCATCACCGGTCACCGACTCGAGTCCGGCTTCGGTGACGGTGCCCTCGGATTTCGATCGGGCCTGCTTCACCACCGCGACGAACGGCTCGGACCGGTGTTGGAAGTCCTCGCGGAACGCGCCGGTCGAGGAATCGAGTATCCGCCGGATGTCGGTGTCCGCCTCGGTATAGCTGATGGTGGTCAGGTTCAGTGCCGCCTGGCGCGCGGTCTGCACGTACAGGTTCCGAAGCGCCTGCCCCTGTTCGGCCTGGTGTGCACGAAAACCCAGCCAGCCTGCCAGGGCACCGCCGGCGACGACCAGCGCGAGTCCGGCCGCGACCACCGGCGAGATGCGCGACAACCGTTGCCTGAGCAATGGTTTCGGTGCCGCTACGGCACGTTCGTCGCCCTCGCCGATGGTGTCTACCCGCTCGGAGTCAGCATGCTCTGCCATGTCTTGCCTTTCGTGGTGGCTGCCAGGTCGGAGTCGGTGTACGGCTTGCCGTCGGGACCCACGTACCCGCCGGTCGCGGGGTCGTAGGGCACCAAGGCCACCGCAGGCGCCGGGGGCGCGGGTCCGGGTGCCGCACCAGGGCGCTGTCGCGGATCGGTGCCCGGCGCGTACTGCGGGACGCCCTGACCCGTCAGCGTGGCGTTGGGGTCGCCTTTCCAGACGTATCCGTCGTTGAGTGGCACGTACTGCTCATTGCTTTCGCATAGTTCCACGGTCGGTGAGCGTTTGGCCGGGTTGTTCTCGCACGGAATGTTGCGTACGCCACGAACATTCAGATCGGAATCCTGCGGAACTCGGCAGTACAGTTCACCGGCGGGCCGCTCGGGATAATCCACCTCGGAGGGTATCCGCTGCTGTTTGATCGGCAGGAAGCCGGTGTTGCACGGTGGCGGTAGGTTCATGTTCAGTTTGAAGTCCAAATAGATCCCCCGATACGGGGTCTTGAGATCCGAGTCGGCGACCGCGATCGCCGACATCAACGCGGTGCCCTGCGGGAACAGCACCAGCAGTTGTTCGATGTCGTGCCGATAGACGACCGCGATTTCACCCAGGCTCACCATGTTGGCCAGCAGCACCGGCAATGCGGGGGCAAACCTGTCGAACAGCGCACGGCCCTCGTTCATGGTGGGCTGTCCGAGTTTCAACAGCTCGGCGAATGCCGCGTCCTGGGCCTTGAACTGGCCCGTGATGGACGCGAGCCGCTGCGCCCACGTCGCGATCGAATCCGCGCTCTGCACTTGGGAGTTCAGCACCGCGGGGCTCTGATCGATCAGCTGCGCGATCGGGTCGACGGTCTTGCCGGCCTCGATGGCCAACGACGTGGATCCGTTGACGATCCGGGACAATTCGGGCCCGAGTCCGCTCACCGCTTTGTCTGCTTCGTCGACGACGGTGCGCAGGTTGTCCTGCGGGATGGCTACGAGCGCCCGATTGGTGGCATCGAGCAGGTTGCCGATGTCCGGTGGAATCCGCACCTTGGCCACCGGGATGGTCGCGCCGCCGCGCAGGGTCGGCGCAGTATCGGATTGTGGCGCGGTATCGGATTGTGCTGCCGCAGGAACCAATTCGATGAACTGTTCACCGACAGCCGAGCGGCTGTGGACCGCGGCCGATACGTCAGCGGGCACCTTGATCGACGAGTCGAGGTTCAGCTCGGCACGGACGCCGCCCGGGGTGACGTCGACCGCGCTGACCCGCCCGATCTCGGTACCGCGGTAGGTGACCACCGAGGTCGGGTACAGCCCGCCGGATTCGGGTAGCTCGACGGTCACGGTGTAGCGGCCGTACCCGAGCAGGGTCGGCACGTGCACGAAGCCGAATGCCATGACGCTGCACGCGATCACGGTGACGGCGCCGAGGATCGCCAGCTGGATCCAGACCGTGCGGGACAAACGCAGACGCCGCACGTCAGTACCCCCCGAAATGGTAGGGGGCGATCAGTGGGTTGCCCGCGGTGTACGGGCTCGGCATCTGACCGATCGTGCGACCCCATTGCATCTCCAGCTCGGTGAGGTTGCCCTCCCACCGGGTTCCGGTGAACAGACTGCTGTCGAGCCGGCTCAGCGTCAGGTCGATCACCATCGTGATATTGGCGAAGTCGCCCCGAAACCAGTTGCCGAGATTGCTTTTCACCCAGGGGTAGGTCGAAAGGAAGTCCAGGCCTTTGGTCAGTGCCGGCCCGGAATCGGCCAGCGACCGCAGCACGGGAACCATGCTCCGCAGGTTCGCGACGAGGCTCTCCTTGGTCTGCTTGACCGTCGACGACGCGACGGCGCTGAACCGTCCGACGGCATCGATCGCATCGGCCAGCTTCGCCCGCTGTTCGGCCAGCACGGCCAGGGCCTGCGGGATGGTGGTCAGTGCCTTGTCGACGATGCGCTGGTTTGCCGCGACCTGCCCGACGAGAGAGTTCAAATGCTCTGTGGCGGAGATGATGTCGTCGGTCTGGGCGTTGAGCCGGGAGACGAACGTGTCGAGCTGGGTCAGCAGACTGCGCATGTCGTTCTCGCGCCCGGCCAACGCCTTCGCGAAGGTCTGATTGATCTCCTGCAGCTGGGCCAGCCCGCCACCGTTGAGCAGGATCGACGCCGACGCGAGGGCCTGTTCGGTGGTGGGATACGTTGCGGCCCTGGACAGCGGGATCACCGCGCCGCCCGTCAACTGTCCCTGCGGCGCTTCGGTTGTCGGCGGGCTGAGCTCGATGTGCATCGACCCCAGCAGACTCGTCTGCCCGACCTTGGCGGTGCTGTTGGCCGGCAGGTGGACGTCGCCGTTGATCCGCATCGTGACCAGCGCATGCCAGTCCTGCACCTCGATCTTCGTGACGTTGCCGACGTTGACGTCGCCGACGCGTACCCGGGTGTTCTGCTGAATCACCACGACGTCGGGCAGCTGCACCTGAATCGTGAACGAGCCCGGGCCGTCGCCGACCGTGCCGGGCAGGGTCAGCGAATTCAGGCCCCGCCATTGGCATCCCGGCAGCGCCAGCACGCTGACGAAGATGAGCGTCGCGGTCACGAGACGCTTCATGGCTGCGTCCCTTGCTGCGAAGTCCCTTGCTGCGGAGTCCCTTGCTGCGGAACCATGAGCCCGGCCAGTCCCTGGCCCGGATCGGTCGGGGTCGCCGCGGGTGCTTCCGCCGACAGCGGGCCCGGCGCCGGAGAGTCCTGCGCCGGCGCGCTGCCGCCCGGCCGCAGTCGCGGCTCGCTGTAGGTGACCTCGTTCGGCCGGGCCGTGGCGCCGACGAACGGGTTGCCACCGATCGGCAGGAAGTTGTACTGCCGGTTCTTGATGATCGGAGCGAGGTACTGCACGCACAACTTGGCAGACTGCTCGAAGCCTTGCCGCGCCGCGGACTGGATTGCGCCGCAGAGGAATTGCACGGTGTCTGCGAAGTTGACCGGCGCCAAAATGCCGGTGATCGCGCTCTGCGCGGGGTCGTAGATGTTGGTGAAGTTCTGGAACACCGTCGGCGTGATGTGCAGTACCTGTTTGAGGTCCGTGCGGCTGTCGTTGAGCGCTGTGGTGATCGCGTTGAGATGGTCGAACGTCGTACCGAGGCCTTCGCGATTCTCGGCGATGAAGCCACGCAGATCCTTGACCGCGGTGTCCAAGTTGCGCGTCGCGTCGGCGATGTTGTTCGGCGTGCTCGACAGGGCGGTGGTGATGGACGCCATGTTGGTGTTGAACGACGCGAGCAGGTCGCTGCTCGACGACAGCGCAGACACGAGCACCTGCAGGTTTCGGACGGTACTGAAGATGTCGGTGCTGTGGTCGCCCAGCGCCGACATCGCGCGGGACAGCTTGATCACCGTGTCGCGCGCGGTGTCGCCCTGCCCGCGCAGGTTGTCCGCGGCACTGTTGATGAATTCGCCCACGGCACTGGGGCCGCCGGGACTGGCGGGCTGCAGCGAGTCGGTCAGTTTCTCGAGTTGCCGGCGGAAGTCGTCCCACTCCACCGGCACCACGGTGCGGTCCAGGCCGACGGTGGAGCCCGCGGCCAGCTTGGGGCCGGTCGTGTAGGCGGGCACCAACTGGATTGCTCGCGCACTGACCAGTGACGGCGACAAGACGGCGGCACGGACGTCGGCGGGCAGCGCGTATTGCGAGTCCACGGAGAAGGTCACCTTGGCGGCGTGCGGCTGCGGTTCGATCTTCTCGACCGTCCCGACGGTGACGCCGAGAATCCTGATGTCGTCGCCGGTGTACAGACCGTTGGTGTTCGCGAAGTACGCGACGTAGGTGCTCCGTGCGGCGGCGATCCACCAGGATCGGGCCAGCCCGGTGACCGCCACGGTCAGGGTGATCGCGAGGCTCGCCGCGATGACGATCCGCCAAATCCTCCGGTGGCCAGAATCTTTCGTGCCGAGATCGAATGCCATGGTCACCTCCCTCCCACAGGCGAAACGGGATCGGACACCACGCCCGGCGAACCGCTGGGTGAGTTGTTCGGCGGCGGCAGCGGCGTCGGATGCGGGACCGTGGGTGGCGGCACCTCGCCAGGAGCGGGGGCCAGCGCCGGCGGACCGGGCGCCGGACCACCAGGCGGCGGTGCGGGCAGTGGCTCGCGATAGGGATAGCGCGGGTCTCCGGGATTGCCGGTGATCGCATCGGGCAGCGTGAGGTTCGGCGGTCCGCCCTGGCCCGTCCGGGGGTACGGCGACGGTAGCGGCGGGGTACCGGGTTGCCCGGCACCGGGCTCGGTCAGCTGCGATGGCAGCAGGACATTCGGGTCCAGTCCCAGATCGGAGAACGCCGCGTCGACGAACGGCTGATCGAACTGCCCGGGGAAGAGGTTGACCAGGGACGCTTTGAAGAACGGGCCGGCGCCCAGCACTTCGCCGAACGACATGGCGTACCGGCGCAGCAGGTACAGCGTGCGCTGCAGCTCCTTTTTCCGGTTGTCGAGGATGCCCAGTACGCCGTTGAGCTTGTCGACGGCCGGTTTGAGTTGCGTCCGGTTGTCGTTGACCAGGCCCGAAAGCTGCACAGTCGCGGCGCTGACATTGGCCATCAGCGTTTCGACCGAATTGCGTTGCGACAGAATCTCGCCCAGCAGCGCATCGGTGTTGACCACCAACTGTGCGATCTGGTCGCTGCGTTTGGCGAGCACCGAGGTCACCTTGTTCGCATCGGCGAGCAGTTGCCGCAGCTTGGCGTCACGGGTGCCGAGAGTGTCGGAGAATCGCGCCACGCTCTCCAGCGCCAGCTTCAGGTCGGGCGGGGTGTTCTGGAATGTCTGCGCCAGCGTCTTGAGCGACGACGACAGCTGCGTGGTGTCCAGTCCGCTGATGGTGGTCGTCAGGTCACCCAGCGCCGCCGGCAGATCGTACGGTGACGTGGTGCGCTCAATCGGGATGGGACCGGCCAGGTTTCGGTCACCACGCGGTGTCAGCTCCAACACCTTGGTACCCAGCACAGTCTCGGTCTTGACCGCCGCTTCGGTGCGGTCGCCCAGTTCGACGCCGTCACGCACCGTGAAATCCACCCGAACCTTGGCGCCCTCCAGATGAATTCCCGAGACCCGGCCGACGCCCAACCCCGACACTCGCACGTCGCTGCCAGTCTTGATGCCGCCGGCATCGGCGAAGTACGCCTGGTAGTCGGATGTCCCCTTGACGAACGGGATCTTGTCGTAGCTGAATGCGGCAACGACGATCGCGACGATCAGCGCGATACCGGTCGCGCCGACCGCCAACCGGTTACGGTCGGCCAGCGGCTTGACGTTCAACCTGATGCGCGTCATTTCGGCGTGCACCGCCCCGAGTCCTGGCCGGCCACTTTGACGTACACCGGTTGGCCGTCTTTGCCATTGAGCTTGAGCAGGGCGTCGCAGAGATAGAAGCCGAAGTAGTCGCCGTAGAGTCCGTTGCGCGAGAGGATCTGGTACGCGTCGGGCAGCGTCCGCACCAGTTCGTCGACGTAGTCGTGATCCGCCATGATCTGTCCGGCGAACCGATCCGTCTGCTGCACGGTCTGTTTGATCGGTTCGCGAGCCACGGCGAGCAGGTCGGCGACCGACCGCGCCGCGGTGTTGATGTTCGCCACCCCGGTGGCGATATCGGCTTTGCGGTCGGCCAGCCCCTGTACGAGTTGCGACAGCTTGTCCAACCCGTCGGCGAACTGCGTGTCACGGGCCGCGAACGTCCCCAGCACGGTGTTCAGGTTGGTGATGACCTCACCGATGAGCTGATCGCGACCCGCCAGCGTCGTCGTGAGTGCGGAGGTCTGGGCCAGCACCGACGAGATGGTGCCGCCCTGGCCCTGGAACACCCGAAGCAGCTCACCGCTCAACGCGTTGACCTGGTCTGGATCGAGCGCGCGGAACAGTGGCCGGAAGCCGCCGATGAGCGCGTCGACGTCGAGGGCGGGTGAGGTCCTGGACAACGGGATCGTCTGGCCCGGAAGGAGTTTGCGGACCGACCCGGGACCTTCCTCGAGCGCCAGGTAGCGGTCGCCGATCAGGTTCTCGTAGCGGATCGTCGCCGTCGTGCCTTCCGTCAGGGTCAGCTGCCGGTCGACGGCGAAGTCGATGGTGACGGTGCCGTCCTTGTGCAGGGCCAGGCTTTTGACCTTTCCGACCTCGACGCCGGCGATGCGAACGAAGTTCCCACCCTTCAACCCCGACACGTTGGTGAACACCGCCTGGTAGGAAGCCCGCGAATCGAACCGGAACTGTCCGAACACCGTCAGCAGCCCGAACATGAAGAGCAGGCTGACCACGGTGAAAATCACGACGCGGGTGGCGGTCCCGCGGATCCGGCTTCTCACGGTGTCCCCGGAGCGGGTTGGGGCTCACCCATCTCGACCCCCGGCAGCCCGGGAGCCGGACCACCCGGGTATCGGATTCGCGGCGGTTCCGGTTGCGGCTTGGTCACCGGGAAGTAGTTGGCGAACCCGGGGAAACCGATGCCCGGGTTGGGCCGCATGTCCAGTCCGTCACCGAAACCGGTGTCGGTGACCAGATATTTGACCGGAAAGTTCTTGCTGACGTCGGGCAGCGACCCGCAACTCGGTTTGCCACCGGGTCCGCCGCTGGCGTTGACGACGGGCAGGTTGTCGGGGAAGCGATAGGGATCGGCGCCGGCCAGCAGCGCAGCGTCCATGATCACCGATTTCCCGTTGCCGCCCATGGCATATCGGCCGCCGTGTTCGAGGAACCACTGCGCACCCTGGAACAGGCAGGTATACGTCGGCGAATACGTGTCGAGCAGCGCGGTGGTCGGTCTCAACACCTCCATCGCCCGCACCAGGGCGGCCTGGTTGGTTCCGATGGTGTCGATGCCCGCCTGGGAGAAGCCGACGGCAGACAACAACAGGCCATCGAGTTCCTTCGACTGACCGGAGATGGTGGTTGCGGTGGTCGAGAACGAGTCCAGGCTGGACACGATGTCGGGTGCCGCGGTCGAATACGCCTGCGCCGTCTGGTCGAACAACTGCCAGTCCGTCCGCACGGTGTCCATGCGCGGATTCACTTCCAGCAGAACGCGGTTCGCATCGCTGATGGCCTGCCCGATGACGTCACCCTTGCCGCGCAACGATTCGGCCACCGCCGACAGCACCGAGTTGAGCTTCGTCGGGTCGATCACCTGGACCACCGACTGCAGGTTCTCGAACACGGTGTTGACCTCGACCGTCACATTGCGCGACTGCAGCACCGCGCCCGACCGGAGGTGGCCGCCACCCGGACCGGTCGAGGGCACATCGAGTTCGACGTACTTGGCGCCGAACGCGGTGCTGGATCTGATCTGCGCTTCGACGTTGGCGGGCAACTGCGCGAAGGGCCCGGGATACATCCGCAGTTTCAGCGTCGACAGGACGTGTCCCGCGGTGTCGGTGCGGCTGCCGATCGATTCCACTTCGCCGATCTGCACACCCCGGAGTTTCACCTTCGCGCCGTCGTCCATCACCAGACCGGCACGGTCGGACACCAGGGTCAGGGGCACGGATCCCCGCAGCGATCCGGAAAAGAACAGCCACGTCATCGCGGTCATGGCGACGACCGCCAGCACCAGCACCGGCGCCCACCAGATCGGGTCGATCTGCTCACGCCGAATTCCGTTCGCTCCCTTCGCCATCGGGTTCAGCCGGCCAGGTGGAAGTTGCCGGACTGGCCGTAGACGGACAGCGTGATGGTGAGCAGGATGAACACGCCGGCAGTGATCGACGTGCGCACCGCGCGGCCGACGGCCTCACCGACGCCGGCCGGTCCGCCGGACGCGGTGAAGCCGTAGTAGGTGTGCACCGCCATCACCGCCGCGGCCATGGCCAACGCCTCGAAGAACGACCAGGCGAGGTCGTTGGGGTGCAGGAACGTCGTGAAGTAGTGGTCGTACACGCCCCGCGACTGACCGTAGATCATCGTCGTCCCGAACCGGGTGGCCAGAAAGGACATCAACACCGCGACGGTATAGATCGGGACGACGGCCACCACACCGGCGACGATCCGGGTCGCCGCGAGGTACGTGACGACGCGGATACCCATCACTTCCAGCGCGTCGATCTCCTCGTTGATGCGCATCGCACCGAGTTGTGCGGTCGCCCCGGCGCCGATGGTGGCGGCGAGTGCCACCCCGGCGGTGGCCGGGGCGATGAAGCGCACGTTGAGGAAGGCCCCCAGAAAGCCCGTCAGGGCTTCGATGCCGACGTTGGACAGGGTGTTGTAGCCCTGGACCGCGATGAGGGCGCCAGTGGACAGCGTGAGGAACCCGACGATGACGACGGTGCCGCCGATGACCGCGAGCGCGCCGGTGCCCATGCCCATGACCGCGATCAGCCGCAGCACCTCGCCCGGATAGCGCCGGACGGCATCCGCGGTCGCGGCCAGCGCGCTGCCGTAGAAGGCCGTCTGCTCCCCCAATCGGCGGGTCGCCGCAACCGCCTGGTCCGCCAGTTCGCTGAGCTGCGACGGGCGTTCGACATCCACATCGGTTGTCATGGCGCCACTTTCACGCCGAACGCCGTCGCCAGGATGTTGATCAGGAACAGCGCCATGAACGAGAACACGACGGTCTCGTTCACCGCGTTGCCGACGGCCGTCGGGCCGCCGCCCACCGAAAGTCCCTTGTAGCAGGCGATCAGTCCGGCCGACAGTCCGAACAACAGCGCCTTGACCAGGGAGACGATCACCTGCGGCAGACCGGTCAACAGGGTCATGCCCGCGATGAACGCCCCGGGGGTCACGTGCTGGATGTAGACGACGAAGAAGTAGCTGCCGGCCAGGCCGACGACGGCCACCATGGAATAGAGCATCGCCGCGACGAACGTCGCGGCGAGGACGCGCGGCACGACCAGTGCCGGAATCGGGTTGACACCAATGACTTTCATGGCGTCGATTTCTTCTCTGATGGTCCGTGCGCCGAGATCGGCACACATCGCCGTCGAGCCGGCACCGGCCACGACGATCGCGGTGACCACCGGCCCCACCTGCGTCACCGAGGCCAGCGCCGCACCGGCACCGGACAGGTCACCGGCGCCGACCTCGATCAGCACGATGTTGAGCGTGAAGACGATCAGCACCGTGTACGGAATCGACAGCACGACGGTGGGTACGACGGAGACCCGCGCGACGAACCAGATCTGCTCGACCAGTTCCCGCCAGGCATACGGCGGACGCAGCATCGCGGCGAACGTCTCACCGGTCAGGACGATGAAATCGCCGACCGCCACAGCAGGTCGCGCCCAGGCCGCGGAGGTGCGCGGAGACGACTGAAGCGTTTGCGCCACAAGCTGCCTCCCAGTGCTGTTCCGTCATCGAGCTTGGCCCGGACGTTAGGAAGGCGCGAGTTTGCTGTCAACGCAACAGAATTGGGTACAGCAACGTCAATTACCGAAGATGCAGGTCGACTCAACGCAATTGCTTCGGTTCACCCGGATTGAATCGCGATGAGCCGAAACCTACCGGCAAGTGCCCTGGTTACGGCGTCACGATGTTGAACCAGAGCTGGAAGGTGTCGAGCAGGCCCACGAAGTCGTCGACCGATTGCCGCTTGCCCTCGACGGTGACGTTGTTCGCTGAAATCGCATCGGCGAGTTTGACTTTGCCGAGCTGAATCTCATTCATCGTGGCCTTGGTCAGCTTCAGTCCGGCGTCGGCGTCCGGGAGGGCCCCTTCCACATAGTTGAGGACGCCGTTCTCGGCAGTGAGGCCGTACTGCTTCTTGAGATCCGTGAAGTCCACGTTGAGGGTGATCTTCTTGCCGGCGGCCTTCGGACCGTTCAGCCGCACTGCCAGGTAGTCGAACATCATCTCGGGCGGCATCGCATTGATGGTGTCGGGGCTCGCGGTGTCGGTGCCACCGGAGGTGGGTACACCGTTACGCAGTTCGTAGGCGCCCTGCAGATACACCGAGCGCCACGGCCCGGACTCTGCCTGATAGCCCATCTGCTCGTAGCTGTCGGCCAGCAGGTTCTTGCCGTTGACGCTGTCCGGGTTGGCGAACACCACCTGCTTGAGCACCATCGCGGTCCAGCGGTAGTTGCCTTCGTCGAAGTCCTTTTTGGCCTTGCGCAGGATCGCGTCCTCACCGCCCATGTACTCGACATACTTTTTGGCGGCGGCCTGCGGCGGCAGATCGTCGAGATCGGACGGATTGCCGTCGTACCAGCCCATGTAGCGCTGGTACACCGCGCGGGTGTTGTGTTTGAGCGTGCCGTAATAGCCGCGGTCGGGCCAGAAGTTGCCCAGCTCCGGCGGGAACTGCATCTCCTCGGCGATCTCGGATCCGATGAGGCCCTCGTTCATCAGTCGCACCGACTGGTCGTGCATGTACTTGTACATGTCACGCTGCTTCTTCCAGTAGTCGATGATCTTGTCTCGGCCCCACATGGGCCAGTGGTGGCTCTGGAACTTGATCTCGGTGTTGGGGCCGTACACCCGGATGGTGTCGTCGAGGAACTTCGCCCAGATGCGGGCGTCGCGTACCTGCGCGCCGCGCAGCGTCAGCAGGTTGTGCATGGTGTTCGTCGTGTTCTCGGCCATCCACATCGCCTTGAACTGCGGGAAGAAGGTGTTCATCTCGGTGGGCGCCTCGGTGCCGGGCGTCATCTGGAATTCCATGTCGACGCCGTCGACGGTCATCTTCTGCCCGGTGGTGGTGATGATGTCGGTGGGAATGATCAGCGTCGGCAGACCGGTCGAGACCGTCATGCCGAGGCCACCGTTGACACCGCCCTGCGCATTGCGCGGCAGCAGTGCGCCGTACATGTAGACAGCACGTCGCGACATGGCGTTGCCTGCGATCACGTTCTCACTCACCGCGTCTCCGACGAAGGCCTGCGGCGCAATGACTTTCACCTTTCCGGAGTCGACGTCGGCCTGGTTGACGATGCCGCGGACGCCACTGTAGTGGTCGACATGCGAGTGGCTGTCGATGACAGCGACGATCGGCCGTGGACCGAGCTTCTGGTTCACCAACTCCATTGCGGCCTTGGCCGTTTCGGGGGAGATCAGGGTGTCGTAGACGATCCACCCGGCATTGCCCTTGATGAACGTGATGTTCGACAGGTCGTAACCGCGGACCTGCTAGATCTTGTCGGGCAGTACTTCGAAAAGCCCGTATTCCATGCACAATTGGGCGTTGCGCCACAGGCTCGGGTTGACGGTGTCCGGCGCGGCCTTGTCGTCGGAGATGTACGTCTTGTACTCCTCCAGGTCCCAGACGGTTTTGCCGTTGCCGTCCTTGATGGTCAGCGTGTCCGGCCGCGCGATGAGTCCGCGCTTGGCGTCGTCGAAATCGCTGCGCTCGTTGAACGGCAGAGAGTCGAGAATCTTCTTGTTGACCGCCTTGGTGGCGTCAGTCGCCGGCTTGACCTTGTTATCCGTACTGACGGCGCCCGTCCCCGATGGGCCGCCGGACCCGTTGTCGCCGCACGCGGCCACCAACGTGGAGGCGACGCCGGCTACTGCCAGTCCACCGAGCAACTTGCGGCGCGACACCTCCCCCTGATTTTCGCCGTCATCGCCGTTCGTCTGCAATCTCGTATTTCGCCCCATGGGCCCGATTATGCCGATTCCGCCGTCGATATCTGCCAAATTTACGACAGCGGACAATTTGACCTTCGGGGAAGAAAAAGAGCCTCCATGCGAATTCCAAAATTTACGGGTCGATGAATAAAACGGCCGCTTCGCCAATAGCGAAGCGGCCATAGTCAGATCCGATCTAGTGCATCCATTTGCCTGGTTTGTCCCAATGCCCCGGAGGCGGGACGAACGGCAGTTGACCGATCTGACCTGGTGGAATACCGAATAGCTGGCCGACCTGGCCCGGCGACGGAGTGGGTACCCACCACCAGGTATTGTCGGCGTTCGCCTGACCCGTGCCGAACCCGATGGCAGCAAAACCCAAGGCGCCTGCGGTAACAATTGCGAGTTTCTTGATAGACATGTCCAGCTCCTTATCAGCCCATCAGATGTCACATATTCCAGTGTGCCACCGTGTGCTGACGACCGCTAATAGGGAATGCTGGCAAATATGCGCTCACTCGTCGCGTGAGGCACCCTGCGCTGACGGCTCCGCCGCAGCGGCGTTCCTCGCCGGCTTCGACTTCGGCACCGCACCGCGCGGCGACTTTCCCTTCGGACTGTCGTCGGCTGCCGTGCCGGCCGCCGGCTTGCCGCTGCCGGTCGGGTGCTGCCCGGCCTTCTTACCCTTACCGCGCTTCGGCGTATCCGCCTGTTTCGGCGTGTCGGTCTCCGACTGATCCGTCTTCGACCCCGCCGGGTCCTTCTGACTCGTAGGCTTCTTGTCGTCGGGCTCCGCCTTGGCAGCGTCCTTCACCTCAGGTGTTTTCGCCTCAAGTGTCTTCACGTCAGGCTCGGCGCTCGCGGGATTCTTGGGCTCCGTGGACTTCTCGTCCACCGGCTTCACCTCGGGCTCCTTCGCGGGCTCCTTGGCCGGCTCCTTCACAGCACCCTGCCCGTCGACGCCCTTGACGCCAGTCTCCTTGACCGGGGCATCCTTCACGCCCGCTGTGGGCTCCTGTTTCGTCGCGGCAGTTGCCTTCGGCGAATTCAGCTCCGCCGCAGCTTCTTTCATCGTGGCCACCGCCTTCAGCGCGGCCGTCGGGTTCACCGCGGCGACCGATGCCGGCGGCCGGATGATGTCGCCGATCTTCTGGATGACATTCGAGATACCCGCGACCACGGCCTTGGTCACGTCGACCGCCGTGTTGGCCACCCATTTCACGCCTTGCACCACAGCGTTGGTGACCCATTTGACCGTGTTGACCACGGCCTGCGTCACCGCCTTGGTGACGTCGACGAACGCATTCCACGCCGCATCAGCGACTTTCACGACGGTTTGCCCGATCTTGACGACGGTGTCCACGACCGCTCCGATGGCCAGCCGCACCGCGGCCAGGATCCGGGCCGCGATGCCCTCGACACCGCCAACACCGTTGAGCCGCAGGATTTCCTGTGCGATGACGAACGCCGCTTCCTTGGGGATCCAGTCCGCGTAGAAGACGCCGAACTTGCCACTGCCGGGTTGGTCGTCGCGCGTGGTGTAGATGAACAGTGGTCCACCGAAGGACATCGACTGCCAGCTGTCGATGAGGTTCTGGATGAATTCGGCTTGCGTGTGCTCGCTGACGTTGTTGGTCGGCACCCCGTACTCGGTGATCCAGATTTTGAGAGCGCCGTCGCCGTTGGCCACCATGAGGTCGTAGATCTTCTGGATCTGCGTGAGCGGCGAAAGCGGCACACCCTCGCCGTCAGAGAACTTCAGAGTCTCCTGATACGGATGGAAGGCCAGCGCGTCGAAGTAGCCCTTGGCGCCGGCGGCGTACATCCCGTTGACGTAGTCCACGGGGTTCATCGTGACGCCGCCGAAGGTGAAGACACTGCCCAGGCCTGCCGCGATGACCGTCGCGGTCGGGTCGGCCGCTTTGATCGCCGGATAGGCGGCCTTCAGCAGCTCGGTGTAGCTCGACGGCGAGATCGGGTCGTAGAAGCAGACGCAGTTGACTTCGTTCCAGACTTCGTAGGCCGAGATGGTCTTCCCGTAGCGGGTCGCGACCTGGGTCATGAAGTTCGCGTAGGCGACCGGATCGGGTGTCTTGGCGCCGGGGAAGTTCCCGTCGGTGCCGGCCCAGACCGGGGTGCTGTTGACCATTGCGAGGACGCCCATGTTGCGGGCCTTCGCCGCATTCATGATGTCGTCGATCGGCGCCCAGTTGTACTGGTTGGGCAGCGGCTGCGTGTACACCCACGGGATGTAGACCCGGACGTCCTGGACGCCCATGGCCTGCAGCATGTCCAGCGTCGTGTCGATGTCCTGTTGCGACATGCCGTACAGGCTGGAGTCGGCCATACCGATGGTCGACGGCGCCGAGACGATTTCGGCGGTCGGCGTCACCGCGGTGTGGGTCACCGGCTGTACCAGCTGCGCGGCATATGCGCAGACCACGGCCAGCGGAATCAGCACGGTCAACACCCGTTGCACTGCCCTGCAGCCGAGTCGGCCGATCCATCCAGCCACCGAGGCCCCCTTTGAAAGTGCGGTCACCGCAAGGCGCAATCACCGCGCCAGGCAAATTTACGTCCGGGGATGGTAACCCGTGGGTGATTTGCCGGAGTCGCCTCACCCACCGCACGTCAAAGGCGTGAGGCGGTGCCACCTACCGGCGTCGGATCGTCATTGTTCGCCGCGCTGCGGTTATTGACGACGCTGGCACAATTCTTTGCCAGAAGCGCTGCGGTAGTCGTTCACAACTGTTAATTTTCTGTCTGTACTGCGGCACGACACCCGTCTGCCAGACTGCAGGGCGGTAATGCCGCAACAGCGGTTGGCGTGCCGGGGTCCGATGGCCGTGCGGCGTGACTATGGAGGACCCGAAATGGCTGGTGCACACCGTCGCCCACAACGCCGGAAGTTGGCGGTATCGACGTGGCTGGGCACCGGAGTGGCCGCCGTCGGCGTCAGCGCCGCACTGCTCGGTAGTGCGGCAGTAGCGAGTGCGGCCCCGTCGACCGACTCGGAGTCGGCGTCGTCTTCTGCGCCGGCGCAGCCCAAGAAGGCGCCTGCGCAGAAGAACACCAAGAACAAGAAAAAGGACACCGCCGCTTCCGCGGATGCGTCGGACACCAAGGCGACGCCGGACACCAAGGCGGACACCAAGCCCACAGCGGCAACCGACGCTTCCGCCGACGCCTCCACCGGCACCGACAACGACGCGAAGCCCACGCGCAATCGCCGCGCGAAGGCCGACAGCACCGGGCGGTCGGCGAGCGCACCGAACGCCGGGACCGTTGCGAAGCTGCCGTCGGCCGCCGCCCAGGCGGTGACCAACAACCCGTCGACGAAGAATCCACTGAAAGCCGCCGCCGCGGTCAAGCCGGCCACGGACACCGCGGCCCAAGACACGCCGAGCTCGCCGTCGTCCGCAACGCCGGCCGCCGCATCGGCGCCGGCACCGGCAGCGGCCGGCACCCCCCAGGTCGCCGTCGCCGCAGCCGAGACATCCACGGCCGCAATCACTTCGATTCCGAACACCACAGTGAAGACGTTGAGCAGCGTCGCCGCGCCGACCGCTCCCGCCAGCATCTCCGGACTACTGTCGGTGCTGGCCGCCGTCGGTCAGGCAGTCGGGGCCGCCACCCTGGCCACGGAGGAATCCCTGGCTGGTGCCGTGGTCGGGACGACCAAAACCGTGAGCAAGCTGCTGGGCATCACGCCCGCACCGGCCACGACCACCGAAAAGGCCAGTGCCGCAGCGACTCTCACTCCGGCGCCCACCGAGACGTGGCAGCCGGGCCAGACCGTCACCGCGGACGAGTACATCAACACGGCGCAGGCGGAGATCGCGCAGGCGCGCACCCTCCTCGGCACCAGTTGGGTCAACGGGTACTCCCGGTACGAGCTGCGGATGGCGGCCACCTATCTCACGACGTACCAGGCGAACCAGCAAAACCTCATGGACGCCTACGCGGCGGACCCCACCAATGCGACAGCCCTGAAAGCACTCAAGGCCAACGAGGCGCTGATCGGCAAGGCTGTCACCGCGCTGAAGACGGCGCGTTACTGGGCGGCGAATCGCGACATCAAGGCCGTCATCGTCGACGCCACCACGAACGCCCGCATCTACGCCTCGGTCCCGCTGTCCATGTACGCGGGCGTGGAACCGATCGTCACCATCTCGGTGAACGGCGGGCCGAGCATCAAGGTGCTGGTGGACACCGGATCGTCCGGGCTGGTGGTCAATGCCAAGAACGTCGGCCAGACCGGCCTGGGCAATGCGGTCGGTAGTGGTACCGGCGCCTACAGCGGCGGGCTGACCTACAACTACAACACCTACAACACGACCGTGAACTTCGGCAGCGGCATCGTGACCGCGCCCGTCTCGGTCGACGTCATCACCGACCCGGCGCAGCAGGCCGCGTTCGCCACGTTCCTGCAGAACAACGGCGTCGTGGGTGTCCTCGGTGTCGGTACCAACGCCGTCGGCCCCGGCCCCGGCCTGGTCACCACCGGCTTGCCGGGCGCCCTGAAGAACGGCATCTACATCGACGAAGCCGGCCGCACGCTGACCTTCGGCCCCAACCCGCTGCCGGCGCGCGTCACCACGTCGGGTTCGCCCAACGTGATCGGTTCCGTCAGCATCAACAACGGGTCGAAGACGCCGATCAACCTGCTGATCGATTCCGGCGGCGTCACAGGCACCCTGCCGTCGACAATCATGGGTAGCACCGTGCCCGTCGGCACCGTCATCTCGGTGTACGACAGCAACGGCACGCTGCTCTACACGTACACGACCACGTCGTCGTACACACCGGTGGTGACCTCCGACGCCTACAACGCCGAATTGATGAACACCGGCGCAATGCCGTTCCTGCACAACCGGATCTACATCGACTACTCCACCGCAAACGGATCGACCGTCTTCGACCTGTAGCCGCCACCCGAAATCTTCCGCTGTCTCGCCGCGCTCCACGGCGGGACATCGGGCGGCTGCGGCGTGGAATTTCCGCGTGCAATACCCAATCATCAGGCGGTTCGAGCGGGGTTAACAAAATACGCGATCCCGCGCCCCCGGATCTGACGTGCCCGTTAGTCTTCTCGCACGTGGTCGCCGGTTAACGTAGTCCAGCTATTCACTGGACGCGACTGATGGGAGACAGCCAGGTGGAGAACCTCATGGCGAATGCGTTCGCCTACCCCTGGTGGGTCTATATCACCATCCCGTTGGGCGCCGCGTTCGTCGGCTGGGTCACCAAGATCATGGCCCTGAAGATGATGTTCTACCCCGTCGAGTTCAAGGGCATTCCGCCGTACCTCGGCTGGCAGGGCCAGATCCCGAAGCGTGCGCCGAAAATGGCTGCGGTAGCAGTGGATTCGCTGACGTCGGAGATCCTCAAACCCGAGGAGATGTTCGACAAGATCGATCCCAACGAACTGGTCAAAGAGCTCGCCGAACCGCTGCGGCAGACCTCCGCGGAGATGGTCGACACCATCATGATGTCGTTCCAGCCGCAGGTCTGGCGCGCCACCCCGGACCAGCTCAAGGACGTCGTCGTCAAGAACGTCGAGAAACGCATCCCGACGGCCATGGCCGCGATGTTCGACAAGCTGCGCGGCCAGGTCGACCAGATCTTCGACATCAAACACATGGTCGTCACCAACCTGGTGCGCGACAAGGTCACGCTCAACACGGTCTTCCAGGACATCGGTAAGCCGGCGTTCAAGTTCCTCATCATGTCCGGCCTGCTCTTCGGCTTCCTGATCGGCCTGGTGCAGGCCGTGGTGTTCGGTATCACCAACTGGCACTGGTCGCTGCCACTGTTCGGCCTGCTGACCGGTGGCCTCACCGACTACGTTGCGCTGCAGATGATCTTCCGCCCGCTGGAGCGCAAGAACGTCTTCTTGGGCATCACGTGGCAGGGCGTCTTCCAGCGCGAGCGCAAGCAGGTCGTCGAGGGTTACGCGGCGCTCATGGCCCGCGAGATCTTCACGCCCCAGGCCATCATGGAGAGCATGCTCAACGGCCCGTCGTCGGACCGGTTCTTCGACATGATCTCCACCGAGATCAGCGCGACCATCGACAAGCAGATGGGTTTCACCGGCAAGATCATCAAGTCCGTCGGCGGCCGTCAGTACGTGGACATGAAGAAGCAGATCACCGATTCGATCATCGAGAAGCTGCCCGAAACCTCCACTTACATCGAGGGATACATGCGGGACCGCCTCGATCTGGAGAACGTCATGGTCACGAAGATGATGCTGCTGGACTCATTGTCGTTCGAGAACCTGCTGCGCCCGGCGTTCAAGGACGACGAATGGATCGTCGTCGTGCTCGGTGCCGCCCTCGGTTTCCTCTTCGGTGAGCTGCAGGCGCAGCTGATCCTGCTCCTCGCGCACTGACGCAGGGCGCTAGGTCTGACCGGCTGTTCCGGTCAGCTTGCGGACGGTGAGGACCTCGCTGTCCCGGAAGGCCCGCCCGTTGGGGTAGAGCAGATCACTGAACCAGACTTTCGGCTCCGTGGGGTTCGGGTGGTCCCAGGAATCCCAGGGGAAATACGTCTGGGTTTTGCCGGCCACGAGCCCCCAGCTGTACGCACCCACGTTGCGCTGCTTGGCAACTGGCAGAATGCCCTCGACGGTGCTGCCCAGGTTGCGCGCCAGGTACTCGGTGCAGATGATGGGCCGGCCCAGCGGCGCGAGTTCATCGATCCGGGCCGAGAAGTCGGCCGGCTTGGCGTAGCTGTGGAACGAGATGATGTCCGAATTGTCCAGCTGGATCGACGCGATGGCGCTGCGCTGCGCGGGATCGGCCCAACTTCCTTGCCACACACCACTTGTCAGCGGCTGTGTGGGGTCGACGGAACGCGCCCACGCGAACACCTGCGGGAGCAGGTCGGCGACGAGTTTCATCTTGTCGCCCCGCTCGACCTTGCGATAGACCGCGGCCGGGTTGTCGGGCTCATTCCACAGATCCCAGCCGAGCACGCGATTGTCGTTGCGGAACAGACTCAGCACTCCGGTGACGTACTTCTGCAGCACGCCCCGGTAGTTCGGGTCGGCGATCCGGTCCGCGCCCGGGCTCTGCACCCAGCCCGAGTTGTGCACACCCGGCGTCGGGGCTCGCTGCACACCGAGCTTGGGATGCGGGTCCCAGCACGAGTCGAAGAAGACGAACAGCGGTTTGATGCCGTGGCTCGATGCGATGCTGACGAACTGGGTCAGGCGCTGTGAGAAGCCCTGCGGGTCCTGCGCCCACAGCAGGTCATGCAGGAACACGCGGACGGTGTTGAAACCGAACCAGCGCGCGGCGCCCAGTTCGGCGTTGATCCGGCCGGGGTCGTAGGTGCCGTTCTGGAACATCTCGAGCTGATTGACCGCGGTGGAGGTGATGTAGTTTCCCCCGACCAACCAGCCCTGCCCCTGGTACCAACTGTTGGCCCGTTCGGGCGTCCAGCGCGCCCCGGCCGCGGACACCAGGGCGGGTCCGGAGAGCCCGGCCATGGCGGAACCCGCTGCCAGTAGCAGCGGCACCTTGAGAGCGGTTCTGCGGTCCACCGCACGAGGCTACTGATCTTGATGGGGAGATTGGGACTTCCTTATCGAGTTGCAACAAACACGACGTCGGGGGGTGACGTCAGGCTGCCGCTCAGGCGTTGATGCCGGCCGTGAGAATCGCCGCGAGCTCGCGATATGCACTGGCGTCATCGAGTCCGGTACTCTCGCGGACCCGGCGCTGCTGGATGCGCACCATCATGGTCGACGCCAGGTCGGCGGCGAAAGCCGCATGGACATCACGGAATTCGCCACTGTCGACACCGTCGGCGATCATCTCCTGGACCCGGCGCGCCGCGATCTGGGTGTTCTTCTCGTAGACGCTGCGGGCGGGGGCGAAGGCGTCCAGGTCCACCATGAACTGGTCCGACGCGGCATCGAGCACCGTCCCCACCGCAGACAGATAGGCGGTGATCCGGGCTCGTGCGCCATCGACTCCGGCCACGAGGCGCTCCACCTCGTCGGTCGCCTGGCGAAAGAACTGGACGGTCGCGGCGCGGACCAACTGCTCCTTGCTGCCGGCCAGGGTGTACAGCGTCGACTTCGAGCACCGCAGCCGCCCGGCGATGTCGTCGAGGGTGAGATGCGCGAATCCCTCGTCGAGGAACAACGTGATCAGGGCGTCGAACAGCTCGGTGCGCCGGCGGGTGCCGAATGCCGGGGACGTGCGCGTGCTCACATGGACATAGTACTGCGGGCCCTTTACTCAGTACTACTCAAACAGTACTGTGTCATGTAACTCAGTACTGTACGACGTATTAATGGAGTGCCCGGTGCCTGTTGATCGCCTCTTGCCCAACGACGAAGCCCACGCGCTCATCGAACTCACCCGCGACATCGCGGACAAGGTGCTGGACCCCATCGTCGACCAGCACGAGAAGGACGAGACGTACCCCGACGGGGTCTTCCCCACGCTGGGCGAAGCCGGGCTGCTGAGCCTGCCGTACCCAGAAGAGTGGGGTGGCGGCGGCCAGCCGTACGAGGTCTACCTCCAGGTGCTCGAAGAGCTCGCCGCCCGGTGGGCCTCGGTGGCCATCGCGGTCAGCGTGCACAGCCTGTCGTGCCATCCACTGATGACGTTCGGCACCGACGAGCAGCGGCAGCGCTGGCTACCGGAGATGCTCAGCGGCAACCTGGTCGGTGCCTATAGCCTGTCCGAACCGCAGGCCGGTTCCGACGCCGCAGCCCTGGCCTGCAAGGCCGTTGCGTCCGACGACGGCTACCGCATCACCGGTTCGAAGGCGTGGATCACGCACGGCGGACTCGCCGACTTCTATACCCTGTTCGCGCGCACCGGCGAAGGGTCACAAGGCATCTCGTGTTTCCTGGTGCCGAAGGACACTCCGGGGCTGTCCTTCGGCCGGCCCGAGGAGAAGATGGGCCTGCACGCCGTGCCCACCACGTCGGCACACTACGACGGCGCATTCCTGCCCGCAGAGCGTCTCATCGGCGCCGAAGGCCAGGGCCTGCCGATCGCCTTCAGCGCACTCGACGCCGGACGCCTCGGTGTCGCGGCGGTCGCCGTCGGCCTCGCCCAATCGGCGCTGGATCAAGCGGTCGCCTATGCCCAGGAGCGAACGACGTTTGGCCGCAAGATCATCGACCACCAGGGGCTCGGCTTCCTGCTCGCCGACATGGCGGCCGCCGTCGACTCGGCGCGGGCCACCTACCTGGACGCCGCCCGCCGACGCGACGCCGGGCTGCCGTACTCGCGCAACGCCTCGGTCGCCAAGCTGGTCGCCACCGACGCCGCCATGAAGGTCACCACCGACGCGGTCCAGGTGTTCGGCGGCGCCGGCTACACCCGCGACTACCGTGTCGAGCGTTTCATGCGCGAAGCCAAGATCATGCAGATTTTCGAGGGCACCAACCAGATTCAGCGGCTGGTGATCAGCCGGAGCCTGGCGAGCCGGTAGCCGTCAGGCTTCAGCGGCAGCGTTCTTCCGCTTGATCTTGCCTGCCGCACGAATCACCAAGGCCGCCAGGACAATGAGCAGGAACGGTCCGTAGAACAGCGGGTAGGTGATACCGCGGCGCCAGTACGCGACGAAGAAGGTCAACCAGATCACATAATTGCCGGTGACATGGAGCCGGTGCCAGGTCGCGTACCGCATCCGGTTGGCAATCCGGTCGAACGAGGTGATCGCCATCGCGATGAGGAACCCGTACGCAATCGTGTCGAGGACGTACACACCTCCCGGCGTGCGCTCCACGCCGGCTTTGAAGCGTGCACTGCTCAGGACCACCGACGCGATGATGAATCCGGCGTGGACCAGATGCGAACCGGCGAAGGCGACGCCGAGATAGCGCCGATTGCGACGCACCCACTTGGTGAAGTCGTTGGGCCACAATCGATAAGCCGACGAAGCGGTGAACGCCAGGAGGAACAACACTGCCGACGTCCGTGCGGTGATCCGAATGCCTTCGTTCGCACCGGCCACGCCGCCAACGATCACCGCGACCGCGGTGGTACCGATTGCGATCGCGATAACCAGCGCCCAGGTCAACCGCCATCCGGTCAGCTGTGCGCTCAGGTTAGGGTCGGTCCTGTTCGGAGCGTCGATGATCGACATCGGTAACGTGGCCTTTCCTCAAAATAGGTTGCGGGACAATCTGTTCGGTCGTGGTCAGCGCGACGGCATCCGGCTGACGTCAACCACCGCGTTCGCGAATTGCGCGGGCGCCTCCTGCGGCACGTTGTGGCCGATCCCGTCGAGGACACGGTGCTCATACGCCCCGGTGTACATCGAGCGGTATCCCGCGCCATCCTTGGCCGCACCATCGAAGTCACTGGCGATCGTGATGGTGGGGACATGGACCAGAGGTTTGGCCTGCAGGCGTTGTTCGTCTGCGTCGTAACGACTTTCGCCCGCCGCGAGACTCAGACGCCACCGATAGTTGTGGATCACGATGGCGACGTGGTCGGGGTTGTCGAACGCACCGGCGCTCAGTCCATATGCCGCATCGGTGAAGTGCCACAGTGGCGAGGCCTGCGACCAGATCAGCCGATTGAACGCCTTGGTGTTCGTCCGATAGCCGAGTTCTCCGCGCGGCGTCGCGAAGTAGTACTGATACCACCAACCCAGCTCCGCGTTGGGATCCAACGGCTGCAAGTTGGCCGCCAGATTGACCAGGATGTACCCACTCACCGCAACCAGACCCGCTACCCGCTGCGGCCACAGTGCCGCAACAGCATTGGCAGTGCGTCCGCCCCAGTCGAAGCCGCCCAGGATCGCCCGCGGGATGTTCAGCGCATCCATCAGGGCCACGACGTCGGCGGCCAGCGCGGCCTGCTGCCCATTCCGGACCGTCGTGTCGGCCAGGAACCGCGTCGATCCGAAACCGCGGAGATACGGCACGATCACACGGAAACCCTGATCAGCCAGGATTGCGGACACGTCGGCGTAGCTATGGATGTCGTACGGCCAGCCGTGCAGCAGGAGGACCGGCTGACCGTCCGCCGGTCCCGCTTCGACGTAACCGACATTGAGATCGCCGGCGCGAACCTGCTTCACGGCACTCAGGTTGTGCTCCGGAGCGGGCGGCGGTGTCGCCTTCTGCACCGCCGGCGGTCCTGACGACGATCCACACGCTGCCAACGACGCGGCACCGACCGCTGCCGTCGCCATCAAGCCGAACTGCCTTCTGCTGAAGCCGTTCACGGTTCGTCGTTCCTTCCAGAGCGGGTCAGTGCCGTGCCCACGATTCACCACCGCGGCGTACCGCACCCATCTCACCCGCAGTTACTCATCGTGTCCAACGATCGATTTCGATGATGGCATCTATTTGACAGATAAGCACCGGTCACGACGCTGCATCAGACCGCGGCCCAACCTCCGTCCACACTGAGGATGGCGCCGTGAATGTTGGCCGCATCGTCACTGGCCAGGAACGCCACCGAGGCAGCCACCTCGTCCGGCGTGCTCATCCGCCGAGACGGCAGGCGATCGAGCACCGGTTGGATGTGGTCGGCGAACTCCTCTTGCCGTTCGGTCGCGATCGGACCCGGCGCCACGGCATTCACCCGAACGCCGAAGGGCCCGTATTCGTCGGCCCACGAGGTGGTGAGCGAATGGATCGCCGCCTTGTTGGAGTTATAGATCGCCGAACCGCTCGCTCCGCGTAGCCCGGTGATCGAGCCGATGTTCACGACGGCGCCGCCGCCGTTGCGCACCATCGCGGGCGCGATCACCCCGGTGAGCAGGAACGGCGCAAACACGTTGACCTCGAACGCCTCTCGCAGTACCTCGGGCGCGATATCGGCGGTCGGCGCCGGCATCAGCAGCGTGGCGGCGTTGTTCACCAGGATGTCGAGCCGCCCGCCTACCGCGTCTGTGGCACGTTCGGCAAGGTCGCGGATCGCATCGTCGCCGCCCGCCAGGTCTGCTGCGACGAAAGACGCCTCGCCACCGGCGGCCCGGATTGCGGCCACCAGCGCGGCGCCACGCTCCGCGTTTCGCCCACTCACCACAACATGTGCACCTTCGTCGGCGAGCCTGCGGGCAATGGCTGTGCCGAGACCTCCGGTAGAACCCGTGACAAGGGCTGTGCGGCCGGACAATCGCGTATCTTTTGGACTCATGAGTCCACATGGTTCGCCGAACAAAATGGACCTGCAAGTCCAGAAACTGACGGCCAAGGGACAGGCCACCCGAACCCGGATCATCGACGGTGCCGCAGCCGAGATCCGCGAGCGCGGCGTCGCACTCACCACCATCGAAGATGTGATGGCGCGGACGCGGACCTCGAAGAGCCAGATTTTCCATTACTTTCCGCGCGGGAAAGAGCAGCTGCTGCTCGCTGTCGCGACGCTCGAATCACAGCGGGTGCTCGACGATCAGCAGCCTCATCTCAGCGCACTCACCTCGTGGGCGGCCTGGCAGCGCTGGCGGGACGTCGTGGTCAAGCGATACCGCCGACAAGGCCAGAACTGCCCGATCGCGGTGTTGATGTCCGAGATCGGCCGTACCAGCACCGGCGCGCAGGCCGTCACCACCGAACTGATCGACTCCTGGCGCAGCGCCATCGCCGACGGCATCGTGGCGATGCAGGAGCAGGACAAGATCGCCCCCACAGTCGATCCCGAGCGCGCCGCGGCCGCGCTGCTGGCCGGTGTCCAGGGCGGAGTCGGGATCATGTTGGCCACCGGCGACCTCACGTACCTCGAAGCCGCCCTGGACGAGGGCATCAGGGCACTGCGTCAGCGCTAGCCCCCTGGAGTCCACCGTCGACATCTCCGCCGGCTCACACGACACCAGTAATTGTTAGTTCGCCTACACGTCACCCCATCTGCGTTGACAGCTGTCAACGCGCCCGAGAAGGATCGACGGCATGTCCGCCAAGTCCGAAGCGCAGGTATTCACCGAGATCGAGACCCGCCTCACGGCCAAGTTTGCGGACCTGCCCGCGGCGCGCGTGACGACCGTCATCGACGGTGCTCGGCAGCAGTTCGCCGACAGCACGGTTCGGGACTTCGTTCCGCTCCTCGTGGAACGGCGGGCCGAGCACGAATTGGCACGACTACTGACCGGGGACTCCACCCGCTAGCGCGGCCCGCTCGATCTTCGCCGAATTTGCCAGCCTCACAACGGGTTCCAGCACCGTACTGTTATCCGCCGAGACCTCTCTGTGAGGACTCTGAGACTATTGAAACGGTACGGTCACGGTCGCGGCTCAGTCCCATGTCGAGCACGCATCCGATTGAAAACATGTCTTGAACCCGCCTCCCGCGGTGCCCTACGGTTCAGCTGCGCAAATTTTCGGCGCTGTAATTTAAGGGCACGTTCAAGGAGACGCCGGTGATGATCAGCTTTGGTCGAATCGCTGTGAAAATAGTTGCCAGCGCCGGTGTGTGCGCTGCGGCCGTGGCCGTGAGCCCGACCGCAGCGGCAGTCCCACTGAAGACTGGCGGATACGCGTGCGACGCGGGCGGCGTAGCACCTGCAGCCGGGGCGCCTGCCGCTGCGGCTGCTGCCGCGCCCTGTGCCGCGCCCGCTGTCGAGTCCTCGGGCATCGTGGGCCCCCTGGCGGCCGCTCCGGTGGTCCCGGCGGCAGTCCCGCCGGTTCCCGCGGTGGTCCCGCCCGTCCCGGCAGCGGTACCGCCCGTAGTGCCTCCCATCCCCGCCGGTTTGCCGATCGGGGCGCCCATCCCGATCGCCGCCGCCCCTGCCGCCATCCCGATGGACATGGGTGGCATCACAGACGGCAAGGAGGCGCGGACCCTGCGGCCCGTGGACGCCGGCGGCCCGACCCCCAATCTGCCGACCCAGCCGGGCCCGCAGAACTAGATCCGCCAGCCGCACAACAACTTTCACCTACGCACCCGAGCCCTCGTGGCTCGGGTGCTTCGTGCTTGTGTTGCGTTGGCCCGCGCCCGTCGACCCCGCACTGAGGGTCTATTTGTGCGAGTAACCACCGCCCTGGACTCAGAGTCAACGGTGCACTCACGTTGACTCTGCGCTGACGGCGCACTTGCGCGAGTGGCGACCGCCCTAGGCGCAGGGTGAACGGTGCACTCACGTTGACTCTGCACCGACGGCGCACTTGTGCGAGTAACGGCCGCCGTGGATACAGAGTCAACTGTCCGCGGACCCACTGCCCCGCTGACTCTGAGCTGAAGGCGCATCCGTACGAGCAAAAACCGCCCCTGGCCGCCGGACGAACACGGCCAAGGGCGGCGAATTACGCTGTGGCGCAGTGCTATGGCTCGACGATGACCGGGTCGCCGACGTTGACGGTGTTGTAGTACCACTCGGCGCCCGCGGGCGCCAAACCGATACAACCGTGGCTGACGTTCTCGAAGCCCATCGACTCGACGGCCCACGGCGCCGAATGCACGAACAGACCGCGTTGACTGATCCGGACTGCGAACTCGACCTCCGTCATGTATCCGTCCGGATGATCGACGGGAATGCCGACGCTGCTCGAATCCATAAGCACATTGCGGTCTTTCGCCAACACGGTGTACTTGCCAAGCGGCGTCGCATACTCCGGACGGCCCAGGGTCGCGAGCAGTACGCCCGACTCGCCCAGATGGGGCAGATGATGCGGCGCCGGCATGTCCGGCGGTGTCTGGCCGTCGATCGTGACGGTAAAGGTGTGATCAGCGACGTGAGCGGTGCCGATGACCGCCGGCCCCGTGGTGAGTGCCATCGGCTGGCCGCCGACCGTCAGCTTGATGGTGCTGTGCGCAGGCCAAAATCCATCCGGAACCCATTGCACCACTTTGTTATCCAGCCATTCGAACTTGCCCGTCATCGCCGGCGTGGACGTCACGTCCAAGGCCAACTCGGCGGCCGCACGGTTGGTGATCGGCCGCTTGAAGGTCACCACGATCGGGTGTGCGACGCCGACCGGCACGCCTTGCGTCGGCTGCGTCGACTCGATGATCGAGCCTAACGGCAGTCGAATGCCTGCCGTCTCGATACCGAGCGCGCCGCCAGTGGTGGTCGTGGCAACCACGACCACGGCAAGGACACCGTGAACTAACACCCGCATATATCCGACCCCTTTGTCGCTGGCCGCATGGTTGAACAGAGTCATGGTATGGGGCCGCGAACGCCGAAATCCGTACGGCGCGTCAATATTTCGGTCAAAGATTCGTCACGGATTGGACACCCAACATCACGGCCGAGACGAACATGGTCAATCTTCGATATCCATCATTGACGTGCGCGACAATTATGCGTATAGGGGGCAACTGAAGGGCTGGGCCACGCCATGACAACAGAGCGTGTTGCGCTTCCGGCATCGGCCGACGAGGAATGTATCGACTGCGGCTACACCCCCGAACTGAAGCGAACCCTCGGCGGCTTCCAGGTCTTCGCCATCTCATTCGCCTTCATCTCGGTGGCCGTGGGCATTTTCGGGACCTACGACGACCTCCTGCAGACCTCCGGTCCCGTCGGCATCTGGCTCTGGGTCGTGGCCGCGGTCGGGCAGACGCTCGTAGCGCTCGTGGTAGCGCAGTTCGCGTCGCGCATCGCACTGAGCGGCTCGTCGTATCAGTGGGCGTCACGGCTCGCAAACCCGAAAGTGGGGTGGCTGTTCGGCTGGCTGACGTTCTGGTACCTCGCCATCGCCGTGGTGGCCGTCGACGACGCCCTGGCCAGTCAGGCACTCATGCCGCTGCTGGGCATGGCGGACAGCGAGGACACGGCCCGACTGATCACCGTCGCGGTCCTGGTCGCCCAGGCGATTCTCGTGATCGCCTCCACCCGCCTGCTCGGCCTCGTCACATCCGGCGCGGTGGGACTGGAGATCGGCATCGTCGTGCTGCTGGTCCTCGCGCTGGGGATCGTCATGGCCGTGACGGGCAGCGGCGATGTCGGCAATCTGACGACGCGCGGCATCGCTGCGGGCGCCGGCGACTACTACGCGATCGGCGGCGGGCTGATGGCCGGAATGATCATGGGCCTGACCACGCTGGTCGGTTTCGACTCTGCCGCCAACCTGGCCGAGGAGGCAAAGGATCCGTTCAAGAGTGTGCCGCGCGCCATCGTGGCGTCGGTGGTCGCCGCCGGCGTGGCGGGACTGGTGTTTCTGATCGCCCTCACGATGGGGATCAAGGACGTCGCCGCGGTGAGCCACAGCGGTTCACCGGTCGCCCTGATCATCCGCGAACAACTCGGGCCGGTCACTGAGCGAATCCTATTGGCCGGCATTGTCTTTGCCATGTTCGGTGCCGGAATGGTGGTGATGGCGGCGTGCTCGCGGCAGGTGTTCGCCATGTCCCGCGACGGCCGTTTCCCGCTGCACCAGATGATGCGCCGTGTCGACCCTCGCACCCAGACGCCGGTGCTCGCCACCATTTTGATTCTGGTCGTCGGCGTCGTGCTGATGGCGACCTTGCGCGGGTCCGCGCTCATCCAGTTGATCATCGCATCGACCATCCTGCCGGCGCTGATCTACGGCGCCATCGTCGTGCTGTACCTCGCGGTCCGGAAACGGTTGGAGCACAAGGAAGGTGGATTCAGCCTGGGCCGCTTCGAAGTCCCGGTCGCCGCGGTGGCACTGATCTGGGTGGCGTTCGCCCTCTTCGTTCTCGTGACCCCCGATTCCGCGCGGGTGCCGAGTGCCATCGTGCTCGGCCTCATCGCCGCCGGCATCGGATACTTCGTCAAGATGCTGGTCTTCGACCGTGGAGTACTCGACCACGAGCCAGGCATCGACGAATTCGCCGCGGACCGATGAATCCCCTTCTGAGCCGGCCCGGAACCCTCACCGGACGGGTGGTGTGCCCGGATGACGCCGACTACCCCGCGGCCTGTGCCGGATTCAACCTGTTGCACACAAACCTGCCGGCTGCCATCGTATTCGCCCGGGACACAACCGATGTCGTCAATGCACTGACCTGGTCCCGCCAGCATGCCCTACCGGTGCGGGCCCGCAGCGGGCGGCACTGCCTCGAAGGCTGGTCCACCGTGGACGACGGTGTCGTCATCGACGTCAGTCACCTGAAGTCCGCGGCGATCGACGCCGCCGCACGCACCGCGACGGTTGGTGCCGGTCTCAACCAGTCCGACGCGGTAGCGACGCTGGGCCGGGCCGGCTTCGCTGCACCCACCGGCACCGAGGGCTCCGTCGGACTGGTGGGCGCGACACTCGGCGGTGGCTTCGGCCTCCTCACGCGTGCCTACGGCATGGCGTGTGACAACCTCCTCGCGGCCGAGATCGTGGTCGCATCCGCCGGCGGCGGCGCCGAGGTGATGGTCGCCGACGCGCACACCAACACGGACCTGTTGTGGGCGCTGCGCGGCGCCGGCAACGGCAATTTCGGCATCGTCACGTCGATGACGTACTCGATTCATCCACTCGCACAATGCATCTATGTCGTCGCGCGTTGGACCGGCCTGGACGACCTCCCCGCGGTTTTCGATACCTGGCAACGCTGTGCACCGTTCTCGGATCATCGCCTCACGAGCCAATTGGAGGTACGTCGCGACGAAATTTCGATGGTCGGCGTCCTTGCCTCCGGTTCGGAGCGCGACGCACTTGAGATGCTGGCGCCGATGCTGTCCGTCGGCGCGCCCCGTGTCGAATGCGCTGACGCCAATTGGCACGACATATTCGCCGGCTTCCAGATACCGGTGGACGACGAGCCCGCGAACTGGAAGTTCCTCTCGCAGTTCATGTCTGATCCTTTTCCAGCAGAAGCGATACAACTCGTCGGCGACTACATGTCGACGGCGCCGACCCCCGCCTGCAATTACTTCACCAACGCATTACGCGGCGCAGTCCCGGTGAGCGAACCCGCCGGAGGCGCGGCCTTCGCCCACCGAAATTCCCTCTTCTATGCCGAACCGGGCGCGGGCTGGGGCGTCCGCGGCGGCGCACCCGCCGCGGACGATCCGTTGACCGGCCGCTGCCTCAACTGGATCGCAGAGTTCGGAGAAGCATTGCAGCCGTTCATGAATGGTGCGTATACCAACGTCCCCAACGCCGGTATGCCCGACTGGGAGCGCGCCTATTGGGGTGCCAATGTCGACCGATTGCGCACCGTCAAAGCGAAATACGATCCCGATAATATATTCCAGTTCGAGCAATGCATCAGAACTGCGCCGAGCGTCGAGTAGAGCGATAGTTCTACACCTTTTCGCCAGTCGCAGAATAAGTGAAACAGTTAACCGAGTTCACTTGGTAGAGAGGCCCAACCGTGGCGAACCGCCTGATAGGCGGCGAATTTCAATCTCGCTGACTGGGAAGTAGCAATTGCGAAACCTGCAACCGTGGATACGTTATTGCCGCCACAAATCCGTGGTCCACGAGGGGAGTATTGCGGTGAAGCGCTTGTCCGGCATGGATGCCATGTTCTTGTCCATGGAGGGCACCGAATGGCCACAACACACCCTGGGGTTGATGATTCTCGATCCCAGTGACGCACCGGGGTTCGATTTCGAGCATCTGCGTGATCACCTCGACCGCCGGCTGCCCTACCTACCGTCGTTTCGGCGCCGCATCCAAGAGGTGCCGCTGGGCCTGGACCGGCCGGTGTGGGTCGACGATCCCGCGTTCAAGCTCGACTACCACATTCACCGTGCGGCACTGCCCGCTCCCGGTGGCGAGAAGGAACTCGCCGATGTCGTCGGCGAGATCCTGGCCCGTCAGCTCAACCGCAACCAGCCCCTCTGGGAGAGCTGGTTCGTCGAGGGCCTCGAAGGCGGCCGCGTCGCCTTCATCGCCAAGACGCACCACTCCATCGTCGACGGCGTGTCCGGCGCCGGTCTGTCCTCGGTGCTCTGCGACGTGACGCCGGACGCCAACGGCCCGATCGTCGAGCTGCCCGACGAAGGCGAGCAGCCCCGCCATTCGAGCCTCGAACTGTTCGCCAAGGGCACGCTGTCCGCGGCGGCCACGCCGCCGAAAGTCGTTCAGTACCTTGGCCAGACCGTCCGCAACGCCGTGACCACCATCAGCCATCTACGGCGCGACGACCCACCGCCACGCCCGATGAGCGCCCCCAAGACCAGCTTCAACGGCGCGCTCAGCTCACACCGCAGCTTCGCCTACGCGACGCTGCCGATGGCGCACATCAAGCACGTCAAGAACGGTCTCGGCGTGAAGGTCAACGACGTGATCCTGAGCGTCGTGGCGGGCGCGCTGCGTACCTACCTGATCAAGCGCGACGCACTACCCGAGACGCCGGTACTGGCGACCGTGCCCATGTCAACCCGCGACGCGGGCGACGAGACCCCCGGTAACCACGTGCACACCATGATCGCCTCCATGTGCACCGATGTGGATGATCCGGTCGAGCGGCTGTCCGCCATCCACAACGGCATGAACAGCGCCAAGGCGCTGGCCGAGGATCTGCAGGCGGGCCAGACCATCGGCCTGACCGACTTCGCGCCGCCGGTGCTGCTGAACCTGATGTTCAAGGGCTTCCGCGCCGCCAAACTCGAGGACAAGCTGCCGTTGGCCAGCAACCTCATCGTCTCGAATGTCCCCGGTCCGCCGATCCCGCTGTACATGGCGGGCGCCAAGATCGAGCACATCGTGCCGGTCGGTCCGCTGACCGTCGGCATGGGCATCAACGTCACCGTCTTCAGTTACGGCGGCAACGTCGACGTCGGCATCCAGGCTGACCCGGACCTCGTCGAGGACCCGTGGGAGATCCTCGAAGGCGTCAAGGCCGAGCTCGGCCGGCTGCTCGCCGCTTCCGGCTGGGTAGAGCCGGGCGCGAAGAAGGATGCAGTCCCACCGGGTGGGAGTTCGCCCGGCACCGGCGAGTAGATGTGCTTGCCTTCACACGAGGGCGGACGCGATAGCGATCCCGTGCCCTGAGGACGTCGAAAGGAAGTTGCTGCGATGGCAGATTCGGATAGCTTGTCGGACGTGGTGGCGATCGTCACCGGTGGCTCACGCGGCCTCGGCGCGTCGATGGCGCGGCACATCGTCGCCGGCGGCGGCAAGGTCGTCATCGCTGACGTGCTCGACGACGAGGGCAACCAGTTGGCAGCCGAGCTCGGAGACGCGGCACGCTACGCGCATCTCGACGTAACCGATCGCGCCCAGTGGGACGCGGCCGTCGCGCTGACGGTCGCCGAGTTCGGCAAGATCACCGGCCTGGTGAACAACGCCGGCATCTCCACCGGCCAGTTCATCGAGCATGAGCCGCTGGAGCACTTCCGTACCGTGCTCGACGTCAACCTGGTCGGCGTCTTCAACGGCCTGCAGGCCGTGATCGCGCCGATGCGTGCGGCCGGTGGCGGCTCCATCGTCAACATCTCGTCGGCGGCCGGCCTCATGGGCCTCGCCCTGACGGCGGGATACGGCGCCTCGAAGTGGGCGGTACGTGGCCTGAGCAAGATCGCCGCCGTCGAGCTGGGCACCGACCGCATCCGCGTCAACTCCGTGCATCCCGGCATGACCTACACGCCGATGACGGCGCAGGTCGGCATCCAGCAAGGTGAGGGCAACTACCCCAACACCCCGATGGGTCGCGTCGGCGAGGCCGACGAAATCGCCGGTGCGGTGACCTACCTGCTCTCACGTGCCGCCTCGTACGTCACCGGTGCCGAGATCGCCGTCGACGGCGGCTGGACCACGGGTCCCACCGTGAAATACGTGATGGGGCAATAGCGCAACGGTGTCTGCCCCACTGAGCAACGATGAGTTGCCCGAGCCGCCCACGGTGAACCGTCCCGAGTGCATGGGCGTCAACGAGCGCATGGCGGTGGCACCTCATATCGCCATCGATGAAGCCGTGCTCGCCGTCATGCGCCTGCGCCGGCCGAAGCTGCCCGCTGAAGCCGCGCCCGAACGCCTGGCCGCCGAACTGGACATGGCCGCGGCCATGTTCAAGAAGCGCGGCTGGATCGCCAAACCGTCGAAGTACCACCGCACTCCGCCAAAACTGAACAACGCCGACGTCCTGCACCGGGGCACTCACAACGGGCCGCTCAGCCACGAGACGGTGACCTTCGCTTCGGAGTTCGACGCTCGGCCTTTCGAGTCGGGCGCGGGGCGCCGGCCCGGCACCGACCGCAACGGCACCGTCACCGTCCGACTGCTGCGCCGCCCCGACTCCCCCGCGCCGTGGGTCGTCATCCTGCACGGGTTCGGTATGGGGTCATCGCGCTTCGACTTGAACGTGCTGTGGGCCAACTATCTGCACCACAAGCTCGGATACAATGTGGCACTACCGATTTCGCCACTGCATGGGCCCCGGCGGGAGCCGGCCGACGGACAGTTGCTGTCACTGGACCTGACCTCGATGCTGCACGGCATCACGCAGGCGGTGTGGGATGTCCGCCGGTTGGTGAGCTGGATTCGCAGCACCACCGACGCGCCGGTGGGCCTCTACGGCGTTTCGCTCGGCGGCTACCTGTCCACCGTGCTGGCCGGACTCGAACGGTTCGACGCGGTGGCCGCGGCACTACCGTTCGCCGATCCGCTGGCACTGCTGACCCACCACGGTCCGCCTGAGGAATACCGGGACGTCATTGCGTCCGACGACGCCCGGACCGTCTTCCAGGTCGTGTCGCCGCTGGCGCTGCCGACGGTCGTCGCACCGCGGGACCGGACGCTGTTCGTCGCCAAGGCGGACCGGCTGATTCCGGTGGAACAGTCTGAGGCCCTGGCTGATTCGTGGCAGGCCGAACATGTGCGCTGGGTCAACGCCGGGCACGTCGGATTCACCTGGACCTGCGCGGCACGCGGAATCCTCGGCCGCCGGTTCCGGGAGTCACTGGGCACCGCCTAGGCCGGCATCCCGGTCAGCGGCACACCTCACGTCACGGCGGTTGACGCGGCGGCGATGATTGAATATGGCGAACTCCGGATCGTTCCCGCCCTGGGACGCGTTCCCGAACTGGGACCCGTTCAAGCCGCTGGACACGTTGGCGTCGCTGTGGTCGTCGGCCGCGAGCGGCGCGCTGACCGGCGGCCCGGCCGGCGCCTACAAGACCCTGTTCGACACGCTGCGCAAGCAGGTCGTCGGCCGACGCCTGACCATCAAGCTCGAGTCCGGCGAGATGACGCTGACGGTCACCGCGATCGAGGCCGACCTCGACGTGCGGAGCCTGTCGGTCGGGCAGCTCAATGACATCTCCCTCTCGGCATCCGACATCGTTTGGAACGGTTGGCAATTCGACAATGCCACCGCCGTTCTGCACAACGTGCACATCAAACCGAGCAACACACCGGTGCTCGTCGCGGCACCGCTGGACCTGACCGTCGAGATGTCCACCACGGCCCTCGACAAGATGATCGACCGCGCGTGGTCGTCGCCCGGTCGTGCGGCACCCAAGCTGATCGGCCGGATCGACGCCGGGGGCGTCGCTGAAATCCGTTGGGCCAAAAAACCTGACATCGGCCATCTCGAGGTCGAGGCGACCATCGACGGGTCGACGCTGTTGGTCAAGCCACGACTGATCGCGCTGCGCAAGTCCCGGTGGCGTCTACCGAAACGATTGCCCGCCTATCGAATCCAGTTGCCAAAGCTTCCCCGCGAACTCGCGCCGACATCCGTCAGCTTCAGCCCGGACGTGCTGCAGTTGACCGGGCGGATGCCAGAATGGCGCGCCGAGGTACCGCGCCGGCGCATCGAAGAGGCCATCAATCAGCTCAACCAGATGGGCAGGTCACTCAATCTGAGCTGGCTGGGCCGCGCTCTCTAGCTGCCGATCTTCGGGATGCGATCCCCGAAGAGCCGCAACGCATTCTGATAGCCGACCTGGCGCCGGTCGGGCTCGTCCATCGGATATGTCGCCAGAAAGTTCGCGCCGTCGACGTTGTCGTCCATCGGATAGTCCACCGAGAACATCACGCGGTCGGCTCCCATCACCGACAACGTGCACGCCATGGCGGGTGGGGAGAAGTTGCCGCTCGTGGTGAAATAGAAGTTCTCCCGCAGATACTCAGA